>Ga0247608_10001015_pt1 | contig 41491 bp, 34 predicted proteins | sample 176DNAGHGlowgp2_FD_193490 | JGI IMG/M metagenome (GOLD analysis project Ga0247608, IMG submission 193490) | Sheep rumen microbial communities from Palmerston North, Manawatu-Wanganui, New Zealand - 1766 DNA GHGlow gp2 | ecosystem: Host-associated > Mammals > Digestive system > Stomach > Rumen ...
CATCTTCTGAATCGTCTACGTAAAAATTACTCCAGCTTGGATCGTCATTATGATTCAGATTTTTTTCCAGGATTTCTATTTCGGCTGGTGTGAGACGGCGTTTATTTTGTAATAATTCTGCAGGAACCTGAACTTTAGAATAATCTGCAGGCTTTTCAATTTTAACCATATTAATTCAGTTTAACCTAAATTGCAAAAAGTGGAAAGTAAAATATTTATATGATAGAATAAATTAAAATGATGATAACGGTGGTTGAGTAGCCCAAAGGGCGTATCGAAACCACCATAAAAGAGCGCTCTACAATGTGGTTTCGATACGACACTACGTGTCTACTCAACCACCGGATTAAATATGCGAAGAATTTTGATATTATTACCCTTTCTCCTCGCCGTACCCCTTTTCGCTTCCCCGGTAAATCAGGTGCAGGAATACACCCTCGAAAACGGCATGCAGGTTTTTCTTCTGGAAGATTCCACAGACGCCCAGGTGCATATCGAATACAGCTGCCGGGCCGGCTTTTCTTCTCAGACCCAGAGTACAAACGGCTTTTTTAAGCTTTTTACCCGCCTGATTCAGGCTGCAAATCCTTCTATAAACTTTGCAGATGTTCAGTGCAATGCCGATTCTTCCCGCTATTATATAGAAGCAAGTCCTTCGCAGGTAAGCGACATTCTTTTTAATCTTTCAGAAGCCCTTTTTAATCCGGATTTTACCGATGAACTTTTACGAAGTCAGCTTAACGCCCTCAAAAAAGAAGTAAACGACAACAAAGACTCTATGTCGGTTTATATAAACGCCGCCATCGATTCCCGTGTTTTTTCAGCAGCACCCTGGAAACACGATTCCGGCATTTATCCGCCGCTTTTCAAAAAAACAAGCGAAAAAACTGCCCGCACGATAATAAAAGAAATAAGCGAACAGTGGTACACACCAAAAAACAGCGCAATTTTTATCTGCGGCAACATCAACACAGAGCATACACTACTCATGCTGCGAAACAGCTTTGGCCGTTTTTATTCTAACTTCAGAACTCCCGTAGAAAAGCCTGCCCTGCCTGTAAATCGTCATAGAAAATACGTTCTCCACTCCAGCGAGATTTCTCCGGAGCTTACCCAGCTTGTAATTCAGTATACCATGCTTGATATGGAGCAGGCTGATTTAATGGCCCTTGCTCTTGGCTATGAAGGTTCCCTTTTTAAGCAGCAGGTCTTGAGTTTTGAAGAGCTCAATATTCCGGGAGATGAATACATAAATGTTTCGGCCGCCCACAAAAAAGACTCTTCCCGCCTTATCATTCAAACTCTTTTACAGGCTCCCGAAGATAAAAAGAAGGCAGCAGCTACAAACTCCTTTAAGCAGACTGAACTTTTCTTAAAGCAGATTTCTTTGATTCCCCAGCTTGTAAATCCGCTTGAATACGAATATGCAAAAAAACAGCTTGTCTACAGTCTCAATCGTACGGCAAATCTTCCTTCTGAACTTATGCATACCCTCGCGGAATTCTGGGCTGTTCAGTCTTATGCTCAAAATGAAGAAAGAGAGTCTGCAGATTTTAACTCGATGACAGCGGCACAGCTTATGAGCCGGCCAGAAAAACTTCACACCAGTACATTAAGCGAAAGTCTTTCTCAACTCCAGAGTGAAGAACCTTTTGTTTTTGTAATCATAAACAGTAAAGACTATAAAGCCAACAAAAAGGCTTACACCGCAGCCGGCTTTGAAGAAATCACAGAAAAAAATGCATCCTGGTATGTGCAGCAGATTTATAAAGATTCCCAGACTGAATCTGACCTTTCAAATCAACAAAAACTCTACACCACCCAGTCGATCGCCGATGACAACAGCTACTATCAGAAAAATCTGGATTCTATGTCTAACTTCACCCTTTCAAACGGAATCCGTGTTTATACAAAACAAAATCCACTTTCAGAACAGACCTCTATAATTCTTTCCATTGCCGGTGGAAAATTCAATTCTGCAGACGACAATGGTTTTGAAGAGGTAATGGTAAATCTTACTGCCACCCTTATTCAAAAAAAGCTCAGAAGCGCCCAGTCTGAAGGTCTTATAACAGGTGCTTTTTATGTAAGTTCCGAAACAGACCTCTCTACAGGCAAAATTATTATAGAATTTGATGAAGAAGACACAAATGCCGTGTTAAAATCCCTTTATCAGGCAATAGTATACGGCGAAATTGCTCCAGCTGATGCAGACAGAGCAGTTTCTGCACGAAAATACAGAAAACGACTGGAAAACGGTACGGCTTCAAACCAGCTCTACAGTGCTTTTATCCGGAAAGCTTATGGAAAAGGCAGCATAGATTCTGTATTCGACGCAGAAAAGGAAATCTTACTGGAAACAGACTACACAAAGATTCTTGCAGCCTACCCTGCAATGCTCAATGCTTCACGCTATTCAGTTATAGTCTGCGGAGCCCTTCATGAAAATCTTCAAAGTCTTCTGGAAGAAAACCTTGGCCAGCTTGCAGCACAAAAATCAGAAAAAAATACAGAAAAAACTGAAGGATTTGTCACATCAACTGAAGCAGACTTCAATTCCGCAAAAAATCTGACAGTTCAACTTCGTCACACCTTCTTAACCGACATTCCGGCCGAAAAAGCAGGTCCCCAGCCGGCAGTTCTCATTCCAACAACAGAATTTTTAGACCCGGTAATCTATGTAAATAAGGCTCCAGCTCCAGGCAGCAGGCAGGCAGCCCTTTATAACGCACTTTTGTGCTATCTTGGAGCAAAACTCGAAAAAAATAATCCGGTAACTCTTCAGTTTCCACGAAATTCATTAAACTTCAGTTCTATCACCATTCAAAATGTAGCCCATACCCGTGAACTGGATGCACAATATAAAAGCCTTATTCAGAGAACAAAAGACCAGATGCTCCGCCTCCAGGCAAATGAAACAATAATCCGCGAAATCAAAAACACCTGGATTCAAAAAGAAATGGCTCAAACCTCTTCAAACACCGGCACTGCCCTTCTTATGCAAAAAGGTCTTGAGCTTTTTACAAATCAGGCAGCCCCTCAATGGTACCTGACCGAATACAATTATATTCAGACCGCTACTGCTCAGGATTATCTTGAAATAATGGAATACTTCCCTGTAATCGCACCGTCCAGAATCTACTCGGTTGATTCTAAAAAATAATAAATTCACAATAAAGCTTTGGGGATAAACACCTGACCGTCATTCCGAACTTGTTTCGGAATCTATGTAAAGATGCTGAAACAAGTTCAGCATGACATAGTGATTATTCCAAGGAGGCTTTATGATTTACGGATACATCAGAGTAAGTACAGACAAACAGACTGTAGAAAACCAGAGATTCGAAATCAATCGATTTATTAAAAAAAGTAAACTCCACGTTGATTCCTGGATTGAAGAAACAATAAGCGGCACTGTAGCTCCAAACAAGCGCAATCTGGGCAAGCTTATCAGCAAAACCAAAAAAGGCGACATCATCATCTGCTCCGAACTTTCCCGTCTGGGCCGCAATATGTTTATGATAATGTCCATTCTCAACATTCTCATGGAAAGCGGCGTAATCATTTACACAGTTAAAGAGCGCTACAAACTTGGCGAAGACCTGACCAGCAAGGTCCTCGCATTTGCCTTCAGCATCTCAGCCGAAATAGAACGCTCCCTCATTTCCCAGCGCACAAAAGAGGCTCTTCAACGCAAAAAGGCCGAAGGCGTAAAACTCGGCCGCCCAAAAGGCAAACTCAACTCCCACTACAAACTTTCCGGCTGCGAATACAAAATCAGAATGATGCTGCACGAAGGCTACCCTAAAACCCTCATCAGCAAACAGCTAAACGTCTCCCCTTCCACGCTCTACCTCTATTTAAAGAAAAACCACATTAATTTATAAACCCCCGTCCCCCCGTGAAACATTCTGCGTGAAACACCTCCCTTCGAAAAAAAGGGAGGATTTTTTCAAATGAAAAAAATCGTTGGAATTTTCGCAGCAGCAGCTATGGTTGCTTCTGTATTTGCAGTAGACTTCACTGCTGGTATGCAGATTAAGGGAAGCTTGTTCAACTACGACGGAGCATCTAAAGGCGTTTCTGCTATGAAACTTTGGAGCGCAAACGGTCCAGATGACAAGCCATTCATTTTCTCTGCTTCAGACGATAGAGCTGGTGCAACAATTAAGATTTATGATGCAAAGGCTACAAAAGTTAATGCTGAAGAATTGGCAAAAATGGGAGAAGAAGACTTTGATGAAACAAAGGCATTCTCAACATTCTCTTACATGGAAGCTAACAAGTGGAACATCTGGTTCAAGCCTTTCGATATGTTGAAGATCGACCTCGGTACAGTAGATACAAAGCTTAACTGTGAAACAATTACTTACTGGAAGGGTAAGGTTCTTGGTGGTGCTGACTGGGCTTACAAAGCAACTGTTAATGTTGATGCAATCACATTCGCTGTAGCACTTGCTACTGGTGGAAATGACGATGGAAAAGCATGGTTCACATTGCCAGATGGTGGAGATGCAGCTCTTGGTGAAACAGATATCTATTTTGCTTACTCAGCTGACTTCGGAACAATCTCTGCTTTGTTCGTAGGAAAAGATACATTCAAGGACATCAGCGTAGGTGCTGGTTACAAGAACACATTCGGTGATCTTTCAATCTTCGCTGATGCTGCATTCTTCCACACAGATGCTGCTAACGGTCTCAAAGTTGATGCTGATGTAAAATATGCTAAGGATGCTCTTACAGCAGAAGCATATGCACAGCTCGGAGCTACAAGCCTCGATGCATTTGCTGATACAATGTCTATCGCTACATATGCTAAGGTTTCATACGCTCTCGACTTCGGTACAGTATATGCTAAGTTCCTTGATGACAACCTCAAGGCTGACCCAGCTGCTCTCGAATTCGAAGCTGGTCTCGACGGAAGCGTTGGAGCTATGTCTTACGAGCTCGCAGCTAACGTTACTTTGAAGGACGAGAAGGTTAACTTCGGTATCCCATTCTGGACACGCTTCAGCTTCTAATCTGAGCTAATTCCAAAATGAAAAAGAAGCTCGCCGTATGGTGAGCTTCTTTTTTTTTATAACCTCTTCCTTTTTATTTTGTTATATAGTTAAAGAATACATAAAAAACTGGAGTATAAAGTGAAAAAGACAATTATTTATTCATGTTTATTAGCAGTATCTGCAATCTTAATTTCCTGTGGTACTACTAAAGAGGTACAGAGCACACCTGATTCTTACGTTGCAGAAGGTGAGACTCTTCCTGCAATAGAAGAAAATGCAGATGTTGCAGCAGAACCTCAGCAGGCAAAAAAAGCTAAAAAGAAAAAGAATGCAATTGAAGACTTCTTTACCTTTGGAAATAAAGACGACTACATTATTTATGATAACACAACCGTTTTTGCAAAAGAAATAACCGGTATGAAAGAAAAGAATGCAAAAATGGCAATCCGTTATGACAACTACATGGCAGGTTTTGGTTCTTATAATTCAGGACTCTTCTATTTTGTACAGTTCGACAAAGAAAACCGTCAAATTCTCGCAAAAGCAATCGAATCTTATTTATCAGATTTTGAAAACAAACGCCTTCAGCGTAAAGGAAAACATACAGAAAGAGCCTATGGAAAAATCAATTACCGCATAGACTGGGGAACAATCTCTTCGTCTACCCCAAATAACGGCCAGGGAGAAGGCTACTGCGGATACGAATTCCATAAAGGATCGCCTTACTTTGTAATTTCAAATTATCCTTTCGAAAATAACTACTATGAACGCTCAGGCGGAGCAGCAAATAGAGAATCAGCATCTTTACAATACTACTTCACCCGTTCACAGTTAAAACAGCTGACAGATCTTCTGGCAGAAGACGTAATCACTAAACACATAGCCGAAAACGACTACGAATTCGCCGCCGGCCCGGCAACGATCGACGAATATTAATCTTGAAAAATTTAACAAAAAAAGGCTGTCTTATGACAGCCTTTTTTGCTTATTTTGAGTAATTACTTAATACTCATCGACCTCGGTTGGGGCTCGCATGTAGCCGTTTTCAACAAGCTGGGCATTGATTTTGTCTTCGGAGAGAAGTTCTACCAGCTGTTTTATTTGTGCTTTTGTAAAATAATAATGAAGCTGATGAGATTCTCTAGTTACGGAATCGCCAATGATGTCGAAGGCATCGTTGTAGAATGGATAGTTACTTATAGTGAAATATGGAGAACCCTTTATGAATTCATAACCAACGTAACCAGAACCTTCTCCGTGATTAGGAGTAGAAGAGCTTAATGTTCCCCAGTCCAGACGATAGCTGATTTTACCGTAAGCACGTTCTGTATGATTACCCTTTCGCTGCAGATTCTTGTTTTCAAAATCCTGCAGATATGCTTCCATTGCTTCTGCAAGTTTTTTACGGTTTGTTTCATCAAACTGAACGATATAATAAACTGTTCCGTAATAGCAGCCATAACCTGCTTTTTTATCATTTGGACGAACTAAAATAGTAGCTCTCTTTTCTTTTAATCCAAATTCTTTTACAAAAACAGATGATTCATCATATTTAATGTAATCATCGCGGTTTCCGTAGGTAAAGAATTCTTCTAAAGCATTTTTTTTCTTTGGTGTTACTGGTGTATTTGAAGCAGCTGGAGATGATGTTATTTCTTCTCCTTCTGCATTTATTTCTAAATCAGGTGAATCGTTATAGGTATCGCTTGCAGTTACGTTATTTTTTGAACTCTGGCAAGCAGAAAAGATAATTGAAGTTGAAAGTAATGAAATTAAAAAGATTTTATGTTTTTTCATAAATGATTCCTGTTTTTATAAAAAAAGGGCTGTCCGTTAAGGGCAGCCCTTTATGTTAGACTAAAAGTCTATTAGAAGTTAACCTTGAAATTAACTGGTACAGAGATATTAACTTTCTTAGCAATATCGAACTGTGCTGCAATTTCGTAGTCCATGATAGATACCTTGCTTGTGAAACCAGGTTTGATTGTGCAAGAGAAATCATCAGCCATCAAGTTAGCATCTTTGAAGTAGAGATATACAGTTCCTGCATCGAGTGTATAAGAAACCTTAGCAAGTGCGAGGAGTGTCATTGTTTCCTTCTTGATGTTTTCGATATCTGATGCCTTCCACTGTACATAAGCCTGAGCGTTCAATGCATCCTGAGCGAATACTACGTCAGCATCAACACCAAGACCGTTAACCTTGTCACCTTTGTAGAATGCTACGTCAGCGAAGATTGTAAGTGGGTCGAATGTGTTCTTGTAACCAGCACCGAATGCGAGGTCTTTGAATGTGTTCTTTGCATCGAACATAGCAGAGATTGTTCCGAAGTCAGCAGCATACTGAGCGTATACGTTGAACTCACCAACTGTTGCATCTGGATCGTCACCAGCCAAAGCAGCAGCCTTAGCTGCTTCCTGAGCTGCCTTCAATTCATCATCAGACATTGCTTCATCAGGCGCAACCTTCTTCAACAAATCATTAGCTTCTTTAAGAGCTGCTGCTTTCTTTTCACCATCAGCTGCTTTCTGAGCTTTTCCGTCCTGGAACCAGTATGTGCCATTTCCAGAAACTACAGAGAATGTCATTGAGAATGCATCAACATTTACATCCAAAGATGCACCGAAGCTATCATAGTTGATAAGGCGTCCACCGTAATCAATTGTTTCAACGTTCATTGACTTATCAATTGTACCGAGGTTTACCTTAAGCATATCCATTGGCTTGAACCAGATTGCCCACTTGCCAGTTTCGAATGCATTGCTTTCGTTATCTGTGAACTTGAAAGTTCCACCAGCTCTGTCATCAGAAATTGTCAAAGTAAGTGGTGCCTGCCAGAAGTGATTTGCGTTCTTAAGCATAAGAGCCTTAGCACTTTCTGAAGTGCCGTTGTAGTTAAACAAATCTCCTTCAAGTCTTACACCAGCTGTGAGATCTGCTGCAAATACAGAAGTAGCAAGAACTGCTGCTGCTGCGAAAATTCCAACGATTTTTTTCATTTGAAAAAATCCTCCTTTTTATTTGTGGATTTTACAAACCAACGGTTCTTTGCGTAAAATCCTCTTTTTTTTATAATTCTACCACGGCGCAATAGTGAAGTCAAGAAAAATATTATTTTTTATTTATTTTAATCTTGTTTTATAAGGTTAATCTCTTAGGAATATTAACTTTTTATAACTTTTTTCTTAGAAAAGTGTCAGGAATAACTATGCAATAAGGTTAATTTGTATTTTCTCCATAATTAGTTTATAATAAAAGAATGTATTCGCGGCAGTTTATTGAACCGCCAGAGTTTCTGGTTCAAAACGGAAAGGCGCATTTTGGCTCTTTTGACGGAGTTTCTCCAAAAACTGACATCAGGGGAATGAGAGCGCCTTACGCAGGAATTCCGGTTCCTTCTATAATATCAAACCTCAGAATTAAAAGCCGGCTGGAATATGTTTTTTCACTTAAGGATTTTATTGGCCTTTCACAGTTTTATGATTTTAAGGTAATTGGTCTTGGTGAAATCATCTTCTGGAATAAAGAATCCGGCAAAAAATATGTTTACCATACAATTATGCCTTCACGCAGGCGTTTTGTCCCTGTTCTTACTACCCGTGGCATTTGTGCCTGTTACCGCAAAGCCCGCTTTATAAAGATTTCCTGGGGAAGGCAGCATAAGCACCACGCCCTTACTTTTAAGGTTCGCGGAGACAGTGCCCGTCCTGACGCAGAAGGTTATGTTTTTTCTCCCCTGCAGGATAATATGCATACTGATTCTCTTTTTGTCTGCCCTTCTCCTGCTTCTTCACGATGTTCTGCTACCTGGTTTTCTTCTATGAAGGTTATGGGACATGTTGCCATAAATGGAGAGCCTGCCCAGGATTCCGAAGGTCTTGGTATGCAGATTTTGAACCGGGCCTATTATAAGTTCCATTCAAAATCTTCCAGTGTATACGGCATTGGAAATGTACGTGGAAAAGATATTATCTTCTATATAAATACATCAAATATGGATGCAGCTGATTCTGATTCATATAACAGTAATATACTTGTAGTTGATGGAAAGCAGACTGCCCTGCCTCCGGTTTATATGACTCATCCTTTTGGCATAGACAAAAACTGGATTATTCAGGACACTGAAAGCATGGTGGATTTAACTTTTACTCCACTTTCTGTAAATTCCCGCACACTGAATCTTATTGCTTTGCGAACAAACTATTATACTATGTATGGAACCTTTGAAGGCGTTCTTCTTGATTCTAATGGTGATAAAATAATTCTTAAAAATTTTCCTGGCCTGCTTCATAAAGGTATGCTCAGGCTTTAGGCTGATTTCTGGAGGATATATATGGCTGAAAAAATTAACGGAACTGCGGACTGGGCTCCGGGTACTCTGGACAAAACAAGAAAGAATATTGGTGAAATTAGCGATAAAGATGCTGCCGTAATGGCTAAAAAACTTGGCGGTGAAGTTTTGTACGAAAGAACTACTGCCGGTGGTGGTGCCGCAGGTGGAGCCAGCAAGGCCGGAAGAATTGTACGTCAGGCTCCGGGAGGTTCTGAAGCAGCCGGTGGCCGCGGAGGAGCTGGTGCTTCTGGAGCAGGAGGCTCTGGAGCTGCCGGTATGGGTGGTGCTTCTGCAGCCAGACGCAGACGCGAAGATCTTCCTGTTATTTCTAAAAAAGCAGCCAGCATTATGGACAAGCTCATGATGTCTGCTGAATATAAAATCAAACCTAACTATGGAATGTTTAATTTCATCCGTTCCTTCCAGAAAAACGGTATGGAAAAAATCATTCCGGATTTTTACCTCTATACAATGAAGCAGGCAACAGAACACATGGAAGGCTTTATTACTGTAATCAAAACTTTGATTCAGATTGCCCCTTCTACTTACAAAGGAAAAATTGCAAGCGGAACTGAATCTAAATTCAAATTCTTGAGAGACGTTGCGGGCTGGGCTATGCAGCCGATTAAGGTTGAATATGTAAACCTTCAGGGAATGAATGAAATTCTTGTTGCTGATTTAATTCCTTTAGTAAGGGCTATCTACAAGCCTCTCATTACAGTTTACTATTTCGGTAACACAAAAATTCCAAAGCTGATTAAAGAGATTTATTCTGATGAGGCAGCTTATCCGGATTCTCCAAAAGACAAGCTTTCTTTGTATGCTAAGCAGGCTATTACTGAATGGCTTTACATCGAAACTGAAGTAATCAAAAAGCTCTACCCTCTTTTAATGCGCATGTGTTCCGACACTTACGAGTCTTATCCTAACTTTTTTAATGCAAAGGTTGGTGAGATTTTGAAGTTTGTTGGTCTTCATAAATTTGATCTGCTGCTTCCGGAAAAACCAAAGGAGCCGGCTCCAGAAGAAAAGAAGCCTAAGGCTGCACCTCCGGAAAAAGGAATTAAAGATTCTACTGTAATTACCGGTCTTAAGCTTTTGAACCAGATGTTCCCTGATGCAGGCTTTGACCGCCTTGATGAACATCCGGATATGTATCCTTACTTCCAGCCTCTTTTCCATTTTAAGGACGGATTTAATATTCTTTCTCCGGAAAATCCTATTCAGGTTATCTGTGTTCTGCAGCACATTATTGAAGACTGTTTCCAGGGCTGTAGAAACATTAAGTTCCCTGAGCCTGGAGAACAGAAAAAAGGTGCAGATTCGATTTATGCTGTTATGGATGACTGGTCTGCTTACCGTGAAGATACTTTTGAACAGCTATACTGCGAACCTCTTTGCGACCTTGTAAACTCTGTTTACTCCCAGCCTGATTTTGATAAGTCTCATATCGGTAAAAAGATGATTACTTCTCTGCTCTGGCAGACAACATATCACTACATGCCGAACTTTAAGTTTGAACAGCTTCTGCTTGAGCACCCTAGTGATGAGAGCAAGTACAGACCTTTGTTCCACCGAACTGACTATGCAAGAAAGTTTTTAACTCTTGTTATTAATGAGTGTGATCAGAAGGCTCCAACTAAGGCTACCTGTTCTTTAATTGAAAATCCTTGGGAACACTATAAGTTTGATATTCCTAACGAAGTTTCTAAACGTCTGGATGTTCTGCTTGGTGCTCAAAATAAAACTGCCAACACAACTGCAAATAATGCTAATCTTTTGAAGTATACTTTGTGTTTTGTGGCTGTTCTTGACTGGTGGATTAATAACCCGGGCAGTCCTGCATATACTACCGACCCTATGCATATCTGGCGTGTTTCTGATTCTGATGGAAAACCTCAGTTCTCTGTACCAGAACGCAAAGACCAGAACAAGTTATTTGCTGATGGAATCAGGGCTAGTTATCAGAAAGCTGCGAAATAAGTGACAGGAGGGCCGTTTCGAAGTCGACGCCGTACCAGTTGTAGTCTTTGTGGGAAAGTGTAGCGCGGATTGATTCTACAACAAAGTCTGCAGCCAGGCGGCAGGCTTTATCTAAGCTGAAGTCGCGGACCAGGGCTCCTGTAAGCACGCTGGCAAAAATATCACCTGTACCGTGGAAGTTCTGCGGCATTTTTTCGTGAAAATACCAGTTGATTTTTTGAGAATCGGAATCGTAACTTGCGATGCCGATTTTTTTTTCATCAAAAGAAATTCCTTTTAATACTACACGGCGGGCACCCAGGCCGGCAAGTTTTTTAATAAGCTCTTCAATATAATCTTTATTATATCCGCTTGCAACGTAAGGCTGACCTAACAAGAAGCTGGCTTCTGTAAGATTTGGAACTATTACATCTGCCTTTGCACAGAGCCCCGCCATTGCTTTTGCAAACTCCGGAGTAAAGCCGGAATAAAGGGAACCGTTATCCGCCATGCAGGGGTCTACTATTACACGTGTAGAGCCGCCACCAAAATCTTTTATAAGCTGATGCATGAGATTTATCTGCTCGAGGGAACCGAGGTAGCCGGTGTAAATAGCATCAAAATTTATTTTTTCTTCCTGCCAGTGACGGGTAATTGCGGGCAGGTCGCCGGTAAGGTCACGGAATGTGAATCCTTTAAAAGCTGTGTGTGTAGAAAGAACTGCCGTTGGGAGAACACAGGCTTCTACGCCCATTGCTGAAATAACAGGAAGTGCAACTGTTAGGGAACACTTACCAACACAAGAAATATCCTGAACTGTGATTATGCGTTTCATTTTTTTACCTTTTCTGATGCAGCTGATTTTTTTGAGTTTTTATCTTCATACATCTTTGCATCAGCTTTATCAAGTACCAGCTGAAAACCTTCTTTTTTATCAACAGGCTGAAGGCTATAACCAATACTTGCTTCTACAGGAATAGACATTGTTTCGTTTGCAGTTTCAAGGTAACCATGAAAGCGGGAAAGTTTTTCCCTCATCTGAGAATCTGTATAGCCGCCGACACCAAGAATTACAAATTCATCACCACCATCCCGGGCACAGGCTTCTCCAGCTTCAGTTATACTTTGCACTGCCTTTGCAACGACCATAATTCCCTTATCACCTTCTGCGTGACCATAAGTGTCGTTTCGTTTTTTAAGGCCATCCATATCAATTACAATGGCAAAGATCTTTGCATCACTGGCTGCGTTCTGTATTTTTTGCTGAATAAAAAATTCCAGGCCACGACGATTCTTAAGGCCGGTCATAGAATCATGTTCTGAAAGATAAATTGAACGATATTTTGTACGGCTCATTTCAAGAGCATTGTTTATATTCCTAAGATAGTTTCTGAATACTTCTCCTATAAATCCGGGGTTAGATAAATCATTCTGTAATACTGCGTAGCCAAGGCTAACATCACCAAAATGAAGCGGAGCAAAATAAAAAATCTGAGGCTCTTTAAAGGCTTCTTTCAAATCTTCCGTAAAAGCAGGAAGCATTTCTGCTTTATTAAACCGTCTTTCTCTACCCTCGCCTATAAAAACATGATTATGCTTACCGTGCAGTTTTGAATTAGCCTCTGCCGAAACTGCCAGGAGCATTGAATCTGTATAGCCCTGTGTAATCGTTACATCCGTGTTCAGCCAGTTTTCATTAAGACAGATATAAAAACGCTTATAAGGTTTGAGAAGATATTTTGATTCATAGATTTTGCCAAGACAAACTTCCGGGGTTTCTGCTCCAGTGAGAGTCTCTGCCATATAGCTTTCCTGAAGCATAGTCATATTTATATTATCCCAGATAGAAGAATCATCATAATTATATTTTGTACCAAACTGTTCTTTTAAATATGCACGAGTATAAGAAAAATCTTCTTCGCAGCCACAGGACCTGCCAAGCTTAAGGGTGTCATTTAAGTTTTCTTCATAGTCCATAATTGAAGCAGCAGGATCTATAATTGTTCGAAGATAATTAACCGCCTCAGCTCCGGTTTTTGCCTGACTTGGAACATAGGAAGTGAGCGGCGGTGTATTTATTGCAGCCTCTCGAACTGCACCGAATCCGGTAACTATAAGGTCTTCAGGAACATTGATATTATTTTTTTTGAGTCTGTTTATCAGGCCAAGTGCCATATGATCTGAAAGACAGATTACCGCATCCGGGAGTTCAAGTTCACCTGAGATATAGCGGTTTGCCAGGCGTTCGCCGCTAAAATACCAGTAGTCGCCTTTGAAAATATGATCGTTATCGATAGGGATACTATTATCTGAAAGTGCTTCGATAATTCCGTTTATGCGCATGCTTGTAAGTTCGGAAGCATCGGGTCCGCTAAGAATATCAAAAGTGCGGCAGTTATGTTTTTTTATAAGATGTTCAGTTATGCGCTTAAAAGGAGTTTTATCATCAGTATAAATAACTGGATAATCGGCAAACTGTTTATCTAAGGTGACTACAGGCTTAGGACAGTTTTTGAATTGTTCGAGAAGTTTTTCATAGAGAAAGTTATTGTTATCTTCTGTCATTGGAACGGGTGTAATTATAAAACCATCAAAAAGATCAAAATTAATCAGATTATAAATGTTTAATTCACCGTTGAGATAATTCTTATAATAATTGCAGATAGAAACAAGGGCCGAAATAACTACTACATCATAGCCGTATTTTTTACATTGAGCACAAACACCCGCTATTACACGACGAGAATATTCGGTTTCTGGAGAAATTGTTACAAGACAGATTCTCTTTCGCTTCATTATTAGAATTATAACATATTTTCTGAGGGCTAATATAGGAAATTTTATGTACTTTTAGCGTTTTTTTTATTATATTTTATAGTATATGGATTGCCACGCACTTCGTGCTCGCAATGACATTTTTTGTCATCTCCGAGTTTGTGCCGGCAATGACATTTTGTGAGGTATAAATCATGTCTGATAAAAAAATCCCTATTACACTTTTGTGCGGTTATCTTGGTGCAGGAAAAACTACCCTGCTTAACCGCGTTCTTACAAATCAGAAGGGCTACAAGGTAGCTGTTATTGTAAATGATATTGGTGAAGTAAACGTAGATGAACGCCTTATTTCTAAGGAAGCAAAAATTGAAGATTCAAGCAGTCTCGTTCCTCTTACAAACGGTTGTATCTGCTGTACTCTCAAGAGCGACATGGTAAATCAGATTGAAAATCTGATGAAATCCGGAAAGTTCGACTATATTATGATTGAGGCCAGCGGTGTCTGCGAGCCTATGCCAATTGCTCAGGCTATTGAGCAGATTGAAATTGGTAAGCTTGATAACGTTGTTGGTGTTGTTGATGCAAGCCGCCTTGTTGATGAGTTTGACGAGGGAAAGGCGCTGCTGAAGGAAGGAATTGACGAAGAAGATATTGAGTCCCTTCTTATTCAGCAGATTGAGTTCTGCTCTACTCTTATCGTAAACAAGAGAGACCTTGTTACAGACGAGCAGATGAAAATGGTTCGTGCCGTAATCAACAAGATTCAGCCTACTGTAAAGGTAATTGAAACTACAAGATGTGATGTTCCGGTTGAAGAAATTATTGGAACTGACCGCTTTGATTTTGAAACTGTTTATGCAAGTGCCGGCTGGGTAAAGGCTCTGGAAGAGCACGATGCTCACGAAGAAGATGATGATGATCACGATGAGCATGACGACCACGATCATGAAGAGCATGAAGGTCATCACCACCATGATGACGACGATGATGAGCATGACGAGCACCATGAACATCACGGTGAAGATGGCGACCATGACCATCACGGACATCACCATCACCACGAGCACAAGCATGAGGGCGAAAGTGAAGACGAGTACGGAATCGGTTCATTTGTATACTACCGCCGTCGTCCATTCAACCGCCAGAAACTGGATGAGTTTGCTTCAAAGTGGCCACGCAACATTATCCGTTCTAAGGGCGTAATCTGGTTCAGCGATGAAGATGATATGGCTTACGTTCTTGAAACTTCAGGCCGTCAGATTCAGGCCGGCTACTCAGGAAACTGGCTTGCTTCCTGCCCTCCTGCAGAACAGAAACGCGTACTTGCCGAAGAACCAGAAATGAAAAAAGACTGGGACGAAAAAGTCGGCGACCGCATGATTAAACTGGTCATAATCGGCCGCCACCTGAACAAGGAAGAAATCTGCAAAAATCTGGATGCTTGTCTGGATTAATTTCTGATTGGTATTTTGAATAAATGAAATCATAAGACAAGACCGGCTCATAGGGGCCGGTCTTGTGTTTTATAGTTGAGTAATTGGACAACCTTTCATTCGTGCCCATCTTAGAACTGCATTCAATCTTTGGAGATATCCCTTTTCTCCAGGTGCTTTTAACCACTCAATTGTATCCATGTCTATACGAGCAGATATTGCCTGTTTTCGTGGACGCCAGTTTTTCGGATACATTTCTTTTAATTGAGAATCAGTTAGTTCTGGAATATCTGATAAATTTATAGGTCTTTTTTTTAACTCCCTAATCTCTTTAGCTGTTAGCTTTTTTACAGAACTCATTATAGGCCTCCTCTTCTTTAGGCATGGCAAGTCGTGCAGAAATTATCCTGGTTCTCATTCTTTCCGTATAGGAAGCTGCTACTACAACAACTCCCTGCACTGAACCAAGACCAAAGAATCTATCTTCATCTTCAGAAGAATGATCTTTGTCATAAACTTCGAGGAAGAATGGGTCATCAAAAATCGGAAGAATTTGTTCAAAGTAAAGTCCATGTTTTACTTTATTCTTCATGTTTTTATCTGAATCCCATTCAAAACGATTATCATCAGATATTATTGTCATTAATCCTCATATACATAATTGTATATACATTTTTAGAATACGTCAATATAATTAAACATTGAGATTTTTTAAGAAACTAACCTTCCAATTCTACTTTAGTTAAAGACAGTTTCATTTTCATAAATTGCAGAAAAAAAGTATCTACCTGTCATATTCGTATTTATCATAGATTTCATAATGAAAGTCGTCGTCTGCTGTATATAACTTAAAATCTACAAATTCATCGGAGTCCATACGATCTCCAAGTATTATCCGTATACCATCATCCTCATACTTTATCTCATCTGTTATCAGTAATACGTAATCATGAAGAACTTTACTGCATATTGAATAGATAATTTCGTCTGTGTTAATATCAATTAACAAAATCTCGCCATCATAAACTGCAGGAATTGTTTGAAAGGTCTTGTAATCATAATAAGAATCTTTTTCCATCCATTTATCATAAATATAATAATAATCAGAGTATCCTGAGTAAAATGGCCCGTCAATATTATATTCAGTATCTGTAGATTTATATATTTTTACAAATCCTTTATTAAACGACACGATGGCATCGTAATATTTTATATTTCCATTAAAAACACAAAAAGAGCTTGTTAATTGCCTATCTCTGTTATATGTTTTATTATGATAAAAAACAGAACTATCTTCAAAATTCAAATCATCTATAGTAATAATATTATTTCCTTGGTACAGGATCTTTATTGTTTTGTCATCAGTTTTTTCATAAACAACCTCATTAATATTTATCCCTTCAACAGGAATGAAATCATATTGTTTATAAAAGACAAGAGGATTTTTTAATTCTCGCCTAGGCTTTGCAGTTTCTGATTCTTTTAGAAAATCATTTTCCACTAGCTGTTCATTTTTATCGTTATACTGAGCTATAGAATCACTTTCGATTTTTTGCAATACAGTCTTTTTATTTCCAGAACAAGAAAACAAAAATAATATTAAGTAAATGATTAATCCAATTCTAATCTTTTTCATAGAATGCTCTCCTATTTCGTTTTATTAACAATTACAACACCTTCTATTGCAGATTGTTTTACATACATTTTTCCATTTTTGTTCATCCAGTTTGAGTTTTTTTTATCTCTAGTTGCATCATTTGCGGATGTGGCAACTACTTCCACCCATGTCGTACCTTTTGCTTTTATAGTATTTCCACTATGCCCAACCCAATGCATTACATCTGTTTTTGACTTTCCAGAACCAATTGTAATAGGAACTTGTACCAAAACATAATTCTGTTCTTTTGACGTCTCAGCATCTCGTAGCATTGATTGTGCATTAGATTTTGAAGTAGATCTTTTTGCTTCCAACCCATAAACATTTGCAGTTGCATTCCAATTCAAACAGTCTGAATTACCTTGAAAATTTGAAGATACATTTAAATCAATTGGTGTAATTGTTTTCATCTTTCCCTCATGAGTATACTCATTATATGCATGTTCTGTAGGATTAGATACATGCATAATTTCTGTAATTATATTTGCCATTCCTGTTATTGCACATCCATAAGAACTTATAAGTGAATCTGTATTATTTAATGTAACATTGTCATATTTACTCATAGACGAATACGGAAAAAAGTTATTTATTTCCAATCCCCATAAATCTATAAAGTTTACCGGGTCATTGTCACAGTAAGCAAACCAGTTCTGGCCGTCACGGATTGGGTCGGAGGTGGTGAAGCGGGAGGTTTGGGGCTGATAGTCGCGGTAGCCGTAGTTGTAGAGGCTGGCGGTGGAGTCGTGCTGCTTGCTGAGGTAACCGAAATCTGCGGAGGCGGTGAAATTACCCTGGATAAGATTACCAAAGACATCGTAAGTGTATTGAGATTTTGAATCCCCGTAAGAGTCTGTGATGCAGGAGATGCTGCCAAGAAGATCGGTTGAAAAATATTCGTTTCCGTAATCTGTGGTTACCTGTGCGCCGAGACTTCCATTTGCAGAAAAGAAAAGTCTCTCTCCCCGGTAACGAGAGTTTTCGGTTTTATCTGCACTTTCATCTAAATACAGATACCGGTTTCCATCTTGCAAATCATTATCACTGATAAAACGGTAACGATCGCCTGTTGGTCTGCCTGTTTTTTCAAACTTAATACCGCTTTCTTTTGAGTCGGTAAAGACTCCGTTTTCAAAAACAGGACTCTGCTTTATCACATCAAAAGTAAGTCCATCATAAAGAGTTCCGACTGCAACCTGATCTTTATCCTTTACACTAACACGACGTCCAAATGCATCATAGGCAAAAATTGTCTGAACATATTCTTTTTTAGATTTATCTGCTACCTCGCAGAAAATCATTCTGTTTTGGGAGTTATACGCATATCTGACAGTTTTTTCTTTACTTTCTTCCTTAATAAGATTGCCAAGGGAATCATATGAATATGTAATAAAAGCTTGTCCATTTGAACCGCTTGTCAGCAGGCAGTTTTCTTTGTCATAAGTGTATTCAATTTTTCCATATGGAATTTGTTTTTCCACACGGTTTCCGTTTTTATCGTACTTATATGATTCTTTTAATAAAATATGCAGGGAAGGCAGATGATAAGAAAATCCATATTGCATTGAATTTAGCAGCTGACTGAAGATTGATTTTTCTTCGCTGCTAATAAATCGATTTTCTCTGGAAGCAGTACCTGTTATAAGTCCGTTAATTTCCGCTTCTTTTTTTTGACAATCTTCCAAATCCTGTGTATATGGATAATAAACAGTTTCAAGTCGACCTGTTTTGTTATATTCATAGAAGGTTATTCTGCATTGATTATCAACAGTCGCCATACGTTTTCCATCTTCAGCATAAGCATAACCCTGCCCCCAGAGCAGATCACCTCGTGCCGATTTCTGCATTTTTACAGTGACACGGCCTGCTTTATCATAAAGAGTTTCTTCGTATGTTCCGTTTCCGAATCTTCTCAATACTTCCCTTCCGTTTTTATCGTATTCTAATTTTATACTTATACGCTGCTTATTGTCAAAAATTTCTTTTATTTCATTATTTTTTCCATATACATATTTTGTTTCCATATTTGTACTGGATAACTTTATTCTATTTCCGGCCTGATCATAATTAAAACTAATTTCTTCATCTGTACTTAATTCTTTCTGATAAACAAGTCTACCCCCCTGATCATATCGGTAGATGCTTTTACCATAGCAATTTTCAGATTCCAGAATATTTCCAAGCATATCGTAAACGAAGCGATTTTCACTACCATCGTCATAATATATTGTATAGATAGTTCTATCGCCTGACCAGTTGATTGTTATGGTAGAGCCGTCGAAAGTCTGTTTTGATTTTAGTTTTCCGTCATCGTCATAAAAATAATTCTGTTCCAGAGAGTTACAGTTTCTCTCATTAGTAAGCCTTCCGAAATCATCATAGTTATAGATATAGTTTTCACCCCTTCCATCTTTTACAATGACTGTCCTTGAGTTTGCATAGTAGGTGTAAGATTCTAAAACTTCACCACCGCAGAGAATTCGGGTAACGCGTCCCGCCTTATCGTATTCATAAGATTTCTCAACGTCAGCACGGTTACGTTCTTTTATCAGACGACCTGCTTTATCATAAGACGCTTCGTAGACAATTCCATAATAGTCTGTTACGCTAACAGGCAAACCCATATAATTGTAATGATATTTTATTTCGGCTCCATCTGGTAATATTTGTTTACTTACCTGCCCAAGTGAATTATATTCGTATGAACTTTTGTTTCCATATCCATCATAAGATTCAATAAGTTGATTCTGTGCATCATATACTAACAAACGTTCGTTTGTACTACAGTTTATTTGCTTTATAATATTTCCAAAAGCATCCAGTTCATAAACAGTTTTGTATTTTCCGCCTTCAGTTACAGTAACACTTCTTCCATCTTCTGAATAATCAAATTGTACATAATAAACTGCCCCCGACACAGACGGACTTTCACCAACAACCTGTCTCTCAAGTCTGTCAAAATCATCATACTGATACCATACTTTGCATACATCCCCCTTCTCAGATTCAAGCCGGCCCCGAAAATCATAAGTGTAATGAACTGTTTTTCCATAACGGTCAGTCTGTACCTTTTTACTTCCATCTGGAAAATATTCCACACTAAGCGATGCCTTATTCTTTTCACCCGCCTGTGAATTCAGACCATTATTTCCCCAGACATATTCATACCAACCACCATAGGAAGACTGCTCACCACTAAGGCGTCCTGCCATGGTATAAGACTTTTGACACTCTTCGCCGATGCCGTCTGTAACCTTTATAAGATTACCATAACTGTCGTATTCAAACAGATTCTGGATTCCAAGAGCATCTGTAACTGTGAGTTTCTTTCGGTTGTGGGAGTCATGTGAATAATTTATCTTCTGGATATAAATATTAGCGTGTTCAGCGGTGCTCTCGATACCTGCGCTTTGCACGGACTCAACCACCGTAAGGTCGGTTGTAGTTTTAAATAATTTGTATTCGCTTATCTGCCCGTTTTTATATTCGTAGACTTTTATCCAGCTTTCTTCACCATGCATTATTTCTGAGTGCAGTTTTCCTTCCGGGGTATACGAATATGAGCGAACAAGTTCTTCTGTCTCACCGTCTCCGATATAAAACCTGACAGGAAGATGGCGTCTGTCATATTCAAGACGAGTCTCGTGAACTACACCCGTAACAGAGTCTTTCTGTGTTATCTTCACAAGGTCTTTTCGTCCATTTGTAAAGTAAACAGATTCCAAGCCATTATATTTCTTCTGAATAATTTTATGTTTGTCATATTCATATTCTGTCAAAGTTTTTCCAGAAACTTTTATTTCAGTAACTCGATTTTGTTCATCATATTCATATTCTTTTCTTACGCCACCGCAATTTTCAACACGAACATTTCCAAAATCATCATATTCATAATCTGTAACAACAGAATTTCCGCTGTAAATTGTCTGCCTTATTACCTGCCCCTTTGAATCGTAGCTGCGACTGTAAACAGTCTCCCCTCCCCTGCGATATTCAATCTCATTTCCCTTTTCATCGCGGAGATATTCTTCCTGAACTCCGTCTCTGTCTGTATATGACGTTACAAGTCCAAAAGTGTCGTAAGTCCAGTATTCACGGCTACCATCTTCGTATGAAGCCCAAATCAGATTTCCCCGACCATCATAACCGTAGCGTACAAGGTTTCCATTTTCACTTATACTGACTGGATTTGAATCATCTGCATATTCATATTTAATCACACTACCATCCGGACACTCTTCCCTTACTGTTCTGTGTCTGTCATCATACCAGTAAGAAGTTTTGTTTCCGTCATGATCTATGTAGATTGTATGTCTGCTGCTTATATTATATTCAAAATATTCACTGAAACCTTCTTCATTTGTAGTAGCGGTTGCAAGAATTTTTCCATCAGAAGTCTGCTCATTATACGAAAAACTTACACTGCTGCCGTCACACTTATTCAAGGCCGTAAGTCTACCGCCTTCATTATATTCCATACTGACAGTATCGCCATCTATGTCCGTTACAGAAACCAGCCGTTTTCCGTTGTAAGTATATTCTGATTTCTGATTCGGCGAGCGAATATTTGCAACTTTGCTTATAAATCCATTTTTATATTCAAAATCAAAATGTTCACCATAAGAACTTTCTGCACTTTCAATCTGCTCACTTTCATCACGATGAATAACAAGATCGTTTCCATTTCTATCTGTAATTTTTACAAGAAAACCAAGACTATCAAAATCTTTTACATGCCCGTCAGCTTCATAAAGTCGTAGGCCGTTACCATAAGGCATACATTTTATATAATTGTTTTCTGAAGAACTGCTCCACCCTGTTTTATCTTTATTTTCATAAAGAATATGAGGAAAGCCTTCTGCATCAATCACAATGACTGTATTAAGTCCGGTTTCTTCAAAGGCCTTTTCCATGCCGGAGAACATTGCCTTTGCATTACGCTTTTTACGCACCTTTATTTCTTCTATCTTTTTTCTGAATTCCTCAAGAGCCTTTACCGCCGCATCATAACGGTTTCTGAGATCCGCAAGAACCGCAAGGTTTCCATCTACACTGTTCTTTGCTGCTTCCAGTCTGCCCTTCTTACTGCTTATTTTACTACGGACAGTTTTAGCATTGCTTATTGCATTTGATATCTGTTTTTTTTCTGTATCGATTGCTACACTTGGCTCAAGAGTTGTAAGCCTTGTAACAATTCCATCTGCATCACTGTAGTTACTGGCACAGCTTGAGATTCTTGAATCAAGTTCTGTCTTTGCTGAATAAATGCTGCTTACCCCGTAAATTTCCGCATACTTTGCTTCGAGGTGAGATATACCATTCAATATACTCTGGCAGTAATCAACAAGCTTCTGTTCTATATCTGCCACATTCGCGTCAATTCCAAGGATTATTCTTTCATCAAGATTTGTTTTCCAGCCATAGCCGAAGCTGGATACAATTTTATTATCTGATTCATACTGCCTTTTCAGCTCAAACGATACTCCATTTCCGCATGAAAAATCTGTTTCCGTCTGTTCATAGTAACCGCTGCTTATTCTCACAGGATCACCCTTTTTTTCAGAATTTTTCTTATCTTTTTTGTCATTTACTTCGACAAGATTTTTCTGCTGTTCTTTTTCACCCTCTGCTTCTTCTGCAGCTATTTCTTGCTGATTAGCATTTATTCCCGCTACAGTTTCATTTGTTTCGCCAGACGCATCTCCGGCATCACCAACCTCACCGTCACTCTTTTCTACCGCAGCAGTTTTTCCGTTTTCACTGGTTATTGAGCTTGCATATGATGGTGGCGCAGGAGGATTTTCATCTCCATCTCCATCTCCGCCATTATCCTTTGGCTTCGGAGAAGGCGGCGTATACATACCGTCAGTAGAAGACGGATACCCCTGTTCAGTATAGGCAGATATAAATGAGGTACCGCATATTAATAAAACAAAGAAAAAGAAGATTCTTATACTTTGTATTCTTTTCATTGTAAATCCTCCTAGTATTAAAAACTCATATAAAATAACTTATCCAGCAAACTACCTGAATTACCATTAACCGATGGCACCCACCAGCGGCTTTCTTTTATAAATGCACATTGATTTGTTTTATTCTCATTTTTTATATAATCTTCAGAATGACTTGAAGCCATAATATTTGCAGAATCCAGCGGAATAAAATGAAGACTTATACCTGTCGCGGATATATCACTTGCAACAGTTGAAAGTCTTACCGCCGCTGCTGAGAGCAAAGTATTTTCACTGGAAGTATAAAGACCTGCCATTGCCCTTATGTCAAGAAACATATCGCAGGGATACTGAGTGTAACTGTATGATTTTGATGCGAATAGAGAGTCCAGAATTTGTCTTCTGTCATTTTCATTCTGGATACTTTGAGAAAGCTCCTTACAAAACTGTTCAAAAGAATCCATAAGGTTCGATACTTTTTTATTTTCAAAAACAGAAGCTGCTGCTCTTGAACATTGCCCCATAGCATGGGCAATGTTATCCGAAGAATAATCTCCTTCTGAAAGCATTTCAAAAAAACTTTTATAATCCCATCCGTTATTCGGACTAACTCCAGGACAACCTACTGTAAACTCTGCACAGTCTTTAAGTTCATAAACATTCTCAATAACACCACCAAAGCAGGTATCAAAGCCAATTACATCAAGCCCCTGATTCCGAACAGCATTTCCAAGTTCCTTCACACTCATATAGGATTTACTTCTGTCATCGATTGCAAATGCCTTCCAGCCGCCACCGTGCCCCCAGATTATAAGAGCATATTTTTCTGCTTTATAATTCACCTTTCCAAACTCTATGAATTTTTGAAGGACAGAAGAGTTTGACATATCCAGTTCTGTTGCTTCAGAAGAAGTCAAATCTAAAGCAGGACAATCAAGTCTTCTGGAATTAATTGAGCTGCTTCCACCATCATCATGAAGTACTTCGTAAAGTCTGGTATCAGTCCAGTTTCCACAAGTTTCATCGTAACCTTCGGAACGGTCGAGTAAAACCAGAACATTTACTTCCTGAATAAGCGCCTTTTCAATTTCTTTCAAGTTTGCCAGAGCATAACTTTCAAGATCATTATCTGCTGCCATATAAATCATAAGAGTCAGTTTTTTATTTCCCTTCTGATCTGTAATCAGGACCGGATCATCACTAAAAGAACAAGCAGAGAAAAAACACATAAGACAGAGTATAAAGACCAGGAATGTATGTTTATTATTTTTCTTATCTGAATGCAACAAGCCCATAAGGATCCTCCCATACACTTCCATCCTGATATTCGATTTTTGAAAGATAAAGATAATCAACTATCAGATATTCAGAAGGAATTGAATTCATAAAGTTGTCCAGACTCATACAAAAAGAGCAGTCCTCTCCTGCAGATATATCTTTTTCTATTTGAGCTGATATTTTGCTTCGACATTCAAATGCAGGTTCTCCATCCTTATCAAACAGAAAAAAAACGATGGTAAGGTTTTTGATTTCTTTTTCACTTTTATTTAATAGAAAGAAATCAACACCACAAATTGAATAATCAGCTGAACTTTCTTCCATTACAAAATCACCTGTCATTACATAAGGTATTTTTTCAAGAGAATATGTTTTACAACCAGTTCCAAAAAGAATCAGAAACATCATGAAAAGCAAAATCCGATATATTTTTCTTCTTACAATTTTCATTTCAACATCTCCTCAAGTTTATTTGTAAAATCCATAAAAAATGAATCATTTGGAAAATTACTCTTTCTCAAATTTTTGAATATTGATACTCTGTTGTCTTTATCTTCTGATAAAAGAAACTGATAAAACTTTATGTAAAGTTCTTCTCTGGAATCTTTCTCGCAGTTAATTTTTGCGATTAAAGACTCAGCTTCTTTTATCTGTCCCATTCCGATGAGTTCCTCTGCCCTTAAAATTGCAGACTTATAACTTCTCGTTTGAAGACAAATAATTCTTGTCCGATCTTCAAAAGAATATAAAACGGGATCTATACTTAAATAATTATTTTTAGAGCCGGAGAGCAGGTAGTCACCAGATGGAACACCATAAATTACAAAGAGCCCACTTTCATTTGTTTTTACAGGACCGGGATTTTTTGCAGGAACTTTTTTATCAGAAACCTTACAATAGACAATAAAATCTTTTACCGGTTTATTATTCTCATCAATTATTATTCCACACAAATCACCCTGTCCCTCAAAATGAGGTTTTGACGCACATGATAATAAAAAGAAAATAAAAGCGCCTGTGAAAAGCAGACACAACTTACCAATGTTTAATTTCATAAATCCTCCTTAAGAATTGCATTTACAGTTTTTATTTTTCCTTCTTCTGTTTTGAAAAAAAGACTAGCCGTATTATCCGGTCTTCTTATTTCTCCAATTTTTTTATCTTTTTCTTTCTGCTCTTTATAAGAAAACTCATTTTCTTTCTCCTGCTTTGTTTGTAAAGAAACTGTTTTTTTACTTTCTTCAATGAATAATTTCAGATATTCAGATATGGAATTAAGATTTATATAAACCATATCAGCAGGAAATAAAGATGAATCTTCTTCTATTGAAAAGCCTATTAAAATTTTATCTTCTTCTGTCTGTTGAATTTTTACACTGGAAATTATTCGGAAATCTTTTGAAATAAGCAGAGCACTTTCGTTTAGAATTCTGTGTATCAGATTTTCTTTTTGAGTACTGCAAAGAAATTCAATATGATAGGGAGGCGCTTTTTCATTAAGCAGAACTGCTTCATTTTCAGAAATTATTTGCCTTAGTAATTTATTAAAATCTGCGTTAGGCATTTTGTCATTATTAATTGAAACAATCTGATTTTCTGAATCATGTCCCCCGATTTTCTCTACCACAGAGATTTCCATAACAGGAAGTCCGTTTGAATAACTTACAGCTCCGCCAGAATATCCGCTTAAATTTTCCGGAAAAACCCCTTTAAGAGATGCCGTAACAGTTTCAAACCAATTGCCTTTTTTTTCTTCCAGTCTCCATTCGTATCTGCTTATTTTTCCATCAACCTGATTTACATCTGAAAAAAATGTTTTTGAAAAAGGAGTTAGCATTTCCTTTTCCTTAATCTCTCCTTCTGAAGAATCACTAAGAGAAATTAAAGAATCATTTTCTGTCTTTTCGGCAATTTTCTGCCCCTTAATCTTTCCGGCAATAGCCCCGGAAAGTCCAAGACACAAACAGAAAAAAAAGGCCCAGAAAGTCAGTTTCCATTTTCTTTCAACAAAAAATCTGCGCCAGTGTTTTAAATTTTCCAGATAAAAACCAAGACCCGGAAAAGTCCTGCGGCTTTCATATTCTGCAAGCTTGTATTTATTCATTACATAAACCTCTTCTGTCAGCCCCTTTCTGGTAACTTTCTTTACAAAGGAATCAAAAGCAAATTCATCAGAAAAACAGGGATGCCTTTTTTCAAGTTCTGAACAAATAAAATGATTGTATTTTTTTCCCGTTAAACTTATAAAAGGAATTACAAGTTCATACTTCTCAAAATCAGTTTTCTTTATCACATTGCTTTTTTGCATAAACTTCACCACTCCCATAAGGACCTTTCCAGTTCCCATAAAAAAGTCCATTGTCTTCATCTTCTGAATAAATCCAGTTAATATCAGTTAAATTCCACATACTGCAGCAAACCTGCTTCCATTCATCCAGATTTTCAAAACCTTTACCTTCACAGGAATTGCAAAAACTTCTGGAAATAAAAATTAATGAATCAGTTTTTTTACAGAGTTTTTCTATTCTCCTGTCAATTTCCCTGGTTTCAAAAAAGCCGGTGCTGAACAAAGAAGCAGATAAAGCAAGCAGAGAAGCATAACAGATGATATGGACCAGTCTCATTTTTTTGCTTCCTGATTTTTAACTTCCAGCGCATACACTGCATTTGAATATTTTTTTTCATATAATTGCAGTTTTGTTTTTCTGGATGAAAGGATTTTCGCCGACAAAAGCATTAACGAAACCAGACAAATACAAACGGCCCCAACCAGAACTTTATTTCCATGAGCAGATGTCATCTGAACCTCCTTTTTCGCCAAAGCCTTCTTTTCCATCCGGTCCGTATGAGATAAGTACAAAGGGCAGTTTCTCAGGAACCTCTGACGGCATAATGGAACTTTCAGAGCTGAGATACTTATAATCGGTTCCCCACGGATCATTGCCGGGCTCACGGTCAAGATATGGTCCATCCCAGTTTTCCGGAACCGGATATAAAACTGGTTTTTCCCATAAAGCATTGAGTCCCTGTTCGCTTGTTGGAAAGCGTCCGCAGTCAAGGAAGTAAGTTTGCAGTGCGCTGCTGTACTGCTCAATCTGTGTTTTTGCAGCAGTCTTTCGCGCGGCGGAAATAACTTTTGATGCCGAGAATACACTCCCTGCCGTAAGCAAGGCTCCGATCGCAATGACAGCCACAGTTTCGACATAGGTAAAACCTTCCGCTTCCTTTCGTTTTTTGTTACCATAACAAATCCTCCTGATTTTTTTTGGCTTATTCATATTTCCCCCTTATAGTTTTTTTGATTTATATAAATCCAATTTCATTTATCAGTGGCATAAAAAAAGTAATCATGATGGAAAGAATGAATAGACCTGTAATCACAATAAAAACAGGTTCCATTAAGGAAAAACAAATCATCCTTTTTTTATCTTTTTCTAATTTCAAATATGCAGCGATTTTTCCGAACAAATCATTTTTACTGCCACCAAGATCTGCATAATAAAAAGCTTCAGAAAGATGTGCCCCGACTTTATTTCTGCAACTAAAAGCCCTTTGTAAATCCATCCCATAAGAAAGATTTACTCTTGCATTTTCAAAAAGTTTTCCAGTTTTTGTTGAAGGGCCTGCAATCTGAATAGCACAGCCTACTGCCTCAGAAAGCTCAACTCCATGAGACACAAGAAAATCAACAGCTGAAAAAGCTTCATAAAGAGTGTTTTCACTTAATATCTTTATAATTGCCAGATACATAAAAATACTGATGAAAATTAAAGCTGATACATATTTTGCTAAAAGCCAGAGATCTGCAGTACTTGTATAAAGGCCGATAAAGATGCTTGCTGTAACTGCCAGAATAATTACAAAAAAAGGATAAACAGATGCTTCTGCCATCTTCTTTCTGCATTCTTTTTCACGCTCGATTTTTTCTTTTAAATACGAAAGTGCAGTTTTTAAATCTCCATTTTTTTCAGCGATACTTATAAATGAAACATAAACATCATCAAAGTTAATTTCACTGCAACTTTTTAATGCATTTGAAAAATATGAACCATTCTCAAGTGCAGAATAAATATACCCTGCTGTTCTGCTGACGGCATTTTTCCTGGGTTTTGAACTCATTATCAAAAGGCTTTTTGAAAGATTAATTCCCTGAACAACAAAAAGCTCATATAACATCTTTGTGAATTCCAGCATTTTCACGCCTCCTGCTATAAAATGGAAGTTGCTTTCTATGCTTAAGTTCAACAATTGTTTCCTTCAGTATTTCGCTGTAATTTGTATAATGCTCCAAAAGACTTTCTATCTGATCTCCAGACAGGGCTTTAAATGCTTTTTCACCAAATGAATCATCTGCAAGAGCAACATCAGCATAAAGACGCATTTTTCCACCCATTGGATTCAGGTTTTGACAGATAACTCCCCTAAGCACCTGACTCAAGAGTCTTTTATCAACTCCCAGGTTTTCCAGACGAAAGAAAGCCTCCGAAGCAGCTCCGCAGTGCAGGGTTGCTAACACCAGATGTCCGGTCAAAGAGGCTCTTAATGCAGCGGCAGCACTTTCTTCATCACGAATCTCCCCTATCATAATTACATCCGGATCCTGACGAAAAATATGATTCAAGGCTTCCGTGAAACTGTTATCATCATCAATTTTTATTTGAGTTACACCAGGAATAACATATTCAGGAGGATCTTCCAGACTTAAAATTTTCATACTACCGTTAGTTAGTTTACTCATTTCAACCAGCATTGCCGCAGCAGTTGTAGATTTACCAGCCCCGGTAGGTCCGCACACCAGAAGAAGACCATTTGCGAGAGAACACAAACCTTTATTTCCTCCGATTTTTTCCAGCTGAAGATTATTAAATCCGAGTTCTCCAAGTGCCAGCGGAATCCTTGAAGTATCAAGAATTCTCATAACAAGAGACTCAACAGAAGATATAAGTCCACTGGAGTTTTCCCTGACCTCACCTATTGCGGACATAGTAGAAACCCGTATAAAAAATGGATTCTTATTGCCGTATACGAAATTACCATCCTGACATTTTTTCTTTTCAATTACATTTAATCCGGCAAGAAGTTTTATTCTCTGAATCAATTCCCTGCTTTTTTCGCTTTGAAGTTCCATCAGCTTTACCAGGCCGCCATTGACCCTCAGTTTGACACTGGCATTTTCTATATGAATATCACTTGCCTTTCGCAGCCGGGCTTCATTTAATATAGAATCAAGCAAAAGAACAGCTGCAGCCTCACGTTCAGTCTGTGCGGATTCAACTTTATCAGATCTACTATTTTTTTCAGAATCAGCCTTATAAAGAGAAAGAATACAGTTTTTTATTTGAGCCCTGCTTGCTTTCTCAAAATCAATTTTTATAAGCCGCCTGTATACTTCAGGGCAATCCTTAAAACGCCTTATATTACATACATGATTTTCAAAAGCCCTGGAAAGTCTTCCACAAAGCAAAGAATCATTTTTATTTTCAATAAGAAATTTTATATATGCTCCATCCTGCTCCATAACCGCAGCCCCATTAAACAGACAATAAGCTGGAGTAAGCGTAAAATCATATTTACTCTTCATACAAAACCTCCTCTTTTTCATAATGCGAATACAATTTCCATAAACCTTCTTCAAGTCGTTTGTAATCTTCATTACTACATGTGCTGCTTATTTCTTCAGCCTTTTCTCCCTGAACATGAGGCACCAGATAAATCACCATCTGCATTTTTTCTTCTGTTTTATTTTTTGATTTGAAGAGATTTCCAAGCACTGGAATTTTCGAAATTAAGGGACTTCTTTTTTCCTGTTCACTATGAGCAGTTTGAACAAGCCCGCTCAAAACAAGAGGCTCACCGCTTTTCCCCCTGACTTCTGTTGTAACAATTTTTTCAGATGTAGGAGGGGGATTACCTGTTGAAGCAGAAGTATCATTCCCCTGACGGGAAACAGAGGCCGTTACCTTGCTGGTTATCATCCCGTCCCCGCTTACCCAGCCCAAAACATCAAGCTTAATTCCCGAAGCGATTTCCCTGGTAACCCCGGAATATACAGGCTTTCCGGTTTCAGGATCCACATTGTTATCTCTGTAGCGATAGGTATTTGTATTTTGAAAATGAATCTCCCTGCCAGAAATACCGTGCAAAGTTGTATCTGCATAAACCCTGGTTTTACTCTCTTCAATAGATGCCTGTAAATCTGCTGCAAAGGTCAAACCAAAAGAGCTGACAACATTCAGATTGAGTCCCATCACAGAGCCCAGAATGGCAGACACTTCATTCCGGTCTCCCAAAGCCAGTCTCTTTACCCCGAATGAGGATGCCCAGGCATTTTGCAAAGTTTCGTCATACTGCAAAATCAAGAGATCGTAACTTAAACGGATTACAGGTCTGTCGCATATTTCAATCTGCTGACAAAGATTTTTGTAAGCATCCTCAGTTCCTCTGAAATAAAGACGTGAAGAATCATCTGCCACAAAAAGAGCAGTTCTGTCAACAGAAGGAGGCAAATGTTCAAGAAATTCTGAAGGTTTAAGATACTTAAGATTCACAATATAAACAGACTGTTTTATGTCTGCTTCGCAAATTAAATCCTCAACCACAGAAGCTTCCTTCTCACTTGCAAAACACAAAAATGAATACTCATCAGGAAGTAAAATAGTTTCCAGCTTACCCAGTCTCTTAAAAATGAAGGTTAAAAAATCCTGAGACTTTGTAAAACACAGGGTGAATTTACGCCAGCTTCGTTTTCCACTCACAAGCTCATTTCGAACCTGTGCATTTTCAAAGATGTAATAGATTCCGTTTTCAACAAGAAAATCAAATCCACACTGAGCGCAAAGAATCTCCAGAGTATCTTCGAAATCCGAACCGACAAAAACAGACCTCTGCAGTTTACACTGCGCATCAGACAACAGACAAAATTCTTTTCCTGCCTTATGTCCCAGATTATCCAGAACAGCCGACAATCTGCAATCTTCCACATCCACAGAAAAACAACCACTCTCCAGAACTTCGATTTTTACCATTCCCGAAAAACTTTCACCACGAAGGTTATTAAAATCACTTCCCTTCTGCAGATAATTATTTTTCACAAAATGATATCCAGTCGCATCCTGCTCAAAGTTAATACCACCAAACCTTTTCGCCAGACACTCCACCAGAGCTGCTTCACTAACACCTCTGAAACAAACCGAAATTTTCTGCGCCGGCAGAGACTCATATGTCACCACCTTATTCATCACACCAGACAGTTTTTCCACAATCTGCACCGGAAGCAAATCATAAGCCTCAAGAAAATACAAACCATTTTCTACAGACACACTACACCTGCTCACAGTCCAAACACTGCCTTCGCGCTTCACAAACAATCTGTTAGTTTTCAAAAAAGCCTCAAAAGCCAGATCAAAGTTCCCGCCTGCAAATTTCAAATCACCCTTACCACTGACAGTGTCATCGGGCACAATCGAAATCCCAGTGTCCACCGACACCGCAAACAAAATATCCTTAATCTCACAATCCGAAAAATCCCAGCTGTACACCGCCCCCTGCGCCACCGCAAAATGACAGAAAACCAGTGCACCCCCGAGAATCATCAGAGCCCTCTTGATTTGCTTTTTCACTCCCATAACCGTCCGTCTCAAGATCTTTAACCTCCACCTATAAAGTAGATTTGATATGTCATTTTTGACAAAATTTTGAAAAAAAAATTAAAAAAAAGTGCAAATTTCTTTGAAAAAGCCCCCGCACTTGAATGCTCTAAAAAAATGCAGTAAAATACAAACATCTTTTAATTCAGGAGGCGCCTTTATGGACGGTGGATCGAGTTACCCCATACGTTTTCTAATCAATAAAATCAGCCTCCTGACTCAGCACTTCTAAAAAAATTTTCCGTGCAAAAGTCATAGAGGCCTCAAAAGTATGAGAGGTTAATCATGATTACATATTGGCAGCAGATTGACGGCCAGTTTACTAAGACAAAAAAAGAAGAAATCAACTCAAAACTTCCGCTCTGGGTAGATGCCCGCAGTGTTACCAGAGATGAAACAACCTTCCTGCAGGAAGAATATCAGATAGAACAGGACCACATCCTCGATATTCTCGACCCGGATGAGCTTTCACGAATCGAAGACGGTGACTCAGGTTACATTCTTACAATCGTTCGAGTTCCATTTTATGACCCGACAGCAGAAACACCATACTTTACAGGGCCAGTCGGTATTCTTGTAAAAGGAAAAACAATCATTACAATCTGCTGGACAGACTGCGAAGTACTTAAAGACTTTGGAGCAAACCGTGTGCGCAATGTACGACTCAACGACTTCCCTTCGTTTATCGTACACATCATTAACCGGGCAAACTTAAACTTCCTCCGTTACCTTAAGGAAATAAACCGCCGTTCTACCAGCATTCAGAATGAAATGAGACTTGAGGTTGAAAACAAAGAAATTATCCTCATGCTGGGACTCGAAAAATCTCTGGTTTACTTTACAACATCACTTAAGAGTAATTCCCTTCTCCTTATGAAAATGAAGAGCACCCGTCTTATTAAGTTTGACGAAGATGACCTTGATTTTGTAGAAGGAGTAACAATCGATAACCGCCAGGCTATTGAAATGGCCGACACTTACGCAAACATTCTCTTTGGCGTAATGGATGCTTACTCTTCGGTTATCTCAAACAACCTGAACGTCGTAATGAAAAAGCTTGCAATCATCAACCTGGTAATGATGGCGCCAACCTTTGTAACAAGCTTCTTTGGAATGAACTTTAAATTGCCGTTTGATGATTTGCCGGGCTACGTGCCGGTTCTCATTGCAACTATAATCTGTCTTGTTTCAGTTTTCCTCTGCAGCTGGATGCTCAATTTTAACCGTGAAACAGTAGGCGCCATCCGCAAGGCAAAAAAAATGAACCGCAAGCAGCAGCGGTCCGTAAAGGCAGAAACTAGAAAACTTCATAAATTAGAGAAGAAGCTTAAATAATGTGGTTTCGATACACCGCTTCGCGGCACTCAACCACCGGTGGTTGAGTAGCCCGCAGGGCGTATCGAAACCACTTATCGTGCACTGCAGCAGATTCTAAAGCCCATATAGTTGTAGCATTCGTTAGGATCGTAGCTGTAGCGGTCGCCGGCATAGAGGAACATTGTGTACTCGGACCAGCTGCCGCCGCGGCTAACGCGTTCAAAACCAACCTTAGGTCCATGCGGATTATCAGAAGTATAATCTTCAAACCAGTCCCAGCAGAACTCTATTACATTTCCGCTCATATCGTAAAGGCCTGCAGCGTTTGCATTACCGCTGGCAGGGTAAGTCTGTTCTCCAGGTTCAAAAGGAAGGCCTGCTGTTCCAACGTTATGTGAACTGTCCGAATTCTCACTGGTCCAGGCGTAGAGTAAACCTTCTTCGGCATCATCAGAAACCTGGCCACTCACTAAGTCGCCGCGCTGAAAGCCTACGCGTGTCTTTCTGGCTGCATACTCCCATTCTGCCTCACTGGGCAAACGGTAGCCGTTACAGTCCCAGTCGCACTCACACAAATCGCAGGCCGCTGTGTCGGCAGAATCGCGTATAACCTCGCCGTTATAAGTGTAGCAGGGAGTTCTTCCGCGCAGCTCACTCAAAGCGTTACACCAGACCACCGCATCATACCAGTTAATCATCGTAACCGGCTGCGCATAATTATCGTCTGTAGGAGCAGCACCACGTTTTCCGTTAGAGCCGCCCTGTCCAGGATTCGCAAAATTGTAGCCGATTTTTTCAGCCTTAAGGCGAACCGAATGCCAGAGGGTATAAGTTGTTTCGAATTTGTTTATTGAAAAAGGAGCGAGCTCACGTTCGGCAGTATAGGCCTGAGTGTCTTCTCCAATTGTGTAGGTAAGATTATTTCTAAAGGTAACAAGGCTGATGTGTGAAAAATTCGAAGACTGTGCAAAGCCGCCTGCCATCATCAAAATTGAGGATAAAACAAAAATCGCTTTTTTACAGTTCTTTCTCACCATCGCCTCCTTGGATTGCCACGTCGCCCTGCGGGCTCCTCGCAATGACTTATAATTTACACAACTCTGTATTCTTTACCTTCCAGCCGTCGCCGTCTTTTTCTACTTCCAGCCAGGCATAAGTTCCGGCCTCTCCAAGGCTGCCGGGATTTATCACTACAGTGTCACCAATTTTTTCGATATTCGTGCCCTCGTGAATATGACCGCAAACTACAGCAAGCGGTTTATTTTCCTTAATGAAGTTTGTAAACTTCTGGCTTCCCGCATGGTGTTCGCCGTCAAAAGAGTCAATCTTTTCTCCAACCGGAGGGTTATGGCTTACAAGAATCAGGCTCTTCCACAGGCTGCCATCCCCGCTCTGCTCAACAGAATTTTTTACAATATCAAAATCTGCAAGGCATTCATCTTCCTCGCGCTCAAATTCAGTTTTACCGGTAAACTTTGTTCCGCCGCCGCTACCCGCAAAAGCAAGGCCTTCGTGGAACACAAGTGCCTTTTCTACGCTGATGTCGGCATCTTCAAGGTCTTCAAGAAAATCTTCGTTATCGCAGTTTCCAAGAACGGCAAAAATATTTTCATGCTTTTTGCAAAGGCGCTCAAGGGCTTCTTTACCAGTTTCCGGCTTAAAGCATTCTGCAAAGTCACCGCCAAAAACTACGGCGTCTGCCTGCTTGAAAATCTCGTCCATTTTATCCAGCACATCGTTGTGTGCATGTAAGTCACTAATAACTAACAGTTTCATTTTATTATCTCCTCAATAGCCTTCTTAAGCTCTTCCATCTGCTCTGGGGTTCCAATCGTGATTCTCACAAAATCTTCAATTCCCGGTGTGTTAAAGTGTCTTATCAAAAGGCCCTGAGCCTTTACCTTCTGATACAATTCATCCCCAGCAATAGACGGATGTCTTGCAAACAAAAAGTTTGTCTGGCTCTTCAATACATAAAACCCTTTATCGCGCAAAAAGTTATAAAAATCATCACGGGTCTGGGCAACCTTGCGGGAAGTCTCTACATAATAAGCAACATCGCCGCAGGCAGCAGTTCCACTCACCTGTGCTACTGCATCAAGAGGAAAGTGATTTACGCTGTTCTTTACAGTTGTTACGATATTTACCAGCTCCGGATTCGCAACAATGTAACCGAGTCTCTGCCCCGCGCCGCAAAGGCTCTTAGAGAAGGTTCTTACAATCACAAGATTTTTAAACTCAGCTAAGAGAGGAATGCAGGACTCGCCGCCAAAATCAACATAAGCTTCATCCACAATAAAGATTTCATCTGGAGAAGCTTTCTTTATCATCTGGCGCACTTCATCTCGAGTCAGACCAAGCGAAGTTGGTGCATTAGGATTTGCAAAAATTATTCCGCCACCATTACGGCCGGCACGAGTCAGCATTTCATCAACGTCAAGAGACCAGTCTTCCTTAAGCGGAACCTGATCCATAGGAATATTATAATAGCCTGCATATACCGGATAAAAGCTGTAGGTAAACTGAGGCATTACAAATTTTTTAGAAGAATCAAAAAAGGCATAGAAAACAAAAGACAAAACCTCGTCACTTCCGTTTCCGGTGTAAATCATATCAGGAGTTACTGTGAATGGGATTTTATCTTCCGAGGCAGGCTGTACCTCGCCGCCCTGAACCTGTGCACGGCAGAGAACTCCGCCGCACTTATTGAGCATATCTGCAATTGCTGCATGGAGCTCGAGGGAATCCGGGTCAGGATATAAACCAAGTTTTTCTGGATTATTTTTTACGAAATCCAGTACGGCCTCCTGCACTTTTGGAGAAGGCGCGTATGGATTTTCATTAGCATTAAGCTTTATATAGACACGATCCTTAGGCTGTTCGCCCGGAACGTATGGATGTAGATTTTTTACACGACTTGAAGTTATCATACATCCATTTTAACCCTTTATCGGGTTTATTTCAATTCCAACGCTTCTTTAATAACGTAACTACTTTATATTAACCTCACCAACATTTGCAGAGAGCTTAATTCTCTTTCCAGTACTGCCTGATGAATTGTAGTTACGCTTGTACTTTTTACCGTCTACGCGAACTTCACCTACATCTGTTGAAGCAGAAATTGAATATTCATCTATGCTGTAAACCGGGGCAATAGAAATTTCGCCGACATTAGAATTAACTTCAAGTTTATCAAAGCTTACATCACGAACAGAAACTTCACCAACATTTGTCTGGATATCAATCCTTTCTGCAAAAAGATTTCTGAGCTTTATATCACCAACATTGGAATCAATAACAATATCAGAAAGCTTAGTGCCACTGGGAAGTGTAATAACAATCCTGCAGTTATTATTTCCACCTTTAAAGCCGTTCTTCTGTCTTCCCTGCTTAATTACAAGAGTATCGTTTTCCACAGAAACATTTGGTCGCAGCCAGTCTCTTGTAAAGGTACTGTCAAAATAAAATTTATCCCCTTCTTCAACTCTAATCTCCATAACACTTCCATCAATTCTGATTGCAGAGAACTTATCCAGACTCTGATTGATAGAGAAATTACTTTCTTTATTTCCATCATTGTCAGAATGCCAATGCCATTTAAAATTAACTTCAGGTTCATCCTCTCCAAGACTAATGACAGAATTATTGAAAAGGTTAAATCCCCTGCCAACATTCCTGATTGTCCCGATAATTATACAAAATACAGTAATAACACAAAGAATGATTAATAATACAGTTTTTTTCATTTTACTCACCTCTAGTCTTCATAAATTCTTTCTACGTTCTTTCCAGTTTCTTTTTCAAAAGCTTTTTCATTTCTCTTTGCTCCATCATTTACTGTATAGAGAGCTCTGATGATTGTGTTCACAGCAGCAGCGATTGGCCAGATAAGCCATGTGATTTCCCAGCGGAAAGTAAGGAAGCTTACACACAGATAGATACATGTAACTACAGCCCAGTAAGCACTCATTATTGCACGCACCTTTTTGTTTTGAATCTTTTCAATAGACTTCTTTTCATCCATTTCAAAGTCAATCTGATTATTAATATTCAAAAGTCTGTGGTAAGTTTTCTTTATCTGCTTTGCATAGACCATCATAAATACTCCGCTTCCTACAAAAATAAAGAGCAATGCACCGCCAAGCTCATCCATAAACCTTCCGCCAAGTTCATCAAAAATTACTGCAGGAATAAAACAGAGGATACACAACAAAACACCAACAGAAGAAAGCACGCTGTAAGTAGGTGTAAAATCTCTGATTTTATTTTTCAGATAATCAATAGAAACTGCATCTATACTGCATGGTTCACTCTTGATATAACGCCACTGTTCAAGGGCACTTGAGCTAAAGCATATAAGAACAACGCCTAATCCAATTGCAACAAACATAAGAACTACGCCAATAATATCATTAATATGCATTGCATCTGTAAGAATAGGGAATATTACACAGTTGATGCACAAAAAGATTCCTGCTGCTCTCAATAAAATTACACGTTTTTTTGCTGTAATATATTCTGTGATTTCTTCAAAAGAAAGCTTTCTGCGGCTTACTTCCGGATTTTTTGTCTGATGCAGAATATCCTGAATGCCAAGATCATCAGCTAAATCTTCCAGATTTCCAAAATTCTGAATAACCTCTCCAACAGCCTCGTTTTCTGTTTTACCACTGCGAATAAGCTCGGTGTATTTGTCTTCCATCATCTGAAGAAGCTCTGACTTTGCCTTCATAACCTTATCTGTAAGCGGTAAGCCCCGGAACATTGATTCCAGATAATTCTTAATTGTTTCCATTACTGTCTCCTCTAATTATCTCTACTTATAAAATTTTCAATAACCTCTTTTGTGAGGTTCCACTCTTCACACTTTTCCTTGTAATAACTCCGCCCTTTATCGGTTATGCGGTAGTAGGTTCTTCGCTTACCGTTTTCCGCTTCCTGCGAATAGGATTCTACATAACCGTTTGCTTCCATACGGGTAAAGGCTGAATAAAGGGTTGTTTCCTTTATGATGTATTTTTCCCGGGATAAGGCCTTAATATCCTTGGAAATTTCATAGCCGTAGGAAGGCTTTTTGTGGAGTAAGAACAAAATCATCGTATCGTTATAACCACGTATAACATCACTACTGATTGCTGTCATACAACCTCCTGCAGTACAGGCTGAGCCGGCAGGTCACTGAATAATCAAATTACTTCATGTGACGTTGCAACGACTGTCGTACTACGTCTGTCGTAGTAAAATATAACGCAGATTTTATTTGCTGTCAAGGAAATCCCTTTAAAAAAAAGCATATATGGTATAAAATAGGTCTATGGCAACAACATCTAATTTAAGTGCAATAATCAGATATTATGCGGAGAAACAAAAATCACCTTTTATCGACCTCAAGGAGTTCTGTGCATATGTAAAAAAATATGCAGAGCACCATGTAGAAGAACAGAGTGAGCTCGTAAAATATCTTGGAGATCCTTCCGGCACTGTTGTTGCAGAGTTACAGGGCCTTTCTGAAAAGCACCTTGTTGCTATAATTAATGCAAACAATAAAAAGACTATCGTTTCCATAACTTTTCTTTCTTCAAAATATGCAAATCTTTATAAAGATATGATGAAGAATGAATCTACCCCTTATCCTCAGGCTACAGATTTGCCTAAACAGTTTCCAAATCAGGTGCTTGAACATAAGGTTATCAGCCAGTACATTCCATCAATAATTGAAAAGGACAATTCAAAATCGCCTCTGCTTTATATTCTGGATTTTGCAAGAGACCTGCCTTCCATGCTTATTCCGGCCTGCGTTCCAATTAAGGTCCTGCTCGATACAGCTCAGCAGAAGGTTAGAAAGATTCTTAAGAAAGAGGAATTCCACGATTACTTCTTAAAAAAGCTTAGAAGTACAAACCCTACAAAAGAGATTTCAATCAAGAATTTTTACACTCACTTTGTAGATACAGAAAACTATCAGTTTGCAGAGTTTCAGGATGGCGAAGATTACTATATCTGGAATCAGGCCCTTTACTATATCCGTCAGGACTTTGAAAAAATTCAGGACCGCACTGTAGAAGATACAAATATTCTTCAGGCTGTTCAGATCCTTGAAACCCACTCTTCTTATCTTAAAGAAAAATTCCAGAATGAACATAAACGCTCAGAGGCAATCAAGGAACTTGAAACAGCCCTTGCAAAAGCTCCTTACTTTTTCTCTATGCCGCAGATTCTCAAATTTCAGGATCAGAACGGTCGCCTTCTCTACGGTCAGTATACCGAAGACGACCTTAAAGAGTTTCTGCAGAAAATGACAACAGACGGCGAAGCAAACGAACTTCCTCAGCTGCTGGTATTTAAGGTTGAATCAGGCACCCGCTATTACGTTTACAAGAAAAAGGTAAGTCAGGTTGTTGTGCGTCTTTGTAACGAAGCCCACGACTCTATCGAAAAGCAGCTTGAAGACCACTGGTATGATGTAATGATGGATTATGAACGTCTGCCGGAAATGTCCAATGCTTCTGAGTTCGAAGCCTGTCTTCATGAGCTTGTAGAAAAGAACTCTCCTATTCTTTATGCACTTTTGAATGCAAACTTTATGACAATTCTTTCTTATGAGCATGATGAAGACAGTCTCGAAGGCTTCAGACTCTTTGTAGACGGAAAGCTTTTACCATACAGCGATTTGCTTATGCTTAAGAATTCTAAAATTCTCGCAAATGCAAAATCACGTCTTCCTTTCTACTACACACTTCCAATTATTTCCTGGATTATGAGTCTTTTCAACGGAAGAAGTAAAGAAAAGAAACGCGCAACCTCAACTGTTGTTGTTGAAAAAAATCCTTTTGAAGAAGAAGAGAAAAAAACAGATTCAGCGCCAAAGCAGTCTAAGACTCAGGCTCTTGCTTCTAACGCAAAAGCCATTGCAAAAGACCTTGTTCCGGAAGGTTCAACCATTGACCGCGAATTAAACTATCTTACAAAGCAGTGGAACAAAATGATTTCTAAAGAGGCTTACAACAATCTTACCGAGGATGTAAACTCTCTTATCCGTGATTATACAAGACGTGTCGTAAAAACTCTTTCTGCAACTTCCTTCACAAGAGAGCGTGTAGAAAACCTTGCTAAGACTCTTGTAAACACACCTAACATGCAGAAAATCAAGGAAGACAAAGCTCTTACAGAGTATGTAATCCTTTACATGCTGCGTCTGGTAAGCAATTTCCAGTAAAAAAACACCTTTTTTTAAACTTTTTTTCTCAAAAAGTGTCAAAAATGACATATCAGGGCAATTATATATGTGTACGGATTTAGAGCCCGTATAATGACTGCCCCGGCCGGACATCATTTTAAATTTTTATTAAAAGAGGTTGAAGTATGAACCAGTTGAATTCTTTGATTTTGGAAGGAAATCTTGTGCGCGACGCTGTACTTTCGGAGCCGGCACCAGGTTTTAAGAAATGTAATTTTACTATGGGTGTTAGCCGCTACTACAAAAACAGAAAAAATGAAGATGTTAATGAAGCATCCTTTTTTGATGTAGAAGCCTATAATCAGGTTGCAGAATGGTGCGGAAAAAAGGCAACAAAGGGACGCGGAGTACGCGTTGTAGGCAGACTCAAGCAGGACACCTGGAAGGACGAAAGCGGTAAGACTGCGAGCAGAATCTACGTTGTTGCAGAGCACATTGAATACAAGCCTATGAAAAAGACAGAAGCCCAGGCCGGAGAAAGTACAGAGACACCAGCAACAACTCCTCCTCAAGCCTCTGTTGAAACAAAGGCCGAAGAAGTTAAAGTTCCAGTTGAGGAGGCAGTATTCTAAAACTAACGGCGCTTGCGTCCACCACGGTGGTTGAGCTTGTCGAAACCACCGCGTGGAGACTTACGGCCAGCTGCTGCCTTGCGTTCTGCTGCTCTTTCGTTGGAAAGGCGGTATTCTTCCATCTGCTGAGGAGAATAGAATCCGTCTTTCCAGTTAAAGCGGGAAACGCCAGGGAGCGGCTGTCCCTTAATCATGGAGGTTGTAATAGCTTTTATCTGACTGCGTGATACCTTTGTTTTGGAGAAATCTACAAGGAGACGTTTAAAGCCCGATGATGTAATGAAGTCTGTTTTGTCGGTAATTGCAAAAGGCTCTTCCGGCATAACA
>Ga0247608_10001017_pt1 | contig 41480 bp, 42 predicted proteins | sample 176DNAGHGlowgp2_FD_193490 | JGI IMG/M metagenome (GOLD analysis project Ga0247608, IMG submission 193490) | Sheep rumen microbial communities from Palmerston North, Manawatu-Wanganui, New Zealand - 1766 DNA GHGlow gp2 | ecosystem: Host-associated > Mammals > Digestive system > Stomach > Rumen ...
TCTCGTTCAACTGATTCCTTTGCTTCATTCAGTTTTGTCATTAATGTAAGAAGCGCCTTCTGCTTATCAAGCTCATCCAATTCTTTCATATCAATGATGGCGCACTGTCCACGACCATTCTTTGTAAGATATATTCTATTTCCATAGGAAACCTGATTTATAATTGATGTATAGTTTTTTAATTCAGAAATAGGCTGTATATTAGGCATATAATCACCTCCCTAAACTGTTAATTTATACGATGATTATACACCGTTGAACTCTGCCTTTCAATAGTTTTACCATAAATTATGGGTTAAATTCACACCCAAATATAATCAAAGAACTTGTTGTTTCTTTTTATCAGGAATTACTCTAATATCTAGTTCTTTATCACCCATCTGATTTTTCTTTTCAGCTATCCTATTTTCAAGTTCAGTCCTTCGCTCAATAGCTTCAATAGTTCGTCCTATCTCCATAAAAACCGGCTCACACATATCAGTTCTGTTCAATATCCTGATAATTTTATTTATTATTATTTGTCGGTCCATTCTGTAAGTTCAATCCTTGGCCTTGCTGGTTGTTCCGCATCTGATATTGATGAGATTGTTGTTGAGGCTGCGGACGATGGCTCATATGATATGCCATTGTATCTGTTAGCGTAGTAATTGACTTATTAATTTCTCTTAATTCTTTGATGATGAAATAATTGAATAAGTATCCAACCAATAGAAGTAACAATAGAGAAATACATAAATAGAGTATCCAAAAGAGACCTAAGCTTGCTAAGCCTTCATAAAAATCACTTAAAATCATAATATGCTCCTTTCTGTGCTTTTTACTTACTTTTCAGCACACATACAACTCCTCTATCTGTAACAACCAGAACCTTCGCCTTGGCTTTCTTCTTGAACATATCGTAGATTCTACCTGCGCTGTAGCTATCACCAATAACAGTATTTACGCTATTTGCAACATAGCCGCATTTTCCGAGTCCAGGAAACTCAACTCTTATAGCCTCTTTATCATATTTGTTATCAGGCTCCTTACGAATTTTAACCTCATCTCCTCTTTTGAGGAAATCTGATCCGTAATAATAGTTCATTCCTGTAATTGTAAAACAAATCATCTTCATAGTTACGACCTCCTTATATTTAACTATTGGTATTTGGGTTATACCAATAATCTCATAGAGTATGGTCAATAAATATACCAAACAAAATAAGTCATCGAGACCCGGTCCCATTGACTCCAAGATCTGTCCCTACTGACTCCAAGATCCTGTCCCCAGTGACTTATTTTGCGAATAAAAAAGCCAGCGGCTCAATGACCGCTGGCTTAGTAAGTTTACGTATATTAAGTTCTATTCATCAATGAGGCCATACTCCACCATAAGTTGATGTTGAAAGTCTGAATCACTAAATGATCTTTTTAAATCCTCATCTCGATTATCTTCTGATAATTTTTGATTCAGCTTATTAATTAGTTCAGTAGCATTTTGGGCAGCTTCTTTTGCAGCCTGTTTCGCCGTTGCATTTGCATATTCTTCAACTGTCATAAGCTTATTTCTCCATCTCTTATCTTTTTTAATATCATTAACTCTAATCTATTTAAGGAGCTCAATATCAATATATCGTAGAATCTATTTTTTTATACACTTCCGCTGACTCTTCCATCAATTCTCCATTTTCCGAAAGTATTGGAGTATCTATTACACTTTTAATTGTAACAGCAACAGATGCTGCTCTGGCAACAATCTTCTTACTTTCAGCAGAATATGTAGAATAGTCAAATCCCTCATTTTTAACAACATCTTTCATTTCGAAAACAAGCGGAAGCAAGAACGAATCAAGCCTAGCTAACAGACTATAGAACATATATGTCCGACGTCTTATACCAATACATTGAATATTAGCAGTTTCCAGTTGTGCTATCGCCAGGTCTACTTCAGCTGAGCTTGCTAATGCATTCTCAAGAGATTTACCCGCCTTCGCACTAGATATGATACCCATTACAAGTAAAGCAGGACCAGCCACAAGTCCACCTAATACTGCTGTTCCACCAGCAACACCAAGTCCACCAGCAGCAAGCGAGCCTCCACCAAAAAACGCTAAGGTCGCATTTGATGCCGCAGCACCACTAAGTGTAAATATAGCGGTTCCCGTTGAAGCAGAAGCAAAAGTCGCCGCCGCGCTATATGCCCCAAATGCAGCAAGCGCCCCACCAGTCACTCCAGTTAATGCACCAGCAGTCATTGTTTTGACAAATCCATCTATCTCTCCTATATCATCAAAAGATTTCTGATCCATATGGAATTTGCTCAACTCTTCTAAACCTATGGAATCAGTAAAATCAACATTCTTGATTTGAGAGAAAGTATCTACAAAATCTTTAAGACTACCTTCGAGAACAGCAAGTTTTTCGCCGCCCAAGGCTTCAAGAGAATCTCCACATTGCTTTCGGAGTACATCTAATCGTTCTCCTGCCTGAGTTAGTCTTTCTTCTGAATTGAGATTTATTTTCTTTGCATGAGACTGGTCCACTCCAGCTTTGACAGATGTACCCACTCCTGCAGCCCCTGTCACAGCTGCTATCCCAATAAATACTAATGGTAATGGCATAAACACACCTCGCTGACTATTTATTCTTCTTTGTCATAATATTTCCAAGAAACTGTTTAGTCTTATCATTAATGTTAGATGCAATCGGTGTTACAGTGTTTGAAACTCCCATCGTCCATCTATCAAACTTTTCTTTCGACTCATTAATTATTTTTTCACGATCGATCTCGAATTTATTATCTAGTTCAAGTTTATCCACAGGAACATACAACTCGTCTTCAATCAAGGCTTTTGCAGAAGTAACAATAACCTCTCGCCTCTTCTCAAGCTCTTCGACCATAGGACGTATTTCATTGTAAGGCTTATCACTCTTTTCTATCGTTTCAAGCTCATTTCCAACGGCCACATTCGCCTTCATAAGCTGTTCCATTTCGAGAAATACATCATTTTCAATATTAAGAACTCTAACTATATGTTTAATCAGACGCCTCTCTTCATTAGAATATTCGTCATCACTGTACGCAACAACCAAAAGATTCCACAAAAGATACCTTGAAGAAACGCCATGCTCATCTTCACCTAATGGATTATGAAGAGCAATATCAACTCCCTCAAGGATGACATCGTAAAAGTCCTCCTCATCTATCATTTTGCTAATCTGATTGCGGTACTCTTCTGCAATCGACTCATGATAAGAGGAAAAAGACTCTGGATCTATTTCGTTGGCTATGCTTTCGTATGTATCTATTTCCTCATCAGATACAGTCTTATCAACTGCAATCAGATAATAAAACAACATTACTGCACTTTTTTTACTAATCATCATGGTTATTTACCTCTATAGTTTAAAAGTATCGTCTGATGACATGAGTGCATCAAACTCATCCGTAGATGCAAACTGGGAATCCCTTCCTAATTTATTCTGAATCTGATTATTGGCCCCGATAAAGGAGTCTGTATCTCCGCTGGCTAAGGCCTCATCCATCATATCAAGAGATTCACCAAATATAGTCAGTCTGTCAATCATATATTCAGAGACCATAGCTTCCATCTCATCTTGATACTCAGTCAGCAGTTCAATAGCTTCAGCACATTCAGCCTCTATTTGAATTCGTTCTTCCTTAGCGATGTTGTATTCAGTGATTGATGTGGATATTTCCTTGTATACTCCGATTGCAGCGGCTATGAAACCGATTGGAGAAGCTAATCCTTTAATTGCTCCTACTGTAGAAAATGCTTTATTAGAAACATCATGATCTAGCTTTTTATCAATCTCTTCTTTTGTCCTTGCAATTACAGGTTGGAACTGAACATATAAAGTTTCCATCTTCATACCCATTTCACCTGTACCGGCCACCAAAAGACGACCTACGCCAAAATAATTAATATTTGTAAGGAATATACGTAGTTGTTCTTCTTTTGAACCATTTCCTGTTGCAAATGATTTAAAAGCAGCACTTGATAAATCAACAGTTGAAAAAGTTACAGATGATATTGTACGCATTCTTTTATATATATCACTATTAAAGGAAAGAACATTCATTATATCTACCCGAACTATATCTTCTATCGTATTTATGTTTTTTCCTATTATTTCTTCAAATAATTTTTTAACAGAATAAAAAGCCGCTATTATTCCCTCGCAGATCAACACAGAAATATATTGCTTAGCTTTAAGTCCTATTCCTAATTCAGTACGAAAATCAAATTTCGGTCCTAATTTAGTTCCGTCAAATAATTTTTGACATTCTTGTGCGAAAACATAATTCCCATCTGAATCTTTGCCTTTAATGTTGCGCAATATTGGAAGTGAAGATATTTCCTTTAATGTTGATAAAAACACACCTGGAATACCAGTACCATCACTATTTTCTAATCTACTAGATGAAGAGCCAGCAATATCACTTATAAGATGAAGAACCCAACCAACAGTACCATAATAAGCTCGTTGAATAATATTGACACTTTGAATATCAGCGTTTTTATTGTATTCTAAAACGCCATTTTTCTCAGTTCCAGTTCCATAACCAGTAATATTCATTGCAATTGAACAAAATAAGCCTACAGGTGTTGGATGATGTGCGAAATCATATAAATGATGCTTACTTCCACCTGAATAATCATCAGTTAAACCGTCTACTGGATTTTTTACCCATTTATTATCTTCAAAAGATTTTAATAAATCCCCAAATTTTCTATTATCTGATGTATCTTCTTGTAAAGAACCAGCAAAAAGCTTTACAATTTCCTTAGCAATGTCATCACCATATTGATGTGCCTCATCTAGTGTAAAGCTATCTGCTAATATACTATCTAGTATAAAATCTATTGAAGCACCCAGAACACCGCTTGAGCATGCAAAAATAAATTCGTCATTTCCAACTATTCTATTCATATATCTCCAAAATTTTTATATAACAACTTCTTCCAATTCCAATGATGAATACTTTTCATATTCAGCTTTCCACATTTCACGTAATCCATCAGTAATATTTGATTCTTTCCCTCGAGAAATCATATCAGCCTCACGTTCCTCTGGACTTTTATATGCATATGGATTAATTTCACTTGTAATACAATTATTAATAAAATGAGTAAAATCACAATTTAATGGTTTTAAATCAAAACCTTTTTCATGATCAGAGAAATAAACATTTTCATCACCCGCCGATATCATAATCATGTTTCCAAATGAATCACATGCAATAGGAATATATTTAACATTATCACTTTCAATAATATCGACTTTATTTAAACTATATTTAACATCTCCCAAACCATAAAAAGCCTTAACATCAGACTTTATTCCATTTATATTGAACTTAGTATTAATTGTTAAACCACCATTATACTTTTTTAAAAACCGCTTATAAGTATCAGGAATAATTATACCCATTTTTGTAGAATAATCCTGAATTTTATAATCAAAATCATCTATAACAAATTTAGATATTTTCATCACGAAGCCTCCTTATATTTACTATGACCGCCTTGATGTCTGAACTCTTCATGCCATTCTGTTTTAACAAGTTGCAAAACACCATTTTCACTATCATGATGTAAACTATATCCTTCTGGTATTTCAGTTAATCCATATTCTTCTTTTAGTATTTTAAGATATAAATCCTTATCTGTATCTCTATCACCTGTGAATTCCTCAATACTTATATCCTTAATATATGGGTGTTTTGCCTCATCAGGAAAATCGGGATATCCATCAATATATTTAACTTCTCTTCCACCCTTATCAATAAATGTCCATACCTTATCACCATCGACAGTTTCTATTCCTATCTTTCCACCATTATCAAACCATTTTCCTAAGTTATTTGAACGCGGAGGTTTTTCTAAATTAATTTCTTGTTTTGTCTTACCCATGCTCTCCTTCATTTCATCAAGGCTGGAATAGACTTTATAATCACTGAAATCAGAATTATCTTCAAAATCAACGAATTGTTTATCCCAATATTCTTTCGAATCAGATACGGATATATTTTCCACTCCTTTTATATCTTTATATCCTTTTATATCTTTATTATTTATCTCATTATTATCTCTTGAAGACATCTCTTTCATCAAAAGACCTCACCCCCATTCTTATATATACTTGTAAAACTACTTAGTATATTCCCATATGAAGAGTCTCTTTCAGTCTGTTCATAAATAATTAAAGCAGTAACAAGATTAATCTGTTTCTTTGAATAACTAGATATTTCTGGTCTGAGTTTATCAACTACAGAATCAACCCATTCATAAATATCAGAATATTGTTTTGAATCATCTATAGCTTTTTCAGCATTTAAGAAATCATAAACTAATTTACGAAGAGTACGAACTCCATCTTCTTCAGTACTATCGATATAATCAATAAAGTCAGTCTTTACATAAGCATTAAGACCCGATTTGATAATCAAATCTTTTAAATCTTTTAGATCTTGTTTATCACCTTTTCTAAATAGTTCTTTATCCATAATACATTTTAGCAATGAATCAGATAATTTATCATCATACCCATAGATATCATCACTACTTTCTGTTGTAAAATTGTACTCTCCGGCATCAGAATAGAACCTTTCAACCTTACAAAGAACAGGCTGAATCCATTCATTTTGATAAACAGCAGCTACTCCACAAGGTAATTTTGAAAGCTCCGCAATCTGATCATCATTAAGATTAGCAGCCTTTCCAACAAGCTCACGATCACCTTGATCTGGAAGTCGCATAATAATCTTAGTATTTGTATTACGTATAACAGACATATCCATAAGTCCTGGAGCTTGGTCTGCAATAATAAAACCCTCTCCATATGTACGCATCTCAGCAATAGAATTAGAAATCATCTCAACACTCTTACCAAGAATATTAGAGCCCTCGGTAGATTGTTCTATTGATGTTCGTCTAAGAAGATTATGAGCCTCTTCCATAACCGTTATATGCCTTAGTTCAGAATTCATTTCTATATTAGAAGACATGCGATACTCTTGTAATTTTAAAACAAGAATACCCATTAATAATGATTTAGTCTCTACTGATCCAACTCTACTTAAATCAACAATAACGTTTTCATCAAACAGATCATCATTCGATAATTCATCATTGCTAAACACTAAACCATTTATTCCGGTTGTGAGAGATTGAAGTCTTGTTAATAAAGAACCTTTATATGCGCCTTTATTCTCATTATCGTATTCACTAGAATCAATTATATCTTTAACGTTCTTTGCAACATCAGTAAAACCTGGATACATATTCCGGTCATACTTATTTACAGACTTAAGAAGATCCCATCCAGCATCAATATATGATTTTTCTACTGCGCTCTTTAATACTGATGGCATCGCAGCATACATAGGCCAACAAACATTAAAAATCTCAACCAACCTATCAAGATGCTCTAAAATATGTATTCCATCAGGAAAACTAAATGGATTTAACTTAAGCATCTGTGACGTAATAGGATTTGTTCCATATACAGATACACCATCAACATTGCCATAAACATGTTTATATTCGCCTTTAGCAGGTTCAATAACAAGAAACTTAACATTGTGTTCTCTTGCTTTATCGATAATATGATATATAGTGTTACTCTTTCCAGAGCCAGTACTACCAGTAATAAATGTATGAGATGATAGAGAATTCAAAGATAAATCAATACGATTATTTTCTTCATGATTCATATGGAATACCTTACCAAGATTGATTCTCTTTTCCTCTTCATCTACTGAATCATATGTAACAACATTCCTTGCAAAGCTTGAACACTCCAAAATTGGAAGACCTGATATAGCCTTCTGTGGAAAATTCAACGAATAAGCCAATTCTTTACCAGACAAACCTGTTGTTGCTGTAACTATAGGAGGATAAACACTATATTCTTCATCCTCTTGAATAACCTCTGGATTCAACCCAAACATTGGATGTCTTAACTCTCTGATATAAGAAACTATATTTCCAGCGATAGCATTTTCGTTATTATCTTTAACATTACCTCTCCATAGATTCACGGCTGATTTAGACATATATGATTCTTCGCCAAGAGTTAATGCCAGATATGAATGAGCTACATTATTTGCAACATTTGAATTCTCACTTACAACATAAGCAGCAAAGTCCCACATTCCAAGTGCTGTACTCTGTTCAAGTCTTTTCATCTGTCCTTCGAGTAATTCAAGAGCATGCTTTATATTGTAATTTGTAAAAGATCTAGTTAAACCTTCATTCTTACCTATCATCGCTGTAACAGTTGATGATCTTGCAAAATTAGCACCAAAATTAGCACCGAGGCTTGTACTCTTCGCAACTCCCGCTGTAGTTGCCATTGCTTTTGTTACAGCCTTACCTAATGTATTAGCGACGGTTGTTCCAGTTGTTTTTGAAACACTATTCGAAATAGTATTAGTTATACCTTGTGTAATTGTTTCTGATGCAGTTTTTCCAAGTGTTGAAGTTAGCGTATTAGACCAACCACTATTAGAAGAAATACCCGTTGCAACATTCTCCATAGTACTTGTTCCTGTGGCAACACTTGTTGATATTCCAGCCTCAACACCAACTGTTGTACTAGCGCTTAACTGTTCATCTAGTCCAACACCAGTTCCTCCAACGCCTACACTCTCATGAGCAGTAACAGATGCCCCAGCTGTTTCTGATACAGATGTATGAACATCTGCACCTACCGTTCCTGTAACACTGTCTGTTTTACCAGTAGTTATTGTATTAGAAGTACCAGTCGAACCAGTTTCCCCAGTTGCTAACGATTCTGCTGTATTAGTGCCTTCTGTTTTAGAAGCACTACTTGAATCAGCTTTAGATGTTCCATCTGTTATAGTATCACTTTGGTTTGTTGATTTTGTTCCCGAGGCACTATCCGTCACACTATCTGTGTCTGATATGGAATAATTCTGACCATTTTGAACTCCAGCACTTGCTCCAACATTTACTCCTACAGTGGCAGATGAACCTCGTGCTTCATTTTCCATGATATGAAAATCAGTTTGCCACGACTCATATGGAGCTAGACCGGAATAGAATTCACCAATTTTAAGCTTTCTTTCTTCAACATCCTTAATAGGTGTAGCCAAAAGAACAATTGTGTATTCATCATCTCTTGATTCTGGAACTATCCCATCAAGAAGTTTTTCAATAGTTTGACTAATAAATTTTTCTGATTTTTCAGTAGGTATATTTGAAGCAGTCGCAATAGAATAAGCTCTAGTATTATCAAGACAAGGAATAACGCCAAATCCCTCATCTTTCCACTCAGCACCAGGAAAATTACCCCTAATCGCATCAACTAATCTTTGTTTGTAGATATTAGCACTAACATTGTTATCATCATTTTGTATATTCACAACAGCAAGATAAACATTTGTTGTTTCCTTTGTTCTATTAAAAACAAGCGCTATATTACAATCTTCGTCTGACAAAACGGCATATACATTAACAAGTTTTTCAATATTGTTCTCGTTTTTATCTGTTACCCACTTTGTGATATTGAAATATCGAATATTATGTGGTGCATCAAATGGATTATCATATTCAGCATCTTTACAGATTGGGAGATATAAATCTCTCAACTGCGAAAGATAGGCATTGTATATTTCAATACTACTTGCTGCCATCATTCTCTCTGTGATTTCACGTGCAGTATCATCATTTGGATCCATCTTAGATAAATCCAATAGATACTCTTCTCTTTTTAACTGAACAGCCTCCACTTGATTACTACTTAACTCAGACAAAGTAGCAATTTTATCCCCAGCCTTATTACCAATACTTTTTACTATATTTTTAACACCCATAAGGAAACCTCCTTAATCTATAGAAACTTCCTTCCAAGACATATTCTCTTTAATGTTACTTACTGCCTTTAGAATATCTTTTTTGTTACTTTCGAGATCTTGTATTCTGTTCTCTTCCTCCTGAATCAATTCAGATAATTCTCGCAATTCTGGATTGTAATCAGCAATGTTTTTTTCAATTTCAGATTTGAGCCTCTCCTGCCAACTCTTGAAACTATCAAAACAACTATCATTGATACTATCTGCCAAATCACTAATAATTTGTTTCATTTTTGCATTATAAATAAGTGACAGTTTAAACAAATCAATTTTCTCAGAAGCAAAGAACTTTAGGCCAAGTATATTACCCTTTAAAAATCTTTCTTTTATAAAAACTTTTTCAGCTTCGTCATTAAACTCTAACGGCTGGTAATTCATAATAACACTTGATAATTGTTCTTTATGTTTCGAAGATAATGCATCTGAACCTGTTACGAGCTTTACCATCTCACTTCTATACGAATCCTCATTAACCTTCCAGTGTTTTTCCGCAGAATCAATTATCTTGTCCTGTGCATCGTTAAAATTGTTTTTGTACTCTTCAACAACAAACTCTATCAATCTATCGGATGTTTCACTGTCAATTCCCTTCTTTGTTGTATCCAAAGACTCCTTTTGTGTTTTTACTTTTTTCGAATCAGTTACCAAATCTGATAATAATTCCTTAGCAGAATCTTTAATATTGCCCTTTGGCAATTTATGAATATTTTCTTTTAAGTTATTCATCCTAGTATTTTTTGCATTTTCATATTCATTTTCAAATGCAGAGAAATTCTTTTCTAATGATTCTTCTTCAGAATATTCACTATCAAGCTTAGCTAAGTCATCTGTTGTTCTAGAATAATTTAGTTTTTCTTTTTGAAAATCTTTTATAAAACTCTTAGATGTCTTATCATATTTTTTTACTAATTCAATTGTATCTTTACGAATATCTGTTATAAGAGCCTGTTCTTTTACATTAAGGTCAGCTTCCCATTTTTTCTTCCTCTTATCCAACCTTTCAGTCTTATCATTTATAATTTTAGTAATTTCATCTTGGAATTTATTAAGAAATAGATATACCATCATGCACTTGTTGTACGCCGAATGTTTACTAGCAAATACATCCATCTCTTTTTCAACACAAAGAAGTCCACTATTTGCGTAAATCAAATTATCTTCTTTAGAAGAGTATTCAAGAGCCTTCGCCTTCATCTGCTCAGGCATGATGTTATATTCATATAGTTTTGTATAAAACTCATCTTCAGGATCTCCAAATTGATCCTTATTAGATTTAAATACTTTTTTTATAAAACTACTTTGAAATGCATTTTCATTTTTGGCACCAAGCCCCATAACTGAAGATACATAGTAAATTCCACTTGAATACATTTTTTCGACAGATTCATAGTGCATAATAGTATCTTCGTCAAATTTATCCAAATTTGCGGAATCAGCCCTATTAGAAATAATCATAGTAAATCGTTTATCAAGAGCTTCTATCTGATCTATTTTTTCACATAACTCAGCATTATCATTAGTATCCATACTATCTGCAGTACATACCCAAACAGGGATACCATTTGAAAAACCTTTTAAGGCATCTCGAAGAACCATTTCGTGATCTATATTAGTTTTAGAGTTGGAACCAGGAGTATCAAAGATAACAAAATTATTCTTTGACCTTCCAATAATACCATTCTCACTAAAAGGTACTTCAATTGAAACAACATTACTAATTAATGTAAATGAAGTATCAACCTTCTCAAAATCATTCAGTATCTCAACAACAGTATGAATCATTGAAAACAGATTAGTTTCTTCATAATCACTGAGTGTTTCGTTTATTCTTTGAACAATAAGAGAATCATCATTTCCCTTCAATACCTTGCATCCCTTATTATCAAACAACAATTCATATTCTTCGAATTGATCATCCTTTTGAGTCCTGAAACCGAAAGAAATTTTTGCTCTATCATCTTGAGAAGATTCTTTTACTTCATATACTTTAGCTGTTACAGGATCATCACCACTAGCCAAAACTTCATTTCCTATCAATGCATTTATAAATGTTGATTTACCTGCACTATAGTTACCTATTACGCATATAGGAATAATATCTTTAAGTGCATCTGATACCTTTTCAAGTTCATCAGTTATGTCACTATTATCCTTTACAATTTCCTTAATAATAGGATATACCTTATCAAATTCATTTTTGTTTTTCTCTATGATATCTCTTGCATTTTCAAGAACTCTGCCAACTTGTTCAGGATTTAGAATAATTTTTTCTTTGATATCTTCTTCATTACAGATTTTCTCTAACTCTTCATATTCGTCTGGTGTACCTTCGAAGACAATCTCGATTTTTTCAATATTTACATAGTAATCCTCAATAATACGATCTACTATTTCTTTAATTTTAAAAGGAAGAAACATTTTTTCTTCATCATATTCTCTTAATTTACTATCTAGATTAAGTTTAAACTGTTGCCACTCATTTTTTTCTGAGTCGTATTTTTCAAATGAAAGCTTCCTGTTATACGGATCACTTATTATTTTAATTCTTGTCATTATTAAACCCTCCAAATTTAAAAATTTAAACTTTTATACAAAAAGAGCATCCAAACTAACATACACTAAGGATTTTTACTCAGTGTGTGTTACTTGTCTGCTCTCGTAATATTTTCAATATTAATTTGTATTTGTTACCCCTCATCGCAGCTGCCACCTTCTCCAAGTAGTATATGCGTCTCCGACGATGATATTATACCATATAACAGGGGATTTTTGAATAATTTAGGGCAGACTACCAATAACTGAATTTAGATTTAATAAGATAAACACTCATTCAAATTCATCTTCATGTTCTTTAAAGAATTCATAATAACTAATCACATTATCCAACTCTGTCCATTTTTTAACATCCACTGGATCCTCATCGAAGTCATATATCTTAGTCCCTACCCTTCTTCCCAAAACGCTGGCACACCAATTATTTTATAAAGAACACTCAGCACCTGCATAAACTCATCAAAATTATCTGGGTATGCATTACTACCATGAATGTGTCTGCATCTCTTGTCCTTTACTTTATACTCAAGCAGCCACTCTGTTCCATCAAGTATTCCGTAATCAATATACAGCTTATGCCATTTGTTTATATGCACTCTCTCTAATTCATCGTTCCATTCATCTAGATTGATATCTCCAAATGTCTGCCATTCTTCCCAGAGTGCCTTCTGATACTTCACAGTATACGTTCCATCATTTTCAATCACTTGTATTGTTTCCCAGCCAATATAGCCACCAATCTTAAACTCCATGTACTCTAACATAATGATCAACTCCTTTCTCTTAATTATGGTTTTCTGGTTATACCAATATTCTCATAGAGTATGGTCAATAAATATGCCAAACAAAAAACCAGCGGATAAACCGCTGGCTTCGATATGTGATGTTAAATAAACTTTATTGTATATCATCAGTGACTTATTCTACCTACCTGTAACGAGCTCCAAGTGCGGCAGCCATCAAAGCTCCAATCAACACAATAAAAACAATAACACCAAGAACTATTAAGATAGGAATAATATGCTCAGTACCATTATCAGCCTTTTTCCCCCAAGGTGTACAGCTATTTGATGGATCATTTGGATCATATAAAACATCTATTGTTTTCCCTACTCCACCTAAAGAAGTAAATATTTCATCTCTGCCAGTATATCTTACACCATTTACAAAATACTCATAACTTGCAATTGTACGATCACCACCTGACCAAGCATCAGAATTACCGCGAAATTCAACTGGCATAGTACCATACATATCTGTAACTCTCGCCTTTGTTTTTACAGTACACTTTTTATTTCGTTTTATTTTTTCCTTAACAGTCTTAGGATTAGTAAGTCTCGTAACTAAAATAGGCAACCCGAATGCTATAAATACCATTAAAATAATCAATATTATCCCAAAAATCTGACGTCCACTTGCCAAAATCATCATATACCCCATAAAACCATCCCCTTATGTAACAAAAAGATTTATATTGTCATCCTTTACCACGCCACTCAGCACTTCTCCGAGTTTCTTATGCGCCTCCGCCGACAGATGAAGCGAATCCACTGTAGAAGGCTTAATATAGGCAGCTGCATCTACAAACTCGCATGCATTTGTCTCCGCAACCTTCTTAAAGTGCTTTGGAAAATCCTTTGAGCGCAAGATGGCATCTTCATCGAAACTTCTGCTGAACGCGGAATTCCTTATGTCTTCGCCAATCTCAGGCGGCGACACAAGAATAATTCTAGGGACAAATGCCTGCTTAACCTGTGTGAATTCAATTATATCCTTTACGAGAAGCTCTGCACCCGCCGCGATGTCCTCCGCGCTTGCATGAAAGCAGCGCTTCAGGTCATTGCTTCCCAGCATCATGATAACTATATCCACCGGTTTGTGAGAATTCAGGCACGGCTTCAGATAATCGCGGCCATTCTTCCATCCCTCAATCGGATCGTCGAAGATGGTGGTTCTTCCGTTGCAGCCCTCCTCAATGACCGTGTAGTCATCGCCGAGAAGGTTCTGCAGTACGCCCGTCCACCTTACATCTTTCGGGTATCTGAGTCCTGTGTCTGGCATATAGCCATATGTATTCGAATCGCCGTAGCATAGAACTGTTTTCAACGATATTTACCTCGTACTTTTTATATCATTAAATATTTACATCATTAAATGCTTATATCATTATTAAGGTTATAAGCCACATGTAGCATATGGTTTTGGGAATCATCAGCATCCCGAGCTTCGGATTGCTCTTTCCTTTGATTGCCACCGGCAGATAGAAGGAAAAGCTCAGGGCTACCGCGATGATAATCTGAACATACATTGATAGCGGGTAATTCATCCTGTGATGGATGACATTTATATACCCAACGATCGTCAGGATGCCGATCAACGCAAATGGGATGTTGCGGATGATGGCCCAGCGGACATTTTCCTCTCCCGAATACCACTTATTCTGCGGGAATAGCAGGAGGATAATTCTGATGATGGTCAGGATCAGGATTGCATTTTCTATGCCCAGATTGTACATGGACTCGTGGTATTCCAGCGAGTCGCCCATGCTCATCAAGATGTCATAGAAAACCGTCATCGTGATGGAGGACACCAGATTTCCGAGGCCAAAGAGGAAGTTCTTCTTTGGTAGCGAGCCCTTGAAATTGAAGATAATTCTTGGAATCAGGTGAAATGCGTCCCCGCCGCCGAGCAGAATTGCCAGCATGAAGCCGAATGACAGCTTCAGATACGGCAGACTTACTGCATCCGGGTTATATAATTGTTTCGCGCCGAGGCGCATGATGATGGCCGCTGTGAATATGAATACCAGGTAGATCACGCAAAATGCTCCCTCTCCATACCTCGCAGCCTTAGGTTTTTCGTTCATATATATCCTTCGTAAAATGTTTATTCAGCTTGGGATTCATCCCACCAGCCTTCATCATCGAAGTAGTACCATGTTCCGCGAATCTTGTACCACTTGTTCTTTGCAAACCAGCCAGAGCTATCGTTAAACCACCATTTTCCGTTAGATGAGAGACGCCATACACCTGGCTCTGAGCCATCCCATGCGCCGTCATCTCCTACCCACCAGTTACCTTCGGAATATGCGCCCCAGCTTCCGGCATATTCATTCTGAGCCATATATCCTATGGAATCGAAGAAGTACCATTTGCCGTCTATCTTCTGCCATTGATTCTTTGGATACCATTTGTTTTCATCCTCGAACCACCAGCCAGTTGAATTCTTCTTCCAGTAACCCTTGTACTTGTAGAATGCATTTCCATTGGCGTCATACCACTGGCCATTTACCCATTCATTACGGTAATTGGTTTGTTTTGGAGTGGATTTGTCATTCTGCTTTGAATTGTTATTTTTCGAATCGTCCTGTTGAGAGTCATCCTGGTCAGGATCAGGCTCTTTACCCTGCTTCATTTCAACTTCCACAAAGTCAAAAGAAGAATTTCGATAATTAGTCGATTCAGGGTTGTCAGGATTAATTTTTGAACCAAAAGCACAAAACCATACATAATATGTGCCTGCCTTTATGGCTGTAGGAATGGTTGAAGTAAACGAATCCAGCGCAGGAATATCAACACTATTTGAACCGAGGGCATACATCATCGTACCACAAGCAGCGGTACCAGGAGTAACAAGTTCCTGAGCAGAACCATTGGAAGTCAAATCCTTAGCCGTTGGTGGATTTGTAACACCAGCTGATATAATAAGATGAAGCGTACTCTCCTTCATTACATTATAATCCGTTAAAGTATGTCCATCCTCCAAATCCTTCCCGGCAAAAATCAACCTTTGACAAACAGCAGGAATTCCTTCTTTATCATAAATTTTTGCCTTAACATTATCAATAGAATCACTCGGTTCAACCTCTAACGTGATTGTTTTTCCTGTCAAAGTCTTAACAAAGATCTGCATGGCGTAAACATCCATATCCTTTGCAATGATAATTACAAATACAATAATAAGTGAAATTATAAAACTAGCGGTTCTTCTCTTCTTGCCCATAATAACCTCCTATTATTAAGATGTAACAGCTATTAGTAATTATATCAATTTCTTAACTTCATGTATAGGGAGTCAATGAGGTAAATGTGGTAGCTTTTTTTGATTAAAACAAAGAAAAAGGCAAAACAAAAAGCTAACACAAAGACTTATTACAAACTTTGTGTTAGCCTCTATACACTCATAATATCTGGGTCCATACACTCACTCAGTTTTATCAAGCTAAGCAAAGCTATGCCACATTTGCTACTGCAACTTCTGCATCTTCGTCCTTCTTCTCACCTCTTCCGATGAAGTAAAGTGAAACTGTGAGAAGTACTGCTCCGATGAGTACAACAGCAACTGTTGGAACCTCAAAATTAATTGCGCCTTCTGGAACAAGTGATGCAAGCGAGTTGTTAACAATATGCATTATGATTGTTGGAACAATTGATCCAGTCTTAATTCTAACAATGTTAAATACCACACCTGTAAGTGTTGCAAGAAGTGCCCAAATCATCTGACCATGAACAAGTCCAAATGCAACAGATGTAATGATTACTGCAAGCCAAGTTGGCATAGCTTTATCAAGTCTAGAGAACATGAAACCTCTAAATACAATCTCTTCCATTATTGGAACAATGATTGATGCTGCTAAAACGTCCTGCCAGAATGGCATTTCTGAAACTTCACCTGTACTTTTTTCAAGTCCAGTCATAAGAGCTTCTGGAATAGGAAGAAGGTCAACACCGTAATCTATAACACAAATCGCACCGATTGCAGCTGCTACAGCAAGGATGATCGTCTTTACTCCAACCTTCTTAATCGCAACTTCCTCAGTGAACTTATGCTTCCTGATCTTCATAACGATTAAGTAAATTACAAGAGCGAGGATTGCATTTATTATGAGCACGATGCCCATATTTCCGAGTATCATATTCTGAACTTCTGTCCCCATATCTGCTGTGTTGACTGCTGTTTCGCCAGCCATACCTGCTTTGAAACCAAGCACTGCTGAGCAACCTGCCATCATGATGAAAGTCGCCAGCAACTGGCACACCATGTACGTTCCGAAATAGCAAAATGCCTTCCCTGTCTGTTTAAAAAAGTTCTTCATTTGTTCTACCTCCACTTTCTTTTGAGCCGTTGCTCATCTTTCTTGATGCAAAGATAAAACAAATGAAGAACCTTTTGTTATAAAACGTCGCCAGTTGCAATTATATTGTCGCAAATGGTCAAAAACGAGCAAGTTCATCCTGATATGCGTTGTAGGTTCTGCTATCGAAGAGTACCCACTTGATCAGGTCGAAGCTGTCTGGGTGTTCTTCAGCAAATCGTTTAGCCGTGCCAATCGCAATCTTCACCGCCTTATCCAGTGGGAAGGAATAAACGCCAGTAGATATGGATGGAAAAGCAATCTTTCTCACACCATTCTCAACAGCCAGTTCCAGGCATGATCTATAGCAGGATTCAAGAAGCTCCGACTCATTAGAATTCCCACCACTCCAGATAGGTCCTGGTGTATGAATTACATACTTGCAAGGAAGATTGTAGGCTTTTGTAATCTTTGCCTTACCGGTTTCGCATCCTCCCAGTGTATAACACTCTTTCAGAAGCTCAGGACCTGCAGCTCTGTGAATAGCGCCGTCCACTCCACCTCCACCAAGGAGGCTTGTATTCGCTGCATTTACAATCGCATCTACATCCGTGATTTTAGTAATATCACCCTGTTCCATTAATATTTTCATATAACTCTTCTCCTATTTACTCTGTTTTTTTATAATTATCAAAGCAAGAATGAGCAGTGCTGGGAAGATGGTTGCGGAGATCATGCCCACCTGCATGTTATCGTTTGCGGTCTGTGTGACAAAGCCAACTGCAGCTGGTCCTATGGAACCGCCTATATCTCCTGCCATCGCCAGGAGTGCGAACATTGCCGTGCCGCCCAATGGCATTTTCTTGGACATAATGCTGATGGTTCCTGGCCACATTATTCCGACGGAGAATCCGCAGAGAATGCATCCTGCAAGACTCAAAATCGGGTTATGTGATAAGGAAGCGAGTAAATAACATATCAGGCACAGCGCTCCGGAGCCTATCATGTATTTCGTCAGTTCAATGCGACTGCCGCGCTTTCCGTAGATAACCCTGCTAATTCCCTGCATCACGGCGAACAAGCATGGGCCTACCAGGTCGCCGATTCTCTTTTCAATACCTAGAGCTGATTCTGTAAATGCAGATGCCCACTGAGCCATAGCTATTTCGGAGGCTCCTGCGCAGATCATCAGCAAAATGCCTGTCCAAAAAAGAGGTGATTTGAGAAGAGTTCTGACAGTCATCCCCTGACCATCTTCTACAAGGTATTCAATTGGGCAGGTCATAAAGTTGTAAATGTTATAAAAAGGTACGATTGCCCAAATACAGGCCATCCACCTCCAGTTTGATATTCCGAAAATATTGAAAAAAACTGTCGAAAGGAGAATCACCGCCACTGTTCCCCAGCAATAGAAGGAATGCAGAAAGCTCATAACGGCTTCTTTGTGATCAAATGGACACGCCTCAACTATAGGGCTTACAAGCACTTCGATTAATCCGCTGCCGATTGCATATATGATAACGCTTATAATTATGCCTGCAAATGGACTCGGAAGCAGGTCAGGTAAAAATGCAAGCCCAACAAGTCCAACAACCGAGGCCGCTTCGGATACAACCACCGCCCTTCGATAGCCAATTCGGTCTACATATTTCGCGCAAATTACATCTACTATCAGCTGGGTAAAGTAAAATGTAGTCGAGATGAGGGCTATCTTTCCAATTGGTATCCCATACTCTGAATGAAATTTTAGAAATAATAATGGCGTGAAGTTGGCCACTATTGCTTGCGTGATAAAGCCCAGATAACAGGCCAGTAATGTTTTCTTATAATTATTTTCCATAAATTGCATTTATCATACCCAAATTTACACCAATGGCGCAATGAATTTCATAAGTGCCCCACCGAGTTTGTAGCCAATCTTCTCGTGCTTGATAGTCTCCATATTAACTTCCCTACACTTAGCCAAAGTCTCCTGAAAATCAGCTTCGATGTCATTCACACATTCTGTCTGGTACATATACGTCGCGCATTCAAAATGGTGATACAGGCTTCGGTAGTCCATGTTGATGGTGCCCACCACCGCCTTCACGTCGTCGCTCACAAAAACCTTGGCATGCACAAAGCCAGGCGTGTATTCATAAATCTTAACGCCCGCCTCCACAAGCCTCTTGTAGTGGGACTTTGCCAGAGCGTATATCGGTTTCTTGTCCGGAATTCCAGGCAGGATCATGGTCACGTCAATGCCTCGCTCCGCCGCAAAAAGCAGGGAGCTCTCGAACTCGTCGTCCAAAATCAGATACGGCGTCATAATGTGAACGTAGTCTGTCGCCCTGTTCAGAATGTCCATGTAAACATTTTCGCCCGCCTTGTCCTTATCAAGCGGGATGTCGCCAAATGGCATCACAAACCCGCTCGGTCTTGCGGGCGGCTCGTATTCCGCTGTGATCCATTTATCAAACTCAGGTTCTTTTTCCGTCGTGTTCCACATTTGAAGGAAAAGCAGGGTGAAGCTCTTCACCGCATCGCCCTTTAGCCTGACCGCCGTGTCCTTCCAATGCCCATAAATCTCAATATGGTTAATGTATTCATCCGCCAGATTAACTCCGCCGTTAAATGCAATCTTACCGTCAATTACTGTAATCTTCCGGTGATCCCTGTAGTTGTAATGCGATGAAACCACTGGTCTTATCGGTGCAAAGGACTTTGCCTTAATGCCCTTTTCATCCAGCAGTTTGTCATAGTTAAAAGGAAGAAGTGTTATCAGGCACATGCCATCATACATAATGCGTACATCAACTCCAGCCTTCGCCTTTTCTACAAGAATCTCAAGGATCTTCCCCCACATGTAGCCCTCTTCTATTATGAAGTACTCCATGAAAATAAACTTCTCGGCTTTTCTTAGATCCTCCAGGAGATCATCAAACATGTTTTCTCCCAAAGGATAATATTTTACTTCTGTATCGTGATAAACATTGAAGCATCCGCCACGACACAGATATCTTGAGAGGTCATCTGTTCCTGAACCATCCTTCTCGATCAGTTCAATAACCCCCTCCGGCTGAGGGATTGCCGTCTTCGTTTCTTCTATTATTTCGCCAATTCGTTTTTTAGTAGCCCGCTCACCGAAATTCATCTGAGTGAAGAATAAGAATATGGCCCCGGGTATAGGCAGGAGCGCTATCAAAAACATCCACGTCAGTTTCGCGCTGGAATCCATATCATTATTAAATATGTAAATAACTCCTGCCACTGTGAATAGGGCCATAAAGACTGAGAAATATGGAAGCAGTGAGTTGATGAGCAGGTAAAATGAAACGTAGATTAAGATTTCAAGAATCATTAAGAGCAAGAAAAGGAAGAATCGGCTGAATACGATTCTTAGAATTCCTTTTCGTCTCGGTTTTGCAAGTCTGTAAATTTCTTCCATCACAAGTCTCCAATCTTATTTATGACGTTTTTTATAGTCATTTATTTTGAAGCTTTTTGTTTTAAATGTAATCTCACCAGCTTGTCTTTCATAGCAACTTCCTCGATCACACTCTTCACTATTTTATCAAGTTCGGAGTCTTCAGTATAGTTTGCCGCAGCCACGAAGTTTACTCTATGGTCCTGAATCAGCTGATTTGCCTGGTTTTTCTTACCCTTTTGATAGACAGCTATTGAATTACCGCCATTGACCTTAACAAGCTTCATGCATGGCACATCTGTAATACCGTCTGCAATATAGATCATATTTCTAAATGGAATTCTTCTCTCATCCTCCGGAACAAAGTCATTCAGGGACTTATCATCCGAAAGGTCCGTAACGCCTTTGTTGATCCTGAAGAGGAACTGAGTCTTGGTTGTGTAATTCACCACATTCTTTGGCCAGCAGGCCGTGTCATTTTCATCATATAAATATTCGCAGGCGAATACATCTTGAAACTCTTTATAAATGTCGCAGCCCTCAATAATTTCCTTGAGACCCGAGGATATGATGTAATGCTCTACTTTCACACCTTGTTCCTTGCCGAATGCATTTATCCTAGAAAACCATTCTTTTACGCCACTATAAAACTTGAGGTTTTTGCCCAGCTCCACGAAGTCTTTTCTGTGGATGCTCTTGGAGTTCTTCTTGGATTCAACGATCATTTGCCACATGTATGCCAGGATACCGTCCATCTGGTTATTCTTGGCGAGCTTTTCTGTGGTGTCCCAGAACTCCTGCTCGGAAAGGCCCATGTTCTGAATGAAAGAATATTCCTGCATGTTCTTGGTGCAGAGCGTCTTATCAAAATCGTACATTATCGCGATCACAGGTTTTTTCGTCACGTCCACGCCCCCTTTCTAACTTCTCTTTTTCCAAATTGCATTCATCATTAGGTGCAGGCCAAATGCAATCGGAATCGTGAGTGCAATTATAGCCAGCACATAAAGGAATTGATTTTTGATATAAAGAATCGGCGGTGTCATATTGTTCACGAAGGCAAAGCTGAAAAGCTGCACAAATAGTGGGTGCACAAGGTAAAATTCCAATGTAAACTTCCCGAGGAAGCTGAGCACTGGGTTACCGATCTTCACTTTCATTCCAACGAGGAGCACGAACCATGTAATTGTCAGCGCGCTGACGAGCTGTCCAATCAGCTCACCAAAGAAATGCCCTGCGTCCGTATACTGCATGCCAAGCTTTGTAATAACCCAGTAATAATAACTTGCATAGGTAAATGCAATCGCAGTTATTACTAATGAAAGTATAAGCCAGAGTGCATATGCCTTCTTAAAAAATGCGAGAAGTCCTTCTTTGTGGCGCGCAACCACAATGCCAATTACAAACATAAATGGTGTGTTGTACCACCAGGTTCCTGGGCTGAAAAACATGCAGGCAAGGAAATAAAGAATCGTTCCGACGATCATCACCGCCATGGAAACTTTGTCGTTTTTTATGATCTTAAAACTAAGATAAAACAGAAAATATAGATAAATGATGGCCGGCACATACCATAGATAACTGTAGGTTTCCAGCCATACCGGCTGCCCAACCGGGATGTTTTTCACTTTTTCGATTGCGAAAAATACCAGCCACATGATTACAGTTGGCATGAGGATTGGCATTATTCTGCGTCTTGTGAAATGGTCAAAAAATCCTTCTTTAAAATGAGCTGTGTAAACGCCATATCCGGAGCAAAAGAAGAAAACCGCCACGCAGAGATAGCCCACATAGACAAATGCGTCCAGGCCGTGCTGAATTCTATTTGCCGGAAGCCAAGGTGCACAGACTCTTTGCGATGCATGGTGAAAAAGTACCATGACCGCGCAGAAACCTAAAAAAGCTTTTGTATGTTTAAGTGAGAGTACATCTTCGTTCCACTCTCCTATTTTGCAAAGCTTTGTTCCCGCAAAAAGAAGCACAAGTAACGCAGGGTAAAATAATAAATACACGTTCAAATCCCCCTTACATGATTCTCAGGTCGACCAGCACCCAGTCGTCGGAAATGCCATCGTACTCATTACCGCAATATGGGCAGTTTTTCAGCCTCGTCGCGTCAAAACTTGCTCCGCAGGATGGACATGCAATCCTGGTCATGGAGAAGTTCATATTCACGGGTATATCGGTGCGACGTCTTAATGTTGCACTGAAAACCTGGGATTTTGAATAAACCTTGCTTTCATTTGCGTAGAGAACATCGAAGTAGGCCTTGGTCTCAACCGTGACGAAATTGCCTTCGTCAACAAAGGTTTTGCAGCCAAGGGCTCCACCGTAATTCAAATCTATAATATCCTTCATTTTAGGATCAAGCGCGCCGCCACGATAAAACATGAGCTGACTCTCATCCTGAGAGAAAACAGCAGTTTTAATCAGAGACAGAACCTTGCTGGTGAAATATTCATAAGAAAATTCAGGGCTTATGCGTTTCATCCTGGATTCAAATTTAGCCCTGGAACCCGCGGTTCCCATCTTGCCAGTATTTGCTATGGCTTTGACGATGAGCCTCATGAACAGGAAATAAACATAGAGAAAATAAGCTGCTGGAATACTGCCCAGTCCGATTCCGAAAATCATACCGATCAGAGTCGGAATGTTATGGATCAGGTTCCATGGAAGATAAACCTCAGGCTTAATGATGCAGGTTAAAATGTACATTCCAAGTGCTGTAAAAGGATAAAACTTGAGAAATCCAGATAAGAGCTCCTTTTTCGTCATGCCTGCATCTTCCAAAAAATAGTAAGATGTAATCCTTGGAAAAAGTTCATCCATCCTGAATCTTGTTCCGCAATACGAGCAGCCGTTCTGAAGCGCGGAAACAGTTGAAACCGAGCCGCAGTTTGGACAGCTGTAAGGATCATTGTCTGGATGCGAGCCAGTTGTGACATCCGTAATGGTACCGTAAAAAACCGACCTGATGTCATCGCGGTAGGCCACATTTCCGCCCCGCTTCACAATCCTTTTTACGCCAGTCGATTTAAAGCAGACCGTGCTGTGATAATGAGCATCCTCCCAGTCACTCCCTGCAATAAACCTGTTACTATCTCCGTCATCTCTTCGGACGTAAGTACTGTAATCCAGGACTATGCCCTTCCTTCGGATCCTTTCATTCTGGAGCTTTAAAACGTAAGAAACATCACTGTCCGCAAAAGGGATATTCTGCCCCTGCGAAATCGCTGCTCCCAGCGAATTCCTAAAATCATCCAGCTTCTTACTAAAAACCCCCGAAACCTCTTTAATTTGAAAAAAATTATAACCCATCCTATTTGTCCTCTATGTGCCAGATGCTAGTTCTACTATATTTTTCAGGGAGTTGCGTCCATTTTCCCTCAGACACCTCAATTTCCCATCCATTTTCCTCGCACCTCAGCCATGCTTCATGTTTATATTCCCCTGAAACATTAGCAAACCAATAATGCCACTCTTTTTCGGTCGCATCGTACCAAATAAACTTGGAAAATTTACCCTCTTTGTAGCAATCATACCTCTCATCCCACTGCATTTTCTTGTCGAAAACATCTTGTTCAGTCACAATCTTGTAAGTTGAGTCATCAACTTTCTGAAGATAAATGCATTCTCCGAACGTTTCGATGTTACTCTCCCTCTGGCCATCCGGGTGGTATCGGTAAATCTCATCCTCCTTGGTATCAATGACAGCTGTATAAATAGCGACGCCCCAACAAATAAATATTATAATAAAAGGGACAACGGTTATTGAGCCAATTAACAAATATATTCCAACTCGCTCCAAGCCAGTTGCCTTGATAAGCCTTGTATCTTCCTGTTTTATTGTATTTTCACTGTTCTTTCTATTCGTTTTTTTCTTTTTATTACGCGGTTTCTTACTCATGATTCTATTATTTCGTCCAAATCAGATTTCTCATCCGATTCTTTATCAGTCTTACTATCCAACCACCTATAAATTCCGGCCAGCACAGCTCCAGAAATATTATGCCACACCGAGAATATTGCTCCAGGCACAGTTGCCATTGCCATATCAGGAAATGCACTCGTAGCGAGTGACGTTGCCAGCCCCGAATTCTGCATTCCAATCTCAATCGAAATCGCTTTCTTTCTAGACATGTCCATCTTGCATACGACTCCAATAAGGAAACCACATGCATATCCCAACAGGTTATGCAGGATAACAACCGCAAACACGATGAATCCTGTAGATATAATCTTCTCACTATTATGCGATACAACAGATGCAACAATCAAGCATATCGCCGTCACCGAAACCGTTGGCAGCGCGCTCGCAATTTTCTGCGTGTGCTTCTCGAATAACATATTAATGAGAAGTCCCAGTCCGATCGGAATTATCACGACCTGCACGATTGACAAAAACATAGATTTTACGTCCACGCTCACCGATGTTCTCAGATAAAGATATGTAAGCATCGGCGTCAAAAATGGTGCGAGCAGCGTGTTGATGCTCGTCATTCCAACCGAAAGCGCTGTATCTCCCTTTGACAAGAAGGTGATGACATTGCTCGATGTTCCTCCCGGACAAGTGCCCACAAGCACTACTCCCACAAGAAGTTCAGCATTGAGTCCGAAAATCTTACCCAGGCCAAATGCCAAGAGCGGCATTATAACAAACTGCGAAATACAGCCAATGATGACATCTCGCGGATGTGAAAATACCACGCCGAAATCCTTCAGTTTCATCGTCAGTCCCATTCCGAACATGACGATTATGAGCAGATAATTGATCCATGTCGTCTCAATCCACAGGCACGACTTCGGCACGAACAGAGCCAACGCCGCAACGGCAAGGACGATCCACGCCATAAATTTTCCGATAAAATCACTTATTTTCTTCATTTTATATGCACACCCAATTCAACTTTATTTGAATTCCATCAACCAAAAAAATAACACCTCTCCATTTTACCACCACAACCGACCAAATTCCATAATAAGTCAAGATCTGTCCCCGTTGACTTATTAATAGACAAGCGAGGCTTGTAAATGATAAAATAGCCACGTAATTTTTTGTATTTATAATGAGGTTAGAAAATATGTCTTCAGGGATTTTAAAGAAGAAATGGTATCTATATATGACTGAGTTCTTTGCAGGAATGTCGGTCATGGCAGTTGAGTTAGGCGCAAGTAGGTTGTTGGCGCCTTATTTTAGTTCATCTCAGATCGTCTGGACCATCATAATCGGTACGATTATGATAGCCATGGCGCTGGGAAATATCATGGGCGGCCGTTGGGCTGACAAGAACCCAAATCCAGACAAGCTTTATGGACGGATTATTATCGCTGCCATCTGGATTGCGCTTATTCCGGTTCTTGGAAAGTACATAATTATCGGCATTTCCGCCGTTCTGGTTCTGACCATCAGCACGAATTTCCTTGTAATCGCGGCATTTGTGGCGTGCATGGTCATCTTTGTTTTTCCACTCTTCCTTCTAGGCACGGTCACTCCATCGCTTGTTAAGTACACGGTGGATAGCCTCGACGACAGCGGAAAGGTCGTTGGATATCTGAATGCTTCCAATACGATTGGCTGCATCATCGGCACCTTCGTCCCAACATTTATCAGTATTCCCGCAGTCGGCACAAGCATCACGTTCCTGATTTTCGCTGGCATTTTGCTCGCGTTGTCGATTGCATATTTCGTTTCTAATAAGAAGAAATCCGTCAAAGCCATCGTCGGCGTGATTTTTCTTCTAATTTCCTGCGTTTTCGGCCACAGCTCTTCTTTCGCTTTTTGGAAGAATGACCTCGTTTACGAGGGCGAGTCAATTTATAACTATTTGCAGGTTTCCGAAGACGAAGATAGCATTTATCTTTCGACAAATGTCCTCTTCGGCGTGCAGTCCGTCTACAATAAGGAAAAGAAGCTGACCGGAATGTACTATGATTACGCGATGGCGGCGCCTTACATGGTAAATGCGTCCTCACCGGATCAGCTTGATATTTTGATCCTCGGCATGGGCACGGGAACATATGCCACGCAGTGCAACCGCTATTTTGAAAATGTGAATGTTGAAGGCGTTGAGATTGACGCGAAGATTACGGATCTCGCGCATAAATACTTCGAGCTGCCGGAGGATATTAATGTAACAACCTATGATGGAAGAGCCTATCTTCAGGCACTTGTTTCAGAAGACAAGAATAAGCAATATGAAATATCAAAAGAACAGGCAGATAATCTGAAATATGATATCATCATGGTTGATGCCTACCAGGACATCACTATTCCATTCCAAATGTCATCTATAGAGTTTTTCACCCTCGTTAAAGAATGCCTGGCCGACGACGGCGTGGTTGTCCTCAATATGAATATGATTTCTGACGGAGAAAACGGCATAAACAGTTATCTTTCGGATACCATCGCACAGGTTTTTCCTTATATTTACACTGCTGATGTTACCGGCAATACTAACCGCGAACTCTTCGCTTCTTCGAACCCTGAAATGATCAGCAATTTTAAAAACGGCTATGCCAGCGAGAAAGATGAAAATCTCGCTAATATGATGGCGAAGGTCGATTCTAATCTTGTCGAATATAAAGCTGGGAATCACATTTTGACTGACGACAAAGCTCCAGTCGAGCTGCTGAGCATAAATGCAATCGACCAACTCATCCGTGATGAAGTTGGATACTACAAAGAAGTCTATAAAGAAGAAGGCCTTGAAGGGTTACTAAAAGATATGTAATAAGGAAAGCCAGCGGAATTAACCGCTGGCCTTTTTACTACGCTGTTGCGAAGTTGATTTTTAATAAATTGTCCATGTATGCTTTCTTCTTATTATCTGGCAGCACCATGAACTGATAATTAAACAGCTTAATCAGGATTTCATCTGCTGAGTTCCTCCCCAGGTTTCGTATCTTGAGTAACTGACGCTTGCTGGTCGCATCTTCCTTCGTGAAGGTTGAGTTCACCAGCTTGCCGATAGTATGCATATCCGCCCGCCTGAGGCAATGGTACGCTCGGACGCTCAGATCCAGCACATCGATTTCCTGGTTCATTTGCTCCTCCGTGAAGTTCACCTGAAAGTGAAACAGCTTGCGCTTCAATAGCAGGATTTCCTCGATCGTGATTCCATCCAGGTATTTATTCATTTCTTTTGTTACGCTCTCGTTTAGCTCTATCATAGTCGACACCTCCGTTAATATCCTTAATGCGCTCTGTGACGCCATGGCACGTGATGGTCTTGATGCGATGCTCAAACTTCTTCTGCACCATGCGCGTGAGATACTTAAGTTCAGATACGGCCGGAGCTTCCGCAACCACAAGGATTCGCGCGTTCTTCGCGTTCGATGTGCCTGCGCTGCTCTTATTAGTGAGCAGATAAACCTCTTTAATGTAGGCGGTTGTGCCGAGATACTCCAGAAGGTCCTCGCACTCGGCGTCCACAGTGGTGATCTCCATAAACATCTTCACCAAATCCTCACGGTAAATCACCGCCCTATACCCACGCAAAATGCCTTCTTCTTCCAACTTTTTCACACGCTTCTGTACTGCTACTCTGGAAATTCCAAGTTCTTCACCAATCTCCGTGAAGCTCATTCTTCCATTGTCCCGCAGCAGCCTGAGTACGCTCTTATTCGTATCATCCATAAGTATTCTCCTTATTTGCAGATCATTTCTGCATATCAGTGTCGACTCTGATTGAATACATTATACTTTGTGGATCAACCTTAATTCAAGACTTTAGGTTACGTTTCGTAACCACGCAGGAGACCTCAAATTTAGTCTAATATATTTCTATTTAATTATACATGGCAGGCCATGTTCTTCGAGCTGAATATCAATCTCAATCATGTCATAGAGCTCGTTCTCAATAAAATACGAGAAAATGATATCCGTCTTATCGCACGGCGACAAGGCATACCCCGCCCTCGCCAGCAAATCCTTCGTCTCATCCAGGTTCAAACGCGCTCCAACACAAAGACAAAGTGCCGTCAGCTTCTGTGGATGATAATCCGGATTATTCTTGATCTTGGAAAATGTCTTCTTATCTACAATCGCACGCTTGTACACGTCCGCATTCTGCATGTCTTTTTGCTCGATCATATATAGAAGGTATTCGGAAAATGTGTCCGTCAGATGCTTCATTCTCTCACCCAGACTCGACTCGATGGCATATGTATCAAGCTCCGCAGCCATCCCAACTTTCGCATCCTCAATGTGATACGGTGCATAATCTTCTAATTCATCTTCCCTAGAAAATGCATTAGCAGGTCTCGAAGCACTAGTAAAAACACGACGACCAGAAGGTCTTTCCGGACGCGACATTTTCTTAGATTCTTCTCTACGCGCAACCTTGATATCCTGGTATTCTTCCGTCTCAGCCGCATCCACATAATTCTGGTCAATATACCTCTCAAGATCCGGATATATCTTGCTGCCCAGCTCGGTGCCCTTCTCGTCGAAAACCACAAGATAGACAAGCATATCGTGGCTCATCAGGAATGCATTTATCTCGTCAACCGCAATGCGCAGCCCCTCTTCCTTCGGATAGCCAAAAGAACCAGTAGCAATCAAAGGAAATGCTATCGTACCGCAACCTTTCTCAACCGCGAGTCTCAAACTGTTACGGTAACACGAACGGAGCTTATCGTCTTCGCCGCTATTTCCGTCAATGTACATCGGGCTAACCGCGTGGATGATATACTTCGCCTGCAGCTTAAAACCTGGCGTAATGAATGCTTCGCCCTCGGGAACAAACCCGATTTCCGACTTGCGATACTCCAAGAGTTCATCATAACCAGCAGCATTGTAAATGGCGCTATCGCAGCCCGTCCCGACTGTGGCATGGTCATTTGCGGTGTTGACGATTGCATCTGTATTCATTTTTGTAATGTCATTTCTAATTATCTTAAGTGCCATCAATAATCATCCCATACATCTTCGTTATCTTCAAAATCGTCCCAGGCATCGTCTTCATCTTCAAAGCAATCGGTGTCCTTGTAATCCTCATAGTAAGTATCGATATCATGATCAAGTGGATCAACCTCTTTATCTTCATTGTAAGTCTTCTTTGTAGATTTCCTCTTATACGAGTTATTCTTGGTCGAAGTACTTTTCTTAGTTGTCGTACTCTTCGTACTAGTCGACTTCTTAGTCGAACTATTTTTCTTAGTCGAAGTACTCTTCTTTGTTGTTGTACTCTTAGTACTAGTCGACTTCTTCGTTGAAGTACTCTTCTTCGTTGAACTATTTTTCTTTGTCGAAGAATTCTTGTACTTATTACTATTATATGTATCGTAAGTATGAGCCTCTGTAGTCGTATCATAACTATGATTACGATATCCACTATAATTATCATTCTTATCTTCGGTCATATTGAAATACAACAGGATAAATCCCAACGCCGCAAGAAGTATAAGAATAATCTCACCATTACTCATCTTCTTTTTACCATTATTATTGTCATTCGAATTGTTATTATAATTATTCATAGGCACCTCCATATTTAAAGATGCAAAACAATTTTTTAACTACTCTAATTATACTTCCCAGATACCCCATTCATCAATAGCCTTGGTTACGTTTTGCAACCTCCCACACTATTTCAAATCACTCAATATGAATCTATATCCGGTTCTGCTCTACCCCCATTCTCCCAAAAACTCTGTCCCATAAATACACCATGCAGTCAAGAGGGACAGACCATTAAATAAAATTTTAAACGCAAGTTTTCCTATACTTTTACTATTTCAAACTAGCTTTTACTTTTACAAACCCGTATTATTTTCATACCTTGAATGAAAAAGCTAAATAAATGATTTATTAAATGTTTCACATTCGGCTAATTCAAAAGAGGAACTCATCAAATTCTTTTCAGATTCACTTATTCCGTTCTTAGTAGCAAGAGAGCGCCAAGACTCTGCAACAATGGAAGTGATTTCTTTAATTATATTAACACCTTGATCTCTTGTAAGATGATAAAATGATGCAGTCTGTAATGCTTTTTCAAAAGAACGGTAACCATCGTCTAAATCAATATATAATGACAGATAATCAGCATTATGAACCGGATTCATGTCATATGAAGGAGAAATAGTCCATTGATTATTTAATAACAAAAAGCCATGATTACGTAAGTGATTGTCTTGATTTGATACCGCAATATCAAAAATCATTCTTCTAAATAACTGTTCTAAGTCTTTGTTAGGATATTTTGACAGTCTGCTGGTTATATCGACCAAATCCAAATAACCAACACCATCAGTTTTTCCGTCTCTCATTCCAAGCATTGTCATAGCAGACGCAAAATGAATTCTCTCTTCTTCTCCATTCTGATAGGTTCTATCAAATCTTTTAACAAAAAATGTACTTCCATAATCACTGTATCTATGCAATTTTGACTCAGGAACTGGAATGTTACACATTTTTGCCATATCGTGAACAGTTTTTTCCCAAGCACCTACATCATAGAAATCGTTTTTCGATGGAAACTTAGCTATCCATAACGTCCCATCAACATCTCGGATATTAGCCTTTGGTCTAGCTCCTCCTAGAGATGAACCAGGATTAACAAGTTGATGAATCCATCTATTGTCCTGACCTTTTTCATATCCTAATGAAATCTGTTCCAATTCACGAATACTGGAAATTGGAGGAACAGCCTTTTCTTCGTTACCTAAAAAATCGCCATCCTCATCAGTTTTAAAACGAAATCCACCGTTACGACAAATATCCTGTAATCCGAGCAAATAGCCTGTTTCAAAAAATTTTTGTGGTCTTCTATGTTCAAGAATGGCCATAGTAGATTCTCGTCTATCAATAAGTGTTCGTCCCCAGCGATCAGGACAGGAATCCTGAAATGCACCAAATAGTATCTTATCTGGAGAGTATGTACGATATGGGGTTTGTGGTATATTTGGATCTAGTATCAAATTGGGATGTTCCTGAAGCCATTCATTTTCATATTCAAAAGAAATCACTTCGGATCCATTTAATATATCACTGTAAATCGTACCAATTTTCTTATCATTTTCCCATCCTGCGTAAACAAATATTTTAGTCTGTTCCATTTTTCTTAATCCTCCGTGGTGTTTTAAGATTTAGATCCTGGAATGTTCGTCCCATAATATCATCCTTGGCAAGACAAAGGATATCATCAGACAGTCCTAGTGCATTTAAGACAGCAAGATACATTCCCATTGATACTGATGGGGAACCTTTTTCTATCTGAGTGATAGTAGAGCGTCCGACGGACGCCTTTTCAGCTATTTCCTGTGCCGTCCAACCACGACGTAATCTTGCAAGTTTAATCTGACTGCCAACTATCTGAAGTTTTCTTTCAACTTGCGGAAGCAAAAGAGCTTTATTTTTTCCCATTACAACCCCTCTCCTATATAATGATTTTAATTATAATCATTTTAACGTATACTGCGTATAATTACAATCATTATATTTTTACTATTCTTTTACCCAAGCAGTTTTGTATCTAACCGAACATCATTTGAAGGGATATTGTAGATTGAAAACATTATATCAATTAACAATCTGTCCCTACTGACTTATAGATCTGTCCCCACTGACTTATTTTGTGGTATAATTGAGCTATGAAATGAGGGTATGTGTATGGCAAATGTTAAAGATTTTTTCGACGACACACCGATAATTATATATTATTATTTTGATCTTTCTGACACGGATGATTTTTGCAAAAAGCTCGAGAAATGGTTCCGTAACAGTGGGCACACACGTCCGCTTGAATTTCGCAGCTGGAACTGTTACAACGATAAGCCTGACCACGATGGTGACATCTATTGTTATGATGCAATCGTTATGTCCAACCTGGTCAACGAGGGCTATCTCCACGAATTGCCGGATATCATTGACACAAGCAAGGTTTTCCCTTGGATTCTTGACCGCAGCCGCATTAAGAGGAAGATTTATGGCATCCCGCTGATGGCATGTGCCAACGTCCTCATCTGCAAGGAAGAGGACTATTTTCCTATGGATAACATCTTCGATATTCCTCAGGGCCTCGCCGCGCCGCTGAAGTCCATGGCGTCTTTCTACTATCTGTACGCATTTTGCAACATTCAGAATAAGGAAGATGCAATCCACCGCATAGTTAAACAGCTGAGGCTCCTTATGAGCGACGACTCTTATACAAAATCGCGTTTTGCTGATTATGATGGCCTGAGTAGGTTTAAGAATGGGGAATGCAAATTTATCATTGGATTTACCGAGGATATTCGGCGTCTGGATAAGGGTAACTACAAGGTGCAACCGCTAAATATGTCCGACAACGCAATAAATGAAATGCCTCTCTACCCTATTGATCTTGCGTCACTTGGCAAGAATGTTTCGGGTGAGAAGCTTTTAGATTGTCTTGATTTGATGGAAATTATTTCAAATAGTGATTTTATTTATGATATCAACTTCTCCGACGGGAAGCTTCAGTATATGCTTCCGACAGATATGACACTCTACCCACGTCTGGCTGAAATTGACCCAATATATAACGATTTCTATGAATTTATTAGTAATGAAAACAATGGAATTCTAAGATATGGAAAGCATTACTACGAAGTCTTCCCAGAACGTGAGAAACAAATCCTGGATATTCTGAATCATTAAAATAAGTCAATGAGACCCGGTCCCATTGACTTATAGATTTGTCCCTACTGACTTATTTTTCGCCAACAAAACATTATGAACAATAACTCTTACGATCCATATCACCCCAAAAATAACGGCATAGAATATCAGGTTAATGAAGTCAAACCAAAAGCAATATATATAGAATAGAACAGCCGACACCAATCCAAATATGTGTGTAATCCAAAAGAGTCTCGGATATTCCAGCCTGAATTCTTTTCTAGATTTAAAAGTAGGGATAAAAAAGACAATATATGCAATGAGTGTAAAAAGCAGGTTCCCGCCAGTCGCCATAGTGAAACGATAGCTCACTCTATTCCAAAGTTTAACACCATTGTCAGGAAACATCGTACTTACCAGCGAATAATACTTGCCATCTCTGAAAATCAACTGGACTGCATCTCCAGTCTTTCGCCCCTCCGTGTCATGCACGATAATCCTTTCACCATTGCAGATACAGCTAAACTCTTGTATCCCGGCATATTCATTTACCTTATCTCCCAGCACTGCATCCTCGACAGTAACTTCTACCTGCATTTCGCGCACTGCTTCCACAACGCTCACCACAAGCAGCGAAACAAATATCCAGAATGCAACAATTCGGAAACCATTTAATATTTGTAAAATGCATTTTTTAACCATAATCCTACAAATGTACATCCTTACTCAAAATTATGAAACTCACGCGGAATGTATGCCTTCACAAACACGCCGCCGTCCTGGTATTCCTCCTCAATAACTTCTCCCTTAGCCTTAATTCTCGCAAGCTTAGCCATATCCTTATAGTCGATCAGCATCTCAACATATTCTCTATCTTCTCGCAAAATGCCATCTATAGCTTTACTTATTTCATCCAGTCCTATCTGCTTTTTCGCAGAAATCTGTAAAACGGCACTAGCTCTCTTGTCCAGTAGTCCCAGCTTATCATCTGGATTTTCTAACTTATCAATCTTATTAAATATAGTAATGATCTTTTTCGAACCACCCTTTAACAGCATATCCAGCGTCTCGTAAACAACATGCATCTCACTAAGTCTCTCCTCGCTGGATGCATCAACAACGTGGATAATATAGTCCGAATAGCAAACCTCTTCCAGAGTACTACGGAATGCATCTATCAGATTATGCGGAAGCTTCCTGATAAATCCAACAGTATCGGTCAGAAGAACCTTCTGCTTACTATTAGACGACTCCCTCGAATATTCATAAACTCTAGTGGTCGTATCCAGTGTTGCAAAAAGCTTGTTTTCAGCCAAAATGTCAGCTCCCGTAAGAGCATTTAACAAGGTGGACTTGCCCACGTTGGTATATCCTACGATTGCAAAGACAGGTGTTTCGCCCATCTCTCGCCCTTTTCGTGTCAACTCACGATGAGCCACAACATCATCAAGTTCTCTCTTCAGCTGTGCAACACGATTTCTGATAACACGTCTATCCTGCTCAAGTTTTTTCTCACCTGGTCCTCTTGTTCCAATACCACCACCAAGCCTCGACATAGAAATACCTTTACCGGTAAGTCTAGATAATCTGTACTGCAGCTGAGCCAGTTCAACCTGAAGCTTACCTTCGGCGGTTCTTGCATGGGCCGCAAAGATATCAAGAATAACCATAGTTCGGTCCATAACCTTAATATCAAGAGCTTTAGAAAGATTATGCATCTGTGCTGGGCTTAGCTCATCATCGGTTATAATGCCCGTCGCACCTCTGTCCAGAATCTTCCATTTCAGTTCCTCAATCTTCCCACTTCCAATATATGTAGACGCATTAAAAGAAGGCAGCTTCTGAATCATTCGCCCAACAACTACTGCGCCCGCCGTCTCCGCAAGCTCAGCCAGTTCATCTAGGGATGATTCAACGTCACGCGTTGGCCTATCGCCATAATTCTTACCTGCCTTCTCATCACCAGTATCCACAGCTACGAGGATAACATATTCAATTTCTTCCTTATTTTCTATCAAAAATTCGAAGTCCCCCGAATTTTAGCTTATTTATAAAGTCCGTTAAATGTAATGATCACAAGTCCTTTTCCTTCAAGGCTATCTGTAAACCAAACTTCGCCATCGGCCATCATAACGCCCTGTCCGTTTGCCATCATGCCTGTGCAACTTTCACCCTTGATCTTACTTATGAATTCATCAGATACGCCCTTCTCATTTATGCTGCTAAGAAGCTCGTCCTTGCTTGCAACCTGTGCACCATTTACCATTACTGGATACTGAGCCATATCTGCAAGAGTTTCCCAATTGCTATCTTCAACTGCTGTACGGATCTTTAAAGCAAATGCCTCTACAGTTGCTGCGTCCTCTGTTGTTCCAGCAGAATAATCTGTCTGAGATGGTTCTGAAGATTCATTCGAATCAGTCTCTGCTTCCGCCTCTGTAGCCGCCTCAGTTGCAGCTTCAGTTGTCTCATTAGCTGCAGCTGTAGTTGCCTCTGTCACAGCTTCTGTTTTAGCTTCAGTAGCATCTTCCTTCTCTTCTCCACAAGCACACAATGCACTCGCCATAATAACTCCTGCTAATAAAACCGCCAAAACCTTTTTTGTTCTTCTCATTATTTTCTCCTCGTTATTCTGATTTAACAATAGTCATTATACCACAAACTTATTCTTAAGTAAGTTCTTCATTTCCTTTTTTACGCTCTCAGGGCTCTGAATCTGTGCTTTGCCCTCTAGTGCGATTACCCATGAAAGGAACTGGCTACTTACCGCAACATCCACGTTTACCGTGAAGTACTCATCGTCCACTGGACGCATTCTGACATCTCGTCCAAACTGGTCAACGATTACATTTGCCATCTCATTCTTGCATTTAAGAGTCACCGTTTCCACGTCACCGCCGTACATACGGAAATACTGCTCGTTGTATTTCGTTTTATCGTGCTTAATGAACTCTTCTTTGCCCTGGCGTTTCGACTCAGTTTCCGATACCTCGCGCATCTTATCCACGCGGTAATGACGCATTTCCTTACGATCATGGTCGTAGGCAATCAGATAATAACGCTCATCATCAAAATGCAGCGCCCAAGGGCTAACCTCATAAAATGCACCATCACGGCGGAATTCCTCTTCGCCCTTCACGTTCCAGCTGAAATACTTGAACTGAATGGACTTATTCTCGCTGATGGCTGAATAAATGGCATCTATCGTATAATAAATGCTTTCGTTCATGTTCTTAACTCGGCCATTTACCTTGACCTCACGGTCCAGGAGCTTTGCATCATAAATACTGATAGACTTCTCCAGCTTCTTGATAAGCTCTTTCGTTTTCTTCTCAGTTAGGAACTTTGATGACTGGATGGCATCTACCAAGAGCTTCAGCTCAGCAATTTCAAAATCCCTGTCACCACAATGGTAGTACGTTCTGAACCCCTCCTGATACTTCAGAATCTCAATTCCAAACAAATCCAGGGCATCCAGATCATCATAAACACTCTTCCTCTGAGCTTCGATATCATACTTCCCCAACTCCGCTATAATCTCCGGCATCGTAAGTGCATGCGAGTCATCCGTCTGCTCCTGCATAATCTTCGCCAAATATAGCAACTTCAACTTCTGATTCTTACCCCTCATATCTACCTCCTATAAGTGTGTGAAAATAAAAACACACACCCATTATATCATCTAATGGGTGTGTGTTAAACTTCTTTTACAAATCATTCACACAAATAATTAAGCGTATTTGAGTGAATAACTATGCGGATTTGCGGAAACCGCCCGGAACTCTTTCTTTAATGATTGTCTCGATCAGCAGGTCTCTTTCAAATGCTTCTCTTTCGTCCTGCTCACTTACAACATCTGATTTGCATTCTTCAAAGAATGAGCAGCCCAGGCAGCAGCCTTCGCAGTCTTTGTATCCCATAAACCAGAACTTGAATCTTTCCCACATATTAATGTACCTCCTTAAAAAACATCCTTCATTTGTTTTAACTGGGTACATTATCTCATTCAGTATGTGTCAATACAAGGACACACCGTTTGTTCCAACTATCTCGACATTTTCTTCATAGTGTTGGAAAACCCCTCAATTAGTGTGTGAATCTATCTGGATGTAATATCTATCTGGATGCTTCCTAAATCGTTCTCATAGATGCTGATATTATACTGGAACTCCTTATCTCCGTCGCTTATGGTAAATGAAGTATCTCCGTAAGCGTGTACTCGAATCAGAACAGTACTGTCCTCTCCAGTACTCGATATCGAAATGTCAGCGATCCCGGTATCATCTACTGTTACTGCTGCATTCTCTGTCAACACAGGATTATCGGGAAGAAACTGGCTCGACGAAAAGTCAACATTCTTTGACATGAGCAGCGTAACCGCAATGACTGCGATCGGTACCAGCACTCCAACGAGCCTTTGCGGCAGTTTCTCCGTAAATGCATACAGATAAATCAGAATCTGGAGGATGCAGAACACGACCATGATCAGCAGGCTCGGGAACTGATGGATCACGTGCTTCAGGCCGTCTTCGCAGAGATAGGCCAAAAGAATCAGCACCGGAATCAGGATGAGAAGACTGAGCCAGTTCTTTTTCCGGATGTACCAGCCGATATACGCGGCAGGAAATGTGCACAGCGTCAGAATAAACCAATGCTTATAGTACTGAAAGATCCCCCAGCCCTGCCAGGAAAACGGAACCTGCAGCAGATAGATCAGCGGCTGACTGATCAAGAAAAACACAAAAGTCTTAAGCGCTGAGTCAAGAGGGCTTTTTGCGTTCGCGATGATAATGACAGCAAAAAAGATCCATGCCTCTAAAGTCTCGCCCATCCTCATAAAAGATGTATCTTTAAATATCGGAACAATAAGAAAAACAGTTGTCAAAACCGCCGTTCCGACAGCATACAGAATTACTCCAAGCCAAGTAAGGTTAATCCCGCCATATATCTTGTCTGTAAATCTTCTTATTGCGCTTCTCTCTTCCATAACACTATCATCCTTTCCTTAATCTCTCATGTTTTACTTCATCAAACTCCGATTTGTTATCGTCTATAAAACTGGATTTTAAGATTCTGTCCATTGCCTTTACTTCAGAAGCATTCAAATCTGATTTTCTTCGTCGTGTTTATCGCAAAGATGAGGGGAAAGTTTTTTCCCCTCATCCCAAATCTGTTGTTTAGAAGATCTGACCAGGCAGCTTCAATTTTTCCTTAGGTGGAAAATCCTTATCGAACGCTTCCACATCCTCATCACGCACATAATACCCCTGTGGAGTCTGATACACCCCGGTAATTCCATCAAGATATCCGGGAATCAATTCCTTACATAGAAAAAATGATGCGTCAGCGTCCTCCGGAAGATCATGATAACGAATGCCAAACTTACCGGCATAGTCAAAACCACTTTTGCCATAGAAACCGATGTTTCCTTCAAACAGAACCGCACCGTAACCCATCTCTGCAGCTTTTCCCAGGGAATAGTCCAGCAAAGCCTTTCCATATCCTTGACGCTTCAGTTCCGGTGCAATGCCAATCGGTCCCATTGTCAGGACATCGACTATGCTTCCATCATCAACCTCGATAATCGTCTTCATAAATATATTCTGGCCGATTATACTGCCATCCTGCTCCATGACGAAATCAAGTTCCCGGATAAATGCCGGATCACTCCTAAGAACATGAATCACATAATGCTCGCTACATCCCGGCTTGTATATATTCCAGAATGACTCCCTGACAAGGTTTTCAACTGCTCTGTAATCGTTCTTTTCTTCCAAACGAATTGTATAGTCATTTTTATTCAATGTTTTTTACCTCCTGAAAACTTGTGACCAAAAGTTGCTTTTCAGCGGGAGGCTTGTTCGATTGTCAGCAAACCTCCCGGTTAACCCACAATCTCCAGTGTGTTGTACTTTCTCAAACAGCACTCTCCTTATGTTTTATTATAATCAAGCCCGAAGGCCTAATCATCAAATAGTTATCAACATTATCAGTATACAGGGTATCAATAACAGACACACTCCGATAATTACATGTGTATTCCTGTTTACCATACTATATTAAAAGAAACTTCTGCTTCTTGTGTTTCATATTCAACATTTATTATTATGTTGTAATAACTGTCCTCTTCAGGATTTTCTGCAGCGTTTATACCAATAGAAAATTCTACATGATCATCAAAAATAGCTACTCCGTAAACATACCAATTTCCTTTGAAATAGTCCAGATTAAATTCACTCTTCAAGCTTTTCCCATCTTCAAAGAACTTTGTAATTTCGTTATATATTTCGTTGCAGCATTTTTCCATTATCTGATCGGATTTTTTATAAATTTTCTCCAAAGAAGTAAAAACATAATCTATATTATCTTCTCTCACAATAAATTCATACAAATCATAAGCGGTATCATTTTTTTTGCCAAAAGAATCAATCCCATCAAATCCACTTTTAATATCTGTATAACAAGGTGGTTCAGAACTTGAATCCTTTATTAAAATACCATTTCCAAAATAAGAATTCTCAATCTCTACATCAGATAGATTTTTCTTATCTGATTGTTTGCCCTTAGTATTTGAAAATAACATATTGAACAGCCCCATACTATCCTCCAAATGAAATATATTTCGAATTTACTTACTAAGATTACTTCCAAGATAAACTGCTATCGCTTTATCAAACATACTTGAATTCAGTGCTTATCATTTCTTTTTAATCTAATTTTGCCTGTCATGCGTTCCACAATCAACTTGAAAACTGTCGTGCGAGGCATAACTCCCTTATTGAACGGGAAAGTCTCCATATGATAGTGTTTCATCAATATACAAAGGGCATCATATTTTTCATCCTCAGATAAAATCTCAATATGTCCTCTACCTATAACACTTTGATATTCCATAGTGCAACTCCCATGTTCAATATCTGAAACCAGATTGTGCTCACAATCCATTTCAAAACTTGCTCGGTTATCTTTTGCAATCAAATCCAACTTAGTACCTTCTGTCGCTCCGTGGAAATACAGTTCCAGCACATTTTCTTCCGTGATATTCATACCAAAGTTAAGAGGTAATATATACGGATAATTTTCATCATTTAAAGCAAGCCTGCAAACATCGCATTTTTCAATAATGGAAACTATATCTGTAAATTCTGTTACCTCTCGATCACTACGTCTCAATTGAATTCCTCCTACAAATTCTGATTTACCATCATCGTCTATAAAACTGAACTATAATCGCTCATTAAATGAGCTGACTCGTAACTTAATATGATACCATATCAAGTGTAATCTTTCCAGTATTCAAGTCAAAAAAGAGCCTTGGCATTATCGCCAAGGCTCATGATTTTCTTTCCATATTCTGTTTAGATTACTTTGAACATCTTCTGCGAAACCGCGGTCTCGTTCTTCTCCCCCTGCACTTCCTACTTTGCCTGCTCAAGTTCCTCCATGCGGATCATCCCCCATTCTTAAAGCCCTTCTCTAAATCCGTCCATGGTTTCCTGCCACTTATTAAGCCAGTACAGCTGACCGTCTATAAAGCCTTCATCTATGCAGTCCATTCCATATATTTCAAGGATGGTGGATTGTAACTGAAAATGTCTGATTGCAATCCAATACAGAAAAGAAAGGATTTCCTCGCGGCTCACTACAATTATCTACCCCAACAGTTTATTATAAAAATCGGCCAACTTCCGCACATTATTGGTCAGCAGGCACACTTCCCCAATATTCATACTCTATATATCCTTCCTGACGCACTATCGCATCAACCCGATAAACTTCGATTTGTCTATATAACTGGAAGTAGAATCTTCTTAAACAAAATATTGTTCACACGCTCTGTAATATACAGTTCTGTATCTGTCTCCACCAAATCATAGCTCTCTATTACAGCCTTATCGTGCTTCTCCAGTACTTCCTCGTACCCTAAAGCTGTGTCCTTCTTCTTAGGAAATCGTATTGAACTGTTAAAACTGTCCACAGTAAC
>Ga0247608_10001018_pt1 | contig 41355 bp, 39 predicted proteins | sample 176DNAGHGlowgp2_FD_193490 | JGI IMG/M metagenome (GOLD analysis project Ga0247608, IMG submission 193490) | Sheep rumen microbial communities from Palmerston North, Manawatu-Wanganui, New Zealand - 1766 DNA GHGlow gp2 | ecosystem: Host-associated > Mammals > Digestive system > Stomach > Rumen ...
ATCAGAGAAGCGGATACTACGTTCAGATCAATTTCACAGCCGAAGGTGATTTCCCGAGCGAGTTCGAGCGTGTACTCAATATCACTGACGGCGTTCTTCGTTACCTTGTTGTCCGCATTGGTGAGTAATTCACAGTAAGACAAGGAAGGTACAAGATGAACAAAGTATTACTCGTAGGAAGATTAACAAAAGACCCTGAATCGAAGATGACCACAAGTCAGGTGAATTTCGTGAACTTTACGATCGCAGTCGACCGCAGGTTCAAGGATTCCAACGGACAGAGACAGGCTGATTTCATCAATTGTGTGGCTTGGCGCCAGACGGCATCATTCATCAGCCAGTATTTCCACAAGGGATCCAGGATCGGGATCGTCGGAAGCCTTCAGACAAGAAGTTACGATGGTAATGACGGTCAGAAGAGGTTTGTGACTGAAGTTCTCGTGGATGAGGCAGAATTTGTCGAATCGGCAGGTAACAAGAATTCCGCCCCTATTCCTGACGTACAGCAGCCTGCTGCCGGATCAGTTGCAGCAAGTGCACCCACGGCTCCGTCGAAGCCTATCGACGCTGATTACGGTGATGATGCATTTGGCACAGGCGATGGTGGTACTCTTCCGTTCGAACTTTAATCAAAGGAGATTACAAAATGGCAGAGAACAGAGCACCTAAGACCGGTAGAGAATTCTCCGGCAATATGAGACAAAGACGTTCGCGCAGGAAAGTTTGCAATTTCTGCTCAAGCAAGGTTGAGACGATCGACTTCATGGACCAGGCTAATCTTAAGAAGTACATTACAGAGAATGGTAAGGTACTTCCCAAGAGAATGACAGGTACATGTGCTAAGCATCAGCGTGAGCTTACAACGGCAATCAAGCGCGCTCGCCAGCTTGCCCTTCTTCCTTACACCGCAGAATGATAAAGGTAGATGGAAGAATTGCTTTGAACATTTAAGTTGGAGCATCAGGCAGCTTCCGGGCTATCAGACGGGAGCTGCCTTTTATTTACAGTTCTATCGGAGGTATAAGTATATGCAGGTAATATTGTTGAGTGATGTCAAAGGACTCGGTAAGGCAAATGATGTCGTAAATGTCAGTGACGGTTACGCCAGGAATTTTCTGTTCAAGAAGAAGCTTGCAAAAGAGACAACAGCCTCCAATCTCAATGAAGTCAAGCTCCAGACAGGCGCCAAGGCAGAGCATGAGAGAAGAGCTCTTGCCGCTGCTCAGGAACTCAAGGGCAAGCTTGACGGACAGACCTTCACGATCAAGGCGAAGGGCGGCGAAGGCGGCAAGCTCTACGGAGCGGTAACGGCAGCTGATATTGCCGATGCTCTCACCGCCGCAGGCTTTGATACAGACAAGAAGCAGGTGGTGCTGTCAGGTCCCATCAAAGCAGCAGGAGTCTTCTCCGCAAGGATCAAGCTCCACCCCAAGGTATCTGCAGAAGTTAATGTAGACGTTACCACGGTGTGATTCTATGGATGACAGGGTATATGAAGACAATCTCATAGATCCGACTCCCGTTCCGAATGTGGATGTAGACAGCGAGCGTGCCGTTCTCTGTCTGTGTATGTCACATGACAAGGCACTTGAGAAGAGTGCTAAGAACCTGACAAAGGATGATTTCTCCGACAGCAGGAATCAGGTGATCTTCGAGCATATCATGTCAATGTACATGGAGAGCCGTAAGATCGACAGGTATACTATAGCCGATTATCTGGAGGATAACGGCAGGATCAATGCGGCCGGTACAAGAGAATACCTGTATGGTATTGCTGATATGGTCGCGGTACAGCTTAATATTGATGATTATATCGGAAGCGTTGTTGAGAAGAGCAGACTGCGCAAGATCAACATGGCTTTCACAAGATTCGCACAGTTGTCTGCATCAGGAAGGCAGCGTGCGGATTCGATAATAGACGAGTCAGTCACCGAATTGTCCTCCATGAGGCGGGAGGACGATACGGTCGGCTTTGAGAAGCTTGACAAGATCGTGAAGGACACCCTCAATTACATCAAGGATGTCGCCAGCGGCAAAGTCAAGAAGAGTGTCAACACCGGCTTCCTGAAGCTGGATAAGAAGATGGGTGGAATGGCCCCCGGTTCACTTAACATAATCGCGGCCAGACCGGGCATGGGTAAGACAGCCTTCGCGATCAACATCGCTACTAATGTTGCAACTATGTACGGCTATCCGGTCAACATATTTTCTCTTGAGATGAGCAAGGCCGAGATCGGCAACAGAGTACTGGCAGCGCGCACGAAGGCCACGGCCAGAGATCTTCAGTCCGCGAATGTAAGCCAGGAGGTGCAGGATCAGATACTCAGCGCTATCAAGGATCTGCAGGATCTCAAGATATATGTCGATGACACATCGAATGTTACTCCCGTAACAATGCTCTCCAAGCTTAAGGAGCTTAAGGCATCCGGCAAGATCGGACTGGTAATAGTCGATTATATCCAGCTCATGGGTGCGGGAACGAACAGGGCCGGAGCGAACAGGCAGTCGGAGATCGCAGATATATCAAGATCGTTGAAGCTGATGGCAAAGGAGATGGAAGTTCCGATCATAGCTCTGTCGCAGCTGTCCAGAGGCGCCGAACAGAGGACAGATCATACGCCGATGCTCTCTGACTTGAGAGATTCCGGTGCGATCGAGCAGGATGCCGACACTGTTATCTTCATCGACCGTCCCGATTACTATAACAAAGACAAGAGCGAAGAGAAGCAGGAGATCAATGATGCCAACATCATTCTCGCCAAGAACCGTAAGGGTGAGACCGGTGTGGTCAAGCTCAAGTGGTGGGGCAGAAGAACCATGTTCTTCGAACCGGATGAGAACGGCAATCAGGAGGAACCGAATGCCAGACAGTCTGCATATACAAGGACTACGGACGGTGATTCTGCTTCTGCCAGTTACACATTTGAGCAGGATGATTATGCCGAGGGGGCGTACGAGCCGCCGGAAGAGCCGGAATATAATGGTGAGAATCCAGATAATGATGATTTCTTTAACAACAGCAACGACGGCTTCCCTGAAGGAATGATGGACTGATCTATGGATCTGCCTTCCAGGGTTTTGGCTTATTGCCGTGAGAATGAACTTCTCGATTATGACGGTGTGATCGTCGGACTGTCCGGCGGACCTGATTCGGTGGCTTTGCTGAAGGTATTATTGTCATTTCAGAGGAGCGGTGACTACAAGGGCCGGATATGTGCGCTTCATGTTAATCATAATCTGAGACCGGGAGACTGCGACGCGGATGAAGCTTTTGTAAGGAAGCTTTGCGAGGAAGAGGGAGTATTGCTCAGATGCGTAAACGCTGATGTTGCCCGGGAAGCAGCAAGGACAGGCAGAACCGTTGAAGAGGCGGGAAGGATAGTAAGATACCGGGCTTTCGGGGAGTTCAGGGCGGAACTGGAGACAGACGGATCGGAGTATGTGATCGCTACGGCTCATCACGGCGATGATCTGGCAGAGACTTTCCTGATGAATCTTTTCAGAGGGTCGGGACTCGAAGGCCTTACCGGGATCAAGGCCAAAGCAGGCGACATCATAAGACCATTCCTTTGCGTAACAAAGCAGGAGATAATCGAGTTCCTCGGCGGAAGTGAATATTGTGTTGATATAACCAACAGCGAGCTCGATCACACCCGCAATATCTGGCGCAATAGGATAATCCCGCAGATCGCGGAGGTGGCTGTCAAGAATCCAGAACAGGCGATCAGAGATACGTCGGGACTTCTGGCGGTCGATTCGGATTATATTGCATCCGAGACATATAAGGCTTTCGACAGGCTGAAGATATGCCCGGGCAAGGAAATGACACTTGACGCGGCAGGTCTCCGTGAGTGTCATGAAGCGGTAAGATCACGTGTTATAAGGCATCTGTTCCTGTATGTTGCGGGGACTCTCAAGGATTTTGAGTATGTGAATCTGAGAAGTGCCGAGGAGGTGCTGGAGTCGGACGTTCCGGTGACGGCGGCAATGCCGTGGGGGATAGTCTGCTTTAAGAGGAACGGGCTGTTCGGATTTGTTAAGAGTGAGAGAATGGATGCCATGATGACTGCCATTGTATCCGGAATGGGCTTTGTCCTATCAGACCAAAGATTTGACATAAGGATCGGTCCGGATGAATTGAAGGACGGTTTTACAGCAAAAATACCTAATTCAGGTATTCAAATAAGGGCAAGGATAATTGAGAATTGTGATGAGTTGGAGTATAATGATAAATCGTGGTTTTGCCCGACAGACATGATATCGGGAGATATCGTGGTCAGGAATGATCTGGGAAGCCTGAAGTTTGCCAAGGCAGGCGGATCGGGGTCCAAGCAGATAAGCCGTCTGCTTACCGATCTTAAGGTGCCGGGGCAGGTCAGGAGTAAGGTTACGGGGGTCATGGCAGGTGATACTGTCTGCTATATTCCCGGGGCAGGACACGGAAGAGGATTTGTTAGCAGATTATCCAGGGAACGCTGTGCGTCTTCCTGCGATAAGGTCCTGGAGATCAGGTTTGACGAGGTATGATGTATGGCTGTTGATACTTCTGAAGTGATGATCACACAAGAGCAGATCGAGAAGATGCTTGAAGACGTCTCCTCACGCATTAACCGCGATTACGAGGGCAAAGAGCTTATCGTCATCGGGATCTTGACAGGTGCTTATATCTTTACGGCAGATCTGACCAGACGCCTTAACATGCCGGTCAATGTTGATTTTATGCAGGTATCAAGCTATGTCGGCACTGAGTCGACAGGCGAGCTTAAGATCAGGAAGGACCTGACGGTTGACGTCAAAGGCAAGGATGTTCTCGTAGTCGAGGATATCATAGATACCGGGCGTACACTGGCGCTGCTGAAGGATGTGCTTTACAAAAGAGGAGCAAAGTCAGTAAAGCTTTGCGCAGCTTTTGATAAGCCGGACAGAAGAGTTAATGATCTGGTGCCGGATTATTGCGGCATCGTTATTCCCGACGAGTTCATCGTCGGCTACGGACTGGACCTTGACGGACAGTTCAGGAACTTTAAAGACGTTAGGATTGTGAGGTAGCAGATGGCAGAACAACCAGGCAAGAACAAAGGCAATGTGTCTTACAGACCGGGGGGCGGATTTATATTCTACGCGCTCCTGCTTACTATTTTGGTTGCCTTCTCGGTAATGGTATTCGGTAATAACTATGGCAACAGAGAGACGACAACACTCTCGGATGTCATGGGCTTTATCAACAGCGATAATTACGAGGTATCCGATGTCACGGTGAACGGGACAACGGTTACGGTCGTCTACAAGGAGCAGGGCAGCTCGATCAACAAGGAGCTTGTTCAGCAGATTCCCTCAGAATACGTGGATGATCTCGTTAATAAGCTTGAGACGGCAAAGAATCAGGGGAAGATCAAGAATTATGACTATACCGAGCCTTTCGATTGGGGAACGCTCATCAATATTGCATTCTTCGTGGCGACACTCGTCATTGTAGTCATGGTATTCATGAGCCTGTCGCGAACTGCCAAGGACAGCAACAGCGTCTTCAGCTTCGGCAACAACAGGGCGAGACTGTCCAATCCGAACGATATCAAGGTCGGCTTCGGCGATGTGGCAGGTGCAGATGAGGAGAAGGAGGAGCTTGCGGAAGTCGTCGATTTCCTTAAGTATCCTGCAAAGTATCAGGCGCTCGGTGCCAAGATCCCTAAGGGCGTTCTGCTCTACGGGCCTCCGGGAACAGGTAAGACGCTTCTGGCAAGGGCTGTTGCAGGTGAGGCAGGAGTCAAGTTCTTCTATATCTCAGGTTCTGACTTTGTTGAGATGCTCGTAGGTGTAGGTGCTTCACGTGTAAGAAGCCTCTTTGCCGATGCCAAGAAGGAAGCTCCCAGCGTCGTATTTATCGATGAGATCGATGCCGTAGGACGTAAGAGAGGCGCAGGGCTCGGCGGCGGACAGGACGAGAGAGAGCAGACACTGAACCAGATCCTTGTTGAGATGGACGGATTCTCTCCTAATCAGAATGTTATTGTAATTGCCGCCACCAACCGCGTGGATGTATTGGATCCCGCTCTTCTGAGACCCGGAAGATTCGACAGAAGGATCATGGTAAATATGCCTGATGCAAATGGGCGTGAGGAGATTCTTAAGATCCATGCACGCAATAAGAAGCTGGCAGACGATGTCGATCTCCATGAGATAGCTTTGTCCACAGTAGGATTTACGGGAGCCGATCTGGAGAACCTTCTCAATGAAGCTGCTCTCCTGGCCGCACGTAAGAACCTCGATAAAGTCACGATGCTCGAGATAACCGATGCGACATTCCGCGTTCAGATGGGTCCCGAGAAGAAGTCGAAAAAGCTGACTGACAAGGTCAAGAAGCTCACGGCTTATCACGAGGCCGGCCACGCTGTGGTTCTCAAGGCAACATCTGATTTCCAGAAGGTTGACAGAGTCACGATAATTCCCGCCGGCGGTGCAGGCGGATATACGGCATATAAGCCGATCGAGGATACGGATTTCTATACTGAGAAGATGCTCCTTGACACGATCAAGATGAGTCTCGGCGGAAGAGCTGCAGAGGAAATCTTCCTCGGCGAGATCAGCACAGGTGCCGCCTCAGATCTCCAGCAGTGCAACCGCATTGCCAAGAACATGATCAAGAGGTACGGTCTGTCAGAGAAGTTTCGCAATATGGTCTTCGGTGACGATAACGACGAGGTGTTCCTCGGTTATTCGTTCGGCCAGGTGCAGAGCTATTCGGACAGCACAGCAGCGGCGATAGATGAGGAGATCAAGAATATCATCGATAAGTGCTATGAAGAGACGAAGCAGATCCTCAAGGATAAGAGTGCGATCGTCAAGGCACTCGCCGAGAGACTTATCGAGAAGAATACCGTTGACGGACCGGAGTTCGAGAAGATCTACGAATCAGGAGGAACCGACGGTCAGGACGGCGGCTCGCTTCTTGGCGGTGAACTGAGTATTACAGGTAATGTTGCACCCGGATTAGTCTGATCAGCATTATTAAATGAGATAACAAAGCCCGTGGAACGTGAGTCCTGCGGGCTTTATTACCGGTGAGTCAAGTCTCCCGGGAATACCCGGAGTGACCATCAAACTTGTTTCCGCAAGATTTTACGATTTTTCCGAGAAATTTGGTTCTTCACGGAATCCGTGGGATTGTTCCCAAAGGAACAGCACGATGTCGTTAAGTTAAGGAAAAGTTGATTTAATTGGCTGCGTACGCAGTAAACTTGTGAATCTGAATCAATTTAGTGGAACATTTAGTCTGCGTGCGCAGTAATTCTGTTCCGGTAGATTTTTTACAGGAACATTTAGTCTGCGCTCGCAGTAATTCTGTTCCAGTAGATTTTTTACAGGAACGTTTACTCTGCGCTCGCAGTAATTCTGTTCCGGTAGATTTTTTACAGGAACGTTTACTCTGCGCTTGCAGTAACTCTGTTCCGGTAATTTTCGGAAAATTATGAGATTCTTGCGGAATCCGAAGGATTTAAGATTCTTTCCGAAAATTCTTCGGAAGGAATGCCTGATTTCTTCGGAAATGCTCATGCCAATGCTCAACGCTTAAGGTTGTCCGGCCGGCAAAGACCTGCAGGCCGGACAGCCCCGGGCCGGCCGGGCCGGGCGCGCTCTTTTCGATTTGCCAAACATGCTCCGACGCTTTATAATTACTTAGTTATATTATAAATATACGGAGGCTTATCATGTCTGAGAACAAAAAGTTTTACATCACAACCCCGATCTATTATCCGTCGGGCAATCCCCACATCGGTCACTGTTATACGACGCTTGCATGCGATTGTGTGTCCAGGATGAAGCGAATGCAGGGATATGATGTAATGTTCCTTACCGGCACGGATGAGCACGGACAGAAGATAGAGAAGAAGGCTCAGGAAGCGGGTGTCACTCCCAAGCAGTATGTAGATGAGATCGTTGCCAACTTCAAGAAGCTGTGGGCAAGACTCGGCATCACATATGACAGGTTCATCAGAACGACTGATGACTACCATGTTGAGGCAGTTCAGAATATCTTCAAGACTCTCTATGACAAGGGTTACATCTATAAGAGCGAGTATAAGGGCAAGTATTGTACACCATGCGAATCTTTCTGGACGGAGAGCCAGCTCGTTGACGGCAAGTGCCCGGACTGCGGCAGGGAAGTAACCGATGCTTCGGAGGAGGCTTATTTTTTCAAGCTGTCGGAGTTCGGACCCCGGCTCAAGGAATTGCTGCTTGATGAGGAGAAGAATTTCCTCAATCCCAAGACGAGGGTCAATGAGATGATCAGCAATTTCATCGATCCGGGCCTGCAGGATCTCTGCGTATCCAGGACGAGCTTCAAGTGGGGCATTCCCGTAACATTTGACGAGAAGCACGTTGTGTACGTATGGGTCGACGCGTTGTCGAACTATATTACGGCGCTCGGATATATGAACGATGCTCATAATGATTTTGACAAGTACTGGCCGGCTGATGTTCACGTGATGGCCAAGGAGATCGTAAGATTCCATTCGCTTATCTGGCCGGCACTTCTCATGGCACTCGAGGTTCCGCTTCCCAAGAGGATCTACGGTCACGGCTGGATCACGTTCGGCGGCGGCAAGATGAGCAAATCATCGGGCAACGTGATCGATCCTTTTATCCTGGCAGACAGGTACGGGGTGGATGCGCTGAGATATCATCTCCTGAGAGAGATGCCTTACGGTTCCGACTGCCCTTATAACAACGAAATGATGTTCAACAGGATCAATTCCGATCTTGCCAACGATCTGGGCAACCTTGTATCCAGGACCGTTGCAATGGCTGTTAAGTATTTCGACGGGACACTGCCTGTTGAGAAGGAATTCACCGATGCCGACAATGATCTTCTGACCCAGCTCTCAGAGCTCCCCTCATTTGTTGAGGAGAACTACGAGAGTTTCCATATCGCCGATGCGCTTGAGAGGATATTCAGAGTTATCGCAAGAGCAAACAAGTATATTGACGAGAACGAACCGTGGGTACTTGCAAAGGACGAGACCAGGAAGCCGAGACTTGCGGCTGTTCTTTATAACCTTCTGGATGCAGTAAGAAGATGTACTATACTCCTGTCTCCCGCAATGCCTAACACGGCACCTGCCATCTATGAGCAGATCGGTGCATCTGAGGCAAATACCAGATGGGAGGACGCATCTGTTGAGAAGATGCTTCCTGCAGATGTCACTGTTAAGAAGGGACCTGTTCTCTTCCCGAGAATCGACATTGAGAAGGAGCTTGCAGAACTCGAGGCAATGAATAAGCCTGCAAGGCAGCTGCCGGAGGAGCCCTTGAAGGAACTTACGAAGTTCGATAATTTCGCATCTCTCGATCTGAGAGCAGTAAAGGTATTGAGCTGTGAGAATGTGCCCAAGTCGGATAAGCTCCTGAAGTTCATTGTGGACGACGGATTCGGCGAGAGGCAGGTATTGTCCGGTATTGCAAAGTATTACAAGCCCGAAGACCTTATCGGCAAGACTCTGGCCATGATAGTTAACCTGGAGCCCCGCAAGATGATGGGCTTTGAATCCAACGGCATGATCATGTCTGTAAGGGACGGCGACAAGTTCAGAGTAGTCGAATTCCCGGATGACATCAAGCCGGGCGCCGATATCTCCTGATGTTATGAGAGAAGCAAAGCATTACAGGGGAGTTACGGGGTTCTTCGATACTCATGCCCATCTCTACGACAAAAGGTTTGCTGAAGAGGGCATGACTCCTGATGAAGTGCTTCTTAGAGCTTCACAGGCAGGAGTCACGAGGATCCTTATCCCGGCTGATAATCTTCAGACTTCCATAGAGGCTGTGGATTACCGTAATGCCCACGACGGGGAGCACGGTGTGGCTTTGTATGCGTCGGTGGGGTTCCATCCTCACGAGGCCAAAGATTATACCAAAGATGCGGAAGAACAGCTGATAAAGATGCTCGACCGTAATTCGCGCAAGGACAATGGGATTCTGGCGTTGGGTGAGATAGGTCTTGACTATTATTATGATCTGTCACCGAGGGATGTTCAGCGAAGTGTCTTTGTCAGACAGCTTGAGCTTGCAAGAGAGCTTGATATTCCCGTGATAATACACGAACGCGATGCGACCGGCGATGCTCTTGATATCCTGAGGGATGCCTGGAACAGAGGCATTCTGAGAGAGAATCCCGGAGTATGCCACTGTTGCTCGATGTCTGCAGAAGCGGCAGGCGAGATGGTGAAGATGGGGTTCTATATAGGCGTTGACGGGCCTCTGACCTTCAAGAACAACAGGAAGACGCCTGAAGTGGTAAGAAATACTCCTGTCGACAGGATCGTGATCGAGACAGACTCGCCTTATCTTACGCCGGAACCTAACAGGGGGATTACGAACGGACCGGAGTTTGTTCCTTTCGTGGCGGTGAAGCTGGCTGAGATATTGAATATGGATATAGAAGAGATATGCAGGATAACGGCCTGTAACGGGCTGAGAATGTACGAGGTGAAGTGAGATGAGCAAAAGAGATATAATAATGATCGCAATTACGGTGATCCTTGTGGGCGTAATGGTCGCCGGATTCATTTACGACAGGACACCTGCCCTTATCGACAGAACTAATCCTTATGCGTTCTCTGACGATAAGAACCTCAAGGTAATTGCGACAGAGAAGAAGGGCATAACATTCAGGCGCGTTTATTATGAGGTTAAGATGCAGATCCTTGACGGGTACTGGGAACAGTATTATACAAAGTTTGATGAGGAGTATGGTGTCCCGGGAACGCTAATGACAAATGATGAATTTGATGAGTTATCCAAGACGTCATTTCAGACTGCAGGAATCAAGCCGGTTCCCGCCTCTGATTCGGTTGTGTGGTTCAGCGGTATAGAATACGAGACTTATTCTCTTATATATGTTACTGATACGGAAGCAGACGGCAACACATACTTCTATATTTACTATGCCCGCAAGTAAATTTTAACGGCACCATCTGAAAGGGAAAAGAATATGGCATTCAAAGATAATTACAGGAAGATATCAGAACTGGGCATCAACGATTCGGTTAAGCAGAGACCGGTTCTCCTCATATCGGTTGCCGAGAGGGCGCAGAAGAACGGCGGCAGCTACATAGATCTCAAGATGACGGACGGATTCGAGAAGTTCGATGCCAAGATGTTCAATACGGATATGAACTTTATCGAGAATCAGAATGTCGCTGCAGGAGATGTGGTAGACGTTGACATCACGGTTCAGTCTTTCAATAACGGCAAGAGCCTGAGGATAGATAAGATACTTCCTTCGCAGTCCGGGGGAACGCCTGCAGATTTCCTGGTCAGCGCGCCGATAGACGTGAATGCCGCTTTCGATAAGGTGACCGGTCATCTTAAGGCTATCGCGGATTCGAAGCAGGGGAAATATACATCGATCACCGATCTTGCATATAATCTCCTGGTGAAGAACAAGGATCAGTTTATCTTTGCGGGAGCGGCCAAAGGCATGCACCATGACATCATCGGAGGCCTCATGTATCACACGTACAGGATGTTTGCGTCGGCAACGCTGCTCTGCCAGGTATATAAGACTCTCGATTCGGAGCTCCTCCTCAGTGCCGTGGCGATCCACGACCTTGCCAAGATAAGGGAGATGAGCACATCACCTTCGGGTGATATCTCATATACAGTTGAAGGCCAGCTCATGGGGCATCTGTATATGGGTGCCGAGATGGTTAATGATTACGCGAATGCTCATCCGGACAAGTACGATCCTGAGAAGGTGATGCTCCTGAAGCATATGGTACTGTCACACCACCTGAATCCCGAGTGGGGAGCTGTCAGGGGACCTGCGACGGCCGAGGCACAGATGCTTCACTACATCGACCAGATCGACGCCAAGATGTATGTGTATGAGAATCGTTTCAATGATCTTAAGCCCGGACAGGTAACGGAGAAGGTGCCTTTCGGGCTGGAGAATTATGTTTATAAGCCCCTCGAATGAGTGTAGACCTTATTGTTTGTATCGTAGTGCTCTTCGTAAATATTCCTGACTGAATCTATCATGTGAACGAACGCTTCAACTGCCTTCGGATCGAAATGCTTGCCCGAGCCTTCCTTGATTATATTCTCGGCTTCCTCGAAAGAGAAAGGCTTTTTGTAACTTCTGTTGGATACAAGCGCATCAAATACGTCCGCAATTGCCATAACACGCGCCGACAGCGGAATCGCTTCACCTTTAAGACCATGAGGGTATCCTGAGCCGTCCCATTTCTCATGGTGGAATTCGGCGAGATTGCGTGCTCTTGACAGGTATCCCGAGTCAGGAACATTGCGCATGGCATTCTCAATGATATCGCGCCCGGCTATCGTATGGTTCTTCATTATCTCGAATTCTTCATCGGTAAATTTGTTATGGCTGTTGAGTATGCTGTCGGGTACCGCGATCTTGCCGATATCGTGGAGTGGTGCCGCGCTGATAACGTCAGATATGTACTCATCGTCGATCTGGTCTTTGTAATAGCCGAGTTCACGGAGACCTTCAAGAATAACTCCGCAATATGCTGCTGTCTTGCGGACGTGGTCGCCGGTACATTCATCTCTGCTCTCTACCATGTCGGCCAGAACAAGTATAAGACCGCTCTGCATCTGCGATATGGTCTCCAAATGAGTCTGTATGTCAGTTGCGTATTTGACGCTGTCCTCGGATGTCTTGACGAAAGAGTGATAAAGATTCTCGATCTCATCACCGGTCCTTATGCCGAGGTGTCTCAGTCTGTCAACGCTTGCTTCAAGTGATTCCTCGCTCTCATATGCGAACTCGCCCGCACTCAATGCCATGGAATTAACAGGCATTATGATGTTGTAATGAGCAAGCCACAGGCCGACTGTGAGGATGAGGATGAATACACCGAGAAAAAGCGATATCTCCTTTGCCAGGAATGCATAGCAGTCAGTAGTCAGTTCAGCCATTGACACATCTGCACATGCATAACACACGCAAGTGCCGTTTTTGTCAAAAACAGGAGTGCATACAGTCAGTAGCCAGCCATAATTATCGTCGGTAATCATAGAATCAACTTCTTTGCCTGCCATCAATTCCTGCTTGTGCGGAAGGAACCCTTCATCATATTCGAGGACCTCACCGGGCCGGTTCGCTGCCATTTCTTCCGTATCAATGTCGAAAACAACATGACACCCGTCCTCACGGAAAGAGTAAACATAAAGGAATTCCAGTTCCGAAGAAGAGTTCAGAATCGATGAAAGGATGTCTGCTGTGTCATCATATCCCTCTGCATCGTGACCTTTGGCAATGAATTCTTCGATTCTGTCGGCATCAATGACATTCCTGACAGTCCCTGTAACATCAAGTCCAAGCCGCTCAATCTTGTCCGTGACACTTTGTTTGTAGAGAATATATCCGATAGTAGTTGCTGTTACGGCGATAATGATAAGTGCTGCAGATATGAGCACGATCAGCTTTGTTCTCAGGGAAGCAACTCCTGTGACAAGCTTGCGGACCTCTGATTTGATGTTGATCGACAGAGGTTCCTGACGCCACCCGTATAGTCGCAGGCTTCTCTTGAAATCGTCGGGAAGCACCCGCAGTATGATGCACGCAAAGATAACCGTTATGGCCTTATCAAAAAAGTCAGTGAGCACATCTGCCGCAAACTGCGACATGAACTCGGATAATCCGAGACTGTCATGGATACTCTGTGCTATTCCTGAAGTAATTCCGACTGAGGCAAATCCATACAGGAACCAGGTGAGGATCGATCCGAGCACACCTCCCACAATGGTACACATCAGTATGGTTACAATAATCTTCCATACTTTGGTGTAGAAATGCCTTCTTGTTGCATAAGCAGTGATCACGGCAATGAGGACGTTAAGTGTTCCGTAGTATATGGAGGACGGATCCCCTGTTGTTGCCTTTATGATGTTGGTTACAAGACCTACGATGATTCCCGGGATGTAGCCGCTTAATGCCGCACTGATGACTGTTCCGACGGCGTCGAGGTACAAAGGGCAGCCTGTCACAGTCATCAGGTTGGAGAGGATGAGGTTTATCAGTATCCCGATGATTATCAATATGAGGCTTCTGGCATTCTTGAAATTTTTAAGTTTTTGTTTGCCTCTGTCTGTGCACATCAATAAGACCTCGCCTGCTGTTTGCCCCTATTTTTCGTATATATATTAACATAGATTATGGTATATTATTGCGGAAACATTTGCGAAGAGGTGACAAACTTTGAAGCGTATATTTTGCTTTGTATTGTGTATAGTAATGACATTTGCGGCTTCCGGATGCAGTCTTGTCAGGGAGGTCTTCGACCCCGAACCGACGGATCCTGATATGAGCAATGTTCCGGTTACGACTGTTAATGATTTTCTGGTAGCAGGGAACACGGCATATGAATTCTACACATTCAAGAAGGATGTTGCAGACAAGTACGCCGGAATCATCAACAAGGCGCGCAATCAGCTTCCTTCGGACGTGAGAGTGTTCGACATCCTAGTGCCGACTGCAATTGACGTCACTCTCGCCAGGTCTGTAAGGGACAAATACAATACGGATGACCAGAAAGAAGCCATCAATTACATCTACGGCAAGATCGCCGATTCCGTGACCAAGGTCGAAGTGTATGATACTCTCCGTCATAACCGGGATGAATATATTTACTTCAGGACGGATCATCATTACACATCGAGAGGCGCATGGTATGCATATACATGTTTCTGCGATGCTGCGGGGATCAGGGCGGCTGACCTTGACAAGGATTTCACACAGGTAATGTTCCAGAATTACTATGGCTCATTCTATTCCAAGACGGATCATTACAAGACCCTTGATACGCCTGATTATGTCGTGGCATATATCCCTAATGATACGAATGATATCAAGATAACCCAGAAGGACAAGAAGAAGCTCGACTGGGATGTCATCCATGACGTATCGGACTGGAATAATTCATCTCTATATAACTGCTTTATCGGAGGTGATCAGCCCTGGTCGGTCATTACAAACAATAATGTTAATGATGATTCCTCCTGCATAGTTATCAAGGAGTCATACGGCAATCCGTTCGTTCCTTATCTTGTGCCGAATTACCACAATATCTATGTGGTGGATTACCGTCACTACTCAGCTATATCCAATAAGAAGCTTGCAGATATAGTGGCTGATACAGGTGCAAAGGATGTTATCTTCATCAACAATATGTCAATGACGAGGAGTTCGAATCTTGTCGGCAAACTCTCAGGTCTTGTCTGAGCCGTCGACCGGATTTGTTTTTGGCTTTTTGTCAAAAATATAGACTCTGTCATCTTCCTTCAGCATCAGATCGCCCCGGGGTATGATATTTGACTTGCCGCGTTTGACCATAACAATGTAAGACTGCCTTGATATATCAATATCTTCGATTAATCTGTCAACCCATTCATGATTCCTGAGAAGTGTTATTTCGCGAAGCTTCGGAGGGGCCTCGCTCCGGATGTTGTCAGAGCCGATGACCAGTTTGTCTCCCGGTGCCAGGATAATGTCTCCGCGTGGTGTTATGACGTCGCGCCCCCTCTGTATGGCAGCGATGATGGTGTCTTTGGGCAGTTTGAGTGATGCTATTGATTTACCGATCCAGCTGTCGCCCTTGTAGAGCTGAACATTAATGAAACTTATATCCTCTTCTACAGCATAGTCATCCTGGCGCATCGCTTTGGAATAGAGCTCAACAAATCCCGCCGAAATGATACCCGTAGGGATCGCGACCATCCCGACACCCAGACATGTTATGAAGATGCCGAAGATCTTGCCGGCTGTCGTGACCGGATAGATATCCCCGTAGCCGACCGTCAGAAGAGTCGATGCCGACCACCATATGCCGGAGAAAGCATTGGAGAACACTTCGGGCTGTGCCTTGTTCTCAAGAGAATACATGCACATCGATGATGCCAGCATCAGCACGAAAATAACAAACATCGATGACAGCAGTTGCTGTTTCTTGGAAGCGATGACATCGGTAATGGCATTAAGCGAATCATAGTATGCATTGATCCTGAATAAACGCATGATCCTTGCCACACGGAACATCTTAAAAACAGCGGCCCCTGCAGGGAAGAAGAATGGCAGGAAGTACGGCATGAACGACAAAAGATCGACTATGCCGGCAAAAGACAGCATATACTTGACTGCTGAACGCGTCGCATTAAGATCCGGATATAGCTTGTTGGAAGTGATTACCCTCAGAATATAATCTACGGCAAAGAATACTACAGTAACGAATTCCACACCGTCAAGAAGCGTTCCATACCGGCTGCTGATCGAGTCGAAAGTATTCATAAATGTGGCTGCCAGGTTTATCAGAAGAGCAGCCGTGCTGATTACGTCATACGCCTGGTTGATGGGGTCGTCGACAACGCCCACAGATACCATCTTGAACAGGCGCGTATATGCGTCCTGCTTACGCCTGTCCGACTTTTGCTTCTTGTTGTAATACTGTCTTACCTGCTTGTCCATAACGTGATTATAACATATCCTTCATATTGCCAAGAAGGCTGCCACCTGATTGGTGACAGCCTTCTTATGGGTAGCACTAAAAGTAAGAAACTTACTTCTTTGACTCAGCAAGAAGATCCTTGATCTCTGTAAGGAGCTTAACTTCTTCTGAAGGTTCTGCAGGTGCGGCGGGAGCTTCCTCCTCCTGCTGCTTCTTGAGCTTCTTTGCTGCAAGTTCTGCGGCCTTCTTGGAAGCTGTGTTGATTCCCTTCAATACAAGGAACAGGATAAGAGCAATGATCAGGAAGTTGATAACCGTTGAGATGAATGCACCGTAATTAAATGTGACTCCATTTACCTCAAATGTTCCGGCAACAGTCTGGATAACACCGTTCTCATCCTTCTGAGCACCGCCTGTGATAAGTCCGATAAGCGGATTGATAAAATTGTCTGTGAGAGATGTAACAATACCGCTGAATGCACCGCCGATGATAACACCGACTGCCATGTCGATTACGTTGCCCTTAAGAGCAAATTCCTTAAACTCCTTAATAAGTCCCATGGGTAATATTCCTCCTTATTACATTATTCCAGTGGATAATTGAATTGTAGCCGAAGCGTATGTCAGTAATTTTACAGAAATGTTTATTTTGAATTGTGGTTATGTTATCAGTTGATGATAATGTCGCCGGCTGCCGCATCTATGGCAGAGAGGATCATGTGACGTATCTGAACAGGATCGATATCGTATCCGTCCTTAAGCCTGATGACAACAAAGTCTTTGCCCTCAACCATTCCGCTTATTACCATTTTGGCAGTTGACCTGTATGATTTGCTCACATACGAGGGACTCTCGATCGATCCGTCCACCTCGAGTACGATAACCTTGTCCACTTCAGGAACATAAAATGAGTTATCCGGGAAAAGCCTGTTACTGTTCCTGAGATTGATCTCAACCTCAGTTTTGTATGAATATCCGAGTGATTCCACGACCTGCGCCGCTATGACTTCGTTTTTGGACCTGAAGAGATGGCCGTTATACTCAATTGTCTTATCAGGCTCCATAGGATTGCTGTTAGGTACGGCATGTTCATAAAATTCTCTTGTCAGCGGATCCGGACGGGATTTGTGCAGAGGAAAAGCAATCTTCCGCGGCTTTTGGACGTATGTCGCATTCCATTGTCTTGTAAGCTGCTCCAGCTGTGCACGCAGTTCAATATAGCTGCCTATCTTATCAGCGTACTCTCTTCCTTTTTTTGTGCCGGTGAGATGCCTGCGTTTGCTTCGCCAGCTTATCTTCGGATTACCCGGATCCGACGTGACATAAACTACCGGTACCCCGCGCCATGTTCCGAAGTATCCGTGGGGTAGTTTGCTGATCTGATCCTGAAGCCAGGCGATCTTCAATTCGTGATGTTGCTTACTGATTTCTCTCATGCCCCGATTGTACAACGGATAATAATCTTTTGCATCCTCCGCACGCGGCAGAGGGTGTAGGATTTGCTCCGTTATTCTCGCGAAATCGCACGAAAATCTGACGATATCGCACAAAAATACGAAATGATACGAATTGATACGAATTTCGGAAAATTGATTGCAATCGCCGTGATCTTGCCGGAATTCTCCTCTCCTGTAACGCCACCGGCGTTCTTTTGCGGAGAATCTTGCCGTAATCCTGCCGGAATTCTCCTCTCCTGTAACGCCACCGGCGTTCTTTTGCGGAGAATCTTGCCGTGATCCTGCCGGAATTCTCCTCTCCTGTAACGCCACTGGCGTTCTTTTGCGGAGAATCTTGCCGTGATCCTGCCGGAATTCTCCTCTCCTGTAACGCCACTGGCGTTCTTCTCCGGCGTTCTTCTCCGGAGTAATCCCGGTAACAAACAACAAAAAAGAGCCGGACACCCGTCCGGCTCTTCTATCATCTGAATCAAATGTAGATCAAATGTATTTCTTGATAGAGTCGGGAAGTGTATCTACATTAGCTGTAAGGTTAATTGTTACAGTGATAGGTGAGTTAGCAAGGAATGCATCGAGCTTTGCGAGGAAGTCGCCCAGTTCGTCCATGCTGTCACTTGAAGATACCTTCTTGATGGCGTCTACGTAGATGTGAGTAAGATCGTAATCCTTGGAACAGATACCGCCGATAAATGCCAGAAGCTGGTCATATCCCTTAACAGGGTATTCGGTTATATTGATGAGACGTACACTGTACTTCAGAAGCTGGTCAAGTCTGTTGCCCTTCTCTATGCAGACAACATTGCTGTCCGTGCTTGCCACCTGATTGATATCGTCAACCAAACGTGCTGTCTTACCTGTACCCTTCTCACCGGAAATAATCTTGATCATAAATAAAATCTCCCTCCAATTAGTATTTGGATACACTCATTGTACTAGAAAACTGTGGCAAAATGAATATCTAATTGTGCAAATACCACAAAAATAATTCAGGTTGCTACTTAATAGTGAATATGATAAAATAAATGCGAATTTGGATTACTTTTACGGTAAACGGACTCGGAAGCGTCCGTTTTTTTATGTTTAAGGAGACAAAGACAGATGGCAAAGAGATCCAAGATAGCGCAGCAGGCATACGATGTCGCTTTGCCCGTTGCTGAGGAGATGGGTATCGACCTGGTCGACTGCGAGTACAAGAAGGAGGGACAGAAGGTTTTCTTGAGGCTGTACATCGACAAGAAGGGCGGAGTCAGCCTGGATGACTGCGAAGCTTTCCATAACAAGGTCGAGCCGATGATCGATGAGCAGGTGAAGGAAGCTGATGAGGACTACTTCGAAGTCAGTTCGCCGGGGCTTACAAGACCTCTTCAGGAGCTGAGAGACTACATCAGATATGAAGGCGAGAAGCTGGATGTTACGATGTATCAGGAGCCGAAGAAGTTTACCTGCGGCTATACGGTAGACGGGGAAAGGGAGAAGATCCTTTTCGAGAACGGCGTTGAGGCGGAATTGAAGGATATAGCCAAAGCCGTGAGACACATTGAGTTTTAAACAGTAAGGAGGATATTTAAGATGGCAAAGAAGAAAGAACCGGAGGTCGAGATAATCAATCTTATGGAGGCAATACGCGACCTGGCGAAGGAGCGCGGAATAAGTGAGGATGAGATCTTCAGTGCGATCGAGGACGGTATCGTAGCTGCGTTCAAGCGTGAGTTCGGCGGTGCCAACAAGCAGGATATCAATAATGTATCGGCGGAGATCGACAGGGAGACCGGTGAGATAGGTGTTTATAAGACGGTTGAGGTCGTTGAGGAGGTATTTGATGATGCCAACGAGATCTCCATTGAAGATGCAAAGTCAATGGACGAGGATCTCGAGATCGGTGATATGATCGACCTCACGATTGAGGTCGAGAATCTGGGAAGACTTGCTGCAGGCGCTGCAAAGAGCTCCATCTCGCAGAAGCTCAGAGAGGCTGAGAGCAAGAAGATACAGAAGGAATTCAAGGATAAGATGGGCGATATCACATCCGGCGTAATCCTGCGTAAGGACAACAGCGGCGTGTATGTTGACATTGACAGAGCCGAGGCGATCCTTAAGAGGAAGGACCAGATCAAGAATGAGAGATATGACTCCGGCAAGATTATGAAGTTCCTCGTAATGGGCGTTGAAGAGCAGAACGGAAGGCCTTCCGTAATCCTGTCAAGAACGACACCCGAGCTCGTAAGGAAGCTTTTTGAACTTGAGGTACCCGAGCTCAAGGACGGAGAGGTTGAGATCATCAACGTTGCAAGAGAGGCAGGTTCAAGATCCAAGGTTGCAGTGGCATCCAGAAATCCCGATGTTGATGCGAAGGGCTCTTTCGTGGGCCCCAGAGGTCAGAGGGTACAGAACGTAATGAATTCGATCAACGGCGAGAAGATCGATATCATCGAGTATAATCCCGAACCGGGTATCTTCATCAGCGAAGCTCTCCAGCCTGCCAAGGTCGTAAGAGTTGAGATGGAGGAAGTGATCGGTGAGGACGGCAAGGAAGAGAAGAAGGCTATCGTTGTAGTTCCTGATGACCAGTTCACGCTGGCTATCGGCAGATCGGGCCAGAACGTAAGACTTGCTGCGAAGCTCACCGGTTATAAGATCGACATTAAGAAGGAATCTGACGATATCAATGAGTCATCACAGAAGGTGATCGGTCAGTTCACGGCTTATGATGAGGAAGGTAATGTCATAAGCGAAGACAGCGAAGGATAATAAGGCAATGGCACCGGCAAGGAAGATACCGCAGAGGTCCTGTGTTGTCTGCAGGACGAAGAGAGACAAGAAGGATCTGCTCCGCGTGGTCCTCACACCCGACGGAGACATCAAGTTCGACCCGACGGGAAGAGTGGCCGGAAGAGGCTCCTATCTTTGCAGGAACGAAGAGTGCATCAAGGCTGAGCTTAAGAAGTCCGGCAAGCTTGCAAAAGGTCTCCGTCACCAGGTAACCTCTGAGGAATTGTCATCAATTGCCCGGGATATCCTTGAACAAGCGGCAAAGGCACAGCCTGCAAAGGAGGCTTAATGACGGACAGGGAGAACATACTGCGTTTCATCGGACTTGCCAAGCGGGCCGGGAAGCTCGAAAGCGGTGCGGACAGCGTTATCAGTGCACTGCGTACCGGTAAGGCAAAACTTCTGATCGCAGCGTCCGATGCATCTCCCAAGACGATCCGGAAGGTGACTGAGAATGTAACATATGAGGTCCCGATGTTTGTTTTCGCTACGATGGATGAGCTTGGGACGGCTTCCGGATCACCGCCGAGAGGCATCATGGCGGTAACGGATAACGGCTTTGCCGAAGGACTTGATAAGAAACTGACTGACTACGAGGAGGACGATAATTAATGAGTGAGAATGAGAATAGATCAGGACTTACTATGGGCGGAGTATCAGGCAATAAGAAACTCAAGCTCGGACGTGTCCACAAGAAAAAGGACGAGCAGCCCAAGGAACCCGAGATAAAGGAAGAGGCTGCGGCAACAGTCAAGCCGGAAGAATCCAAGGCTGCAGAACCTGCTCCGGAGAAGGCCGTAAAGAAGACAACAAAAAAGGCCTCCGAAGAGAAGGCTGCCGAGGCAGAGGCTCCCAAGGAGAAGCCGGCTGCCAAAAAAACGACTGCCAAGAAGACGAAGCCTGCGGAAGCAGCAGAGGCAAAGCCTGAGGTCAAGGAGGCTCCCAAGGCCGAGAATAAGCCGGAGGAGCCGGTGAAGGAAGAAAGCGCCAAGGCTCAGACACCTACACCTGAGCAGGAAGCTCCCAAAGCGCCTAAGGCGGAAGAGCCTGTTAAGGAAGAACCTAAGACAGAAGAGCCAAAGGTTCCGGCAAAAACCAAGCTGTCTTCGGCTGTTATCGCGCCTCCGGAGAAGGTGGTGAAGAAGTCCACATATATTCCCAGGGATAATAACAGGGACAGAAGACCCTACGGCGGCAGACCCGGCTCAGGCGGTCCCGGCGGTTACGGCGGCAATGGTGCGGGAAGACCTGCCAGAAGCGGTGGTGCTCCTTTCGCAAAGGATAAGGATGATGAGGATCAGCCTTCAAGGCCCATGGCAAGGAAGCCTTCCAAGCCCAAGGCTGACGAGCCGATCGAGGAGATCAAGAAGAGCCGTGCAAACTTTGCCGACCGTGCAGCTCAGGAAAAGAAGCGCAATAACTCCGATGACAGGAGAGAAGGCGGCAAGGGCGATAAGCGCAAGAGCAGCGGCGCGGCACAGGGCCGTTACAGCGGACGTATGGATGGCGACTACGATGACGATTATTCATACAGGAAGAAGAAGAAGAAATCCTTCCAGCAGGCTGCAGAGATACAGACTTCGGCAATTACGGAAGTACAGCTCCCTCCTTTCATCACGGTGAAGGAGTTCGCTGAAGGTATCGGCAAGAAGAGCTCGGATGTAATCGTGGAGCTCATGAAGCTCGGCGTAATGGCCAACATTAACCAGGAGCTCGATTATGATACTGCTTTCATGCTTGCTGATGCATTCGGTATCTCCGCGACGCCCATTACGGAAGTCAACGAAGAGGAGATCCTCTTTGACGAGGGTGAGGAGAACGAAGAGGGACTCAAGCCCAGGCCGCCGGTCGTTGTTGTCATGGGACACGTTGACCATGGTAAGACATCCCTCCTCGATAAGATCAGATCCTCATCCGTAGTATCCGGTGAGGCAGGCGGTATCACGCAGCACATCGGTGCTTACACCGTAAGAACAAAAGGAAGACAGATCACGTTCCTTGATACGCCCGGTCACGAAGCTTTCACGACGATGCGTGCAAGAGGTGCACAGTTCACAGATATCGCGATACTCGTTGTAGCGGCAGATGACGGCGTTATGCCTCAGACTGTTGAGGCCATCAACCATGCGAAAGCAGCAGGAACGGAGATTATCGTTGCCATTAACAAGATGGATAAGCCTGGTGCTAATCCCGATAAGGTTAAGCAGGAGCTGTCCAACTATGAGCTCATCCCCGAGGAGTGGGGCGGCTCGACGATCATGGTTCCCATCTCCGCCAAGCAGGGTACGGGTATCGATGATCTTCTCGATATGGTCCTGCTCACTGCAGACGTCATGGAGCTCAAGGCTGATCCCACGAGGCAGGCAAAGGGTGCCGTCATCGAGGCACAGCTCGATAAGAACAGAGGTCCTGTAGCTACTATCCTCGTTCAGAGAGGTACATTGAGGCAGGGCGATTCCGTCGTATGCGGCGCCATGATCGGTAATGTCAGAGCCATGTATGATGATAAGGGCAACGCCATCAAGAAGGCAGGACCTTCGATTCCTGTTGAGGTCTTAGGTCTTCCTGAAGTACCTGAGGCAGGTGAGACCCTCTATGCCGTAACAGATGACAAGATGGCAAGATCACTCGTCGAGAAGCGTAAGATCAAGCAGAGAGAAGAGCACATCAGGAAGAGTTCCAAGATGAGCCTCGATACTCTGGCGGCACAGATGGCTGCAGGTGATGTCAAGGATCTCAACCTCATTATCAAAGCAGACGTTCAGGGTTCTGTTGAGGCCGTTAAGCAGTCGATGGAGAAGCTGTCCAATGATGAAGTCAAGATCAAGGTCATCCACGATGCGGTCGGTGCCATCAACGAGTCTGATATATCTCTTGCAGATATCTCCAATGCGATCATCATCGGATTTAACGTCAGACCTAACCAGATGATCCTGGATAAGGCTAAGGAAGCGAATGTCGATATAAGACTCTACAGCGTAATCTATAACGCTATCGAAGACGTTGAGAACGCCATGAAGGGTATGCTCGCACCTACCGAGGTTGAGGTCGTTCTCGGCCATGTTGAAGTCCGCGAACTCTTCAAGGTATCGGGCGTAGGCACCATCGGAGGCTGTTATGTGCTCGACGGCAAGATCGTCCGCAACTGCGGCGTCCGCGTTGTCAGAGATGATGTGGTCGTATATACCGGTCACCTTGGCTCTCTACAGAGAATGAAGGATGCAGTCAAGGAAGTTAATGCCGGATTCGAGTGCGGTCTGTCCATCGAGAGATTCAACGATATCAAGATCGGTGATGTAATCGAGTCATTTGAGATCCAAGAGGTTGCAAGAACATGAGACGCAATAGGGCTGAGATAGTTGAAGGACAGATGAAGAAGGTACTGTCCGACATAATCCAGAACAAGCTCGGTGATCCGCGCGTGCCTTTTATGACGACGGTTACCGCGGCCAAGATGAGTTCTGATCTGACCCACTGCACTGCGTTCCTGTCGATCTTCGGCGATGACGATACAAAGAAGGAAGCCATGCGTGCCATTGAGCACGCAAAGGGCTTCATCCGCTGTGAGATGGTCAAGCAGATCAATCTCCGCGTAGCGCCCGAACTTCATTTCAAGCTCGATAATACCCTCGATGAGGCAGCCAGGCTTGATGAAGCGATCGGCAAGGCACTGGCAAGAGATGAGGAGATCAGACGCGAAGCGGAGCGCAAGAGGACCGGTAACACCGATGATAAAGGATAAGTATCTTGTTCACGCTGACAGGATGGCCGGTCAGATAATCAAGGCTTCACTGTCGCACGAGGGATTTCTGCTGTTCGTTCACAAGAATGTGGACGGGGACTGCGTCGGCGCTGCATGCGGAATGGCACAGGTGCTGCGCAACGCAGGATATAAAGCCGGAGTTGCCATAAGCGAGAAGCTCCCGGATTCCATGGAATACATGGGAGTGGATGATCTTGTTTTCGATCCGATGGATTATGCAGACAGGATAAGCGTGAGCAATTACATGCCTTTCGCGACGGATTGTTCGGAATCGCACAGGATGGGTAAGTGCGGCAGGTTCTTCGAGTGCGGAAGGAAGCCTCTGATCATTGACCACCATGCGTCCGTAAGCCTTAAGGACGAACAGTTCTGGATAGACGGCGATGCGTCATCAGCGTCGGAGCTCTGTTATTATACCGCGCTGATGCTGGAGGAGAAGACGGGCAGGAAGCTGATCGACAGGAGAGCTGCCGTGTGCTTCCTGACGGGCATCGTGACCGATACGGGCAAATTTGCTTATAAGAATACAATGCCGGAGACTCTTGTATGTGCGGGAGAACTGACTGAGCTCGGAGCACGGACTTCCGATATAAGCTATAACATGTTTGACAGGAAGCCGCGCAATGTTTTTGACCTGGTGACCCATTTCAGGAGCAAGGTGGAGTTCCATGCTGACGGGCAGATCGCTCTTCTTAGAGCATACGAAGAGGATTTCTGGCAGTTCGGAGCGGATGATTCCGCGATCGATGAGATGCCGTCGGTGATGAGGGATATAGAAGGAGTGGAACTGTCAGTCGTACTGAGGATCTCGGAAGGGCGTATCAGGTGCAACCTCAGATCAAAGGATCATTTCGACTGTTCCACTTTTGCGACGGCATTCGGCGGCGGCGGACATATGAGAGCGTCGGGATTCAATCTTCCCGCGGAGGAACACACGATCGATGAAGTTGCCGAAGCGGTTATCCGCAAGGCAACGGAGAGGCTCAGATGAATGGCGGGATAATACTGCTCGACAAGCCGTCAGGCATGACATCCTTCGATTGCGATAAGACCGTCAGACGCGTGACCGGAATTAAGAAGGTCGGCCATAGCGGAACGCTCGATCCCTTTGCAACAGGTCTTCTGCCTGTATTTGCAGGGGATGCCCTTAAGTTCATGAGATATACGGACGATTACGACAAGGCATATTACTGCCGCGCTCTGTTCGGGAAAACATCAGATACCGGTGACAAAGACGGTGTGATAACTGATGTCAGTCGTCCGGGCAGGGAAGATACCGATAAGATCAAAAGCGCACTTTATGAGGTGGCATCCCGCAAGGAGCAGATCCCTCCCAAATACTCTGCCAAGAAGATCAACGGTGTCAAGGCGTATGATCTTGCACGTCAGGGAGTCGAATTTACACTCAAACCCAACAGGATAGAGATATATTCGCTGGACATATCGGACATGACCGTATGTGATGATGGCGTTGCGGTAAGCTTTACCGTTCACTGTTCCAAGGGGACTTATATCAGGACCATATGTACCGATGCCGGCGAGCTGTCGGGATTCGGTGCTTATGCACTGGAACTGAGAAGGCTGAAATGCGGTCCTTTCGATGTGGAGAATGCCATTACGCCTGCTGAACTGGAAGATGCTCTCAGATCGTGGAGAAATATATTTGCAGATCCCGTTGTTACTTTGGATTCAATGCCGGTGACGGTTCTGTCTGACAAGCATGCGGATGACATCAGGTGCGGACGCAAGATCCCCGCAAAGGCTCTGGACGGCTTTGACCATAAGGACGGAGTGCTCTGCAAGGCAGTGTCTTCTTCCGGCGCGCTGATCGCAGTGATATATCAGGATAACGGCATTATCAGGATCGACCGGGGGTTTGCTTAATGGACAGATTTACCAAAAGACACACGTTGGAGGACCTTCCTTTCCTGCCTCACGGCAGGGCGGTTGCACTGGGGCTTTTTGACGGTGTGCACGCGGGACATATATTGGTCATCAGGGATATGGTCAGATATGCTGCTGCACACAATCTCGTATCATGTGTCCAGACCTTTATCAATATCCCAAAATCAGACGGTTCCCAGCTGACGACGGTGGAGGAGAAGCTGGAGATCCTGACGTCCCTTGGCGTCGATGAGATGCTCGTGCTTGATTACAATACGGTAAAGGACGTGGAAGCGGAGGATTTCATTACCGATCATATCATGGTAAGGATGGGTGCCGATACCGTCTTCTGCGGTGAGGACTTCAGGTTCGGCAGGGGAGCTGCAGGTGATGCGGCGATTCTTGCCTCAAGCGGAGCGAAATACGGTTTTGGCGTAATAATCTGCAAAGAACTCATAATGAACGGGCGCATCGTATCTTCCACATGGCTCCGTGAACTGCTGAAGCAGGGCGAAGCAGACATGTATTCCAATCTGACGGACGGCAGATATTTCAGCTATTCCGGAAAAGTTGTTCACGGCAAGGAACTCGGCAGGCAGCTGGGCTTTCCCACGGCAAATATCCTGATCCCGGAGGAGAAGATCGTTGTAAAGCGCGGTGTCTATGTATCACGCATCACTTTGGGCAGGCAGATCCTTTACGGGGTAACGAACGTAGGTCTCAGACCGACGGTCGAAGATGCGGATGCGGACATATGTGAGACATATATATTTGATTTTGACGAGGATATATACGGAGCGAGGATAAAGGTTGAGCTGATCAGTTTTATCAGACCCGAGACGAGATTCGGATCTTCCGGGGAGCTCATGGCGGGAGTTAACGCGGACAAGCTCAAGGCGAGGGAAGTCATAAGCAGATTGATGTGTGATTTGTAACATCATGTGCTGTGTGATAAAATAGCACGGTTAAACTCATAGCATAAGAGGATATAAGATGAATCACGATAAGTTGTCTTTTCCCGGACTGGGAATCGAACTTGATATAGATCCGATAGCTGTCAAGATCGGCAGTTTTGAGGTGTACTGGTACGGAATAATCATTGCAGCGGCGATGCTGACATGCTTCTTACTTGCAGTCAAACAGGCGAAGAAGAATAACTTCTCTCCCGATCTGGTCTATGATCTGATGTTCATCACGCTTCCATGCGCGATCGTAGGTGCCCGTATTTATTACGTTATATTCAAGTGGGATTACTATTCCAAGGATCTTGGCAAGATATTCGATACAAGATCGGGCGGACTTGCCATTTACGGCGGCGTCATAGCAGTGCTGCTCGGTTATTTTATAATGTGCAGGATCCGCAAGATCCCGTATTCAACGGTAATTGATTATCTTGCACCTCTGCTTCCGCTGGGACAGGCGATCGGAAGATGGGGGAATTTCTTTAACCAGGAGGCTTTTGGAACGACTACGACTCTGCCCTGGGGCATGACGTCCCCCGAGATCAGGTCGTATCTGTCGTCAAACTGTCCGACACTTGACCCGACAATGCCGGTTCATCCCACATTCCTCTATGAGTCACTGGGCAATATTATCCTTGTATGCATCCTGTTCTATATGCGCAAGCACAGCAAATACGCTTATGAGACATCTGCCATGTATTTCATCGGATACGGTGTATTAAGATTCTTCGTTGAGGGGCTGCGCACCGATTCCCTGTACATATCCGGAACACCCATGAGGGCATCCCAGCTCCTGTCCGTAGTTCTGGTGATCGGTGGTCTTCTCTATATCGCTTGGGTGCACTATAAGAAGCTCGAACGCCGGCCTCTTCCCGAGAGATTCCTCAACGGCAAGAGTTCTTCCAAGTCAGCGGGGGGCGGCAGTAAGAACGTCTCAAAGGTCTCTGAGACATCCGGAACTGCTGAGGCCGACAGTGCCGAATAATCAAGATGGAAACCCGCAAATCCGGAATAGTAAGGCTCCGCAATAACGAGTACAGCAAGAAGATCGACTATTATCTGATCGTTCCGGTATTTCTGCTCGCAGTTATAGGACTCTACGTGCTCCAGCGCGTGTTGTCTTCCGGTTACAGAGATTATCCCGGCAACTATTACCGCCAGATCTACGCTACGGTCGCAGGTATGTTCATAGCGACGGTAATCGCCATACTTGATACACACTTCCTCAAGCTTGTCGGACGTCTTCTGTATGGTGCCGGACTGTTCCTGCTCCTCCTCGTTCCGATCGACGGATACTCGCTCAAGGCCACATGGGGTGCCGATTCCTGGCTCAATCTCCCTGTCATCGGTAATTTCCAGCCGTCCGAGCTCATGAAGATCGGTCTTATCATGGTCGCTTCCGAGATATTCGAAATGATGCACGACAAGAAGATATCCTATCTGCGCGGACTCCTGTATCTGGCTGCAGCCTATGGTCCGCCCATGCTTCTGATCTTCATGCAGCCCGACTTCGGTACGGCGATGGTTATCGTCTTCTCGTTTGTGTGTATATCTTTCGTATGGGGTGTTAAATACCGTTACTTCCTTCTGGCAATATCGGGAGGTGTCGTAGTTGTTGCCCCCACGCTGTGGTTTTTCTATCTTGAACCCTATCAGAAGGCGAGGATCCTGTCTCTGGTGTTCTCGGGTTCAGACCCTCAGGCCGAGTATAACCTTGTTCAGGCCAAGGCGGCTATTGCCTCGGGCGGTCTGTCCGGTAACCATACCGGGATCTTCACTTCGGTTCCTGTCAAGGAGAGTGATTTCATCTATACGGCCGTATCAGAGCAGCTGGGGTTCATCGGTACGACGACGATAGTTGTCCTGGCTTTTTTCTTTCTGGCGAGGTGCATGTTTATAGCAAGCCGTGCCAAGCTTCCGACGCAGTCATATACGGTAACGGGCCTGTGCGCCTCGTTCGCGTTCCACTTTATCGAGAATCTGGGAATGTCTGTGGGTCTTCTTCCGATCACGGGCATCCCTCTCCCATTTATCAGCCTCGGAGGAACAGCGATGCTGATCAACTATATCTCGTTCGGCATAATTCTCAATATCTCGATGGACCGCAAATAGAGGGAGAAGATATCTTATATCTTCTTGACAAACGCCTGCCGATTTAGCATAATATTACGGCAACGGTACCATAGCCAAGTGGTAAGGCAGAAGTCTGCAAAACTTCCATTCCCCAGTTCAAATCTGGGTGGTACCTCCAGAAGACAGTGAGCAAGGATACCGATCCTTGCTCTTTTTGCATCGAAGATCAGTAAGGAGCAGGTGTTATGGCCGGTAATTCAAAGGCCTCTTTCAAGGGGACGCTCGGATTTGTTCTTGCAGCGGCAGGCAGTGCTGTGGGACTCGGTAATATTTGGAGATTTCCTTATCTCGCCGCGAGGGATGGCGGGGGATTATTTCTCGTTATATATCTGATTCTGGCAGTTACTTTCGGATTTGCTCTTCTTACAACAGAAGTATCAATAGGAAGGAAGACAAAGGAGAGTCCGTTAACCAGTTACAGGGACATCAAAAAGGGCTGGGGCTGGATCGGTATATTCTCGTGTGTTATCCCTTTTATCATACTGCCGTATTACTGTGTTATAGGCGGTTGGGTGCTTAAATACTTAGTTGCTTTTGCGACAGGACACGGTGAGGACTGTGTTGCTGACGGATACTTTGATTCCTTCATATCAGGGCAGTTCGAACCGATAATCTATATGGTTATTTTTACTATCCTGTGTGCCGTTGTCATATTTATCGGCGTTAACGGGGGTATAGAGAAGATGTCAACCATCCTGATGCCTGTACTGATCATCATGGTAGTTGTCATTGCAATTTTCTCGCTCATGATAAAGGGTGAGGATAATGCCGGCAAAGCCATCTCAGGGTGGGACGGTTTGAAAGTCTATATCATCCCGAGCTTTGAAGGAGTAGATATCAGTAAATTCTGCAATATAGTAATGGATGCCCTGGGTCAGTTATTCTACAGCCTCAGCGTTGCAATGGGTATCATGATAGCGTACGGGTCTTACGTTCCCGACAAAGCCAATCTTGTCAAGTCGATCAACCAGATTGAATTTTTTGATACTCTGGTAGCATTCCTTGCAGGTGTCATGATCATTCCGGCGGTATATGTATTCATGGGCCCGGAGGGCATGAGTTCCGGACCTTCACTGATGTTCGTGACGCTCCCCAAGGTATTCATGTCAATGGGGTGGGTTGGCCCTATAGTAGGTGCGGTATTCTTCGGAATGGTCCTGTTCGCGGCTATCACGAGCGGAATGTCGCTTCTTGAGGCAGTCGTTGCTTCTTTTATGGACGGATTCAAGGCAGACCGTAAGAAGAGCGTTGCAATAGAGACCGTGATCGCCCTTCTTATCGGTCTTCTGGTGTGCCTGGGATATAATGTGTTCTTCTTTGATGTCAAGCTTCCCAACGGTTCACATGGTCAGATCCTCGATGTCATGGATTATGTAAGTAATCAGATACTCATGCCCGTCGTCACCATCGCCACATGCATTCTTATCGGATGGGTCAAGAAGCCGGACTATGTTATTTCTGAAGTAACCAAAAACGGTGAGAGGTTCGGCCGTGCCGGTCTGTACCGTATCATGGTAAGGTTCATCGCTCCGATCCTTGTCTTCGTTCTCTTCCTGATGTCGCTTGGCGTTGATAAGTGGATAGCAGGACTGTTCAAAAAGTGAATTGGTGTGTTTTGAGCAACTTTCTGTTTGACCTTTACAGTAAAACATATTATTATTAACAAGGCTTTTCAGACGTTTTAGTCCGGTAAAGCATTCTATAAATTAGGAGAACGGTTATGAACAAGAAAATCATTTCGGCTATCCTCGCAGGCGCTATGATGCTCGGTATCGCAGGCTGCAACAATGCAACAAGCGGCAGCGAAGGCAGCGCGCCCAAGAAGGATAAGTACACGATCGGTATCTGTCAGCTCGTTCAGCACGAGGCTCTGGATGCTGCTACGAAGGGTTTTAAGGACGCTCTTATTGAGAGACTTGGAGCTGATCACGTTGTTTTCGACGAACAGAATGCTTCAGGCGATTCATCAACGGCTACAATGATCTGCCAGAATTTCGCATCACAGAACGTTGACCTTATCATGGCTAACGCCACACCTGCACTTCAGGCAGCTCAGACGGCAACAACAACGATCCCGATCCTCGGAACATCAGTTACGGAGTACGGCGTTGCGCTTGGTATCGATGATTTCAACGGTACTGTAGGCGGCAACATCTCAGGTACGTCAGACCTTCCCCCGCTCGACGAGCAGGCTAAGATGGTATCTGAGCTCTTCCCTGATTCCAAGACAGTAGGTATCGTATACTGCTCTGCAGAGGCTAACTCAAAGTATCAGGCTGATACTGTTAAGAAATACCTCGAGGAGGCAGGCAAGACTGTTAACGTCTATACTTTCACGGATTCCAACGATATCACGAGCGTTGTAGGCGAGGCTTGCAACAACTGTGATGTTCTCTACATCCCTACAGATAATACGGCTGCTTCATGCACAGAGGCTATCAACAACGTAGCTCTCCCTGCAAAGACACCTATCATCGCAGGCGAAGAGGGAATCATGAAGGGATGCGGCGTTGCTACTCTCTCCATCGACTACTACGGTCTCGGCAAGAAGACAGGCGAGATGGCTGCTGACATCCTCGAGGGTAAGGCTGATATCGCTACAATGCCTATCGCTTACTATCCCAACCCTGTTAAGAAGTACAATCCTGCTATCTGCGAGCAGCTCGGAGTAAAGGTCCCTGAGGGATATGTTGCTCTTGATTCCTGATCTTAACAACATCAACAAAAATTGAACAAGAATTATCGCCGGAGGGGAAATAATGGTATTTCCCCTCTGACGAATTTTTGTACTAAAGGAGTTTGAATTAGTATGGACGCAATAACTGCGTATTTCCAGTCGCTGGACATAATGGGACTATTATCCAGGATCCCTGCAAGTGTATCGCAGGGTTTGGTCTGGGCATTGATGGCACTTGGTGTATATATAACTTTCAGGATACTTGACGTAGCCGACCTGTCTGTTGACGGTACGTTCTCCACGGGCGGTGCGGTCACTGTGATCCTCATTGTTAACGGCGTTCCTGCTGCTGTTGCTGTCCCGATCGCTTTTGTATGCGGTCTCATTGCCGGACTCGTAACAGGACTCCTTCACACAAGACTCGGTATCCCTGCCATCCTCGCAGGTATCCTTACACAATATGCACTTTACTCTATCAACCTTGCGATAATGGGCTTCAAGGCTAACACGCCTGTAGGTGCCGACAAATTCAATTCGCTTATCATCAGCGGAAGGAACGTCAATATGGCGATCGTCGTAAGCCTCTGCTTCGTCGCATTTATAATTGGTCTGCTTTACTGGTTTTTTGGAACAGAACGCGGTATGTCCATAAGATCTACCGGCTGCAATCCGCAGATGAGTAAAGCACAGGGAATCAATATAAACCTCAACAAGGTTATAGGACTTGCATTAAGCAACGGTCTCGTTGCCCTGTCAGGAAGCCTTTTTGCGCAGTATTCAGGATTTGCCGATGTCAACAGCGGCCGCGGTGCAATCGTTATCGGCCTTGCTGCAGTCATCATCGGAGAGGTGATCGGTGATGCCATACTCGGCAAGAGAATGAACTTCGCGTTCAGGATGATCTTCATAGCGGTCGGTGCGATCGTCTACTACTTCATCTATACACTTGTTCTGTGGCTCAAGATGGACCCGAACATGATGAAGCTGTTCACATCCATAATCGTAGCAATATGCCTTGCCGTTCCTTATATCAAGAAGTCAAGGGCAAATTCATTCCGCAAGGCCGGCAAGAATTCCCAGGGAGGTAAGCAAGATGCTTAAGGTAATTGATGTTCACAAGACTTTCGATCCCGGGACGGTCAATGAGAAGAGAGCTCTGACCGGTGTCAGCCTGACTATGCAGGAAGGTGATTTTGTTACCGTCATAGGCGGCAACGGTGCAGGTAAGTCCACGCTCCTCAACGCGATCGCGGGAGTATGGCCTGTTGATTCGGGTACGATAATGATAGACGATACAGATGTCACGGGTATTCCCGATTATAAGCGTGCAGCCTATATCGGACGTGTTTTCCAGGATCCCATGACCGGTACGGCATCAGCTCTCGGTATAGATGAGAACCTTGCACTTGCAGCTCGGAGAGGCCACAGCAGAAGACTTGTCTGGGGCATCTCTTCGAAGCAGAGGGAAGAATACAGAGCGCGTCTTGCAGAACTCAACCTGGGCCTTGAAGACCGTCTTACATCCAAGGTTGGTGTTCTGTCAGGCGGACAGAGACAGGCGATCACGCTGCTCATGGCTACTCTTCAGAAGCCTAAGCTCCTGTTGCTCGACGAGCATACTGCAGCACTTGATCCCAAGACTGCCGCAACTGTCCTCGAGACGACGGAGAAGATCGTTAACAGAGATCATCTGACTACGCTCATGATCACCCACAACATGCACGACGCGATCGTTCACGGCAACAGGCTGATCATGATGAATAACGGCAATATAATCCTTGACATAAGAGGAGAAGAGAAGAAGAGACTTACCGTAAAGGATCTTCTCAACGAGTTTGAGAAGGCATCAGGCGAAGAGTTCTCGAATGATAAGGCTATTCTTTCTTAACAGATCTTAAGGGGCATTTCCATATATGAGAGAAGAGATAGTATCCGTTCTTAAGCGTTACGACGAATTGTCCAAACTGATACTCGAACAGACGATAGATCAGTATTCAGACGAGCTTATGAATAAGAACAGTGAAGCCGGGGAGGACTTCGAACAGAGGTTACAGGCTCTGGCTACCAAGGCTACTGACGATGCGACATATGAACTTGAGAACGAACCCGATGAGCAGCTGGGCGGCAGGAGCCTGAGGGATGTTTTCGAGGCGATGAACTTTGAGGAACTGTGCGAGGCACTTGAGTATTCGGCGCTCAATCTCGACAGGGGAGTTCCGCAGAGCCTTATCGAAAGCATGGCGACCTCCGGCAACAGAGACCGCATCTGCGATTACTGCTCCGCCATCATCGGCAATGCGGCATGGACCGAAGAGGAACTGAAGGATGATGATTCAGTATTCGAGATAGAATTTCAGAAGGTCAGAGCAGCACTTGATGTGCTAATCAAGATGGAGGAGCCCGCATTTGTGAAGGCCATCCTCGACAGATTCATGAGCTATCCCCAGGTAAGGGATTTTGTTGCTGAATCTATATCAGAGTATATTGAAGCATTCCCCGAAGTGTCCGTTCCGCTGCTGATCGACGAGCTCGAGATCCATGCGGAAGAAGGCATGACGGGTCCCTGTGAGGACCTGGTGATCATGCTGACGGCCATCGGCAAAGAGAATAAGAGCGATGTGATCTACGATGAACTGAGGCGTGCCTTCAGATATATGAAGAATAAGATCTACGCCGTAATCTGTCTTGCAGACTACGGTGACGACCGCGCTGTCAAGATGTTCAAGAATTACATCAACCGCAATCAGGATAATATCAGCCGCGAGCTGTTCTATGAGATGATGTCATCGATCCAGAAGCTGGGTGGCGACATCAGCGACATTAACGACCCGTTTGGAGATTTTCAGAAGAAATACAAGACCGGAGGGTGATTACAATGCGGGAGGGAAGACTTGCCTCTGTGGATAAAATGCTTAAACTGCTGAGGTCATATACGGACAGAGATCAGATCCTTCTCGGTCATCAGAACGCCGGCCATATCGGTATCAGTATTGATGTGCACGATGGCACGGATTCGGATGTTAAACGCATAACCGGAAGGATGCCGGCAGTAGTTGGTATAGACACGCTGAGCTTTCTCGGGTATGAGGGCAAGATGCACGACCTCATCAAGATAGTCAAGAATCTCCACAAAGAGGGCTGCATCATCACATTGTCATCCCACATGCCAAACTTCTCGCTCGGCGGCCCTGACACATTCTATGACTATTCGCCAAATAATACGGCGGACAACTGCGGCAGAAGGATAATGCCGGGCGGCGACCTCAATGCCAAGTACCTTAAGTTCCTTGACATGATCGTCGAATTCACAGGCCAGTGCGTAGATGTGCACGGCGAGATGATACCCATGATCTTCAGGCCTTTCCACGAGTGCAACGGTGACTGGTTCTGGTGGGGAAGACCTCATATTACTGACGGGGAATACATTGAACTGTTCCGATACACAGTATCCTACCTGGAACAGCACGGTGTAACAAGTTTTGCCTACTGTTATTCACCCAACGGACCTGTCATCGACTGCGATGATTATATGGCCAGATATCCCGGCGACGATGTTATAGATATCATAGGAATTGACTTATACCACGACAAACCCGCTGACGGCGACGGATATGCACAAATGCTGGATTCTTCGTTGGAAAAACTATGTTCAATTGCGGGACAACATGGCATTATTCCTGCTGTGACAGAGATCGGATTGAGGATGCTCGATTCCGGTATTTGCTACTATGAGGGACTCGCTCCGTCAGGAAATCCCCGTGAATGGTTTACGGCGACGGGGGAGATAGTATCGCGTCACAAGGTCGCATATATGCTTTTCTGGGCCAATTTCTCAGATTCGCAACACTGGATCCCATATATTAAAGGTAATGTCAGACATGAACTGACAGATGATTTCCTGAAATTTGCATCCACACCTTACATAGTGCTGGCTCCGGCATTTGACATAGGGTGACGTATGATTTAATATTCTATATGTCGGCTGTGCGGGATTAACTCAGTTGGTAGAGTGTTAGCTTCCCAAGCTGAAAGTCGCGAGTTCGAGCCTCGTATCCCGCTCCACTAAGACCCTTGTAAACACTTCGTTACAAGGGTCTGTTGTTTTTTGGAAAGTAAATTTGGAAGATGATACAGACAGGTACCGGCCGGCGTTTCCGCAGGAAAACGGCATTTTTTCCGCAGAAATTGCGGAAAAAATCTGAAATCTTGCGGAATCCGCAAATATCAAGAATCTTTCCGCATTTTTCGCGGAAAGATTTTAAAAAAACGCGGAAACAGAATTCTTATGTCTGTCGATCAAGGATACAGGCCGCTTGTGGCATCCTATGCCTCGCTCCACAAAATACATCGTCTTACAAAATACCTCTTGACACGGGATACATCGTGTCGTATAGTATAGCTCGTTAGGAGGTATTAGACATGGATGCACAGATCAAAAGAGGTTTGCTCGATATCCTGGTTCTTGCGGCCATTAAGACTGAAGATTCGTATGGCTACAAGATCATCAAAGATATCAAGCCGTATCTAACAATATCGGAATCCACTCTTTATCCGATCCTGAGACGGCTTGAGGAGGCCGGATGCCTGACCGTTAACTCGGTGGAACACAACGGAAGACTGAGGAAGTACTACCACATAACGGATGTTGGACGGCAGAGGCTCACGGCTTTCGCGGAGGAATGGAAAGAAGTGATGGCGATTTACGATTATGTAGTCAGAGAGGTGGATGCAGCATGAACAGGAACGATTTTTTGCAGGCAGTCAGAGAGAAGCTCAAGGGCTTGAGCGAAGAAGACATTAATAAGGCTCTGGAGTTTTATGAGGAAGCGATAAGCGACAGGATGGAGGAGGGACTGACCGAGGATCAGGCAGTTGCGGCGATCGGTACACCGGACGAGATAGCAAATCAGATCTTGATGGATATGCCGCTTCCCAAGCTCATGAAGGCACAGGCCAAAGCCAAGCCGAAGAAGTCATTCAAGGCCTGGGAGATAGTACTGCTGGTACTGGGATTCCCGCTCTGGTTCCCTCTGATGCTTACGGCAGGTATCCTGGCACTTACATTTGTGATTGTACTTGCAGTTCTGGTGATCGCGTTCTTCATAATTGTTGCAGCACTCGGATTTGCGGGAATCGTCACACTGGTTGCTTCGATCACGACACTGATTATGGGCGGAGACACGGCAATAGTCATGCAGATGGGTGTAGCGGTCTTCGCAATGGGACTTGCAATGCTCCTGTTCTTCCCGGCCAAGGCATTGACGGTGTGGATGATAGAGCTTGTCGGGAAGTTCAGTAAATGGATCAAGGGAAAGATAATAAGCAGAAAAAATAAGGAGGCTTAAGATATGAGCAAGGCAGCAAAGATAGTATTGATCACGGCGATCATTCTGGTGGTAACAGGCATAGGACTTACAGTGGTCGGAGCGATCACGGCAGCCGGCAAGGGCGGACTCGGCGGCGGCAAGTACACAAAGCAGGAGACGGTCGTGACAGACAAATTCAGCAACATCGATGTGTCAGAGGTCTCTGCAGATGTAGTGTTCAAGCCCTCAGCAGACGGACAGGTGAAGATCGAGTACTATGACAATGACAATTATAAGCACAAGATCGATGTATCCGGAGATACGCTGAAGATCGTTTATAAGGATGAGGATAATACACCCTGGTGGCTGAGGATCAATATCGGCAACTGGTGGAATACCAGCACTGAGGAGATCGTTACAACAGTCTATATCCCCGCCGGTGAATACGGGTCTCTTAATGTCAGCACGGTGAGCGGCGATGTTAATGTTCCCGGGGACTACAGCTTCGACGGTACGGTGATAAGCACGGTGAGCGGCGATGTCTCGGCACTCTGCAAGATGGTAAGCGGTGTCAATGTGAATACAACAAGCGGAAACATCACGGCTGCTAATGTAAGCGGTTCCGGAGTGGATTTCAATACGATAAGCGGAGAGGTATCACTCAGCGGAACTTCCGTAAACGGAACGGTTGACATCGATACTACATCAGGCGATGTAACTCTCACAAATGTAACGGCCGGCACAACAAAAGTATCAACGGTCAGCGGCGAAGTTACCGTTACTGCGATCAATGCAGACAATATCGACATCTCCACTACATCCGGCGACGTTAAGGGAACAGTAGCAGGTGAGCACGAGTTCGACGTTGACACAACATCAGGCGATATCTCACTTCCTTCAAGCATCAAGGGAATGCCCTTGGTAAGTGTAGACACGGTCAGCGGCGATGTTGCACTTGACAGCGTTGCCTGAGCGCATATATCAGGAACACTTCAGCAGCTCGAAAGGAGGACATCTCAACATGAGTATCTGTTACAGTGACAGCGACAGCAAGCTTGTTATGATAAACGATGTAAAAGACATAAGTTACGGCATGATAAGTGAAGCGCAAGGCTGCGGACTTATCGTGACTAAGGGAGACAGGCGATACGGATGTGCCATGTCTTCCGGGGAGGCCGTCAGATATCTGGAACTGACGAGGAGACAGCTGAGGGACAACCCTGCAGGGATCGCCTTTATCGATGTTCCGCTTGAGGCGGTGGCATAAACGGAAAACTGCTTCATCATGTGATGAGGCAGTTTTATTTTGAGTATGTGTTATACTTGATAAAGATTATTAACAAGAGGGAGATCCAGACCATGTTGAGATTCGAGCATGACAAGCACGGAGATAAGGAGTATTTCGGGGAAGTAGCCAACATAATGGCGAATTACAGGAATCTTCAGAAGAATCCGGAGTGCAGGTTAAAGAACTTTCTGAAGCAGCAGATAATAGGACTTATACTGATCGCAATATTCTGCGGGATCCTCCTTGCAGTGGGATTCCTGTGGCGTTTCAGCTACCTTGACATAGTTGCTCTGTCGCTCGACGGACTTGTGGCGTTCCTATGCCTTTTTGCGATCATTATTTATAAGCAGAGGATCAATAAGATGGCTCAGTCGGCCGGCAAGAGCGTGTTCACGCTCGATGAAGATGGGATAGAAGATGACATGAACGGAGTTCAGCAGGTCAGGCTCAAGTGGGATTCGATCGCATTCGTCAGATCATTTGACAAGTGCATCGTCTTCTTTCCAAAGACTGTGGAATCAGGATTGATCATATTTACCAATGCTGAGAATAAGAACAGTATCCTGTCCTTCATAAAGGAGAATAATATCTCTGTCAGAGTGATCTGACATGGTATAATTGTCCTGTCAGGCTAATAGGCCTGCAATACAAGTCAAAAACAGAAAGAGGATGCCCTTTCGGGGCGCCTGTGGCGGATCAGGCATGAACCGTTATAAACGCTTCGCAGGCAGCAGGTTCATGTACGGTCTGGTATATTCCGTATATATACGGAATTTAATGATTCCTCTTTCTGTTTTTATATGGTGGAGAAATGTCATTGATCGATGAACTTGCAAGCCCCGCAAGCTGGGAGAGATTTTGCGAATACAAGTCTTCGCTTAGCTGCACCAAACGATTTATTAAAGTTCTGAGGAGTTTTATCGACGAAGGGCGTTATGCGGATGTTTGCAGGAACATAAATAGCGGCGTTCCGTTTCCTATTCCGCGCAAGTCTGTTATCAGCAAGATGTCATCCGCCAAAAAGAGGACGGTATACACTTATCCCCATGACGAGAATATCGTCCTGAAGCTCATGACGCATTTGCTCCTCCGGAGGTACGATCATCTGTTCTGTCCGAATCTGTATTCCTTCAGACCGGGGAGGACAGTCAAAGATGCGTTGCGCTATCTGACGGGCCTCGAAGGCGTGGACCGTATGTATTCCTACAAGGTCGATATAAGCAATTACTTTAATTCAATTCCTGTAGCGGAACTTATCCCCGAATTGGAACATGTGATGAGTGACGATCCGGTGCTGTCAGGTTTCCTGAGAGATCTCCTGGAAGAGCCCCGTGTAATAGACGGCGATACCGTAATTACCGAGAACAAAGGGATCATGGCAGGCACTCCGCAGGCATCGTTTTTTGCAAACCTGTATCTGCGTGAACTGGACCGTTATTTTTATGAGCACGGCATTCCCTATGCCAGATATTCGGATGATATCCTGATCCTCGGAAGGTCTGAGGATGAGGTCCGCAGGCATGCTTTGTATGTAAGGGAGTATCTTGCCTCACGGGGGCTTACGGTCAATCCGGACAAGGAGTCTTACAGTACTCCCGGTGAAGGCTGGGTGTTCCTTGGCTTCTGCTACCGCGCCGGTGTGATCGATATCGCCCCGGCATCTGTCCTCAAGATCAAGGCCAAGATGCGCCGCAAGATGCGTGCTTTGATGCGCTGGACAGCCCGAAAGGGGGAGCTCCCGGTAAGAGGAGCTTCTGCATTCATCAGGATATTCAACAGCAAGCTTTTTGAGCACTCGGCTGATGAGATGAGCGACAATGAGCTGACATGGAGCAAGTGGTATTTCCCGGTGATCAACACCGACAGGAGCCTGAAGGTGATCGATCATTACGCGCAGGATTGCGTGAGGTATCTTGTGAGCGGAACGCACGGCAAAGGGCGGTTCCGCGTAAGCTATGAGGACATGAAGGCTCTCGGATTAAGGAGCCTTGTGGGGGAGTATTACAGTTCATAGAAGCCGTACAGCAAACAGGGACTGCACAATGGCAGTCCCTGCTAAATGATCCCGTTTATGAATTACAGGTTTACCTGTTGTCCCTGGGGATATCTCCGCCTGTCGGAGGTCCGCCGAGGCCGACTGCCTGGCTTACGAAAGGCGAGAGAAGAACAGCAAGGATATAGCTGACGACCAATGTCGGTCCGAGAAGCTGAGCCCAGCTGACGAGCCACATGGGAAGGAAGGGCGGTACATTGGCCAGGGCTTCCGGAGGCATGTGGGAACGTGCCATGAGAACTCCGACAAGACTGCAGACAAGGCTGACGATAAGAGTGTTGCCAACAGCCATAGGGATGGAGTTCAGGAGCGTGAACTTCATGGAAGGCGGATTGGCGTTTGCCTTCTTTGTCAGGGCTCTGCCTATCCTGCCCAGAGGGACGATAAATGCGACGATGATACCGGTTACAACTGACATCAGGATATTAGAGATGTAACGTATTGCTACCGGTTGCTGTTCAGCTGCCTGAGGGTTGAATTTGGGGATCAGGAATGCAACAAGCACACCCATTGCGAGTGAGATGATGATCGCCATGATCAGGCCCATCTTGCGTTCTTTCTTCTTCATGTCTTTTACCTCTCTTTTTACTTCTC
>Ga0247608_10001019_pt1 | contig 41315 bp, 45 predicted proteins | sample 176DNAGHGlowgp2_FD_193490 | JGI IMG/M metagenome (GOLD analysis project Ga0247608, IMG submission 193490) | Sheep rumen microbial communities from Palmerston North, Manawatu-Wanganui, New Zealand - 1766 DNA GHGlow gp2 | ecosystem: Host-associated > Mammals > Digestive system > Stomach > Rumen ...
AAGTAAATATATTGTAAAAGATAATAAGATAATTTACCCAATATCTAATATAAAAGGATTAGGAGTAGTAGCTTGTGAAACTATAGAAAGAGCTAAAGCAAATGGACCATTCACAGATATATATGATTGTTTTTCTAGATTATATATTGAGGGAATTACTAAAAAAGTCTTTGAAGATTTAATAATGTCCAATACTTTTAAAGAATTTAATATTAATAGAGCTACTTTAATGTATAACTTAGATAGTTTATATAATTATGCAGAATTAACTAAAGATATTGATCCTTCTTTAGTGGCTAAACCAGTAATAGAGAATCAAAAAGAATATAAAGATGAATACTTACTAGAAAAAGAAAAGGAACTATTTGGATTCTATTTATCAAGTCATCCAACTACTGGGTATAGAAAAGATAATCCATATTGCATAACTTTGAATAAAGTAGAAGATAATTTTAATAAGACAGTAGATGTTTTAATAGTAGTAGATAAAATAAAAATAATTAATACTAAAAAGGGAGATAAGATGGCTTTTATAACAGGAAGTGATGAAACATCTAATTTTGAATTTACTTTATTTCCCAAAATATTTACTGAATTCCAAGAAATATCTAAGGGAGATTTATTAAAGATAAGAGGACATGTTGAAAAAAGACTAGATGAATATCAAATAATAGTAGAAAAAATAAAAAAATTAAAGGATGAGAACAATGAATAAAAAGGAAGATATTTATAAAATAACTATCGTAGTACTTTTATTAGATCAATTTATTAAATATATGATTAATAAATTTATGGAGATAAATACAAGTATTAAAGTAATTCCTAATTTCTTTAGTATATTCTATGTTAGAAATAAAGGAGCTGCTTTTTCTATTTTAGAAGATAGTACTATTTTAATAATAATAATTAGTGTCATATTCATAGTGATATTAGATTCTTACATAAAAAAAGAAAAAAACTTTACACCATTAAGTGTATTATCGTTAGGCATGATAATGGGTGGAATATTTGGTAATTTAATGGATAGAGTAATCTATCATAGTGTAATAGATTACTTAGCATTTGGGAATTTCCCTGTGTTTAATTTAGCTGACATTGGAATTACAGTAGGGGTAGGATTATTAATAATAAGTGAAATATTAAAGATTAGAAAGGATAAAGAAAATGATAGAAGTATTCAAGAAGTATTACCAAAACGAAAAAGAAATACTAAACCAAAAAATAAATAACTATAATGAAAACTTAGTAAAAGATAATAATCTAATATTAAAAGAAAATATGAAATTATTTTCTAATCTTAATACCAATGGAAAATTAGTAAGAGGTGTACTAGTAGATTTAGGATATAATTTATTAAAAGATGATAATTATAGTAGTGATTTAGCTTTAGCTTATGAAGTGTTTCAAACTGCAATATTAGTTCACGATGATATTATTGATGAAGATGAAAAAAGAAGAGGAACTAATACTATTCATTTTGAAAATTATAATAAATATAAAAAATATAATGAAGTAGAAGCAAAACATCTAGGAGATTCAATAGCTATTTGTATGGGGAATTATGGCCTATATGATTCTATTAGAATTATTACTACTGCATATAAAAGTGATCCTAATTTAAGTAAAGTTTTGACTAATTTCATAGATACAGCACTTAATACAATAAGAGGAGAAATACTAGATGTAGTACTTCCATTTGAAAGTAAAAATAAATTAGTAGATTTAAAATCATTAGATAAATCTATTATGAATATTTATCGATTAAAAACAGCACATTATACAATAATAGGACCACTATCAATAGGTTTATTATTAGCGGATGCAGATGATAATAAATTGAAAGATATTTCTTCTTTTGGAGAAAAAGTAGGAATAGCATTTCAAATACAAGATGATATTTTAGGAATATATTCCGATGAAATGGGGAAAGTAATAGGTTCAGATATTAAAGAGTATAAACAAACAATTCTATACTCTCATATATCTAAAACAAAATATATTGATGAATTAGAAAAATATTATGGAAAGAATATTACAAAAGAAAATATTTCTAAAGTAAGAGAACTATTCAAAGAAAGTGGATCTTATGATTATTCAGTTAACATGATGAATAAACTATATGATGAGAGTATAAAAGAATTAGATAGTATTAATTGGATAAACGAATATAAAAAAGATATTTTAAGAGGATTTGTAGAATATTTAAGAAATAGAAATAAATAGGTGATATTATGAATTTTTTAGGAAGTAAAACTTTAGAAACAGAAAGATTGATACTTCATAAAACAGAAGAAAATGATTTGAAAAAATTATGGGAAATACTATGTGATAGAGATATAAGTAGACTATACTTATCATGTAAAATTAATGATAATTGGGAAGAAGAAAAGAAATGGCAATATAAAAAATTAGAAAGAGCTGGTAACCCTGATGTATTTTGCTGGACTATTACTAGAAAGGATAATAATGAAGTAATAGGACAAATCACTGTTCAAGATGGAAAAACACCAGATAAATCTATAAGAGATGTAGGCTGGTTTATATCTAAGAATAATCATAGACAAGGTTATGCCTATGAAGCTGCTTGTAAAGTGCTAGATTATATGTTTAATGAAGTAGAAATAAAAAAGATAGAAACATCAGCTGCTATAATTAATCCAGCTAGTTGGAAATTAATGGAAAAACTAGGTTTTAAAAGATTAGAAACCACACATAAAAATAAATATTATTTTGTAGAAGAAGAATTAGATTCATATGAATATGAATTAACTAAAGAAGAATTTGAAGGTGTAAATAATGGATAGATATAATAGTACTAAAAGAGCTAGTATTTTAGGAATACTAGGAAATATATTTTTGTTAATAATTAAGGGGATAGTAGGTTTTATTAGTAATAGTCAATCTATGATAGCAGATGCATTTAATAGCTTTGGGGATGTATTCTCATCATTAATGACTTATATTGGAAATAGAATTAGTTCAAAAGAACCAGATGAAGATCATAATCTGGGTCATGGTAAAGCAGAGTATATATTCTCATTTTTAATTAGTATAGTTATGTTCTTAACTTCAATTACTGTAATTAAAAATGCAATTATTACTTATATAAATAAAACACCAATTAGTTTTAATTATTATTTAATAGTAGTATGTATAATCACAATTATTGTAAAATTTAGTTTATTTTTATATACAAATAAATTATATAAAAAAGATAAAAATATCCTAGTAAAAGCAAATAGTAAAGATCATAGAAATGATTGCTTCATAACACTTTTAACTTTAATATCTTCTATATGTGGATTATATGGATATTTTATAGTAGATATTCTAATTGGTATAATTATATCTTTATGGATAGCTTATACAGCTATTAAGTTATTTATAGAAAGCTATGATGTATTAATGGATAAATCAATTGATGATTCTGCTAAGGATAAGGTAGTAGAAATAATTAAAAGACATGATGAAGTAATTAAGTTTAATCACTTTAATTCAACACCAGTAGGCTATAGATATCAAATCTCATTTACTATATTCGTAGATGGAAATTTAAGTACTTTTGAAAGCCATGAAATAGCCAATCAATTAGAAAGAGAAATAGAAAAAGAAATAGACGAAGTATACTTAACTGTTATACATGTCAATCCAAGTACAAAAAATAAGAAAAAGTAAAAAAGTATGTTATAATATAAAATGATTAGGGAGTGTTAATATGGATATAGAAAAATTATTTGATGAAAAAGCAGAAAAAAACTTCGATATTAAATCTAGAAGAATTAGTATGCTTGATAACTATGGAGAAAATTTCTGTGAAAATAATTATATAACTAACCCAGCAATAGGAAGAGATAAACAAATAAAAGAAATGATTTTAATTTTATTAACTCCTGATAAATCTGCTGTATTAATAGGTAAACCTGGTGTTGGTAAAACTGCCATAGTTGAGGGATTAGCTTATCGTATTCAAAAAGGAGCCGTACCTGATATCTTAAAAGACTATCAAGTTATTAAATTAAATACAGCTGCACTTTTAGGTACAGACCCTGTCACAGGAGAATCTAAAGTTCAAATATTAATAGATGAATTAAAAGACAAGACTAAATTGATTTTATTTATAGATGAAATTCATACACTTATGGGTACAAAGGGTGAAGCAATGGACTTTGCCAATATGTTTAAACCAGCATTAGATAGAGGAGATATCAAAGTAATAGGTGCTACTACTACAGAAGAGTATGAAAGATATATTTTAAGAGATAAAGCTTTCGTAAGACGTTTTCAAAAAGTAGAAGTACAAGAACCAACAAGAGATGAAAATGTTGAAATCTTAATTGGTACACTTCCAAAAATAGAAAAGAGAACTGGAGCTAAAATGATGTACACACCATTTGTTCAAAAAAGAATGATGGAATTCATCACGGATATTACTAGTGAATATAAAAGAATATATGAAATAGGATCACGCTATCCAGATGTATCTTTAACTATTGTTCAAGAGGCATTCTCAAATGCATTATTTGATAATAGATTTGAAGTAAATGTAATTGATTTTAAGAAAGCTATTATGAGTAGTAAAAATATCTATCCAGATGTAATTAAGAAATCAATGCCAACATTTGATGCTATGTTTAAAGACCAAATCGAAGAGTATGATGCACAAACTAGAGGTAATGTTGAAAGATTATCAGATGATATAGTTGAATAAATTGGGGTGAAACAAATGAAATGTGTTAAGTGTGGAAAAAAATTAAGAAACAATGAAAAATTCTGTACTTACTGTGGATATTATAATGATGAAAGTGAAGCTAAAAATTGGGAAACAGATACAGATACAGAAGAAAATTTAATTGAAGAAAACTGGTATGATGAAGATGTAGATACAAAAGAAGATGAAGATATAGAAATTACACCAGTAAAAAAGGAAAAGCCAAAAAAAGAAAAGAAATCAAAAAAAGAAAAAACTAAGAAAGAAAAACCAAAAAAAGAAGAAAAAGTAGAAGAAGTAAAAGTAGTAAAAGAAGTAAAAGAAATTAAGATAAAAGAAGATAATGAAGTATATGATCAAAATGAAAGATATATAGAAGCATATATTGGAGAAGATTATAAACTTATCAAAAAAAGTCCATTTAATATATGGGCATTCTTACTTAACTGGATGTATGTTTTATATAGAAAACTATTTATCACAGGAATTATAGGTTTAATAATAACTGCTGTAGTAGCATTCTTCTTTACTAAATATTTTCTTATATATTTAATAATAGTATTATTAATCTTAGGATTTGGATTTAATCCATACTATATATTCATAGTAAAAAGAAAAGTAAATAAAATATTAGTAGATTATGAAGGAACAGATTCTTTTTCATTAGAAAATATGTGTAAAGAATTCGGTGGAGTAAATACAATTATAGCTCTTATAATATATTTATTATTCTTAATAGCTATAGTTTTAAGTATAGTTAAACCAACTATAAACGCAGCTCATAATACAAAATTCTGGGAAGAAAATAGTGAAAATAAAGCAAATTGTACATCAATGATTAAATTGGTATATAAAGAAGAAAAGCCTAATTATGATAAAATTTCAGAAGCTTTATGTAAGATAAATAAAAATAGTAAAACATATGAATTATATTTAAAAGCAACTAAAAAGAATAAAGTATACTATGTTTTCTATGAAACAGAAAATGATTATTTAGTATTTAAATATAATACAGAATATTTAGATGCTTTAAATAAAAGAAAAGCAGAAAACAAAATTACTCAATCAGAAGAAAAAATGTTAAATGATATAAAAACAATTCAACCAAATTATGAAACTATTCATAGTAAAGCTATAGACGAAGATAAACAAATAAAAGCAAAAACAAATAGAGAAGAAAAATTAAATTATATATTTGATTATGAAGAATTAATAAGATAAGAGATTTTGAAATCTCTTATTTTTTTGATATAATGAAAATATACTTATAGTAAGGAGAGAACACTATGTGTGGAATAATAGGATATATTGGTCAAAGAAGACCAGAAGAAATCTTAATAGATGGATTAAAGAAATTAGAATATAGAGGTTATGATTCAGCAGGAATAGCATTAAAAGGAAATGAAATAGAAGTAATTAAAAGTGTAGGTAAAATATCTAATTTAGAAGATAAAATAAAGAATACTAATTTGATAGATTCTAATATAGGTATAGCTCATACTAGATGGGCAACTCATGGGGAACCAACTGAAGTAAATGCACATCCTCATACAATAGGAAAAGTCACTTTAGTACATAATGGTATTATAGAAAATGCAAAAGAATTAAAAGAAAAACTTCAAAGTGAAGGAATAAAATTTAATACTAGTACTGATACAGAAGTAATTGCGGCTTTAATAGATTATTACTATAAAGGTAATATGAAAGAAGCTATTGAAAAAGCAATTAAAGAACTAAAAGGAAGTTATGCTTTAGCCATAATTAATAAAGATGAAGATAAATTATATGCAGTAAGATGCGAATCTCCATTAATTTTAGGAATAGGGGAAAATGAATACTTCGTAACTAGTGATATAGGGGCAATATTACCTTATACAAATAAATATGTATTACTAGGAGAAAATGAAATTGTTACCTTAACTAAAGAAGATTATATTATAGAAAAAGATGATACTAAAGTATTTAGAAAAGTAGAAGTAAGCAATTTATCTATTGAAGATACTAGTCTAAATGGATATGATCACTACATGATGAAGGAAATAAATGAAGAACCAATATTAGTAGATAACTTAATAAAAAAATATATTAATAATATCGATAAATTACCAGATCTAAGTAAATATAAAAATATTCATATAGTAGGTTGTGGTTCAGCTTATTATGCAGGTATGATTGGTAAATATTTATTTGAAGATGATGGTATTAAAGTAGATATAGATGTAGCTAGTGAATATAGATATAGAAACATTATTTATGATAAAGATACACTAGTAATATTAATATCTCAATCAGGAGAAACTGCCGATACTATAGCGGCAATGCGTAAAGCTAATGATAATAATGTTGATACATTAGCTATAGTAAATGTAGAAAGCTCAACTATAGAAAGAGAATCAACTTATAGTGTTTTAATAGAAGCAGGAAAAGAGATAGCTGTAGCTACTACTAAAGCATTTATTCTTCAAGTATTAATATTATCTCTATTATCATATAAATTAAATCCAGATGATAAATATAAAGAAGATATAAAGAGTATCCCACAACAATTAAAAGTATTACTTGATAAAACAGGATTCTATAAAAAGTTGGCAGACGCCGTGTATAAACATGATGATGTATTCTTTATGGGAAGAAAGATAGATTATGCAATCTCTATGGAAGGTAGTTTAAAACTAAAAGAAGTATCATATATCCATAGTGATTCATATCAAGCAGGAGAATTAAAACATGGTACTATTTCACTTGTTAATGAAGGGACAATTGTATTCGCAATAGTAACTGATGATGAAATAAGAGATAAAACAATATCTAATTTAGAAGAAGTAATATCTCGCGGTGCTAAACCAATATATGTAGGTAATGTAGATGTAAGTTATGAAAATAAAATAGTAATACCTAGAATTCATAAAAAACTACAACCTCTACTAGCAGTTCCACCACTACAAATGATAGCGTATTTTGTAGCTTTAAAAAGAGGATGCGATATAGATAAACCTAAAAACTTAGCTAAAAGTGTAACAGTAGAATAAGCAAAATTAAACATTCTTCATAAAATATATAGAAAGGAGAATGTTTATGTATTATGGATATCCATGCCAACCTAATCAAGATAATAGTTTTGGTGGTTGGTGGGCAATCTTTATCGTAATCATTGTTATTTTCTTCCTATTCTGGGGTTTTGGAAATAATAATAATACTAATAATTGTCGATAAGAAAAGGGAAAGGATTTTGACTTTCCTTTAATTTTGTGGTAAAATATAGGAGCTTTTAAGGGGGACTAGTATGAAAAAACAAATGAAAAGAAAAGATGAATTATTTAAAATAAAAATATTAGGATCGGCAGCAATAATATTAGGTTTAGCCACAGGATTTAAATTAGTATATACAAATACTAAAAAAGCAGAATTAGAAAATGAAAATGCTAGATTAAGACAAGAATTTCAAAATATGCTAGATGCTGAATTAGATGCTTCACATACTGCTATGAAAAATAATGAAAAATATAATATAAATGATTCAATTGAAATAGGGGATAAAACATTATACTTTGTATCTGATATAACTCCAACACCTACACCAACACCTACACCTGAACCAGAATATTCTAGATATATAAATACTAGTTCAGATGAGTTTATAGCTTCAGAAGATGGAATATATCATGAAACAAAATCAAAAGTAGTAATGGATTTCTATGAAGTTAATGAAATGATAGCATTCTACTCAAAAGTATTCCAATTAGATGATACAAAAGTAGGAAATAAAATATATGAAATAATAGAACAAGATGAAGATGCATGGAAAGAAGAAAACATTCTTAATGGAATACAATATGAATCAAAAGAACAAGCTATCGCAAGAACTATTGCTGATATTTCTAATTTTCCACAAAACTATGGATTAGGAGATATTGAAGTAGATGAATATGAATTAAGTCATTATGAACCAGAAGAATTAATATATAAATTTTCAGATGTTATAGGAGTAAATCCATATATAGCATTAGCAGTAGCTTACAGTGAAAGTGGAACTAAACTAGATTCATATAACTTTGAAACAAGATATAATGTTGGTGGATTACGTAGAAGAAGTGGTGATCCACATCCAGCTACTTCATGGGGATTAACAATATATAAAAATGAAGCAGAAGGATTATATAGATTTATAACTATCTTACATGATAACTTCTTTGTAGAAAGAGATAGTGGATATGACAGAATAAAAGCAATGTCTTATTCATATTGTGAAGATCCAAGCCATTGGAGAAATCTAGTAGGTAGTGTATATTATAATTTAACAGATAATGGATATGCTTATTACTATAATAAATTTAAAGGTTATAGAGATTTAGTTTATCCAACAAAAGAAAAAGAATATACAATATAAAAATAGATTCATTTGAATCTATTTTTATTTATGCCTCAAATACTTTTTATATACATCATAATCAATACGCTTTATTCTTTTTAAAGTATATTCCGTATCTTCTTTAGATATATCAAAGAAACTATACTCATCATTTCTATTTATATGTATTAATCTATGAAAATCATATTTATCACCTATGTATGGATTAACATCTCCATCGTATCCAGAACATCCTAAAACCTCATCTAGTAAAAATTCTACATCAGAAAAATGATATTTAGCTTTACTATTAGATAGTATTTTTCCAATACTTTCCACATTTTCAGTAAGAGTATTACCAGTAATTAGTTTTGTATAATCATCATTTGTTTTGTTTCCAAAACCTAAACTCATATCAATATCCTTTACTAAAGGTTCTCTTTCTAATTTAAGTCTATCAAGAGTAAAACCTTGAGTAGGGAGATCTAACTTAACCCTAACGATATCACCTAAAGTAGCATCAAGTATCCATTCTTTTCCTTTATAATCTAAAATTAAAAAACAGTGTTTATTTATATAAACAACATTACTATTTAAAGAAGTTAATAAATCTATTAAATTTTTAACTAAAGGAGAAAAACTAGTACATACACATCTAGTATCTTTAATATCTTCAGGATTAAATCTATTATTTAGTATTTTATTACGTATCTTATCATCATCAAAGAAACTAGCATACGTATATCTAGAATCAAAAGAAAATATCTCACAGCATCTTAAATAAATATATCTTGCTTTTTCGAAATCATTTAAATGAAGTGTACTTAATTCTTTACTAAGTTGTTCTATAAGATTCATAATAATCCTCCTCAATTAGTGAAACATATCATAGCACATTTAATTTTAAAAATAAATATTTATTATAATTTTATAGAGTAAATAAGCAATTAACTTTTAAAGTTTTTAATCTTTTGATTTATCCATTCATTATGATTCTTTTGAATTATATCTGTTTTATCTTCAATAAACTTTTGAATACATATAGAAATATCTTTATCAGTCATATCAGTTATTTCTCTTTGATATCTATACTGAATTAAATAATCAATAAATTCTTTTATATAACTGTTTTTATTATATCTAAAATTTGGAACTAGTTTACCATCTTGTGTTTTATATAAAACAAACACTTTATTATTATCATGATGAAAAGCTACAACAATATCTCCATTATTAATTAATTCATAAATAATAGTTTCAGTATCTTCTGTTCTATAACTACCTTTATAATTAGATTGTACAATTACATCTACATTGTTTTCTATAGTAACAATATCAGTATCACCATACCAACCAAAATGTTCTATCTTTTGATGTTCTTCAGTAATAGTCTTATATTGATAATCATCATTGCTAATTATCTTTAATAGAGTAGTTATTGCTTTAGCTAACATTTTCTTATCAAAAGTAACTGATGTCATTATCAAATTAGAGTAAGCATCTCCAGCTCTTACTAAGTAATTTTTTTTACTATCATTAAGATTATCAAAAGTAAGTGGTTTATTAACTGGTGTGTATTCAGTTGCTTCCATTTTAGGCTTTGTTTTTTCTTTTTTATCTATCTCTAATTTTGGAAGTAAAAGATGCATTGGAAGCTTTGTATCAGATGCTTTATATACTAAGTAGTAGTCATATCCTACAATCTCGTTTACCCATTCGAAATCACCAGTACATGAGACTTCCAAAATATTCTCATCATTTACAGTTATAGTGGCTTTATAAAATGGTTTATTATAAAGTTTATATTCATAATCATTATCAGATTGGTGCCAATGAGTAAATTCAATGTTAACTACATCACCCTTAACATTTAAAAAAGTAGTAGAACCATATTCATGGTAGTATTTTTCTTTTTCAACGCTAGTACAACACAAATTGTCTAAATAAGATTTCTTTATGTAGTACTCTGGTGATATTCCTAATGCAATATCCTTTATCTCATCATATAATTTTTTTGTAGTTTCATCATCCTTATCCCACGTCCTTTCATAATATCCTTTTTCCATAAAATCATCTCCTCTTGACTTAAAGTATAGCCCGTTTTATAATATAGATAAAATATATATTTTTGATATTAAATATAAGTAGGAGTTATATTATGGATATTAGTCTAGATTTATATAAAATATTTTATACAGTTGCCCAATGTGGTAGTATATCTTCTGCTGCAGAGAAACTATTTATTTCTCAACCAGCTATTACATTTCAAATTAAAAAATTAGAAGAACAATTAGATACAAGTTTATTCACAAGAACTAAACATGGTGTAGTACTAACAGAAGAAGGAACTGTTCTTTATGAATATATTAATAAAGCTATGGAAACCATTACTAATGGAGAAAATGCTTTGTCTAATTTAAAAAACTTGGACAGTGGAATAATAAGAATAGGTTCATCTACCACAGTATGTAGACATGTAGTAATGCCATACTTAGAAGAGTTTCATAAGAAATATCCTAAGATAGATATACAAATAGTTAATAATCTTACAGTTAATTTAATTAAAGATTTAAGAAATGGTAATCTAGATATATTATTTTTAAATTTACCAATGACTGAGAATAAAGATTTAAACATTATACCTATCTGTGATGTCCAAGATATATTTGTAGGTAATAAAGATTATTATGATAAAACAAAAGGTAAATTAAAATTAGAAGAATTAAAAGATTATCCACTTATATTTCAAAAATTACCATCTAATACAAGAAGTTATTTAAATAACTATTTAAAGAATAATAATATGGATATAAAACCTCAATTAGAAGTAGTAAGTTATAACTTAATAATGGATTTAGTACATGCAGGATTTGGAATAGGGTATGCAACAAAAGAATTTATAAAAAAAGAATTAGATAATAAAGAATTATATGAAATAAAAGTAGAACCTAAAGTAGAAAAAAGATATATAGGACTTGCTACTATAAATAAAAAAACACCTAACTACAGTGTTAATAAGTTAATTCAAATGATCACAAAAAAATAAGAGTAAACTCTTATTTTTTTATTTTTATTAACTGCCTACACTCGTAATTATCAAGATTGTGTAAATTGTTAGCTTCTGTATATTTATTAATCTCTTCATTATACATATATAATCTATTTGATTTATCACCAATAGTATTTCCATCAAAGAAACAAGGTTTCATATTTTCTAAAGTCCAATATTTTTTAATACCTATATCTCTAATAACTCCTTTTTTAAGAGAAAACCCTCTAGAATCAACTATTCTAGATGGTAAAGGATTAGGTGTAGAATAGAATTTGAATAGTGAATCGTCAAGATTCTTACCATTAAAAGAAACTCTTAAATATGATCCATCGTAGATATTAGTTACAGTGCTAGCAACAAGATTTAGTTTTTCTTCAGGATTCATATTTCTTAAATCTATTAAAAATTGAGAAGGAACAAAATATTCTGCAACCCCCAATTTATCTTTAATAAGATGTCCTTTTTCATCTTGGTCCTCTATTATTGTACGAACTAATTTGGATGGTGCACCCCATTCACGTGTACTACGAAAGAACTGGGCACGGCTACTTAGTTTTTCAATTGCCTCAAGACTAACTGTAGTGTTGTAGAAAAAATTCTTTCCACAAACAATATCGCAAGCGCTATAATCAGGGCTTGTATATAGAGGTAAAAAACCTGAAAAATCCATATTTTTAAAAACATTGTTCTGATTTTCAATACACCATTGGTTTTCATCAAGGAAACCACCTAAACCATCAAATACATTGAAATGTACCCAAGTGTTATTCGCAAATTCAACACCAATAATCTCACTGCTTTCCACTAAATTATTGAAAATGGAAGAATCATAGAATCTACAATTAATAAAATTACAATCGACAACTCTACAATTTTCTAAACTAAGGTAAGAAAAATTACAATTAATAAAAGTTAAATTTCTAAATTCTCTTTTTGTAATATTGTTACTACCATCTTGAGAATTCACACTTATGTTTTTAAAAACATAGGGTTCTCCATTTTTTTCATCAATTATTTTTAAAATGTCAGAGTATTCAACATCTCTCGTCATTTTATCAAAATCTATCATATGATCACCTCTTGATTTGTTATTATAGCATAAGGAAAATTTTTATGCTATAATAATTTCAAAGTTACTTATCAGGAGGTTTCGTAAATGTTTGGTAAATTAAGAGAAGCAATAGAAAAAACTAAAGCAAATAAGGAACAAGAAAGTATAGAAAGAGGTAGAAAAAAAGCCGCAAATTTTTTAGTTTGTGGTAATAGTAAAGGTATAGAAAAAAATCCAGGGGCTTCTATCGGAGAATATGCTGCAGCTGCTTATGATGGATTAAATAAGTTAATAGATGCGAAGCATGAAGCTGAAGATAAAGTTAAGGATCTACAAAATCAATTAAACCAAGAACATAAAGAGCATGAAGAAGCAATGAAAAAACAAGCAGCATATTATAAAAAAGAATTGGAAAAACAAGCAGAATATTATAAAACAGAAATTACTAATTTAAGAAGTCAAAAAAGATATCTTGCATCTTTAAAAAGGCAAAAGACTGAATTGGATGATAAAGTAGATGAGTATATTAAATGGTACTTTAAAAATTCTGTTAAGGGACAATATACAGAAGTTGGTGAATATCTTTGCCCTAGAGAAATGAGAAATGCAATTGAAACAATCGCTGTATGGTATGAATTAAGATATCCAAGAGATGAAGTTTATAGATTAATAAATGTTGAGGGTATTTATAGTGATATTAATAAAGATATGGTTAAGAATAATAACTATGTAGAAGATGTTGTAAACCCTTTGGGTGGATTCTCTGGAAGATGGAATAGAGGTTTCATAGAAAAAAAGATAAACGAGGGTATTCTTAAAAAAGAACCAGAATTCCCTATAGATGAGTTTGATTGGACTAAGTTTTTTGATTTAAATACTCTAATGAGCTTGATGGATGAAAGATGGGTTCTATCAAAACAAGATACTAGTGGTTACGTATATCTAGATAGAAAATGCTGTGCGCATCAACCCTTCTTATATATATCAGTTGATGGTATTGTTAAAGATGCACAATACGTAACTCAAATAACAAACTACCAAGTTAATAATGATGAATTAATAGGATTAACTCCAGGGCAAGTAGCCAATCTATTTGCTGAAAGAGGTGTAGTTTTACCAAAAGAGAATGATTTGGATAGTCTTATAGATAGAATAAAACTAGAGAATAAACAACAAGAAGGAATGCTAGACTGTGTAATGTATAGACTTATTGAACGTGGTGGTAATAGAGTAGGACCTCGTAGAGCATTCTTATTTGCTAAAGAATTTGGTAGAGATATAAATATTCCAATGCAATATGGTGGAGATACAACTGATCCATATTTAAGAAACTTTATTAATGAATATCTTAAAGCTGGAGGAACTCAAGATTTAGTATGCTATCGAAACTATTTTATGAGAGCAAGTGCTAATGAAAATCCAGAAAGTTTGACTATTAGAGAATTATTAAAATTACATAATGAACCTACACAAGAGGAATTAGATACAATACGAAGAATAGCCAAAATTCTCGCAAGAACTCCACAATACAAAGAAGGAGAACAAGCAAAAATACTTCAAAAAAGTTAAAAGACAATTATAAAAAATTGTCTTTTTTCTATTGCTAAAAAACGTATTTCTAATTATAATAAAAAATATCTTTTAGTGGGGGGATAAAAAAGAAGTTTTAAAATATTGGTTAGATGACGAATTTTACCATAGCTATGGTAGTAAAGAAATTGCAGAAAGATTAAATGTTACTTCAAAAGAAGTAGTAAATATTAAAAACAAAGCATTCCAAAAAATAAGAAACAATCCTATTATGGAAAAATATAAGAATAGTTTTATAGATTAAAAAAACACATCAATATGATGTGTTTTTTTGTTTTAGATATGATTTGTTTTTATATAAATTGCAACTGTATTTGGTATATCAATATATTCTTCATCAGTTAATGGAATGTCATCTGTAAATGAAGGAGTAGATAAAAGCTTTTTATCTTTTAGTCCATACTCTTCTGATAATAATTCATAATATTTTGTTGATAAACGTATATCCGAATTGTCTTTATGACTTAATCCTTTTGATAATCTATGTTGTAATAGGTCCATCACTTTTCTTTTTTTATAATAATTATCTGTAATTTCAGCGGCTTCTCCACCTTCAACAATTAGTTCTGTATAACTTGGTAATTTTGTATTATTAAGTTTTTCTTTAAGTATTTCAACGTTTTCTTTTATTCTTTCTGAACCATCTACATATTTAACAATACTAATTTTTCCACATGGTGGAGTATCTTTATGATAATTCACATTATAACAGTATTCGAATAGTGGTTCAAATAGTGAACGCTCATTATTGCCCTTAGTTTTAACACAAATTCCGGGAGTATTAGTTGAATTAGAAGAAACGATTAAAAGATCATTATCTTTAAATATTTCTAATGCACGATGATATATATTAAATTTTGCAATGCTTTGATATGCATAAATACCTGATAAAACGTTTCTTTCTTCTTCACTAATATTATCCTGAATAACTGAAAATTCCAGATTCAATAATGAATTAAGATAGTCCATCATTGGTTTAGATAAAATTCCCTCTACAGTTTTTAATTCAGCTTTTAGTTCTTCGGGTGTTTTAATTAATTCCATACAAAAACCTCCTTGATGGAGATTATTATAACACAAATGGTTCAAATCACAATAAAAAAACACATCTGAGATGTGTTTCTGTATTCAAACTGGGGCCCAAATTTAACGTGTTTACGAAAAATCGGCACAAATCTATGAATTGAGATTTTCTCAATTGCTAAATAAAATATAACACAACATTATGACATTTGCAAATGATTATGATTTGTCGTATTTATAAAAACCTTCCCCAGAGGATTTCCCTAATTTTCCTTCTTCAATATATTGGTTTAACATATTTAACATTCCTTTGTAATTATAAGGTAACATCATTTTCTTTAATAAAGGACTCATTAATCCAGGAACTTTTTGATATTGTTCAACTATATTTTTTGCAGTTGTCAATCCTACAGTATCAATAATTTCAAATGGTCCTTTTGGAGCACCTGTTCCTCTTTTCCAGGCTGTATCAATGCTTTCAGCATCAGATATTCCATTCGTTAATAAATCCATACCACTTAATAAAAATGGTACAAGCATAGAATTTAATAGATATCCTGATTTTTCTTTTAAAACAGGAAGAGGTAACATTCTAATGCTTGTTGCAAATTCCATTATCTCATCAAAATATTTTTTATCAGTTCCATCATGAGTCATTACTTCGGCTGTATTTTTAATCCATATTGTGTTTGCAAAATGAAGTGATAAATATTTTTCGGGTCTTCCTGTATATTTAGCAAACATAGATGGTAATAGAGTAGAAGAGTTAGTTACAATAACCGTTTTTTCTTCTAACAATGGAGCTAAAGTTTGATAAAATTTAATTTTTTCATCTTTAATCTCAGCCATAGATTCAATTACCAAATCTGCATCTTTCACTGCTTCTTTCATATCAACTTCTAATTTAATATTGTTATAGGCAAGATCAACTTTTTTTAAACACTCTTCTTTATTAAAACTATCAATATCAGATATTCCTCTTGCCCAACTATTCTCATCATGAGGATTTAAAGACTCAATGGTTTCAATGTAATCTTTTTTTAATGTATCTAGCTTAGGTTGTGTTCTTGTTTTACTATCTTCACTTCTTAACCATATTGTTACATCGTATCCACAATAAGCTGATTGAAAAGCAATTTGACTTCCCAAAACACCTCCGCCAGCAACTACTATTTTCTTATAATTCATATAATTCTCCTTATTTTTATTAATATATATATATTATTATACCATTTTGATACAAAAAAAAGAATCTATAAAATAGACTCTTTTTATTTTAAACTGGGGCGTCGTATGAGAATCGAACTCATGCGTACTAGTGCCACAAACTAGCGTGTTAACCACTTCACCAACGGCGCCATTTCAAAATACATATATATTTTAGCAATAAATCTTCTTTTTGACAAGTATTATTTTATATTTTTAGGCATTTGTCTATACAGATATTTACCCATAGAATAAATTAAAAAGAAGGGAGATATTATGAATAACTATAAATACTATGATTATTTATATAGAAATAATATGAATATGAATAATCAAAATCTATTTAATCCTACAGAAGGATTTATCAAAGGAAATATGTTTTCTAATTTATATAGTGGGTATAAAAACTATACTCCACAAAGATTAAACCCAAGAAATGAACAAGAAAAAATGCTTTATGAATTAGATTCTATTAGTTTTGCAGCTCATGAATTAAACCTATATTTAGATATGCATCCAGAAGATCAATCTATGGTTACATTATTTAATGACTATAGAAGAAAGTTAGAAGAATTAACTAAAAATTATGAAGATAAGTTTGGACCATTAATGGTAAATAGTGAAGAGATGGAAAATAAAACATTCTCATGGACTAATTCGCCATGGCCATGGGAGGGTACTAATGTTTAAATATAGTAAAAGATTACAATATCCAATAAATATTAAAAAGAAAGATTTAAAAATGGCTAAATACTTAGTAACACAATATGGTGGATCTAATGGTGAATTAGGGGCAGCACTAAGATATTTAAATCAAAGATTAACTATGCCAGATAATAAAGGTAAAGCTTTATTAAACGATATTGGTACTGAAGAATTAGGTCATGTTGAAATGTTAGAAACAATGATTTATCAATTGATGAAAGATGCAACTCTTGAAGAAATAAAAGAAGCAGGACTTGATACTCATTATGCAGAACATGCTAAAGCATTATTTCCAACTGATGCTAATGGAGTGCCTTTCACAGTAACATACTTTGCCACAACAGGTGACCCAATGGCAGACCTTTCAGAAGATATGGCTGCTGAACAAAAAGCTAGAGCTGTCTACGAGAACCTAATTGACCTAACTGATGATCCTGATGTAATAGGACCACTTCTATGGTTAAGGCAAAGAGAGATAGTTCATTATGCTAGATTTAAAGAATTATTTGAACATTATGAAAAGAAACTAAAAAATGGTAATAATGAAATAAAAAATATGAAGTATATGAATAATGATGATTATTTTATAACTAATTTAAATAACTATCAAAACTACATGTAAAAAGATAGAGAAATCTATCTTTTTATGTTATATTAAAAGAGGTGATAATATGGAATATAAAGTAACTTTAAAAAAGTTTTTTAAACATCTACATACAATAAACAAACATAGATTTAGAGTATTTTGTTTATCTTGTAAAGCAGGAATCCCATTGCAAGGACTAGTTCATGATTTATCTAAATACAGTCCTGAAGAATTTTGGGAAGGTGTTAAATATTTTCAAGGTAGTTATAGCCCAATAAGAAATTGTAAAATGATAGAAGGTTATAGTAAAGCATGGTTACATCATAAAGGTAGAAATAAACATCACTATGAATACTGGTCAGACTTACATGCTCCTGAAACACAACCAGTTATGCCATTCAAGTATTTCGTAGAATTAGTTTGTGATACATACGCAGCCGGTCAAGTATATTGTGGAAAGGGATGGACTCCTAAATATCAAGAAGATTATTGGAAGAAGACAAGAGGAGATAAATACTTAAATCCTAAATTAGTTAAACTATTAGATGAAGTATATAGAAATGGGACTAAATTTGGCTTAAAGAAAGTTTTAAGAAAAAGATATTTAAAAAATTTGTATGATAAATATATAAAGTAGGTGATAATATGAAATACCCAGAATTTTTAAAAGAAAATAATACAATTGGTGTGCCAGCACCATCAGCGGGATCTAAAGATAAAAAGAAAATTAATAGATATAAAAATGCTGAAAAAAAACTAAGTGAATTAGGATATAAACTTAAATTATCTAAAAATATTTATAATAATATTAATGAAAGAAGTGCAGATAAAAAAACTAGAGGAAAAGAATTAAATGAAATGTTTAAATCTAAAGATATAGATTTTATTCTATGTGCAGCAGGGGGAGAATTTTTAATAGAATGTTTGCCATATGTAGATTTTAATCTATTAAAAGAAAATCCTAAGTTTGTCGCAGGATTTAGTGATCCTACAGGAATCCTTTTTCCAATAACTACTAAATATGATATTGCTACTATTTATGGAAATAACTTCTCATCATTTGGAATGGAAAAATATAGTAGAAGTCATTATGACTTTTTAGATTTAATTACTGGAAAGAAATTTGATTTTAAGAGTTATCCATTATATGAAGGAGAACGTTTAAAACAAAAAACAGGATTAGAATCATATAATTTAAAGAAAAGAGTAAAATGGAAAACTCTAAATGATAAAGATATTAAATTAAAAGGAAGAATCATTGGAGGATGCTTTGATTTAATAAATGAACTTATTGGAACTAAATATGATGGTATGAAAGAGTTTAATGAAAAATATAAAGATGATGGAATTATTTGGTTTTTTGATAACTGTGAATTAAGTATGGAAGAGACAATAAGAGTATTATGGAAGATGAATGAATTTGATTACTTTAAATATTGTAAAGGTGTAATTTTTGGAAGATTTGGAGTAGAAAATTCATATGCTGGTTATGATGTAAAAGGATGTTTAAAAGATAGTGTTTTAAGTGATTTGAAAATACCAGTAATATATGATGCTGATATATCTCATAAAGCCGAAACACTACCTATAATAATAGGTAGTATTGCTACTATTGAATGCATTAATAATAAAGGAACAATAAGCTTTGAATTAAAATAAAATACCAGAAATGGTATTTTTTAATATGTAAAATTATTGTAAAACAATAAATAAATATTGACTTTCAAAAAATAACTGCATATACTTAAAACATGAAGGAGAGATTTTATGGCGAAAAATAATAATCAAAAAATAGGTAAGGTAATAAAGATAATATTAATAATTGGAACAATTCTATCTATCCCAGCAATGATTATAATTCCATTCTTATTAAAACATAGTATATCGTTAATTCATTCTATGTTGATAGTATATCCTAATTGCATTTTAATATTAGGAATTACGTGGGGCTTTATTAAATTATTTAAATCATTAGAAGATAATAATCCATTTAATCGTAGTAATGTAAAGATATTAAAAAATATGGGTATTATTTCATTTATAATGAGTGGTTTATGGTTTGTTGATTTGTTAGATTTACTTCTTATTATAAAAAACTATTATTTAAACTATACATTAGTATTAATATTCTTAACACTATTGTTCATAGGCATAGGAATAGCTTTATATATATTAAGTATTCTATTTAAACAAGCAACTCTTTATAAAGAAGAAAATGATTTAACAATCTAGGGGGAATAATATGATAGTAGTTAATTTAGATGTCATGATGGCTAAAAGAAAAATATCTTCTATGGAATTAGCAGAAAAACTAGGTATCACACAAGCTAATCTTTCAATATTAAAAACCAACAAAGGAAAAGCTATTAGATTTTCTACTTTAGAAAAGATATGTGAAATACTAAATTGTAAACCTGGAGATATTTTAGATTATGAAAGAGGTGAAGAAAAATGAAAAAAGCATGGATTTATTTACTATTACTTTGTATATTAAATTCTATTCTTTTATATGGACAATGTTTAGGTATTAACGTAATCCTATTCAATGTCCCATTCCTAATATTCTTAATAATATATTTAAAAGTAAATAATTTAATTAAAAATAAAAAAGGATTACTATTTATAATACCAATTTTAATTCTTTCAATAATACCTACATTCTATAGTAATATATTTGTATTATTAAATGCTATAGTAATACCAATTCTATATATATTATTATTTATATATACAATGTATCCTACATATAACATTATTGACTTATTAAAAAAAGGAATACTTCAAATATTCTTACCTGTTGGTAAAATAGGAAACTTTTTTAGAGTAGTAACTAGTGGTATAAGAGAAAAAGTAAAATTAACTGATAAGACAAAGAAAACGTTAAAAGCATTATTAATAGTAGTACCTATAACTATCTTAGTATTATGGTTATTAACTAGTGCTGACATGGTATTTGGAAATTATTTTTCTAAAATATTTAAAGTGTTTGATTATATTCCAAATAATAATATAATTCAAAGAACAATAGTAGTTTTCTTATTATTCACATATATAGGTTCAACATTAATATATTCAATAAATCCTGAAACCACTGAAACAAAAAGAAAAAACTTAGATTATGTAACAATAAGATTATTACTCACAGTATTAAATATAATATATGTAGTATTTGATATTATTCAAATAAGATCATTATTACTACATCAAGTAGGTAATACTATTACTTATGCAGAATATGCAAGACAAGGATTCTTCCAATTAATGTTTATTTCAGTAATAAACTTAATAATTATATTATTATCTAAGAGTACAAAAGAAACTAAATATAATAAAACAATGAGTATCACAATGATATTTTTAACACTAATAATAATTGCTTCTTCATTTATTAGAATGTATTTATATGAAACAACATATGGATATACGATATTAAGATTAGGAGTATATATAATATTAATTACTGAAGTATTATTACTAATTCCAACTCTAATATATATCTTTAATCCTAAATTTAAGATATTAAGAAGTTATTTATATATCACAATATTTGTATATACATTTATAAATCTATTCTCAATAGAAAAAATAATTACTGAGAATAATATTAAAAGATATTATATAAAAGATGATATAGATATAGAATATTTAGAAAATTATAACTATGATAATATTCCAGAGTTATATAAATTATTTAAGAAAACAGATGATGAAGAATTAAAAAAAGAAATAGTATTCTATTTCTATAACATGAAAAATAATATGAAATTTGAAAATGATAGTATTTTTGAATATAGTTATTCTAAAGACCAAGCTAAGAAGATACTAAATAAATTAAAAGCAAAAGATGATAAAATATACTTTAAGTAGGAGTAATTATGAAGGAATTAGAAAAAGAAATAGCACAAATAAAAGAAAGAAATAAAAGAGTAGAGAAAGATAAAGCATGGGAAACAAGTTGGACAAGAAGAATATGTATAATGATACTAACTTACATTGTAGTAGTTATATATTCATATATAGTACAAAAATATAATAATATTTTCTTTAGTTCAATAGTACCGGTAATAGGATTTACTTTATCAACTTTATCTTTAAAATTAGTTAGAAAAATATGGGAGAAAAAAAAGGAAAATTAAATTTCCTTTTTTATTTGTTCAAATACTTTACCAATGGAATCATTAATTACCAAATCACACATACTATCATAATTAGTTTTATCACGATTAATAAGTACTAAGTGCTTCCCTCTAAAATAATTAATAAAAGAGGCTGCTGGATATACATTTAAACTAGTACCACCAATAATCAATAAATCACAAGTTGCTATAGCTTTAATAGAGTTAGCAACAGTTTCTTCATCTAAACCTTCTTCATATAATACAACATCAGGTTTTATTATTCCTCCACAACTACACTTAGGAATACCAGTACTGTTAAATACATAGGTATCATCATAAAACTTATGGCATTTCATACAATAATTTCTTTTAATAGATCCATGTAATTCATAAACTTTTTTACTACCAGCGCTTTGATGAAAACCATCTATATTTTGGGTAATAACGCAAGTTAGTATTTTTTTTTCTTCCATAAGACTTAAAACTTCATGAGTAATATTAGGTTTAAAGTTTCTAGTATCTAATTTATCTTTATAGAATTTATAAAATTCCAAAGTATTATTCATAAAGAAATGATGTGAAAGAATCTCCTCTGGTGGATAGTCATATTTCTCATTATATAATCCATCTTTACTTCTAAAATCTTTTAATCCAGACTCTGTGGAAACTCCAGCTCCACCAAAAAACACAGTAGAATTAGACTCCTTAATCCATTTAATTAATGTATCAATATCATTCATAAAATCACCAATTTTATTATACTATATTATAGGTTGTGTAAAACCCCTGAAATTGACAAAAAAGGGTATTTTATGGTATAATACACATATCATTGTTGAGGTGATAAAATGAAACAGGCTAAGTTAATTAGTTATCTTACCCTAGTTGTTGCTATCATGATGTTATCAACAGGATTAGTTATGGAAAGTACTAATAACCTTAAGGTAACTGAAGAAGCATTAGATATGAAAAACGTAGTAGCCAGTGCTATTGATGTTAAAGAAGGAAATAAAGAAAAAATAAAAACTTCTGAATTATCTACTAACATCGATATGGAAACTGCACCTGCTGCTTATCTAAAAATAGAAAAAGTATTTAGTGAAATAAGTACGGAAGAAGCCATAGCTGCATTAAATGATGGTACATTAAAGATGGAGTATTCTGCAGTGTACTCATATAATGGTCTTAATAAGAGAAGAGGGGCAATATATTATAACGGGCATAGGGAAACTTATTACTCAGAAAAAGTATTGCCAGGTAATGGATTACGAATTCCGGGAAGACACGTTGCAGACGATGGTACAATACGAGATGAAAATGGTTATATCTGTGTAGCTGCAGATCCAGGATTCTTAGCTAGAGGAACTGTGTTAATAACTTCATTAGGCCCTGCTAAAGTATATGATAGTGGATGTGCTTATGGTACAGTAGATATCTATGTAAACTGGTAAGATGAAGGCTAGAAAATCTAGTCTTTTTATTATGTCCATAAAATGTGATATAATAAATTAAAATATACAGTAGTAGGAGGAATAATATGATATGTCCAAAATGCAAAATGAAAATGAATAATGAAGATTATTGTTTCCATTGTGGTTATATGTCAAATGGGAATGTTATTGAACAAAAAGAAGTTGCTCCTACCATGTTAGAATTATATTTTGGTGAAAAATATGATAAGTATATGAGAAATAAAAACTGGCTTATTGCTGGTATTTTAGGACCAATTTATATTTTTTGCCAAGGACATTATTTAATTGGGTTATTATTAATTGTTCTAGATTATTTTATCTCATTATTTTTCCTAGTTTTTAATCATGCATTCTTATACTATTATATTGTTTTATTACTAAATTTTATATATTTAGTATTTAATAGAGCTGTTTGGGCAACAATTGGAAATATGATTTATCTCAAATTACTAACAAAAAGATTAAATAAAATGAAAGAAACTAATTATGATAAGTATGAATCAAATATTCAACAATTATATAAGAAAGATCATAAATTTACTGTATTGAAGTACTTTATATTTGGATTATTATTTTTATTGATATTTTATTTTATTAAGGAAGCTATATATAATAATGCAGGACTATTATAAAAATAGTCTTTTTTTATATCTAAATTCATACAATATAGAGGGTGTAAACTTGACATTTTTGAGAAAATTTGATATAATTATACCTGTAATTGATGGCACATTATTCTAGTCAATTACTTTATTATGAAGACGATCGTAAAAAGTCGTTAAAAGGCACATCTGTGAAACCTCTGGTGTTTGCTTCTTACGCCCAGTTTGGGGTGGATGCTGGAGATGAGAATCTTGGGCGACTCATAATGGCATATGAATCACGACCCATTATTCGTGGAGACCAATTCTTGTGGTAAATCTATACGAACAACTTCTGATGATATTACTACGGTATTGGATATGAACCTGTATTGTGGCGAAAGCTATGTACAGTGTAGCCTGTCTTGCGTGAAGGTTTTGGGATAAATGATCTCTTTTATTTTTGGGCGGCCACCCATAATAAAAATTGCATTTTGAAATAATCTTTGCAAAAAAGAATTAATATTAAAGTGTTGGAGAGGAAATCTCCTAGAGTGTACTTCAATATAAGATTGCAGTGGGCACTAAGTGGTAATCAAGTCGTATGTTTGGAAACAACATATTGATTTCTTTAAAGGGGAACCACAATATTGGTAACGATATTGTAGAAATCAGGGAAATCCTACTTGACCTATGGCTCAAAGTTAATTATATTGAATGCCAAACAATTTTTGAAAAAAATAAGTAGTCAAACTACTTTTTTTTTATGCTATAATTTAAATAGAGGAATAATTATGAAAAAACAAAGCGAATTAAAAAACTTAGTAGAACAAACTAAAAAAAGAGAAAAGATAAAAAAAGAAAGAGTAGATATCAAATGGATAATCACAATTATAATAGTGGCATTTGTTATTTCATTTGGATTGTCTTTTGTAGCAAACGCTACAATACCTAATCTATCATTAGTATTTGGTATTATTATCACATTAGTATTTATACTTATAGGTATATTATTTGATATTATCGGAGTAGCAGTAACTGGTGCAGATGAAGCTGTATTTCATTCAATGGCTTCCCGCAAAGTAAAAGGAGCATCTACTGCAGTTAAGTTAAAAAAGAATGCCGATAAAACATCAAGTTTCTGCTGCGATGTAATAGGTGATATCTGTGGTGTTATTTCAGGTGCTGCTGGTACTACAATATGTGCAATATTAGTAACTAAGTATCACACAGATTTATTACTAACAGGATTAATATTAACCGCAATTATTTCATCCTTAACTATAGGTGGAAAAGCATTAGGTAAAAGTTTTGCCATTAATAAAAGTGATATTATCTTATATGAGTTTTCAAAATTTGTTTCAAATTTTTACCATTAGTTTACAAATAAAACTATATATGGTATAGTAATGCGTAAAAAGAGAAGGAGTATTTATGGGATACCGATTAGATGATAAAGAAATAAAAAAATTTAATGTTAGATTAATTGGTAAAGGTAAAAAAGGAAATGTTTATCGTTTTCATGATGCTGCCTTAAAACTATTTAAAGAAGATATTCCTCCTATTGAAGAAGAAACAGCAAAATATTTAACAAGTATTTCTACAGATAGAATTCTACTTCCTATAAATCTAGTATTTTATAATAATAAATTTAGAGGATATACATATAAATTAGTACCTAAAAAAGGTTCTGGTCAAAGAATGACAATGTTACCTAAAACAGATTTAGTTCAAGATATTAGAATCTTAGAAAGAGATATTGATACATTAACTGATAAAAGTGTATTATTAAGTGGTTTAGATGAAACAAATAGTATCTTCAATGGTGAATTATATCTAACAGATCCATCAGGATATTCAGTACTAGAAGATATGAGTAAAGATGAATTAAATAGAATTAATAAATTTCAATTACACTTATTATTAGTAAAATTAATTAAAATAGATTTAAATAAAACTAATTTTTCAACAAAAGCCAATATAGATGAAATTGAAAGAATGTTAAAGACAAAAGATGCTGATGAAAATAGTAGCGATTTCTTCGCAGAAATAATAAGTAAAAATGATACAGTAAGAGAATTTGTAAAAAAACTATAAGACAAGTAAAAACTTGTCTTTTTATTTTGTATATAGTAAAATATAATAAGTTTTGAGGTGATTAAATGATACAAGTAAGTAATGTAAGCCTAAAATTTGGAAAAAGAACATTGTTTGAAGATGTTAATTTAAAATTTACCAATGGTAATTGCTATGGATTAATAGGAGCTAATGGTAGTGGAAAATCAACTTTTTTAAAACTATTAAGTGGAGAATTAGAAACTACTACTGGTGAAATTTCTATATCAAAAGGAGAAAGAATTTCTATTTTAAAGCAAGATCACTACGAATATGATGAAAAAAGAGTAATGGATGTTGTATTAATGGGTAATCCTAGATTATATGAAATAATTGAAGAAAAAGATAGAATGTACTCACAAACAGAATTCTCTGAAGAAGATGGAATGAAATTAGCTAACCTAGAAGCAGAATTTATGGAATTAGATGGATGGAATGCCGAAGCAGATGCTGCTACTTTATTAAATAATTTAGGTATTAATGAAGAATTTCATTATTTAAATATGAAAGAAATACCAGTTAAATTAAGAGTTAAAGTATTACTTGCTCAAGCATTATTTGGTAATCCTGATATTCTTCTTTTAGATGAACCAACAAACTCTCTAGATTTAGATGCTATTCGTTGGTTAGAAGAATTCTTAATTAATTTTAATAATACAGTAATTATAGTATCTCATGATAGATATTTCTTAAATAAAGTTTGCACTCATATAGTTGATATTGATTATACAAAAATCAAATTATATGTAGGTAACTATGACTTCTGGTATGAATCAAGTGAATTATTACAAAAACAAATGAGAGAATCAAATAAAAAGAAAGAAGAAAAAATAAAAGAATTACAAGCATTCATCGCAAGATTCTCAGCTAATGCATCAAAGTCTAAACAAGCAACTTCACGTAAGAAGATGTTAGAAAAAATAGAATTAGATGAAATAATACCTTCTTCAAGAAAATATCCATATATAGATTTTAAAATAGAAAAAGAAGCAGGAAAAGAAATATTAAAAGTAGAAAACCTAGTAAAAGAAGTAGATGGAAAAAGAATAATTAATAAGATATCATTCACAGTATTAAAAGGTGATAAAATCTGTTTTATTGCTAAAGATGATATGGTAAAAACAATGTTATTTAATATATTATCTGGAAAAGAAAAATATGATAAAGGAACTATAGAGTGGGGTAAAACAATTATTCCAGAATATATTCCACAAGATAATACAAGTTATTTCAATACAGATAAAAATATATTAGAATGGTTAGGACAATATTATGATATAAAAGATGAAACAGTCACAAGAGGTTTCTTAGGAAGAATGTTATTCTCAGGTGATGATGTATTTAAAAAAGTAAATGTATTATCAGGAGGAGAAAAAGCAAGATGTATGTTATCTAAAACAATGCTACAAGAACCAAACTTCTTAATTTTAGATGAGCCAACAAACCATCTTGATCTAGAAAGTATAACTTCTCTAAATAAAGGGTTAGAAAACTTTAAAGGAGAAATACTTTTCACATCACGTGACTATGAACTTAATAGAACAGTAGCTAATAGAGTAATAGAAATAAAAGAAGATGGTACTATTATAGATAGGACAATGACTTATGAACAATATTTAGAAGAAAGTAAAAAGTAGTCTTTTTACTTTTTTAATTGAATAATAAAATATCTGTGCTATAATAAAATAAAAAAGAGGTTATACTATGAATAAGAAACTACTAGGAATTATAGGGACATCATTAATAATAGTATTGCTAATTATAAGTTTTGTAATTCCAAATAAGGATAAAACACCAGAACAAATTACAATGGAAATTGTTTCAAACGCAACAAATGAAAGTCAAAAAATAAAACCTGAAGAACAAAAAGAGTTTATTGAAATAAATATAGATGATTATCTTAATAAATATAATGAAAATGAAAAATCAATAGTATTTGTCGGTAGATTAATATCCCAAGATTATCAAATAGTAGCGCCAATCTTACATAATTTAGCATATAAATATAATTTAGATATATATTATTTAAACTCAGATAATTTCACAACTGAAGATAAAACAAAATTTGTAGAATCGGATACATTCTTTACTGAAGGATTTGGTTCAGCATTATTCACAATAATAGGTAATGGTAAACTACATGATATAGTTGATGGAATAACAGATACTGAACATTATATAAAGTTTTTAAAAAGAAATGGATATATAAGTTAAGGAGGTTGCAGTATGGGAGCAATATATAAAAGAGTATTAAGATTTAAACAAAAATATCCAAACACAGTAGCGTGGAGACTAGAAAAAAATGCTAGTGTTATTGAAAAACATTTAAATCCAGGAGAGGAAGTTAGATATGCGTTCGCTGCTCAGAAGAATGATAATATATTTAATATATTTGAAACAGCAGTAGTAGTCCTAACTACCAAAAGAATCTTAATAGGTAGAAAAAGAGTATTATATGGTTACTTTTTAAACTCAATCACACCTGATATGTTTAATGACTTAAAAGTACAAGGTGGATTACTTTGGGGAAAAGTACATATAGATACAGTAAAAGAATATGTTACACTTTCTCATATAAGTAATAATGCCTTGACAGAAATAGAAACAGAAGTATCTACATACATGATGGAAGAAAAGAAAAAATACGCAAATGAATTAAGTGATGGAGACTAGGAATTAGTCTCTTTTTTTGTTATAATTTATATGGTGGTAGTATGAATAGAATTAAAAAAATAATTTTAGTAATATTCTTATTAGTATTAGTATATTTTGGTTATAGAATACTAATCAAAGAACACGAAGTATCTTATACTATTGATAAGTATAAAATCAAAGAACACTTTTATATAAATAAAAATCACTATTATGATTTAATTATTTCTAAAGATAAACTAAATTATACTTATACATTGGATAAAAACTTATCTAAAGAAAAAAGAATTATAAAAGAAATAAAAACATATAAAAGTAATAATTTAGTATGTATAGTTCCTATATATAAAGAGAATATAGAATTAAACGTATATTGTAATATAAATAATGAAGAAGTATCTAATGATTATTTAATTAAAACTTATAATAATGATTTTAAAATTATTAAAAAGAAAATTAAAAAGTATAAAATAAAATATCCAAGTAATAAAAATATATATAAAAAATATAAAAAGAACACAGTATTTCAAAATAATATATTAGATAATTATAATTATTATATATGGAACTATAAAGGAATATTAGTTTTAAATAATAAAGAATTAAAATACCAAAAAATATTAAATTATGATTTATATGATAATATAATGGCTGTTTCTATAGATAGATATTATGTATTATTTGAAAATACAGATGTAAATGGAATTAAGAATATTTATTACTATGACTCTAAAAATAAGAAATTAAATACATTTAAATTAAAAGAAAAATTATCTAAGGATTCATATATTAATGGAGTAGTGGATAATTATATTTATGTTACTGATCGAAAAAATAAAAAGGAATATAAAATCAACATATTAAAGAAAATAATTACTCAAGTGGACGATGACATAAATTATATAACATACCAAAATAATAAGAAAAAAGAATTATCTAAAAGTGATTTCTTTATGAATGACCAATATTTTGATAATACTTATACAGTAGACAATAAAATAAAAGATAATAATTATTATTACTACTATAAAAATAATAGAATTTATAAATCATTAGATACTAATAAAAAACATTCTAAATTACTATTAGAATTAGAAGATATAAAAGAGTGGAAAGTATATAATGATATAATCGTTATTATGGCAAAAGATACAATATATCAGTATACAGAAAAAGAAGGATTAAGAAAAATAGTAAAAAGTAATGAATTAAAATATAATTATAAAAATATATATAAAATAGGGAAGAAATAAACTTTCCTATTTTTTTAATAAAATTGTTGAAATATAAATATCTATTTGATATAATCATAAGTGCAGATGGGGTTATAGCCAAGTGGTAAGGCGTGGGTCTGCAACACCCTGATCGTTGGTTCAAATCCGACTAGCCCCTCCAATTTGCGAACGTGGTTCAATGGTTAGAATACGGCCTTGCCAAGGCTGTGATGGGGGTTCGATTCCCCTCGTTCGCTCCATTAGTTAAAATCATCGAACTAGTAATAGTTCGATTTTTTATTACAACAATTTCAAACATAACAAATCATTATAAAATAAGAGATTGAAATAGTTCAAAGAAAAATCTCTTATGCCTTTGCTTTTCTGCAAGCAAAAAATATAGAAATTATGATAGAAAATACAAAAAAAACAACCAAGATTTTGGTTGTTTTGTATTAGATATTTAATTTTTTTATAAGAGATTGAATACTTTGTTTTGTTGCTGTATATTCATCTAAACATACTTGTCCTAATTCATTATCTTGTTTTTCAAATGCTTCTCTATTAAAATCTTCACCAACTAAAAGTGTTGTTCCTCGCAACCTACATCCCCATAATCTATCAGCATTTAGGGAGTTTAAATTTAAAACAGCATGACTATTTGTTAAATTACATCCCATAAGTTTACAACCACTAAAATCTTTTCCACTCATATCAACATTTTCTAGATTTGTCCCTTCTAAGCATTTATCACAAACTTTTTGAGGATCCAAGTTAATCTTAGCATTTTTAAAACTTGCTCTTTGTACATAAACATCAGTAAAATCTGCATCTGATAAATCAAGCCCATCACATATTGTTATATTTAAGTCCTTATCATAAACTTTTTGTGGATTGATTTTTGCGTTTGTATAGCCTAAATTGGTATGACATATAACACACCCATCAAAGCATTTATCACTCATATCAATTCCCTCAAAGTTCGCTCCTTCTATATTTTTATCTTCAACAGTTTGTGGATCTATATCTGCATTCGTACCACGAAAATCCACTCTGCGAACACATCTATCAGTAAATGATATTCCTTCTAGATTAATAAACTTTAATACTCTTTGATCTCCCACATCATAATGCATAATACCATCTAAAAGAATCTCTGTTGCTTCCTTTCCTAATTCTATTTTTTCCATGGCATTACAATGTTGAATTAATTTTTCCGTATCGTTTAAATCTATTCCTTGTTGCTTTGCATATTTATAGATTGCTTCATTTAGCATTTTTAGCAAATCACGATATTGATCCCCATCCATATTTAATTTTCTTAGCATTTTTCCAAACCTCCCCGTTCAGTAATTATATTATAACATACTTTTTACTATTATCGGTAATTTTTTCTCAAACGAGATACATAATTGTTCCATAGTAAAATATAACTTATGAAAAATCATAAGTTTTTTTATTGTGTTTATAAAAATAGATATGTATAATAATAAGTCAAGGAGATAACGTTATGTATAGAATAAAAGCAAAAGATTTAGTAAATTCTGATGAATTTGTAAGAGAACCAGTAGATAAAGAAGTAAATGATATACTTGCATCTAAAGATAAAAGATTTATTATAACTGGTGGTACCGGAATAGGAAAAAGTACTGTTTTACGAAGCATAGAAAATAGGGGAATTGGTTCTAATAAACTAACAATATATCAATGCCCAGAAGGTATAAGCTATATGGGAATAGAGCCAGGTGAAAAATATTCAAAAGAATCATTTGATACTTTTTATGAATTATACTTCACAAGAAGAATTTTATGGTATATTGAAAAAAATTATCCTTTAACATTTAAAAAATATTTTGAGAAAGATAAAGCATTAGTAGAACACCTAACAGACGAAGTATATGATGCACTTAATGGTGTGGAATATATTATCGCCAATGGATATGTAAAATTTAAAACTAATGTTTCTGTAGGAGAATTATCAACAAATATAATAAGAAAAATTCGTGATGTATTAGAATTAGAAGAATTAAATATCACAATAGATAGATTTGATCAAATGAATAATTGTAGTAAATGTGTACAAGAAATATATACAAATTATTTTGATCTATTTGATAAAACTATAATTGTCTCAGATGATCCAAATTTAGCTAAAGAAGAATTAACATCTAAAGGATATAATATAAAACAAATATCATATGGAAAAGATAAAGAAGTAGTAAGAGAAATAATCAAACGTAGAATAGAGCAAGTAAGAAGAGAAAACGTATACAAAGAAGACAAAAATAAACAAAAAGTTCCACAAAAAATATTTATGAGTGATGAATTCTTAGATAGAATAGTAGATTTAAATGGTAATATTAATATGATTTTAGACGCAATGTATGATGCTAATAATTCATTAGGTTGGAGTGACAAAACACCATTTGATCAAATATTAATTAATACTAAAAAGAAACTAAATGAGCAAGAAAAAAGATACCAAAAAATAAAACAACCAACAATTTTATACTTATAAAAAAACTCGGTTAATTCCGAGTTTTATTTTTTCTTTTTATTTTTCTTTATTATATTATCAGGAATCTCAAATGGTTTAGCAGCAGGCTCCATTAAGAATTCAGGATTAGCAAATAGATATTCAATTGCTTTTAATGCTCTACAGAAATAGAAACCATCTTCAATTCTTTCATCAAGAGTAATTCCTAGATTCATCATATATTTACCATCAACTTCAGTAATTTCACCAAATGTAGCAAGTCCACTTGAAGTTCCTAAATTAGCTAAGTTATGATAAATTCCAGGAGTTCTAAATGTACCTAAGTTAGATACTATTATTGAACTATAATAAATGTTTTCATCTGCAATACTACCAGGTAAACCAAACTTACAATCTACCCATTTTAGTATTCCTACTAAAGAAGATCTTATTGGTCTCCAAATATGTCCAATCTTATCAACAACATTATTAGCACCATCAGTATTAGCATTAGATTTTTTATCTCGTATTTTATCAACTCTAGCCTTTATATTTTTAGATATGTCAATTATAGTATCATCCTTACCAATAGGTAAGCATGTCATAAACTCTTCACTAGTATCATTAAATTCTGCTTTAGCAACAAATGCTATTGATACATCATCATGTTCATATAATGTTCTATTTTGTACAAATCTATTTAATTTAGGATATTTATAAATTATCTTTCCTAATATATGTACAAATCCATGAAAGAACGTTATATCTTCATTCTTTTTCTTTAATTCTTTGATATATTTTACAAATTCAGTTACATCAATATCAGCATTCATATATACTTCAGCCTCACATCTATTTGGTTTTAAATCAAACATAATGTTTTGCATACCAGTAACATCTTTAACTTTATGTCCTTTTCTTGCCATTTAAATTACCTCAATTCTTCAAAATGTTATAAATCTATTATACATAAAAAAAATAAAACTAGTCAACCTGACTAGTTTTTTACTTTTTGGAAACCTCTATCAAGAATCTCTTCAACATTCTTTAATTCTTCTGGGAATTGTCTAGGGATAAATGATGCTGTTTTTAAATTAGCAACAGAATCTGCAAGTAATAAACATCCATGTCCTAAATAATTAATTCTATATGCTGGTAAATTATAATTACCATTATATTCTTTTTGAATTACTTTATCAATTTCATCAATCTCATCTAATGAACCACATGGTACAGGCATTTCAGTATATTTTCCATCTTCTACATAGCAATGAGAATGAATCATATAATTGATTTTAGGAAACGAAGTATATAGATGTGCTTGAGTAATTGCATCTTTAGATGCTTTATTAATTCCATAGTAACGTAATAATCCATTATCTAATCTGCATGCTACAAAATTATCTTTATCAATTTTACTCTTATCTACATCTCTTTTAGAAACATAGATGTAACCATCTCCTCTAAAAGAAGCATTTCCCATAAATCTTGTGACACCTTCAGAATGATCAATTGTTTTATGAAAAGTCTCAGCTGATTCTTTTACAAATTCAAAGAACTCATGATCATTAGGAATTTCAATATCTCCTTCAATAGAATAGGTATGTTGTCTTTTAATTGTTTGTAGAAAAACAAGCCTTTTATAAATATGTTCTACTAAATCAGGAATACTTGTTCCCTCATACCATTTAACACCTAAAGGATCTGTTAAAAGAGATTTGAATACACCATTATCTTCTTTTGAAAATTCAATTGAAAGATTATGCCTTTCTTTAATTGCTTTATTTAATACTTCAACAAAAGGATATTTGTTATTATCATTTCTTTTTGCTCCAATAAAGATAGCATATGGATTAATAGCTTTAACATCTCTTACTTTAGGTAAAGAATTATCTACATGTGCAAACCAACAAACTACGCCATAATTTCTAACAGATTTTAAAACACTTTCTAGATCATTATAATTACCACCATTTAAGCATGTAACTTCATCACTATATTTAGAAAATTCTTCATAAAACTTTCTGATAAATCCAGATTCTTTTCCTTTATCTAAATCCCAATTACCACCTACAATTAATATTTTTTTATTCATAATTAAACCTCCTTACTAATTTTTTAGCAATATCTTCTTTACCATTTGCTTCCTCTATATTATCTTTTGTATCAATAATATAAGCAGTATGATTACCTTCTCTAATAGTAGATAAATCATTGGCTACTACTAAATCACATTTGTTTTTATTTCTTAATTTTTTAGCTACATCAATCAATTCTTCTTTAGATACTCCATCTAATAGTTTGAATCCAACTAAGAAAGTTTTAGGACTTAATTCCTTAATCAAAGAAATAATCTTTGGAGTAGGTCTTAATACTATAACAAGACTATTCTCACTAGAAGATAGTTTATTACCCTCGATAACTTCAATGTGACGAAATGCTTCATCAACATCATCATTATGTATAATACTATATTTAATCTTATCAATTGTAGTAGCATAATCTTTCATATAATCAGATACAGCCATTGAATGGATGAAATAGTCAATTGATTCATTAGTTAAAACATTTTCAACTTCTCTTTTTAAATCCATAGTTCCTTCAATTTCTATAATTTTAACTCTTTCATCATCAGGTCTAAATGCACCTTTAGTACAGATGTAATAAATAAATACATCATCTCTTTTCAATAATTCATTAGCTATAGTCATTCCTAACTTTCCACTAGATGAATTAGTAATCTTTCTAACATTATCAATTCTTTCACTGGTTCCTCCAGCAGTTATAACAATTTTTTTCATATTATTTTTTCTCCTTTACTAATACTTTTACATAATCAATTATGTCTTCGTTTTTAGCTAATTTACCTTTACCATCATACCCACAAGCAAGATGCCCAGTAGCTGGTTCAATAAATTTATAACCATAATCTCTTAATTTTTTAATATTATCTTGAACGATAGGGTTACTATACATTCCATCATTCATAGCTGGTGCAAATACTACAGGGGCTTTAGTAGCCATAATAGTAGTGGATAACATATCATCAGCAATTCCATTAGCAACTTTACCTAATATATTAGCTGTTGCTGGCACTATTAAGAATAAATCTGCTTTTCTAGCTAAACTAATATGTTCAACTTCTCTATGATCAGGTCTTTCAAACATATCAGTTATAACTTTATTTCCTGATAAAGTTTCAAGTGTTAATGGAGTAATAAACTCACAAGCATTCTTCGTCATAATTACATCAACATTAGCTCCTTCACTTTTTAAATAACTAACTATACCACATGCTTTATAAGCAGCAATTCCTCCAGTAATACCAATTACTATATTTATATTTTTCATATTAATTCCTCCTACATTTTTGATTTAATTTTTTGAAAAGCCTTTTCTTCAGAAGTGGATTTACATTTTCCTTCATCAGAGAAGTAATACTTTTCATCATGATATGCAAAATCTTCTATATTTTTATTTAAATAAGTTTCTATTTCACTCATACTATGCTTATTAAAATTCTTAATTTTGATTATTTTAGCATTTGGATATTTTTCTTTTAATTTTAAATCTACTGCTTTTGCTGTAACTTTATTAGATTTAATCCTATAGGCAAATAATTCTGAAATATCAATTATTAATTTGAAATCTTGTTTATATTCTTTTAATATATGATTTAACTCTTTCTTTGAAGAATAAGATTTTATTTCTAAATCACGAATTTCTTTAATTTGTTTTGTGATATCAGGATTATCAATTAATAATACTTTTGTATCTAATTGACCTGCAAAGAAATCACAAATTGTTTTTGAAATTTCTAATTTAGCTCTAGTAACAAATACATCAGGAGAAAACTTATAAGTATTAGTACCTCCAATAATCATAATAAGTGTTTCGGGATATACCTTTTTATTATTAATTTCGCATTGGGAAAGATTAAGTTTGCTAAATTCTTCTACTAAATCAATTTCATCTTCATCATCTTTATCCTTAATAATATCCTTAATAATTTTAAAAGCTTGTTTTAAAGTATAGCCTCCATAAATATCAGCTTCAGATTGATTATGGTCAACTAGATTAACACAATGAGCATTTCTATATCGAGAAAATCCCCAGCTATAATAGTTTTCTCCATAAATTCTTTTTCCGCAGAATACACAATAATGAATATCTCCAAACCCATAATCAGTAAGTCTTACATCATGAGTACACTTAATACTTTTTATAAGTTCTTGTGCCTCTTTAGCTTTCTTATAAGTTCTTATCATTTCGTCTCTAAGAGTATTTAATTCTTCTTTTAATTCTGGAATATTATCAGGAACAAGTTTGCCGTCTTCCATTAGTAATGCTGCATAACTTGAACTACACATTCTATCATTAGATAAAGTATCTTTTTTATCTAAAATAATTTGTGCATCTATAAGTGCCATAATTTCTTTCTTTTTCATATTTACCTCCTACGAATAATTACTTTCTTATCGTTGATTTCTCGAACTTTCTCTAAAACGCCTTCAGTAACATCTTGATCAGTATCTATAAGTTCATCACAAAGTTTTTTTAATATATCACGATATTCATAACTATCTAATTTTTCTATTATTAGTTTTATATTCTTGTTTTTTTCACTATTTGTATTTACATCATTTCCACATAGAAGACATTCATTACCAATTACATGTTCCCAATAAACTACTACCTCATGATCACAAGTATTTCTAAGATCACGTTTAATTCTTCGTATATCATCATTAGTCTTTCTTACACTTTCCCATAATGATTTAATATATTCCTTTATTTTTTTTAAAGCATCAATACTTTTTTCTTCTTCAAAAAAAGTTTCATAATTCTTTATAAAATTACTTAATTTACTATGATTAGAATATGCTTCACTATAATATTTTTGTTTTTCTCTTAATTCTTTATATAATTTTTTATCCATAGTATCTCTTCCTTTCACTTACGATTTTATGCTGTTTTTGTTGATAAGTAAAATATATATATGTTATAATATCGATAAGGAGGACTTATAATGAATATAGACTTAGAATTATATAGAATATTTTATGTAGTAGCTAAAAATAATCATATGACTAGAGCAAGTGAAGAACTACATATATCTCAACCAGCCATATCGCAATCAATAAAAAAACTAGAAGACCAATTAGGAGGAGCTTTATTCCTAAGAAGTAATAAAGGTATGGAATTAACTGAAGAGGGTAAGATGTTTTATGAATATGTAAAAGGAGCTCTTGAATTAATCAATAATGCAGAAAACGAATTTACTTCATTCAAAGATTTATCTAAAGGAGAAATAAAAATAGGATGTTCAGCTACTTTAACCAAATTAGTATTGATGGATGTATTAAAAGACTTTCATAAAGATTATCCTAATATTAATATAAATATTACAAATGATTTAACTAGTAATCTAATAAATGATTTAAAACTAGGTAAATTAGACTTAGTTATATATAATGAAAGTAATATTAAAGAAACAAATTTAAGTTTAGAAAAAATAAAAGAATTAAAGCAAGGATTTATATATAATGATGAATTTTATAAAGACAATATTAATAGTTTTGAAGATCTAAATAATTATCCATTAATTCTTCAAAAATCTGAATCAAATAGTAGAAAATTATTAGATCATATTGCATTAGAAAATAATGTTAAATTAATTCCTAGTATGGAAGTAGTAAGTCAAGACTTAATAACTGAATTCACTAATATAGGTTTGGGTATAGGATTCTCAATCATTGATTTAGCTAAAAGAAACTTTAGTAATTTAAAAGAACTAAATATAAATAAAAAAATACCAAATATAAATATATATTTGGCTACTAATAAATCAGTATCATTAACATTCGCTAGTAAAATGTTTATAAAATATTTAAAAAAATAAAAAAGAGATGATTATCTCTTTTTTATTTATTATTTCGACTCTCTAAAAAATCTTTTAATTTAACTTTCTCATCACATTTCTTTTCCGTTATTATTTCTTCTTCAAGATGTAATTCAATGATTGAACAAGCCTTTTCGTAATATAGCTTTAATAAGTCTGCATTGATGAATTGATTTTTTTCATTTTTTTCGCAATATGTTTTCATTGCTTCTAGTAACTGAATCTTTTTATCATAGTTCATATTACTACATTTGTCTATCTCATCACTAAGTATAGATATTTTTTCATCAATTGAGATTAATTCAACACTTTCTTCATAATTTAAGAACGCTTGCAAATTTGCGTTTTCATTAGTAAGAAGATCAGCTAGAATGTATGCTAATCCAGGCACAATTACTTTTACTCCATCTATTCCTACAGAATCGTCATGATAACTTTGAGGACCACCAGAAGTATATGTATATATAGACTTAATATTTATAAACATTGGATCACCATTAGGTAATTCTGCTCCAGATATAATCTCATTTCCTTCATATTTTGCACCGCTTGGCATATCATGTCTATCGTCTTTAACTTTATAGCAAGCTTCTCTACATACCTGATTTAATACATCAGTTAATTCTTTTTTATCAAAATGAATAGAATAAATCTTCTTTACATTTCCTTCTGTTACTTCATATTTTGCACTCATATAATATTCTCCTTTGTTTGACTTAATATTATAATGATGTATATATAAAAATGCAATTGTTTTTATTGTATTAATTTAAAAAAAATAATATAATTAAGGAGAATAGGAGAGACTTTTATGGAGAATAAAAAGGGATTCATAATAACTATAGTTATATTATCACTTATATCATTGGCTACAGTAGGATATATTGTTTATGATAAATTCTTTGCTAAAGATGACTCAGAACAAGAATATATTACAGTAATAAATGATGTAAGTATAGATGTTAATAAAATGTATGGAGTAGGAGATATACTAAGTAAATTTGATAAAGCATTCTCTACTAATGATTCTAAATATTTAGGTTATATTTATAGTACTAAAATAATAGAAGCTAGAGACTTTGATAAAGAAGCTGCTATATATGTTTCAATGTATTCAGATTTAGTAAGATCTAATACTGAACAAACAATATCTAATGAAATAGTAAAAAATAGATATGAAAAAATATTTGGTAAAGCAATAAAATATAAACCTAATAATAAATTAAATTTTGGAGAAAATATAAATATAACTTATGATGAAACAAACAAATTATATAAATATATAGCTTCAGTTACTAATAATGATCATAAGAGTGAATATTTAGCTAGAAACATAAAAACTAAATTACAAGATGATTTAGTAGTTGTAACTAGAAAAGTATTTTATGTAGAATATTCTGGTATAAGCGCTATTATTTATACTAATCAAGATAAAACTACTAGAGTTGGTACAGTTAAACTAAAAGATGGTGAAGTATCATTAGAAGAAGTAACTGGTAAGTATGGTTCTAAGTTAAATACATATGAATTCACTTTTAAACTTGGTAGCAATGACGAATATAATTTTTATAAAATAGAAAGAACTAAATAATAGTTCTTTTTTATTGTAAAATATGTAAAGTAATACTATTTATTATAATCATTTAAAAATATTATGATATAATAAAATCGGAGTGATTTTATGCAAATAAAAGTGCAAGGATTAAATGTCAACTACATACAATATGGTAAAGGTAAAGATATTTTACTTTTACATGGTTGGGGACAAAACATAGAAATGATGAAACCACTAGGTGATGCTTTTTGCGATAGATTTAGAATCACAATAATAGATTTTCCAGGATTTGGGCAAAGTGATGAACCAAAAGAAAAATGGACAATAGATAAATATTCTTTAATGTTAGAAGAATTTACAAAACAAGTTGGTATTAAAAAACCAATAGTTATGGGGCATTCATTTGGAGGTAGAGTAGCAATTAGATTCTCTTCACGAAATCCAATAGAAAAGTTAGTATTATTTGGAAGCCCATGTATTAGAGTTCAAGAAGAATTACCATTAAAGGTAAGAATTTTAAAAAGATTAAAGAAATTACCTGGAATGAATAAGATAGGTGAATTCATGAAACAATATATTGGATCACGTGACTATAAAGCAGCTAGCCCAATAATGAGAGAAACATTAGTAGAAGTAGTAAATGAAGATTTATCTAAATATGCTAGAGAAATAGAAGAACCTACATTATTAATCTGGGGAGAACAAGATACAGAAGCTCCTGTAAGTGAAGCAAAAGAATTAGAAAGCATAATGATGGATGCAGCTCTAATAATATTACCTGGAACTCACTATGCTTATTTAGAAAATTTAGCTAGAGTAATTACTATATTAAATAACTTTATATAGGGGGAATAATATGATAATGGTAAATATAATATTTCTTATTTCACTATTATTTGTAAATATATATAAATCTAAAAGACATTTACATATGCTTCAACAAAATTTATATAATGAAAAT
>Ga0247608_10001021_pt1 | contig 41221 bp, 41 predicted proteins | sample 176DNAGHGlowgp2_FD_193490 | JGI IMG/M metagenome (GOLD analysis project Ga0247608, IMG submission 193490) | Sheep rumen microbial communities from Palmerston North, Manawatu-Wanganui, New Zealand - 1766 DNA GHGlow gp2 | ecosystem: Host-associated > Mammals > Digestive system > Stomach > Rumen ...
AATACCACCGCGACGGAATAATATACCCGCGTCGTCTTTTCCGCTGCCCTTTGGATCCACGCCCATAATAAGAGGAAATAGATTATTAGCGGGCATTTTATACTGACGCGCTGCCATAACTTTATCAGCCGGTATAAGAGGATCGCCGGACGTTTGAAAACACTCGTCAATATTAGCCGGATATTCTTGCTTAAACTTCCATTCACTTTTAAGGTCCTCGATTTTTTTACGGCGCCAGTATATTTGTTCATCTGTTAAATTATAAAGTTCTTTGTATTCCTGTTCTTGCGGCGTAATCATAAAATCATGAGGGACTGGCCTAGAATATTCCGGCATCCAAAACCATGGTATAAATAAGCAAATATAATCGCCTTTGCCCTTAACTGCGTCCATACACGCTGAATAAAACCAGTTGCCGATACCATTACCGGTAGACTCTACAAAAATCTCTGTACCGTCCTCGTCAGATACAGACTGTAAGATACCCGTTTGTATATCGTCCGTATTTTCAAAAAATGCCGCCTCGGATAAATGTAGGTATTGCGTTGTAAAACCGCGGCCAACGTCCCCGCTGCCCGCTGTACCTACTGTGTACTCGCTGCCGTTTTCAAATTTTAATTGGCGTTTGTTGCTTACTACCGCTTTAGGCTTTGCAGGCTCCGGGCAATTATCATGATACCTTTGTACCATATTAAAAAGCGCGCCCGTAGTAGTAGACTGGTGCGACAATATGAAAGTAGATTTATTACCTAACCTGTTATTATGATGATAAAAACGACCGGATACGTATGTACTAATTCCTCCCTGTCTAGCCTTCGGAATTAACGCGCGCACTCGGCCTGTTTCCCTTAATTGCTTTTCAACTTGATTATGTATATATGTTTGCGCTTTATTTAAGGTAAACGGTACAAGATGTCCGGCCTTATCCTTTATTCTTAAACAATGTTTAGCAAAATAGATAAAGTCGTTTGTAAGTCTTTCGTGTACTCTTATCGCCTCTTGGCTTATTGTTTCTGTCATTACCCGTTACCTTTTTGAGCCATAAGTTCTAAAAACTCTTGATAACTCATTGTCATTGATGTAGTTTCTACACTTTGTTTTGGTTTACCTAATACTCTGTCTAACAGAATTTTCGCGCTTTCAAGATCACCATTAGCGGCCTTCTCTGCCATACGTACCCACATAACTTCTGCATTTGTCATTCCTTCAAAACGCGGCTCTATAACAAACATTCCTAACTCTTCGTTATATTCCCCCTCGTATGGCATTGACAGCGCGGTAGTCGCTAACTGTTTTACAGAAGAAGGGTTAATGTTTTTACATACCGGTTCCGGCACACCATTAACCCATTGTATTCCTGTTGCTTTCGGTTGTATCGGTAAATTACTCCCCATTATTTTTCGTCGTCGTTTCCTTCGTCGTTAGTGTCGTCTTTACCTTCCAAACCTAACAAGTCCGCAGCGTCTAACTCACCGTTACCTTCATTATTGACCGGCGGATTTGAGGGTGCGTTTTCTGTAGAGCCTTCACCGGTACCGTCTGCTGGTACGTTGTTTAAGTCGTTAATAGACTTGTTGAAATTATACGCCTCAACATCTGCCGCATAAACTTCCTTAAATTTTTCCGGATCTTCTTGCGCCATAATAATAGCCTCACGTAAGCGTGTAATATCGCCTTCGTAAATTTCTGCGTCAATTTCTAAATCGTTCTTTTTAATATATGCTACTAACTGTTTTGTGTTCATTGTAGCAATAGAATTGCCGCCGGCGTTCTTGCCCGCTAAATCTACAACATTTGTAACGTACATAGTTCTTACACGTTTGAAATCGGGATATTTAGTAAGCATTAACTTATAAATGCCGTCATTCTGTCTGTTAAGACTTGTTTTGAAAAGTGATAACGCTTTCGGCGTTACTTCCGGAAAAATTACATCCAATGCGTAATTTTTAACCTGTTCGGCTGTATCTTTTGATCCAGTGTAATACTGTCCTTCAAAAGAATACTTTGCGCCAGTTTTTGTGTTTGCCATAATGAGATCTCCTTCTTTTTTGAAAAGGCGCCCTAGAGAGCCGGCAAGCAACTAAAGGGCGCCTAGTTTTTTGTGTTCGACAAAATTTACCACATTCTATTTATCCACATTATAAACTCTGTAAGCCTGTTTTATCAATGTTTTACAAAGTTTTTTATAGTTCCGTAAATCCGCGTTAATTATCGTTAAGTCCTTAAATTTTTTACTTTTTTAATTTTTTTTAAGATTTTTAATTTATAAAGGCTAAAAATCGTCAATAGCGTAAAAATAATGGGGCCCCTCCCCGTCGAGAGCCGGCCCCGCCTCGGGACGCCATAGGGGATCAAAAGAGGGGGCCCCCTCTCAATTCCAGCATTTTTATATAGCAAATGTGAAAGCGTCCGGCATTTTATTTTGTAGGCATTAAATATAAAACGCTGAAACGCTGACGCTGTGCGGTTTTTGGGCTAATTGCTTAATAAATTATATTGTGATACAATTATAAACAAATAAAGTTATTACTACATTGTAGCCGTTTTTCATATCGTTTCGATACATACTGATAATAAAAATTATGTAAGAAGGCGCGAAGGGATAAAAAATAATATCTTAACAAGTTTTAAGCGCCTTAAAAAGCATTTTAGCGCGTGGCAATTTTTAGCGCTTGTAATTTTACGCGCTGAACACTTAAAAAAGATATATACAAAGTATATCAAAAACAGACTTTTTGAAATCAGACAAAATCAAGGCATAAAATTTTGAAATCAAAAAATAAAATCTTACATATCTTAATAAAAGTTAATCAAAAAACATCAAAACATTAAAAATTTAATTAAATAAAAAACGCCTTACCTATCTTACATCTAAAATCAATAAAAAAATTTTTATGTAAAATTTATAATGTTATAAAAATACACTAATATACATACATATTTATTTAATATTATATGTAAGATATGTAAGAACACATTAAAAACTTTTATATTTATTAACTTTTACGCCTTACATATCTTCTTACATATATTGCCCGCCTTACATCTAAAAATATGTAAGATTTTAATAAAACGGCCTTACATATCTTAATACATTTTAATAATTAAAGCGCCTTACATTATCTTACACAAAATACAGATGTAAGGATGTAAGGCTAAAAACTGTTTGATTTATTTTAATATAACTTAATAGGCCTATTGACAATTTAATATAAATCAATTATCATTAAGGAAAATCAAATAACAAAGGCTATTAAAGCGTTATATTTAATTCCGGCGCAGTCCGTAACCAGTCGGGCCGGTGATAATATAAAAACAAGCGCGTTAATAAGCATAATCGGTATTAAGTCCGTAAAATGCTTATTGACGCGCTTTTTTGTTATTTGGTTTTCCTGTCGAACACAGAAAACAATTAAATATTATCGCTGGCGGCTGGATACAACATAAGGAAAAGGCGCAAAGCCTACACAAGCGCATAAGCCTTACACCTTATAAATTGTCGAACACAAAAAACAAGTGAGGCATAACATGCCAAACTACGCTTTTCGTGGTTAATTACATATTAAACTATAAATTACAAAAAATCAATTATTATTAACGGTAATTAACGAGGGTAATATGTAAGAAAAGCAAAAGCAAACGCCCGCAGCGCAGCCGCCGAGGGCGTTTTTTATTGTACTTTGATAATTTAATATTGCTTAATATCTCACTTTTTTAATATAAGTAAAGCGGCCGGAGTTATTTGGCCGCTTTATCCCATATAATTTTATAGCCGAGCAGGTCCGCAATTTGTAGAACTTCCACATATTTAATAGTGCCGCGTTTTAGTTTTTGGCTAAAACTTTGCGCACTTTCCGGGCGTTCTAATTTTTCAACGATTAGCGCGGCTAAACTGGACATGGTAAGACCGGACGCGGCAATATATCCGCGGATTTGATTTTCAATAACGCGCGCAGCGTCTTTGTTTACAAGTGGTTTTGTCATTTTTACCTCACTTTCTTTTGTGTTCCACAATTACATATTAAACTATTATATTTAATTTGTAAAGGGTTATGTTAAGAATTGTAACATAAAAATTTAATATAACACTTGACAAATTAAACATAATAGTTTAAGATTTAGTTATAAGGATTTAATTATATGAAAAAAGTAAAACAAAAAGACATTTTACAAGTTAATAAAGATTATGAAATCCGGCTAATAAATGACACCGGCGAAAAGGTTATAAACCTAGCCGACTTTATAGCCGCCGGACTCAAACAATTACAAATTAACGCTAAAGGAATGTATTACACAAAAAAATAAATTGTCGAACAGTTAAAAAAGAAAGTGAGGTAAACATGACAAATTATTTTACAAATTGCAAAACAGAGGACGAACTAAAAGCAACTTACAAGCAATTAGTTAAGCAGTATCACCCGGACATCTACGGCGAAAAGGGCAACGAGATACTAAAGGAAATCCACAACCAACTTGAAAAGGCCGTTAAAAACATCAATGTAAACTATAGAATGTATGCAAATTATGTTGATGTAGATATTAAAGAAAGCGACGAAGTAAAAGCGCTTAAAAAACAACTTTTAGAAGAGGCTAAACAATACACATTTGTAGAAGGCGCGCTATTTGCTTTATATTGGGAAAATCAATTAAAAGTAAACAACCACAGAAACCCATTAACAAAGCATAATTTCAGCGGCTGGAATGTTTGGACTCTTGAAATTGCATACATTGAAAACAATTTTAATTCTTGCTACTGGTCCACATTTGCGCAGTATAGAACAGCAAAAACAAGCGTTAAAAAAGGCGAAAAGGGTACATATATCACGCTGGCCATATATCCTAAAAAGAAACAGGAAGAGGACGAAAACGAAGAGCAGCAAACACGCCAGCAAGTATATTACAAAGGCTATACAGTATTTAATAAAGCGCAAGCGCACGAAATAGGCGAAACAGGCGCGCCGGAATTATCAGAAAATAAACTAATTGAAATGAAAAAACCCGCTAAAGATTACGAGCAAAAAACATTAAATCTATGGCAGGAAAAATATACAGTTATAGCATAGGGGCCACAGGCCCCGCCCTAAAGGGGCCTAGAAAGTGAGTTAAAAAATGTTTGAAAACGAAACAAAAAATATATTAAATAAATATAATGAGTCAAAAAAGATATTACAAAAGTTACATGATTTAGTGGAGCCGTACGGCTACAACGCGCCAAAGCATGACAGCGTTTTTTATACTGTTATTCCTAGTTTACATAGTATGAATAGTTTAGAATATGATGTTAATAGAGCGCTGTCTGATATTTTGACATATAGAAATATTAGACGCTTACCGGGGCATATATTAACGCATTATTACGGTGATACCAAAATCACTATTAAGGACCATATAAAAAGGATTAACGGCATTACACCCAGCGATTTTTATTATAATGCTTTTTATCATCAAGGATATAACAGCGTAAGAGGCTATGATGTTACATATACATTTAGCCATAATACTTATGAGGATAGGAAAGCCGGCGAAACCGGAATGTATTTAATATTAAACTGTATTTATTTACTAAATAACCCCGAGCCGATTACACGCGAACAGACACAAGCAATTTTTAAGACATTACAAAATAGTAATACTTTTGTTTTTTGTGGTTGTAAAGTATCGGCGTATAAAAATGGCCGCTTATTAGTAAAATTTTCTGATAATGAGTTATTTATAAAATTTAAGAAACAGGCAGACGCGGCCATGCAAACAGTTATAAAAGAAATAAAGCAAGAGGACGCGAAAGCAGCGGAAGAGGATAGCGAAGAGATACCGTTTTAAGTACCGCTGAAGAGTCTTTGAAAATTAAGACGAAACGGGCGCCAGTTCCCCGGCCGCCCGTCCGGTATAACAAAACAAAAGAAAGTGAGGTACAACATGGGTAAAGTATTAGAAACTAAAAGCAGTTTAAGCACGCAGGAATTTACACTAGATTACGATAGCGCAAAGGATAAATATTATTTAAGCGTTATCGCATACGGTGAATGGATTACTGAAACATTTTACGGTACGTGGGCGCTTGAAGAGTATTTAAGAGATACATGGCATTTTAGTAATGAACAGATACAAGAATTATATGCGGGTATATACGAACATTAAAAAGTCGAACACAAAAACAAAAGAAAGTGAGGAAATCATGAAAAATTTTATTATTGTAGTTTTATTAGTCGTTATCGGCTGGCAGTATGTCAATTATAAGGCGCTACAAAACGACTATGTAAACATTTTACAAGCGATAGAGGAGGAAATAATATAATGACTACTAAAAAGCAAAATGAAATGCTACAAACGGCCATAAGACTTATTAACGCGGGCGAGTTTGGCAGAGCGTGGGAAGGCTTATGGGAGGATAACGAAAATAATTCTAACGCGCTTTTTATGGGCCTATTAGATTATATGGAAGGCCGGCCGGAGTTCTGCAAAAAGATAAAAGCAAATGAGGATGTCATGCCGCCAAAGTTAGAACGCTATGCGCAATTATACATGGGCGAAAAAAATCCGCTAGTTAAAAAATTTATAGAAGAGTACGAAAGTTTTAGCACAGATTTAGAAGGCCTATTAAATCAAATAGACGATATAAACAGATTTAATTATGATATTAAAGAAAAATGGGACTACTTAAACAAGTATTATATAGGCCCGTTATCAGAGAGTTTTAATAAAGTTAATGACGCATGGTGCGAAGTGGATATATAAAACCTCACTTTATATATAATACCGGAGCGGGGGCGCCTCCAACGGAAAACAAAACCGTTTGAGGCGTCCTTTTTGCCCCCTCCTATTAAGCGGGGTATTTGTCAGACACAAAAAACAGAGGGAGGTGCATTATGGCACAGAAAAATTATACGGCCGAGCGTAGCGATTACATGACGCCGTTTAGCATTTATTCAACATTGCTACAAATAGCGCAGCGTGAAATATTTGATATTGATGTGTGTTGCAGCCGGAAAAATATACCGGCCATACATCATTTTATCGACGGCCGACGGGACGGCCTAAAAGAAGTATGGCATGGCGACTGTTTCCTTAACCCGCCATTTAAGACAGCGGTTAAGTGGATACGCAAAGCGGTAGAGGTCGTAAAAGACTCTGATAATACAAGAGTGTTTGCGGTGATCCCCGCGGACAGATTAGAAACAAAATACTATCAAGAATGTATTTTGAAAAATAAATATTGCGTATTTTGCTTTTTACCATATAAGGCCGGATTTATAATACCGGGCCAAGAGGACCAGCCGCCTAAACCTAGTCAAAAAATTATGATAGCGATATTTTCAAAAGACGCGGCGGTAATAAATTATGCATGGGATTTCCATAACTGGTTTAATACACTATCGTTTTTAGGGAGGGAAGCATGACAATAATAATTAGGGACGTTTTAAGTCTGTTTGACGGTATGCGTTGCGGCGCCATTGCTTTAGATAAGGCGGGGATAGAGTACGAAAAATATTTTGCAAGTGAAATTGATAAATACGCTATACAAATTGCTAATAAAAATTATCCTAACGCCATAAATCTAGGAGATGTTAATAATTACGAAATGTGGGAACTTGTAGAGGGGTTTTCATGGGATAGAATAGATTTACTTATCGGCGGGAGTCCATGCCAAGATTTAAGTATAGCAAAGCAAAATCGCGAAGGATTAGAAGGAAAGCGTAGCGGACTTTTTTGGGTATATGTTGAAATACTAAAGAAGGCCCGGCCAAAGTATTTTTTACTTGAAAATGTAGCAAGTATGCATGACCGTGATAGAGATATGATAAGCAATATTTTAGGTGTAGAGCCTATTATGATAAATTCGGCATTAGTTAGCGCCCAGCAGCGCAAACGATATTACTGGACTAATATATGGACCACGCAGCCAAACGATAGAAAAATTTTTTTAAGAGATATTATCGAGGCTGGTGAGCCTATGACACAGAAAAGTTATTGTTTAAGCGCTAACTATGGTAAAAAATCCGTAAGAGATATAGACAAAGGCAATACTATGATTATTGACGAGCCTATACCATGCGCGATTAGAACATATCCGAGAACTAAAAAGCCGGGCGTCCCGCGTGTAAGCCGTCCGGAAGTGAAACATGACGGAAAAAGCAATAGCCTAACATCTGTAGATAAGGACGCTATGGTGATGTTTCAACTACCGCGCGGAAAAAATAACGGGGGCATACACATAGATAAAGCGCCTACAATGACATCAAACGCGTGGCCGTATAACAATTTGCTTATAAATAAGCCTGTACAAATAGGCAATATCGGCACAAATGCGCAAGCGCACCGCGTCTATTCTGTCGTGGGAAAAAGCGTAACCCTGTCCGCAAACGGGGGGGGGCAGGGTGGTAAGACAGGCCTATATAAAATAGACTTGCCGGACGGTGATTATTATGTCCGCAAATTAACCCCGTTAGAGTGCGAACGCTTACAAACTGTACCGGAAGGTTATACAGAAGGCGTAAGCAATACGCAACGATATAAAATGTTAGGAAACGGCTGGACGGTAGACGTTATAGCGCATATACTATCCGGCATATTGTTAGAGGGCCTATATTAAATATTGTTAATATAGGTCTTGAAAAAATAAGAAAGTAGGTAAATAATATGAGTATGAAACTCACTAAACTTTTTATCATATTCGCACTAATGGCCGCGCCTGTTTACGCGGTAGAATGTACGCAGAGCCAAGCGCTTAACGATTTGCTTAACGGGACTAAAACCGTTTGCGATCCGGCGGAAACTGCGCAAAAATTAGAGGCGAAAAGGGATAAAGCGGAAATGATTATACAACGTAGTAAAAATGCTGGCCCGCTATGGACTGATGAAGAGATAAACAAAACCGCTAGGGATTATGTAAATAATCATGGCTATGGTGAGGGCGGTAGTACGCTTTTTGTTATGCCTATTTACTTAACGCCTAATTATTAAATTTTGTAAATAGACTTGACACGCGTTAATTTTCGTAGATAATAGTAATATAAGGTTATAAACCTTAATTGTCGAACACAATTTTATACTTTTCGGAGGGCATTATGGCGAGAGTCTTTAATGACGTCTTACACTATACCTCTGCGGAAATGGCGGAAAAGTTTGGCGGTAGCCAGCAAATGTGGAGTCATTACGCACGTACGGGAAAAGTCCCGGCGGTAAAATGGGTAGATGAAATATGGTATTTCAACCCTAAAGAGGTAGATAGAGTTGGGGTAAAACCTAACGCTTTTGTAGGACAAGCAGTTAATGAAACAGTGGACTAAAAACGATATAATTACGGGGTACGTAGACGCGGGGTATACGCTTACACCGCTTAACGGTAAAATACCCGTTAATAAAAATTGGGTAAAAACGGAATTTAACCCGTTTCTTGACGCCAGCGAAATTAAGGAAAACTACGGCGTAGTTTTACGTGCAGACGATTTAATCGTAGACGTGGATCCCCGTAGATTTCCGGAAGGCGCTAACGTTATAGATCAATTTGCTAAAGATTTAGGTATATCGTTTAAGGATACTTTCATTGTAAAAACAGGCGGCAACGGATTACATATTTATTTCAAAAAGCCGGCCGACATAGCAGTTAGAAACGCATTAAAAGAGTATCCCGGCATTGAGTTTAAGTCTTACGGCCAGCAAGTCGTAGGCGCCGGTAGCATACATCCGGATACTGGTAAGGAATATCAATTATTAAATAAACCTTTTGCACCGCAAGAGGCACCGGAGGCATTATTAAATGCTATTAAAAGGGCGGAAATCGAATTAGATACTAATACTGTTGATTTTAGCGATAGCGAACAAAATATTTTACGTTATATAAAATATTTACAAAGTGCGGACGCAGCAATAGAAGGACAGGGCGGCGATACGCAAACATTTAAGACAGCATGTAGAGGGCGTGATTTTGCGTTATCAGCGCAGAAAACTTTTGAACTTATGGCGGAACATTGGAACCCGCGTTGTGTACCCGTTTGGGAATTAGAGGACTTAAAAAAGAAAGTTGATAACGCATACACTTATAACGCTGATAAAGTAGGTAAAAATACAGCAGAAAACGATTTTAAGGATTTCTCTATAGAAGAAGATACTTTAGGCGAAAATGAAGAGTCTTTAGTTTGGGACGTAAATAAACGCACTAACGAACTTAAACCGACAATTAGAAACGTTGTAAACTATTTGCTTTGTAAACAATATCCGTTTTTGGGTATTCTTAAATATAACGAATTTACAAACGATATTATGTTTACTAAACCGGCGCCATGGCATAACGGTAAAAAACTGGGTACATGGACGGACTCTGACGCAATTAACCTTAAATATTGGTTAAGCAAAGTACGATTTTTTAATGTTTCAACGGTTTTGTGTCATGAGGCGGCCATAGTTGCGGCGGAAAAATTTAAGTTTCATCCGGTACGGGATTATCTAAAAGAATTAGAATGGGACGGCGTACCTAGAATAGACACATGGCTTACTACTTATGCCGGCGTAGACGATAATGTTTATACAAGAGCAGTGGGCGCGAAAACGTTAGTAGGCGCAGTGGCCCGCATATTTAATCCGGGCGTAAAATTTGATACTATGCTTGTTTTAGAAGGCGAGCAGGGTATAGGTAAGAGTACATTGATAAGTATTTTAGGCGGTGAGTTTTACGGTGATATAGGTATTACGGATAATGATAAGGATACAATAGACGCAATGCGCGGAAATTGGATTATTGAAGTATCAGAAATGGTATGTAGTCGTAAAGTTGATACAGATAAATTAAAATCCTTTTTATCAAAAACTACGGACCGCGTAAGACTTGCATATCGCAGAAACGCGGAAGATTACCCGCGACAAAGTATTTTTATAGGTACAATAAATCCGGAAGAGGGTAGCGGATACTTAAAAGATACAACAGGTAATAGACGCTTTTGGCCGGTAACATGTAAAAAAGTTGATTTTGAAGGATTAAAAGCCGTACGCGATCAATTATTAGCGGAGGCAAAAAGTAGATATTTTAGAGGTGAAAAATTGTATTTGGAAGATAGTATAGCGCGTATTGCGCATGAGGAAACAGAAAGACGTAGACAGAAGGACGCATGGCTAGAGCCTATACAGGAATGGTTAGTGCGTCCGGACGTTGAAACAGGAAAACATAGAGAAGTTGTAACCGGTAAGGAAGTTTTAGAAGAGTGTATCGGCATATCTGTAAGCCGCATGACTAACAGGGAATTAAACCGCGTTGCACAAATCATGGTAAAAGAATTAGGCTGGGAAAAAGGCAAATTTCATCATAAAAAATTTAATAAAACAGTAAACGGTTATAGGTTTAATAGTTGCGATTTAGCAGCATTAGGCCTCGAATAAAAAAGGTAAAACAGTGAAACAGTTAAAACAATTTCAAAAAATCGGCGTAGACTTTATGCTAAACAGAAAAACCGCGCTATTAGCGGATGATATGGGACTAGGAAAAACGGCACAGGCGGCCGGTGTAATTGATAGGTTAAACCCTAAACGCGCGCTAGTATTAACACTTGCTAGTTTGAAAATTAACTGGGAACGTGAAATAAAAGATTTTGTAAGTAAAGATTTTAAGTATCAAATACTATTTAAGACAACGGACAAAGTGGATCCGGACGCAAATATAATTATCGTAAACTACGATTTAATTATTTATGAAGATATTAAAAAGCAATTACGAAAACTTGATTATGATGTAATTATATTAGACGAGGCGCATAATCTCTCTAATATGGAGGCTAAAAGATCAAAAAATGTTTATAGTAATTACGGCCTTATCAGAACAGCGCAGCGCGTCTATGCTTTGACTGGGACGCCCGTACGAAATAGGCCTAAAGATTTTTACATTATGCTTAAAACTTTGGCGCCGGAATGTATAGAGCCGTATACAGCGTATGAGGATTATGTAGTGCATTTTTGCGCTGGTTTTAGGGACTCTTATGGAAGTCTTAACGATAAGGGCGCCTCTAATGTAGAAGAGTTAGCGGAACGTATTAAACCTTTTATGTTACGTCGCTTAAAAGAGGATGTACTAGCAGAATTACCGCCGTTAATTGAAAAGACAATAGAACTTGAAATTACACCGGAAATACAGGCCGTATTAGACGAGGAAAACGAGTTAGAAGGCGATATTAACGAGTATAACCCTAACGCTGAATTAGGCGTACAGGCAACGGTTAGACGTCAGTTAGGTATAGCGAAATTACCGCAAGTATACGAATATATAGAAAACCTTTTACAAACAGAGGATAAAATTGTAATTTTCGCATATCATACCGACGTTATAAACAGCATACGCAAACAGTTCGCGGGTTATGGTGTTCGTTGTGTTAGGGGCGGAATGACAGCCGGACTTAAACAAACCGAAGTGGATTTATTTGTAAAAGATCCTAACAGTAGAATTTTTGTAGGCCAATTTACCGCTGCCGGCTTTGGCGTAGACGGATTACAAAAGGTAGCAAGTAACGTAGTTTTTGCAGAAATTGACTGGGTACCCGGTAACATGGACCAAGCGAGGGACAGGGTAAGACGCATGGGGCAAACACGCCCCGTAGTTGCGCATTATCTAGTAGTACCCAATGCTTTAGATGATAATATATTACAAACAGTTATAAAAAAGGGTAAAGTGATTACCCGTTTATTGTCGGACACAGAGAAAACAGAAGAAAAGGAGGAAAACGACATGTCTATCGAAACATCACTTGAAAGAATTGCAACCGCACTAGAAACAATGTTAGGCGTTGCAGCAACCGCAGAATTAACATGTAACACATGCACATGCGGGGAAAATGCACCGAAGGCAGAGGAAAAGCCTAAAAAAGCGCCGGCTAAAAAGAAATCAGAGCCTAAAGTTGCGGCAACTGATCCCGTAGCCGTTCCACAAGCGGCACCGGCGCCAGTAGTAGAGGCGGAAATTGTACCGGATCCAGCACCGGTAGAAAATAGCCTAGACGATTTACTAGGCGACGTAGCGGCACCGGCCGAAGAGGTTAAATATACTCTTGACGACGTACGTACAGCGTTTCAACAGTTTATTAAAGCACTGGGCCAAGCCGAAGGCGTTGCAAAGGGTAAAGAAATTCTAACTAAACACGGTTATAAAGTTGTAACCGAAATCCAAGAAAAAGACTTTGCTACTATCATTAAAGAGTTAAAGGTGGCGTAAGTATGGCACCAAACGGACACAGTTTAGTTGGGGCCTCCACATGTGAACGTTGGTGGAATTGTCCGGGGAGTTGCGCGTTAATCGCAAAACTCCCGCCGGCCGATACATCAAAGTACGCAGCGGAGGGTACGGCGGCCCATGCACTTTGCGAAGAGGTATTAACAAACAAAATACATCATAGCGCGCAATGGGACGCGACGTATAAAATCGGGGAAGAGATAGAGGCGGACGATCTTATTTTCAAAGTAACGGAAGAAATGGCCGACGCTGCAAATCTTTATGTTAATACTATCCTCGAAGATATACAACGTATCGGGTGTACTTTGCGTGGAAGTTTAGAGGTTGAAGGCAAAGACTCATGGAAACACTGGGATAAGAAAACACAAGATAAACCTTATACCCTATGGACTAACATAGAAAAAGGCTTTGAACTAAAAGACATTGACGCAGACGCGCGCGGCACAAATGACGCCTCTATATTTAGGCCGGGCGAAATACTTATAGTTTATGATTTTAAGTATGGCGCTGGTATTCCGGTAGAGGCAAAAGAAAACAAACAAATGCTATATTATGCGATCGGCGCGGCCGGTGATAAACTTATGGATTTCAAAACCATAGAGTTAGTTATTATTCAACCGCGCGCAGAACATCCACAGGGACCTATTAGACGCTGGGTAACTACTCCGGAATATGTAGCAAAATTCAAAGAAGAATTGCGCCAGCATATTGCGGAAACGCGAAACCCTAACGCTAAAACGGCAACGGGCGCATGGTGTCGTTTTTGTAACGCTAAAATGATTTGTCCCGCTATGCGTGATAAATCGTACGAAGTTGCAAAAATAGATTTCAGTAAAAAACCGGAAGAGAATAAGATTAAATTGCCTACGGAATTAACCAAAGACGAATTAAAAATATTCCTAGATAATACGGAATTGCTGGAAAATTATATAGCAGAGGTTAAGGCTTACGCCTTCAAATTGCTGGATCGTGGCGAAAGTATAGACGGATATAAATTAGTGCGTAGTAGTAAAACACATAGAAAATGGAACGATACGGACGAAAATGTAGCGACTATGCTATCGTTAGAGTTAGGGGTTGATCGTGCGGCCCTCTTTGATACGAAACTCAAAACACCGGCGCAAGTTGAAAAACTTGTAAAAGGATCAAAGGAAATTATCGGCTCTTACAGTTATAAACCGGAAGGGGAATTAAAATTAGTAAGAGAGGACGATATACGCGAAAAACAAGCGCCTAGCGCCATTGCTGATTTTTCAGCGATAAGTGAATTAGGCCTATAATTTGTCGAACACAGTAAAACAGTTAAAAAAGAAAGAGGTAACTAACATGGCTAACAGTTCAGTTAAAGTAATTACGCCTGTATTTAGGGCAAGTTTTGTAAACGTTTTTACACCTAGAAAAAACGAACAGTCCGGAAAAGAAGAGTATTCTATTAAGATGATTTTTGAAAAGACGGAAGATTTTACCGAATTGAAAAAAATTATCCAAGAGGCTATCAGAAATAAATGGGGTACAAATCCGCCAAAGGGTTTGAAATTACCATTAAAAGACGGTAACGCTGGCGACACTGAAAAATATCCGGAAGATAAAGACATGATAATAGCAAACGCAAAAACTTTAATTGCGCCTCCGGGGGTAGTTAATGCACAATGCCAGCCTATTATAGATCCTAAAGAAGTATATAGCGGTTGTTATATGCGCGCCTCTCTTACCGCATACGCATACGATAAAGGCGGTGGTAAAGGCGTGGCGTTTGGATTACAAAACCTTATGAAAGTAAGGGACGGCGAGCCGTTATCATCAAGAGCAGCGGCCGAGGATGATTTTGCAGCGTTTGCAAGCGCGGCAGAAAACACAGCGACTACCAGCGAAATTGATGATATTTTGGGTTAGGGGGTTGCTACGTGATTAAAGTACATTTAGACTTTGAAACCCGTAGCAAAATTAGCGTTGTAGACGTGGGACCATGGCGTTATAGCCTTGATCCCTCTACAACGGTCCTATGCTTATGTTATCGGGTAGAATATCCGGACGGGAAAACAATAGCGGCCACGATAACTAAAGACATGTTTAATGAATGGTTTGATGATCATGTCATGTATTGTATCTATCCGGAAATAGTAAATATAGAAAAAATAATACAGTTAGCAAAAAATACGGAGGTTAGATTTGAAGCGCATAACTCAATGTTTGAGTATTGCATGTGGAATAATATACTGGTTAAGTCTTTTGGCTTTCCTTCTCTTACAGATTTTGATCGCTGGGAATGTACAGCGTCTAAAGCGGCTAGTCATGCGCTACCGAGATCGTTAGGAAAATGCGCTATTGCTTTGCATTTATCCGAAGAAAAAGACGAAACCGGCAAGCGTATTATGATGAAATTATCTAGGCCTAAAAAACCTACAAAAAAGGATAAAACGCTTTGGTATAATGATCCGGCAGACTTTAATGTTTTATATGATTATTGCGAGCAGGATGTAGTAGTAGAGTCCGCAATAGATAAAGCATTACCGCACCTTAACGCGACAGAGCGGGAAGTATGGAAACTGGATCAGCAAATTAACGCGCGCGGTATTAGGATAGATACCGAGGCGCTGGATATTGCTATAGATTTCGCGCAAAGGTTTAAGGATGAATTAAATAATGAATTAACAGACTTAACAAGCGGTAAAGTATGTAAAGCGTCAGAAGTAAAAAAACTAACGGAATATATACGCGACTTTGTAGACGAGTCGGAATTACCAAACATGAACGCGGCCAATGTAAAAGAATATCTAAAAAATTGTACTGATCCTAAAATCCGTAGAATATTAGAAATAAGACAACAAGCCGGTAAATCTTCTACATCAAAACTTGAAACAATAAAATCATGCATGTGCCCGGACGAAAAGGTACGCGATATTTTAGTTTATCATGGCGCGTCTACTGGACGCTGGGCGGGCGCTGGCATACAAGTACAGAATTTCCCTAGAGGTAGTAAAGAATATGACGCGGATAACGTTTTAGAAACGTTAAAAGTAGGTAACTATGATTATTTCAAAATGATGTATCCGAATGTTGTAGACGCAATTAGCGCAGCATTACGCGGGTTTTTAATAGCAAATGAGGGGGACGATTTAATCGCCGCCGATTTTTCCGCTATTGAGGCCCGCGTACTTTTTTGGTTAGCGCAATGTAAGGTAGGACTAAATGCGTTTATACAGGGCGAGGATATTTATTGTCTTATGGCGTCTGAAATCTACAAAAGAAAAATAACTAAAAAAGATAAAGACGAAAGACAATTAGGTAAAACCTGCGTACTGGGTTGTGGTTATCAAATGGGCGCGTCAAGATTTAAGGAACACGTTAAAACTCTTACAGGTATGGAAATCAGCGCGGCTATGGCTACGCTTACAGTAAATACCTATCGTACTACATATCCGGAGGTTGTAAGTTTTTGGTACTCACAAGAACGCGCAGCAATACAGGCCGTTAGAAATCCGGGCCGAATGATTACAGAAGGGTTTATAAAATGGAAGGTACAAGGCAAATTTTTATATTGTCGTTTACCGTCCGGCCGTTGCATTGCTTATTGTGATCCAATGGTTAAACCGGTTGAAACAAAATGGGGCGATATAAAAGAACAATTAACCTTTATGGCGGTTAATTCTCTTAATAAAAACTGGGAACGCCAGCATACTTACGGCGGAATGATAGCGGAAAATATCGTACAGGGTACCGCTAGGGACTTAATGGCCTACGGTATGCTTAACCTAGAGAAAAAAGGTTATCGCTGCGCTATGACTGTACATGATGAAGTTGTAGCAAATGTTAAAAAAGGTACCGGAAGTGTAGAAGAGTTTGAAACGATACTAGCAACAACGCCGGAATGGGCCAAAGGTTGTCCCGTAAAGGCGGAAGGCTGGCGCGGTGAGAGGTATAGAAAATAATGAAAACTGATTACACCGCAATACTTATTAACTCAAAAACTAATGGCGAACACTATACAATAGTCGATAAAAAAGCGCTGGATCATTTACAAAGTTTTCCGGGGTTTAGAGGCTTTTGTATACAAAGCACAAACACTAAAAAAGAAGGGCGTAACCCTTCATTGTACCCATGTATATACGGCCGCGATCCGCGGACGTTAAGATACTACGTAAAGCAAATACATAAGGTTTTAATCCCTATCGTTCCTTATGGTTTTGTTATAGATCACAAAGACGGTGATACATTTAATAACCGTTTTAGCAATTTGGAAATCGTAACAAGAGCAGAGAACACGCGCAGAGCGCAAATAGGGAGGTATAAAGATAGTGGGTGAATTGGCAATGAAAATGTGGCGTAGTTGTCTACGCAAAAAGGCTTATCGGTCTAAACAAATAGCGGAAAAAGTCGCGGCCGATATAAAAGAAAAACGCGGCGTTACATTGTACATTTATGAATGTCCCTTATGTGGTAAGTGGCATTTAACAAAGAAAGAGAGAGGCGTTTATGCAAATAAAGGAAATTAGAAACAGTAAAGACGGTAACAATATTGAAAGTATTATCTATGACAGAATAAACAGACATATTTTTATGCTTTATTCTATGAAACCATTACAGGATATAAAAATACAGTTGTTATCGGTAACAGAACATCCGTATATTAGAAAAGGTTTATACGTATATCTAGTGTCAGAGGCATTAGATTTTATGATGAGAATACCGGAAGAAATGATTTTTAAGATGATTACGCAAGAATTTTATACACCTTTTCATGAGGATAGCATACGTCCATTGTTAAAACAATACATGGATGAAGTAGAAAACTATAAAAATCTTAAAGCGAAGGGGGTACATTTTATCAATAGGGCGGGTAAAGTTCTCATGCAAATACATTTTGCAGAGAAAAAGAAAGGCGTCTTAAAAAGGGTGCTGGAGGCCTTAGGTTTATGATTTGTATTTTAGGTATAGATCCGGGCCAACATGGCGGGTTTAGTATAGTAAAACTTAATGGCGATCACAGAGCAGCGTACGCATATAATAAGCAAACGCTACCGGAAATCGTGGACACGCTACGGGCCATAAAAGAAACAAACGATCTGCTAGGGTTTAAGACACTTGCTTTTATTGAAGAGGTACACAGTATGCCAAAGGACGGGAAGGCTAGCGCCTTTTCGTTCGGGCAAAATTACGGCGCATGGTTAGCGACGCTTATATCCTTAAAAATCGGATACAAAGAAATACCGCCGGGGCAATGGCAAGCGGGGTTAAAATTACGTGTAAGAGGTATGGAATATAGGGACAAAAAGAAAGCGCTAAAAGAAAAAGCGCAAAAACTTTTTCCGGATCTTAACCTAACACTTGATACATGCGACGCCGCGCTTATTGCGGAATACGGTAGACAAGTTACATTAGCAGAAAGAAAAGCCGCTGGTAAATAATCAGCGGCTTTTAATTGTCAAATACTAATAATCTCTCTACTAAACTATTTCGCTTTGTATCTTTTCCGCAGCCTCTACCATACTCTTACCGATAGCAAGTAAAGCGTCTGCGCCTAAATCTAAACCTACTTTGTAGGATTTCTTTTTAGTATCGTCGGTAGCATTTTGATACTTAACTAAAAGAATTGACAGTTTGTTAATTGCTCTGTCTTTTTTCTTTTGCAGACTGGTATATATCCATGTCTTTGCTGCCGGAATAATTTTTTCCTCGATAATTTTTTCTACAAATGGTTTTGAGATAAGTAAAATCGGTTGTAGTACCGCCTTAATTTGATTTACGTTAAATGCCATATTCTGCCCTCCTATGCGTTTATCTTAAAATAATTACCTTTTTGGTTACGATCTAATCCTAAATGTACAAAATTTTTCTTTTTGTACCATATAACTTCGTTAAATAATCCGCTTGCACAAGCGCGTTTATATATGTTTTCACAATTAGAGTTTGTAACATCTGCGGCCGTTGCCTTCTTACCTTCGCAAATATGCAAAGATGTAGGCACACCGCCCTCGTTTGCGTTATGCTTTTTACAACGTCCGCCGCCGGTAACAGTTAGGCCAACACCTAACATATAACGAAACGCTTGGAGTCTTATAAGATATTCGGTATCATAGTTATAACGGCCACAGCCGCAACGACACCTTAACTCTGTTTCAATAGTAAAATTTTCGATTTCTACGACTGGTTTTGTCATTTCGCACCGCCTATCATTTTATCGTATATCTTATCTATTTTTGTTTTCATATCGCTAAACTGTTCCCGTAAAAAACTGGTATCTTGTTTAGTCGCATATTTAGCGTCTATTTGAGTTAATAACCTATGTTCTGACTCGGTTAGATCTTTCGGGGTTACGAAAAGGTTATATTGCATAAGAAACGCAAATACTACTAAAATGATATATGGTGTACCTTCCTTTAATTTTTCAAAATCCACCGCGAAATACCTATAAAATTTATTGTGTTCGACACCTATATTATGTATCGTTTTCTTAATAAAAGCAATAGGTAGCGCGAAAATTTTTACAAATCAGTTAGCCAAAATTAAATTTTCTCATAAGTTTATCGCGGTTAATTACTGTTTCCGGATTTTCTAAATCCTTATCAGTTAAGGAACATAGCCATTTTTGCGCCGCTTTATAATCGTTAAAGGCCTCCATAAGAGAAACAGATTTTTCCTGTTGAATTTTTAACTCTTGTAACTTTCCGTTCATACCCGTTAATTGTCGTACTACCTTTGTAAAATATGCGCCCGGAACTCTTGGGGTAAAGTCTTTAGTCCTTACCATAGCCTCCCAGCAATTTAAGGCCCCGTAACGCTTAATAACAGCGCGCGGATTATAAACCCTCCAACTTTCTAGGATTTCAACTAGATAATACCAGTCGCTTTTACTCAATTTTCCCGCTGCGCTATCATCATGACATGAGTCTAATTGTGTAACTTCATGACTTTGATCATGACATGAACTAACGACATGAATAGGACATGATGTTAAACTCTCTTCTATAAGACATGATGACATGTCATGATAACAAGAAGAGTCAAAAACATTTGAATTAGCGTGGTTTACAGCCATTTTCTATACCTCCCTCTAAAATTGCGCGTAATACACTATTGACTCGGTATTAGAAAAATGCTATAATCAAGTCGCGAATTTGATATAGGCTTGGTTTTCTTACCGGGCCTTTTTAATTGTTAAATTTTCCGTTTTGTTACATTCTTTCACAAAACATGCATGAGTTTAGCAGTCATGCTATACTGTTGTCAAGAGGTATTTTATACGTACCTAAAACGAGTCGGCAATGTTTTTATAACGTTATAGCAACGTAAAATTTTTGGAGTGTTCATGGACAAAACAAACTATACAATACAAGAGTTATCGGACATTTTAGGCGTGTCCGTTGCAGCGATCAGAAAAAAGATTACTACTGACGACAATAACCCTAACGAGAAACGTTATAAAAAACGTTATCCTATCGTTTTTGAAACAGTTGATAACAGACAAGTCATGCAAATTTGTCTTACTAATATTGAATTAGAGGAAGAAAAACGACTTGCAGCGAAAAATAAAATTAAACATTCTACAGAAACAACGTTACAAGATACGTATACCGAGAGTGAAGAAAACGCCGATAACGTCATAGATATAGAGCCTTTAAGCCATAATCATATAAATCCACCGGCAAATATATCCGACGTTGTAATAAACTTAACAGAACGTTACAATAACGATCTAAAAACGTATATTGATCGTTTGGCCGAGGCGGAAGGAAAACAATTACTTTTAGAAGATAAAGCAAATCGCGAGGGCCTTTATTTACAAGAGATTAAGGACGCAAAGCAAGAAACAAAGAACGTTATTAAATACTTTACAATAACGTTATCAATACTGTTTATTTTATTTATGCTTGCCATAGGCGCATTGCTTTATAAATTTGCTAATCCGACTGTTATTGAGAAACAGGTTGTAGTGGAAAAGCCTGTTATACAGCAAATACCCGCGCCTACACCGGTAAAGAAAACGGGACGTAGATAACGTTACGCCCCGTATAATCCGAGGACTACAGCGAAGCGATTAACTCTTCAACTTCTGCAACTGTAAAGCCTTTTATAAACAATAAAGCATTTGGATCTTCTCTTAATTCTTCGAGGAAATATTTTGTTTCTGCCTCCGGATCCATGCTTTCCCGTTCTTCTACGACTCTGTAATTATCGCCTGTTGGTACTTCTTCCCCTTCTTCTATCTCTTTTACCTTAAACCAAGTAAATCGGCTGTCTAAAAGCGTTTGTAACGCCGCCTTTGTTTCGGCTGGAAATTCAGCCATACAGTTCAAATAGTCTTGTTTTGTACTTAATTCTTTAGGAAATCCGCGCATGTTTTACCTCCTTTAGTTTTTCTTTCGCGTTTTGTAATAACTCTTCTAATTTAGTTACTTTCATTAGATTATAAGTGTCGGCCCATTTGAGCCAGCCGTACGTACTTGCTACGCTGGAACAATAGGACTCTAAAGATATTTCCTTATTTGCTAATTGTCCCGGTAGTTTTTTCAAACGCCTTTTAACACGTTTGGCCGTACTTTTTCTTAATAGCGTATATTCCGGAAAATGCCTATATCCTAAAAAGTCTACACCTCTGTATGTCCGGAATAAGTCGCATTTGCTTAATGTAAGTTTTAATCGTTCTGCTAAAAATTTTTCTATCTTTTTAGCGGCGTCTTTCAAAACTTCCTTATCGTCATGAAATAAACAGAAATCGTCGCAATATCTTATATAGTCTTTTATTTTCAATTCATGCTTAACATACTTGTCTAACTCGTTCATATATAGGTTTCCGAATAATTGTGATGTAAGGTTTCCTATCGGTGAGTTTGTTGGCCCTTCAAAAGAATATACAATATCGTGTAAAAGCCATAACGTGTTTTTACATTTAATCTTATGTTCTAAAAGACTCATGAGTATATCGTGATTTATGGACGGATAGAAATGGCGTATATCGCATTTTAAGCAATACTTATTACGCTTTACATATTCTTTTGTGCGTTTACTTCCGCTATGTTGCCCTTTGCCTTTTCTGCAAGCGTAAGAGTCGTCTATAAAAGTTTTTTCAAAAATAGGCTCTATAACGCTTACTAAAGCATGTTGTACAATTCTATCGGGCGCAAACGGCAGAATATAGATTATACGTTTTTTAGGCTCGTATATTACCTTTGTCGTGTATTTTGCCGTTCTAAAGGTTTTATTTAGCAATGACTCCCTAATTGCTTTTAGGTTATCCTTTTCGTTCTTTTCAAACCTTTGTACGCTTTCAAACTTTGACCGGCAACGGCGCGCCTTTTTATACGCCTTCTGTATATTTTCCGGATCCGTTATTTTATCCCATAAATTTCCATGTCTTTTCATATAAAAAGCCTCTTACTTTCAATTACTTTACTAACAAAAAGCCTTGTCCCCCTTTGGCTTGCGCCTCCGGTTAGTTGTGTGTTTTGCCGTTTCCGACAAGGCTATGAGTTCAGTTGTCGAGAGAGGATTTGCCCCCTCTATACATCTCAACCTGCGCCCGCCAATGTTCGCGTTCGCATTCGACGAGGGATTATTGCAATTACGACAGCGTGGACCAGTGTACCCACCGTTATTCCAATTACCGCCGGCAATGACCAAGTGAATGTAACTCATAGCCTAAAAACCTATGCGCTAAAATTCGACATGACAACTCAACCCGCGCCCGCCAACGTCCGCGCTCGCAGCCGACGAGGGAGTAGTGCAATGACGACAGCGCGGACCAGTGTACCCACCGGCATACCAAGCACCGCCGGCAACGACCACATACGCGGAGCCATACTGTTGTCCTTTTGCGCCACTACCGTCTACGACACTCCAATTAGATCCACCGGTAGCGTGAATATGTTTTGTGAATACCCACTGTAATCCGCAGCCTTCCTCAATGAAATATTTAGAAATCATTGCTTTATTTGCAGTATCGACGTGGCCGCCGGTTGTATCGGGGTTAGGCTGGGCCGCACCGTTTACAGCGGTTTTATAATTTGACATATCCATAATTTTTGAAAATTCATCCTGTTCGATCATACGATCGCCTTTTGTGAATAGATCTTCAACAAAATCATGATATGTACGTGTGTGCGTTCTTGTAGCGCCAAATACCGAGCCGGTTGTACTTCCTGTACCGGAATTATTGTATATGTAACACCAGCCGGACTGTTTATCAATAAATGCTTTTCCAGCATTACCGGTTTCCGCCTTAAAGTTATACGCCCAAACAGAGTTAGGTATAATATCACCGGCGTTATATCCTATGGCCGGATGATTTGCTTGTGGCGCATTACTACTTGTTACAGTACGACAGATAGCATGAAAACCGCCTAACTTACGCGACGTATATTCGTCGTATCCGTCCGGATATGTAGAGTTTAGAGATACTTGCCACTTAAATACTTCGTTTGTTTCGTCCCAGCAAAGGTATATATAATAATCCTTACCAGCCGTCAAACTATTACCTATATCTAATATGCTTTCTACATCTATTGTTAAATCTTCTTTTTGTAAATAACATTTTTTAGTAGTATCTTGTAACTCAATTACAGCAAATATCGGGCCTAAAATTTTTACTTTTTTATGCTCACTTCCGGCATTTTTAATAAACGGCGTATTATAAGCCTCAAAAGATTTTAGCGGTATGTTTTGTATAGTACCGTCCCCGTCTGTTAGCCACGTTGTCATAGGCGTACTTGCAGGAAAAGAATTTACAAAGGCGTTTATATCTTCGTACTCTTCCTCCATAGCGTCTACAAGTTCCTCTGCTCTAGTCGCTTGTTCTGCTGCGGCCGTTGCTGATGTTGCCGCCTCGCCCGCTTTTTGCGTTGCGACATCTGCCTTTTCCACTGCCGTTTGTACAGCCTCTTCCAGTTCGTTAATCTTTTCTGCGGCCTCTTCAACTTCCGCTATCGTTTCGTTTACTTGATTTTCAAACTCTGTAATTTGTTCACCGACACCAGTTTCAAACTCTGTTATCTGCTCTGTAAATTCTGCGGTAGCGCTGGCAATAGTAGCATTAACTTCGTTCTTAAACTCTGTAATATCGCCGTTTACCTGTTCTTGAAAATCTGCCATTTCACCCTTTACGTCGTAGTTTACCAATTCGTCCGCGTCCTCGTTCCATGCTAAAACGTTTTCCGCTACTGGCACCGGTAAAGAAACATCAACGCCTACAAAGGTAGATGTCCCCGGTACCTTAATGGCCCTGTCTATTTGTTCTTGTAACTGCTGCGAAATCATGCAATTTCTATCTAAAGCGTTTTCGATAGTTTGTTCCGGAAAATGCCCCTCCGTTGGTATCTGTTCCGGTTGCGTAATTTCTAATGTTCTTACAGCATAAACGCTATATCCTTCGTGCGTTTCTGTAAGTGTAAGAGTTCCGCCGTCTGCAATACGGCTAATGGATACCTCATAATCTGTATGTAACGCTAATGTTCTTGTGATTTCCTGCGTTTCATTGTCTACTAAAGAAACGACTAAATCCGTTTCCTTAAATATCTTGAAAGTGAAATCAAAGGACGTTACTGTACTACAGTCCATGAGGATTTTGTTAGTGTCGGTATTTACTGACATACTTTAGTCCTCCTTATTTCCTTTGTTATCTATTACATACGGACTTATGCCTAATAACAATTTTGTCAATTTAAGCATTTCGCCCTCGTCCCTGTATTCCGGTGCTTTGTTAATAACATCCGCGGCGTATTTAATAGGTAAACCGGTATAAGGGCCGGCAACATCTTTACCCATTTTTAATAAGAACTCTGTAACATCTTCGCTGCTAATATCGTCCTTATACGCTTTATCTAAAAATCTTGAAACATGCTCACGTAATTTATTAAACGGGCCAAAAATATTTAAGTCTAAATCCTCAAAAGCGTCTATATCTTTCATGCCCTCGTTATCGGTAGCGGCGCCCCATGCCTTCATTGCTAACGATACGCCCATTGATAACATCTGACCTAATATAGCGGTAGCCGTAAACGGCCCTAAAATAGTCGCTTTTAATTGGTCCTCGTCGTCCCATGTAAAACCATTCATAACGTATTGTACTAGGTTAGGTAGTACAAAGTGCATTATTACAACCGCCTTTGCTGCCTGTTTTATATGTTCGGGATCCTTAAAAATTATTGCGTCCCTTACGGCGTGTATCTCTCTTTGCATTTGTCGCATTTGATCGGACATAAACATTACACACGCTTTAGCAAACGGGCCGCCTCTCTGCCATGCGCTTAAATTATCTATATGGCCGGACTGTTGGTATTTATCCGCTGCGCGTTCAAACGCCTCCATAGCGGCCGCTTTATCGCCCGTCTTATCTAAAACGGATTTATAAACGGTCCAGCCTCCGGCTATAATACTCCACCTATCGCCTAATTGCGTAAAGAAATATAGATATTGTCTAAAATCTTTATATCGCGTAATCGCTTGGTATTGCTGCGATCTTACAATATCTTTTATTTCCATATTTATACTGTTGGCCCGGTCCTTTAGAAAATATGACTCGCTTAATATTTTTGTTGCCTCTTGCGGGTGCATAATAAAATCTGTTAAACCTTTTGTAAAATCAGATATTGGTATAGCGTCCGCAAAAACACCGATAGCCGTAAGTTGTGTAATAGCAATTTTTACCTTTGCGCCTAATGCGCTGGATGTAAACAAATTACGCATTTTAGATACTATACCTAATTCCGGACGTGTAGACTGTATGCCGTCGTTCATTATGTCTTTTAAGTGCTGGTCTATTATCTGTAAAAATTTCTTACCGTATTTATCTTTTATGATTTCGCGGATTTCATAATTACCAAAAATATTATTTGCGTCCGTAACAAATTGATCCATAGCCATAAAATGCTCACTGTTTGCTATATGCTCTTGCATAACAGCAATATCATTTAAGAAGGCCAAAGGTTTATCGGACGTTTTACGCGCGGTAAAGTTGCTAGGCGCCATACTCTTCTGATATGTTGATCTGTTTATCCAGTCGCCGGATCTATCGCCCCCGTCCACCTCACGCGCGATAGGACTATAAAAATCATTGTATGGCATATCTATACCATATTTCTCTCTATAAAAGCCGTTAAGGCGTTTGTGATAATCCCTATAAAACTGAAATTCTACATCAATAAGCGCCTTATCCTCGTCTGTTAAATACTCGTCTAAAAGTTGCTGCGTTGATTTATCGACAATAGTAAACATGTTATCCGCTGTAATATGCGTACTAAACAATTTATCTAACGCGCTTTCCTTATCAGACACCGCATTTTTATCCTCAATATCCGTACGGAAAGTATATTTATTATTTTCTTTTAATGTTGTTTCAAGCGTTGGATCCAGCATTTCCATATATAACTTGCGGGCCTCTGCTCTACTTGCTTGTAAAAGTTTTTTATTACCTTCTCTATCCGTATAATACCCTATGTCCTCTATAATCGTATCGCGCTTAACTCTTGTATTAAAGTCGCGTTGATTTTTACAATTTAGCGCGTCCATGGCCTTACGTGCGAAAGTATCAAACTGCGTCATTTCGCCCGCTATACGTTTCATTTTAGAAGGGAAAACATCTAAAAGTTTAGCAAGTGTTCTATTTTTATCATGCATACTTGCTATGTTCATAAGGCCGTTCCACGTTTCAAAACTTTGGCCCAATGTTCTTATAACTTGTCTTACATTGTTTTTTAGATCAAGTTTTCTATTTCCTGTCGGCTCTACTTCGCCTATTATGGACTCTTTAGCCTCTTGTAATATTTTTTCTTTACGTTCTTTTTTAGCGGCCTCCCTAAATTCACCGGCAATTTTTCCGTCCTCTATAAGCATACGGATAGATCTAGCGGCCCTTAATAGTTCGCTGGTAGATTTATTTTTTAACCCGCCATAATTAAACAGTATTCTAACGTGTTCGGTTTGATCGTCCGTAAGCGCGTTATCCCCCGCACTATCAAAAATATTTTCAATAGCGCTATTCGCCTCTTCTTCTGTCATTCCTACGGCCTCTGTAATCCTATCTAAAATCCTTTGTATATCAGCGTTATATTTTCCCTCCGGACGTTTACCGCCCTTTTTAGGTTTGGCCTGTTTTATAAGTTTGTTTATATACTTACCTAATTCTTTTCTATTATGGTTATCCTCCATTTTTGAGATTTTATCCAGCAAATCCGGGAGGGCCTTATTAAATTTTTCACGACTATTCAGATCGCGTATTGTGGTTAAAAATTTTGTTTTATCTTTATCAGACATTCCGGAGTTTTTAATTAAACCGATAGCAGAATTTTGTACGTCCCTTATCTCTCTGCGTGTCATTCTAGCGCCGCGCTTAATTCCTTCGGCCATTGCTTTTAATTTAGATTTCAAAGCGCTTAATTGCGCGTTTTTATATCCTCCGGCCGTCATGTCAATTTTTCCGTTTTCGTCTAAAAGTCCCTCGCTTATTTTTGATCTCTCTTCGTTAAGCGCGGCCCTTTTATTTGCTAACTCTTCTGACTCTGTAATAGCGTTTTCAATATCTTTATTTAAGCGTGTGCGTTGTTTTTCAAGCGCTTTATTATTCTTTTTTAAGTCCGCGATCTGTTCGCGATTTTTCTTTAATGTAGTTTCCATTTCGGCAACGTCCGCCTCTGTATCAGTTTCGGCCATTGCTTTCTCAATTTCTTTATTTTCCTTTTCAAGTTCCGCAATTTTTTTATTATTTGCGTCTTGCTGCTCTTCAATTTTATTACGATTTTCTCGCGCATTATCCTCTTTTTTAGTCGCGTTTTCAATATCTTTGTCTAAATCTCTTATCTCTTTATTTAATTCGCGTTCTCGCGCTTTCTGCGTTTTCTCTTCTATTTCGTTTTCGCCTTTGGTTTTTTCTTCCTCGATCCAAATATTATTAAGTTCCTCTAACTCTTCGGCGCTTAATTTTTCTTTCTTACCCTTTTCGGTTAATTCTTTTTTACGTGTTTGTAAATCATCTGACTTACTCATTTTTTCAGATGTTTTCGCTATCTCTTCATGTATAAGTTTTTGGTAATCCTGCTCATATTTGATAGAGTCCTTTAAGTTCTGCATATACTCTGTTTCTTCCGTTGTTAGGTTTTGTTTTTTCTCTAACTTTGATAGATTATTTTGATACTCTGCTACTGACTCTTGGCTTTCTACTAATTCGCTTTCTAATTCACTTATAACATCAGCGCCTTCCGCGGTATCGTATGCTATACCTTCCCCGCCTTCGCCATATTCAATACGCCCCTCTAAAAGAAGGCCACCGGTTTCTACGGCTTTACCCTCTGATAAATCCTGTAAGTTCTGCTCTATTTCTGCCTTTGTACCAATTTCGCCGGCGCCGTTTCCTTTAACACTTCCTACATTTGCGTTAATAACATCAAACGGCGTAGACACTGCGCCCATTAAAAGCATTGCTGCGGCTGTTTGCGGGCCCGTTTTAGTTATAATATTTTTCCAGTCCTCCGCCGTAGGTTTCGCACTATCTACGCTATCGGCCTGTGCTGCTAATAATGTCATGGTGTTATTTACTACATCCTGTATCATTTCCGTAGAGGTTTCCATACCTACGCGCTTAAAATATTCCGTTGCGCATTTAGTTAATACGCCCTTAACTGTTTTCTGCATGGCTGGCGATTTTTTCATACTATCCCATAGCATTTTAGCGGCCGCTTTTTTAGCCGCGCCCTTTATAGGTGCTGTAACAAATCCAAAACTAGCCGTTTCAAGTAAGCCGTCTAAAAGTCCACCGGCTAAAGAAACGCCCATAGCCGTCTTATGCTCTATGCCTTTTTCTCTTAAATCTAGGTAAAGGTTTCCGCCTTCAACTTCCATAGACTCCAAAAAGGTACCGACAAGCATACCGTTACTAACGCCCTCGATAATACCGCTAACGACTCCGGCCGCCGTACCCCCTCCGGGTTCCGCTGCTGTACCGATTAACGCATTTTTACCCACTGCGGCGGGTACTGTAACAACAGACGCAACGGCGCCCTTTTTAGTACCTCCCCAGTAAAACGGTAGCATTTGTACCGCCTCGCCAAAAACAGTTCTTAACGGATCTTTCTTAAATTTTGCAAAAGAAAATTCCGGCGTTTTTGTAATTCCATATTTATCTAAAATCTCTTGATGTCTTGCCCCCGCTAAATTTTGCGCCTCTTCAACACTCATTTTACCGGCCATAACGTCGCGGGCCAACCCTGCGCGATACTGCGTAAGATTACCCATATTGAACTTAACGCCTGCCTCGTCCCATATAGACGCTGGTTTTTCTGTTACATCATAGGGTTTTAGGCTCTCAAAATCCGGCTGCCTAGGATCCGTATACCCGTTTTCATCTACCGGCTGTAAACTCCCCCAGTCTATTTCATCATCATAATTAGTTATACCGCCATTATCATTATCATTAAACGCTGCTGTCTGATTTTCAGAAGAGGCGTTATAATTTACATTCTCGTTATATTCCGGCTCGGTTTCCGGTAAGGGCGGTAATACACCCGTCCTCGTTTGTAACTCTTGTATATCTACTTCCTCGAATAAATTTTCGCCCGCCATGTCGTCCCTCTATTTTAATATTTCATATCTGCCGTCCGGATACATCTTAACCGTTCTACCATTTTTATCCTTCATAATACGCCCCTGTTTAGGCAAATTATTAAGATTAGGGTTTGTACGTCTACGCTGATCCGCTATAACTTTATTCGCTAAATTAGCCGCCTGTTGCTGCGTCATTTCTCTACCCTGTTTAGCCTCTAATTGTTCAGCATATTTAACAAAATCCGTAATCATGTTATTTATAGCATTGTGCTTATTGTCTTTGCCCGCATACGCTTTATCTGCAAAATTGTATATTGATAAATACCCTTTGCTGTACGGATCACGCCCGGCCATTTCCCCCTGCGGCATACCGAAAATATTTTTACCCATTTTACGTATACGCTTAATTTTAGGCTCATTTATTTTAGTCATGTAACTTTTATACTCTGACGGCGTAAGATATTGCTTATTGGCCTCTACTTTGTTCTGAAATTCTAAAATGTCTTTTAATTCTAATTCCGGATCAAGTTTGCCCTTTTTAGTCATTTTGCCAAAATCTTCCGTAATACCTTTTAAGACATCTTTACGCTTTGCGTCGTATTGCGCTTTCTCTTGTACTTTCTCGCCTTTAATACCTAAACTTGTTAGCGTTGTTGTAGGCTTACCTCCTAACGCCTCAATGCGCTTATTATCAGCCATAGCCTCTGTTATAGAATAATTACCCTCTGACGCTTTAATAACCGCGTTCTGTTTTATATCAAAAATAGTCATGGCGTTATCCATGCGTTGCTGTTTTTCTTCCGCTTTAATAAGTCCATTCGCCATATTACGATATTTATGTTTGGTGTCCGGATCTAAATATTTATCAAAAATATCAGAGTCTAGCATTTGTTTGGCGGTATTATAATCGCCTCTATCAAGCGATCCTAATATGTAAGCCTCTGCTATACCTTTTTTAATATCCTCTATCTTTTTAGCGCCGTTGGCCCCGTAAGTATATTTTATGAGGTTATTAACGTCCATATCTTTTACAGGGTTTCCGTTTTCGTCATACTCTTCCTCAAACTGATTTAATAACTGTAAAACTTGTGTAGCGTCGTTTGTGTTGGCTGCCATTGTATAACATTGATTAGCCATGTTTTCTATCTTAACTTTAGCATTGGCGGTATCCTGCGCAAGTGTCCACGTATGGACTTCGTTTAATTTTCCGCGAAAACTATTAGTAAGTATTCCCGTCATTTTTTCTGCAACGGCCGGATTACTATTTTTAGCCTCGTCAATATACTGGTTAATTATCCCCTGTCCTTCGCCGGCAATAACTTCCATTGCCGTCTTTGGATCGTTTACGTATTCTTGCTTATTTTTATCTATCATATTCCACATTTCAGTTTCTGCCTCTGTAGATTTCTGATATGCGGTTAATGTATTGTTAATATCCTCTAATTGTTTTCTTTTAGCGTCTACTTCCCTCTGTTTCTTTACGGCTAATTGCATGGCGCCACTTGCTAAATTTCCGGCGTCTTGTGCTATCGTCCCGGCTAAATTTGCGCCGGACGTATCCATATTAGGCACATAGCCTAAAGAAGAGGCTAACTTATCTTGTACGTATGGATTAACTCTTGCCACTTTATCCTCCTATATTTTAGGTAATGTTCCTAAATATCCTGTACTACTTTTAGCCGTTCCGGCATTTACGCTAGGACTCCAACCGGTCGCAACGCCGCCCGCTTTACTTGCTGTACTTCCTGTACCACTAAATAAGCCGTTTGCCTTACCAGCCATGTATGTTGTACCGATAGTAGTTAATGCGTTTGCAGCGCCTCCTAACAATTCAGATCGCCCAGTCTTAAACATTGTATTCGCGTTAGTTCTATACATATCAACTTGGGCCGCCCCCTGTCTTTTTAACGCGTCTACTTCTTCCTGCCCCAGCGTCATTGTTTCGTATAAAATTTCCAACGGTGATCCTTCACTTGTTACTATGCCGTTTTTAGACATTGCCATAACTTGACGGGCCGCCGCCTTATCTATTTCTCTCTGTTTTTGTTTTATTGCTAATTCATTTTCATATTGCGCTATTTGCGCTTGTTTCATTAACGCTATGCCTTGATCTGTATATGCGCTATTCGCTTGGATCCCCTTTACAATGGAGGCCCCCGCAGATAATGCCGTAAATGCTACTAATGCCCCTGTTGCCATTACTTCACCCTCGCCCACATCTTGTAATCGTTACCCTGTGCGTCATACTTCTTAAAAACGCCCTCTAGTTCAAAGCCTAGAAATTTTAGCCAACGATTATGTAAATCGTCGTCCATTGCTTGTATTTGTATCCTATGATACGTTTCAAAAATACCGGAGTTCAAAGCGCGTTTAACACACTTTGCAAAACCTATTGAGTATTGATGTAAGTATTTTGAAGGCAATACAAACACCTCACATACACCGGGCCACATTTCAATAAAGCCAAAAACAGCAATAACGCGCCCGTCTGCCAAAATAGTACCCGCAATATTTTTATTTTCCCATTCCGTTAATGCCTGTTGAAAATTAGGCCATTTTGCAACGGTATTATTTTCATATTCTCTTATATCCATACAGTCTACATGCGCAGCCTTAAAAGGTATTACTTTAGTCATCCACTACCTCCATAAATACGTCTATCGCTTGTATCGTGCATGGGAAAGGACTATCTTGTACGACATAAGCATGTTTTCTGTTTTCTGTATTATCGTCGTAGACAATTTCTTTAGGGCCGTTATACAAAGGCGCCGGGCGGTTTATTTTACTGTCTACGCCTCTAAAATCTAATTTAGTTAATCTGTATAATCCTGTACCTACTTTAACCCCTAAAGAGTTCAAAAATTCAAAAATTATTTTTTTAACGTTACGCGGTTTATTTTGTGCGCTGCCGGATGTCCCGCCTATATTAAGGTTAGTTGTTTTAATTAACCCTCTATATCCGTACCCTATATGTACTACATCCGCCTGTGTGCTTAATAATATATGCCCGTTTTCTACAGTGCAGTCCGTATGTAACGCGCCGTCTGTAACTACTTTTACTGTTTCATTCTCTAAATGATCTAATCCACTAATATCGTCTGTCGTCAATGACCATGTACCCGGCGCTAAAGTATTCGTATCAAAATTTTTTAATATCTTACATGTAACATGTCTAGCGTCGGTATAAGCAACGATAGCGGCCCTTCCGCTGCCCTCGCCTTCATGGTGTATACGCCATATTTGTCTATCTAAATCGCCTTCGTTAAAAATATCAACATTTGATGTAAATGTCGCTAGGCCGTCCGTTATGGTCCCTATCGTAATTGTAGCGCTTAAATCCTCGCCTAACTGGCTGCCGTCATAGATCATACAACTATCTAAATGGACCTCTAATTTTTGACGTTCAAACATATCATTATAATATTTTTCTATGTCGCTATCCTCTGTAGTTTCTTCGGTAAAAAAATCTTCCGGATCTACAAAGTCCTCAAAATCAGAGATATATTCTACATAGCGTTTTGTCTTACCGTTTATTGTTCTTTCAACGATCAACCATGCTTGATCAAATTTATTAGGCCGCGGCATTATACCAACGCTTAAAACTTTAGCGTTCGGGCCGCCTATATGTATTCTCTGCCAACCCGCTACGTCCTCTGTTTCATGATATGTAAGGCCTAATAAAACGCCATTCTTTTTAGGTATCCATAAAATATCCGGGCGCCCCTGTTGAAAAGCAATTTCGCGGCACCCGCTACGCGTAATAGTATCTGCTACTAAATTCTTATCAACAGATTTATAAGAGTCATAAACCAAATCGTATTCTAAACAACGCAATATTAAAGAGCCTTTTTGTAAATAGAATAATAGATTTCCTTTTGGTACCGGTTTAGCACCTTCGCACCCATAAGAGTCTACCGGCCTAACTACCGGCAATGTTTCCGCGCTAAATGCGTTATCGTATCCGTCAGAAGGGACAAGCCTTAAAAGTCCGCTTTCTGTACCTACTAGAAAATATCTGTTATTTACGGCCAGCCATTTTACTACAATAACCTTACCGTCTGCGCTTGATATATAAAGTTTTATAGCGTCATTTGCTAACGTTCCCGTAGTAAAATCGTCGTAGCGTGTTGTACCGTCGTCCGACTTTGGCCCGCGACTCATTAAAACTAAATCCGGCTCATTTTCAAAAGCAGAATATATAAGACGCCCCGCGCCGTCAAACGCAACGGCTCCCGGATATTTACCCTCACCCGTCATATAATCCGACGTCCTAGAAAATGTATTAAACGTCCAATTCGTATGTGATGATCTAGTTAATTTTCTAGGCGGGTATTTTGGATGTACTACATACATGGTATCTGTATTTTGAGAAAATTGTATTTTTCTTAAATACTCCATGATCTCTTCATCTGTCTTATTTTCAACATCTGTATACGGGGTTTGTACTTCAACTATCTTATTCAAAACTCCGCCGGATATATACGTTAAGTTTTCCGTACTTATCTCGTTATCGTCCTCATCATATAAAGCAAAGGTATTCGCCGTAACATCCCCAACTATGTAAGATTTACCGTTTAGCGTTCTCATAGTTCCAGTTACAGAGTTTATAAATACTTCATCCCCGTTAGAATACCCATGCGCCGTACTTGTAACGACCGCCGGACTCGTTGCGGTTATGTTTGTAATTGTCTTATCGCTATCTACAATAATCCCGCCGTCTTTATAAAAACGAAAATACCCCGGTGTAACTTCAATTAAATATGCTTGTTGATCTGAAAACTGAAAAGGTATAAAACGAGCCAAAGCATTGCGTCGTGTAGGATTTACAAAAATGGTACCTGTCCTATATTTAACCGGCCCTGTTGTTTCAAGTATAAAATTTTCTAATCTTTCGCAACCGTTAGAGTAGACTTTAATATCGCCTCTAGCACGAACAGACGGGCATAATTCCCCGCCTACAAAATTTCGTAATGTATCATTTACTAAAGGCATTAAGTAGTTTCCTCCCCTTCATCTTTCACAAATTTCACCGGACGATATGCGTAAATATCGCGACTACTTCCGCGTCTAGCGCGTCTGTATACTGATCTTTGTATACGTTTTGGCGGGCGTTCCTGCCCGTCAATAGAAATAATTTTTGCCTCTTCTAACTCAATTTCCTTATAAAGTCTTTCCATAACTGTCTGTTTTTGAGTAAATCTAAAAGACAAATTAGCGGCCAAATAAAGCGTTAATAATTGCTTAAATCCGCTATCAAACTTTTTAACGTCTGTAACCCTGCTTATATACTTAATTCTACAGTTATCTTCGTTATCTGCATTTAATAAAATAAAACCGCCGGCCATATCATAATCCATTGCGTTTAAGTCCTCGCGACCATTTATAGCAATAAGTCTTATAAAATCAGCCGGTAATGCGTAAGCGTCTGAATAATCAAACGCCGGCGTATTTAATACGTCGCGCGCTATAACTGCCCTTTGAATAGCAAAATTCCATACGTATCTTCGTAGTAAAAAATCTAGGGTGTCATAATACCACCTAGCGCAAACTTTCTCGTTATCGGTTGTAGGCGTATCGATATTCCCTATATCCGCCCTTTGACCTAATTTATCCAATGCTTTATTACAAATATCTACCGCTGTTTGTGCTGTGTATGCCATAATCGCCCTCTTTTTGAAAAAGGCGCGCACAATGCGGCGCGCCTTATCCCCTAATCGTTTTTCTACTCCCGTAAAATTAGCCTTGTACAAATTCGGCAACAAATACGGCCTTACCTGCGCTTGACGCTGCTGTTGATATTGTAGCGGCAATGTCATAGCCGGTGTCTTTATCACTAACTGTGTGGCCTGCCAATTCGTATACCATTTTTCCTAATGTCGCATAGGTTAAAGCATTTAAGCCATTAACAGGTGATCCGATCCCTGCTGCGCTAGCAAGAGATACGGCAGATCCTAAAGCGTCGTCGTCATAAGCCGGGCCGCCTTCTTTGAATATGCCTAATTTAATTGCTGCGCCTGTACCTAATGCCTGTGTAACTATTTTCAAAGAAACAGGGATTAAGTTAGCGGATACCTTAAAAAGTCTGATTACAGAGTTTGCTGCCTCGTCGGTTGAAAAATCTACTGTTTGTATCATAGTAACATTTTTATTTCCGGCAACATTTACAGCCTCTGCCTTTTTATCTACGTTAAGTAGATCGTTTGCGTATCTATCTACTACTGTTGCTGTCATGTTCGTATTCTCCTATAATTTTAAGCAAGTAATTACTATTTTACAGAATACTACGCAAGCGCCTTATTAGGCACTTGCTGTAGTTGTAACTTTTTGGATCAAGCAGCCTTCTGTACGAACTGCGCCCATTTCTACGATCATCTGTACTTGATGTGTTTCGTAGTAATCTTTTCTTTCTGAAACATCGAGTTTCGGAGTTAAAGAAATACCTACGACAATACCTCTAGTAGACGCCGCGAAACAAGAACGAACATTAGAAGAGTTTACATCTAACATTGGTTTTGCAGCCTTACCAGCATACTTAATTATGTCAAAACCTAAAGCGTTTTGTATTTCGCCCTTATCAATTACATAAGAACGTGAATAATCACCGGAAATCAATTTAGTTTCTGACATCAAGTCTGTATGTTCGTCGCCAGTAATACCCAAGAAGAATTTTTCCGGCATATCGTTTCCTACATCTGCGTCAATAAAGTTTTGTTTGATTTCAAGCAATTTTTCATAGGTCAAACCGCTTGTAGCGTCTACAGTTTTTACACCGTCTTGTACCGCTGTAATTCTTGTATCAAAATCACGACCGGTAAGAACATCAGAGAACATAGCCTCAACACAAAGACGGTCAAATCTTCTTTCGATACCAGCAACGATAGCGGTTGCGTATCTATTTGTAGGATCTGACAACATACCTCTAACGTCTGCGCTGTCGATAGGTATTGTAACTTCAAATCTTCTACGTGCGATTTTACGTCTTAAATGTTCAATATCTGTAAATTGTACCGGCTGTATTCTGCCTACGATTTCTCTTGCCTCTACAGTTCCTAAACCGTCATAAGCAAAGTTATCGCCCTTCATAGGAATAACAGATACGTAAGGTCTTAATCTAGCCTTAATCTGTTGTGCTTTCAAATGTACGGTATCGGAAAATTGCGTAATAAGTGCATTATCTATTGTTGCGCCCATTTTTTCTACCTCTCTTATTTTCTTTTTGTGTTCGACATTTTCGGTAAACGCTACCCGCACAACGGACGTAACCTACATATTAAACGGTAATGTACCCGGATAAACTTATTATCATCAAGCGGACCATGAAGGCTACCCGCTACCATAATTATTTACTTTTTTTTCTAATATTGCAAGCGTTTACAAAGTTTTTTATATTTCCGTAAATTATCGTTAATATAAATAAAAAGCGGGATTTTAACCCCGCTAAAATAGAACAATAATTTATGTGTTCGGTTTTACTTTTTATTTGAAAAATTGCTATACAAATCTTGTACTTTTTGCTGTTGCGCTGCATACTGCGGATCAAACGGACTCATATTAGCCAATTTTGCTAATTCAGCCTGCGCCTCTTGTCTTAATGTTTGATGATCTTTTCCACCTGTTCCGCCTTTTAATGCGCTTAAATCATCTTGTGAGATATATGTATCAGACACGCCTTTTAACACGCTAGCCATGATAATAAGATTTTTATTATCCATATTATTTAATTGCGGTTTCAAGTTTTCCGGCGTAAACTTTTGGATCAATGCTTTAGCGACATTTTGCACATCTTCTCTATCATTGCCCCATGTTTCGTCCGCTATTTTATCAAACTCTGCGTCTGATATTTGCTGCTCTTTTTGTTTTGCCGCAACTTGATTTAACAAATCGCCATGCGCGTCTACCATTAACTTATCGTATTTTTCACTAATAATTTTAGCCTGTTGCTGGGATAATCCGGCCTCGTAAAACATTTCCTTAACCTTTGTATCAAAATCGCCGTTATGGAAATTTTTTAATTCTTCCGGAAGATGTGAGTCGCTTAATGTGTAATCGTTAGCCGATTTCAAACCTATACGACTTCTATACTCGTCCCAGTCCTTATCAGTAGCATTTTCGCCCGGTATTGCTGATTTCTTACCTATCATGGACTCCATGTTATCAATTTTTTCAAACATTTTTTCCGGTGATGTAAGTTCTTGCATAAACCCTTTATCAGCGTAATTTTTTCCGTACTCTTGCTTAAACGCCTCAAAATCAAAGGTGTTACCACCTTCGCCACCTTCGTTACCGCCAGCACCTCCAGCACCGCCGGCGCCTCCTGTAATATCGGCTACAATTCCGCCGCCACCTTCACCACCGGCACCCTCGCCGCCTTCTGCAAAATAACATGGTCCTACGCCTAAAAGATGTTTTCTAAACATTTTCGTCCTCCTTAAATTCAATTACCTTCAAATATTCGTTATCTATAAAACGTCGTATTCTATGATATACGTCTTTTCTCGCCTCGTTATATATTGAGCCTATTGTGTTAATTTCTAACGAGTGCGGATCCTGTACTATAGATGTTTTCTGAAATCCGCAATCACGCATTATATAACGTAAAACTGTTTGCCCTGCGGGCGTACTCGCTACCTTATTAAACGCCCTTTGTAATTTTTCGCGCTCTGCTTTTTGTACTTCTTTAACTTGTTTATCTGACATTATGCCGCCCCCTGTTCCGGCTGCATGGCATTCATTTGCGCCACATTTCTACCTATTTCGCTTTGTTGTCTTGCTGCCTCTAATTCCGCTGCGTCTTGTTGTGCTTTGGCTCTTGTTGCCCTAATTTTTGCTACTGTTGTAGACGATTTAATTAAATCAGCCGGCGCACCGCTTAATTTTGCTACTCTATTGATTAACTTATCAAAATCAATATTATCAAGTATTTCAACATTAACCGGCGCCGCGCTTATAGCAAAGTTAGCGGTTTCAATAATGCCGCGCAACTCTTCCGACTGCATTGTTCTTTTGGCTGGTGATAAATATGTTAATTCGTAAACCTCTTCACCTCTCGCCATTTTTTCTACTAATACCTCCGGAATATATACAGGTTTTACGCCTTTTTCAAGTAATGCAGCCTCTTCCGGCGTACCAGCAACAACGCCTAATCTATTTTGTTTCATAAGAATATTAAACGTTCTTTGTATTGTAGGCGTAATAACTTCGTTCTCTTGACGGGAATAAAACGCCCCTAACGACTGCCCACGTAAAGCATTGCGTAATTGCGCCTCGCCCAATGTCATGCGGGTTTCATTATTAAAATCCAATAATCTATCTAGGAAAAAGTGATTATTGATAGTTTCTTTTAATGTATCAATATGCGTGTAAGAACTTTGTAACTCACCTACTGTATATAACGGCTCAATAGGTTTACCGGCGTTTAATCTTCCTGTAACAGAGAAAACATTTATAGCGCCGGCGGATGTATCAACATTACCGCCGCCTAATGCGCCGTCGTCATATACAGCCAACGGGGGATCTAATTGTTTTTCCGTTGCTATCATAATGGCCTCACGTACTGCGTTAATCTCTAGTATATCAGCCATAGCAACCATGGCCGGCGAACGCCCATAGACTTCGCCCGGCACTTTAGAGAAACGACCTACAAATATAGGCATTTCCTCTACGCCGCTTTCTTTAAGAATTTTACGCGTCCCTACCTCAATATGTATAGACGCAATAGGCATATCCTTCGCGCCTTTTTTTCTTGGATCCCTATTTAATCTAGGCTCTATAACGTGAAGGATTTTAATTTTGTTTTCTACTTCCCCGTTTTCATAATCCTTACGCGCAGAGGCTGGTAGATTTTCTAACCCATAAACCTTTACGGCGTTTCGGACGGTCATTTCAACTTCTGAAAATATAGTATCGATAAATCCGTCCGGCCCTTCATCTACATACATGTCCTTAATACTCCATGCTTTGTATCTTACAGGGACGGCGTTATCGTCTGCCTTCTCTTCTACATAAATACCGCTTATGCCATAAGCGCCTTGATCATTCATGTATTCATCTAACGCTGTTTGTAATCCTGCTCTAGTATTATCCATAACCGCGTACATTTGAGCATTTACATACTCAAAATACGCTTTTATTTCGTCTGTGTCAGGAGTATCCCAAGTCCTACCAATAGTAAAGGTCCTAGGACCGTTAGGCCATATATTATTAACCATAACATTAGACATAATACCGTTAGCGCGCAGCGCTGTATTATCAAAAATATCTTCATCTGCAAAAATCCCCGCGTTAGGTACGCCATGCCCTTCAAATTTTCTATTATAAACATACTCGCTTATAAGAGAATACAAAGACTTTAGACTTTGTTTATTTGTCTTTAACGCTTTAAATCTCTGAAAAATAGTATCTATTCTTTTGTTAGCCATGTCCGTACCTCCTCCCTTTTTTAACTAACTTGCTAATAGTGATCTGCGGCCAACTGTAGCATTACCCAACAAACCACTAGAGCCAGTGCTGTATAACGCCATTGACCTACTTTTATTTGTACCTGTTTCGCTTGACGCGTCGCTACTCGCTTTATCAGACGCGCCGCCCGATAATGCGCTTTGTTGCATAGCGCTAGCCGCCTGTTGCGCGCCCTTTTGTTTCCCCATGCTATGCGCAATAGCGCCAGTCGCCGCCGCAGCGCCACCAACAACCGCCGCCGTAGTGATACCACCAACAACCGCCGCCGCTGTACCAGTCGCCGCCCCTGCTGTAACTGCTGTACCTATTGCTGTAAATACTGCTGCTAAAATTGCCATATTGACACCTCCTGTTTTTCTTTTCTAAACTTCTGCCTTTTATTTACCGTTTTTAATGGTCCTTTTGCCCCGCTATTATCTGACGCCTTCTTATACCTAGACGCCATTTGCCCGGCCTTCCTAACCGGATACGCAAAAGTAAGCATTGCTGCGTCAAATAATGTAGGCGAACGCCCGTAAACTTTTCGTATTTCGTCCTTTGAAACGATCTTAAATTTATTGTTAGATGTTTCAATTTCACGCGGTACGCACAATAAATCCGTATACAATTCGTCCGTATCCGGTATTGACTTATTACCTTCTAAAAACCAGTCGCGTAAGTTTATAGCCATTTCCGCGCGCTTATTCAAATACTTATCATCCTCAATAGCGCCCTCGGAAAAATCTACCGTTTGCACTATATCTCTGTACCCACATTCCCACATACGGCTTGCTATCTGATAGCCATAACCATTATCAATAAACATTTTATCAACGCCCAGCGTGTCAATAAGTTTCATACAAATACCAGCGAAACGCATGGGATCCATTTCGCCTGTATACAATTTATAACCCGGAATAATATCACCGCGACGGAATAATATACCCGCGTCGTCTTTTCCGCTGCCCTTTGGATCCACGCCCATAATAAGAGGAAATAGATTATTAGCGGGCATTTTATACTGACGCGCTGCCATAACTTTATCAGCCG
>Ga0247608_10001022_pt1 | contig 41216 bp, 36 predicted proteins | sample 176DNAGHGlowgp2_FD_193490 | JGI IMG/M metagenome (GOLD analysis project Ga0247608, IMG submission 193490) | Sheep rumen microbial communities from Palmerston North, Manawatu-Wanganui, New Zealand - 1766 DNA GHGlow gp2 | ecosystem: Host-associated > Mammals > Digestive system > Stomach > Rumen ...
GTCGCCTTGGCAGCTGTGGCATGGCTGGATAGCGGCGGTTCCATGTACGGGCATGATGGGCACAGCAGTTGCGAAGGACGGTAAGACTGCGCATCCAACTTTCCAGATAGGTGTACTGGGGCAAGCCGACGCTCCTTGCCACCTGTTTCTTCACCTCCACATCTTTCATATTGGCATACAATTTCGAAAGATTGCCGAATGAAACGATTTCCAGCGTCTTCCATACGGGAGGCATGGATGGTGAACTGTACTTGGCAAAGTGCTCCTGTAGAAATTCTTCCTTCGATCGGCTAAGTTCCACTTGTATGTTGTCAAGGCATGTCTGGAATATGTTGCGATTGTTGAACTTAGAAGCATCCATGAACCAAAATGCCCCGTGCGTCATTGAGAAGAAATGAATAATGCGTGTGCGCAGGGCAACCTCTATGTCCTGTATAGCGGTGAAGACGATGGAACGCAGTTCCCTGTCGAATGTGTATAGCGAAATGACATCTTCGAGGCGTGTGCCACTTGCAAACCGATGAGTATTCTCGTCTGTCTCGAAGATTTTCCAGTAGCTGGCCAAACGGAAGTAACTGATGGAGGCAAGTTGCTTCAAGGCTGTGTCCTCATCGCTGACGATGAGACCGCGTTGCTTCAGTATAGCAAGCTGAGTGGTAATGTCTGTAGGTTGCTTGTTATATCTCATACCGTTATAAATGACGAAGTCCCGCCGTGGTACGCATTGTTAAGAGGCGTGGCGGGAACTGTTGGTGCAAAGGTACTACTTTTATTCGGAATAGCAAAACTTTTTTGAAGAAAAAGAATAAAACTACTCTTATGAATCAGATGATACAATACAACCAATAATAAATACATCAATCACGTTCGTAGAACAATTTTATAATATAATTAAGACACTGTGAATTGTCCGGGTTTATGAGTTTTCATAATCTTGTAGAGCATATTCTCAGGACACAAAAAATAATCCAACGATACTTTCCTTCTACTAAACAGTGGCAACTGTCTGATAATAAGTGCAATATACGCAATTCTACATCTACTTTGCCTCTACTTTGCTTCTACTTTGCCTCTACAAAACCTCTATTCGTCGTCTACATTCACTTTAGAGGAGGGTATTGGCAACAGAGCACGGAGCTGGCTTGCCGTTCCCATGGTGGGAATGTGATGTTCCCACCGTGGGAACAAGGCCCTATCACCATGCAAGCAAGGCATTCCCAACATGGGAACGCGTGGAGAGCCGCAGGGGGAACATGGGACGGAGCTCTTGACGAGACAAGGTACCAAAGTAGAGGCAAAGTAGAAGTAAAGTAGAGGCAAAGTAGAGGCAATATTCTATTTAATACGCTATAACACAATAGTTTACATGTATCTTAGTAGAGGTAATTACCTGCTGCAACTCCGGTGACTCCTAAGAATACCAAGTATTATCAGCAGATATCCTGTGAGGCACAGCATCGGGGCGATGACAATCCTACAGCGCGAGAAGATGTCTGGATTGAAAGTTTGTCCGGTACTACCTGAACCAGACATCAGGATATAGCCTATGAGTATCAGGGCGCAAGCCATGATGATGATTCGTTTTCCGCTTAAGCCAGCGAGTATGGATTGTTTGACTTTATTGATATTGTTTGTTGTAGTGCTCATATTGCTTGATGTATTGATGAATGAAGTCGGTTCTTTCAAATTGTTCTGCTACGGCAAGTGCCTGTTCCATGGTCTGCATCCATGTATAGCGGTTATAAAGAGACCCGGCACGACGCGATGGTTTGACGGTGTCAATCCAAGAGAGCCATTCGTCAGAACGGCGCAGCAGGCTGCAGACAATCCCGTCACCCTGTTCCGGCTGGCGGGCCATATAATAGCAACGGGCCATTGACAGTGCGTATTCTGTATAGGGTACGTTCTCTTGCGGCATTTCCTTCTGCCACTTATGACATACGGTCAGGGCTCGCTTCAAGTCGCCGCGCTGAAGAAGAGAGTCGATAAGCACACCCATGATGAGCTGATGCGTATTGGCCATACGCTTGACATCTTCATCCACATAGATTCCTTTTGTGCTCAGACCGCCATAACGGAAGCGGTGCATAATGTTGTCATAAAGCCTCTCCACGTCAATCCTCTGATTCGTAGCCGTAGGAGAAATGCGATAGGCAAGCCCTTCAAGCACCAAATGGTCGCGGAGACAGGACAGATTGTCTGAACCAGAACTGATGGAGGTGTATACAGGACGGCTCCAATCGCCATGAGACAGCATCTCCAGCACCATCAGGTCACTTTTGTACAGGCCGCGTTTATCCTTTAGTGAGACTGTCATTTTGCCTTTATCGGACGTGATGGTGACAGAGTCCGTTGGGATGCACTGCATGTCTTCCTGTTCATTGAGTACCCAGTGGCTGATGATATTCTTCAGTTCGAAAGGTTCCTCGCCCAACAGTTCCTTGGCCTTATCAGGGCTTTGTTCCATGAAGGTTAATATCTCCTGCTTTAGTTCTGGACGTACAGGCACATACTCCCTCCTGCCCTCCTGATAGTCATTGTGCTGCCAACTGATGGGAAGTGCCGGAGAGTCGTATGCCGGACGCTTCATCTGGTCGATATACCAGTCGGTTTGCAGGTATTCCATATTAACGACGCGGGTATCGGTGCGCACACCTTCCACCTCATGGTTATACCAAAGTGGGAATGTGTCGTTGTCGCCATTGGTCAGGATGACGGGATGTCCCTCTGGCTGCATACTGTTGAGATAGTTGGCACCGAAGTCACGGCAGGTATAACGGCCTGAGCGGTCATGGTCATCCCACGTCTGGCTTGCCATCTGGACGGGAACCAGCAGGCATGCTATAGCGGAAAGAATAGCCAAGGCGATAGCATATTTTGCACTTTTCACTCTTACCTTTTCACTTATCATTCCCACTCCCATACCTATCCAGATGGCAAAGGCATAGAACGAACCAGCGTAGGCGTAGTCACGTTCACGCGGTTGGAGCGGTGTCTGGTTCAGATAGACCACGATGGCAAGTCCCGTCATCACAAACAATAGCATGACAACCAGAAACTGCTGTTTACCCTTGCTCCCATTACGCCATTGCCATAACATTCCCACCAGTCCGAGCAGCAGCGGTAATGCATAGAACACGTTACGCCCTTTGTTCTCTTTCAGGTCTGACGGCAGTTTCGATGTGTCGCAACCTAACAGCCAGTCGTCAATCCATCGGAAGCCTGTAATCCAGTTGCCGTGTTCCACCTCTCCGTGTCCTTGAATGTTGTTCTGTCGTCCCACGAAGTTCCACAGGAAATAACGCCAGTACATGAAATTCACTTGATAGGAAAGGAAGAAGCGCAGATTCTCTGCAGCAGTGGGTACGCCATCCTTTTTCTCGACGTGTCCGAGCCAGTCCTCGTAGGCCTTGGCATGTCTAACGGAATGCATCCGGGGGAAGTACATATTGTTTTTATACAGATAGTCAACATCATGGCGCACCACCTCATACTCCTGCTTCGTGGAATCAGCCACAGGACGATAGACGGCCTTACCTTCCTTCAGTCTCGGCACTAAGTACTCGCCTTCTGCCACGCGGTCTATTTCGCTGCAATACGCAGGACCATAGAACAGCGGCGTCTTGCCATATTGTTCACGGTTCAGATAGCTGCCTAAAGAGAAGATGTTGTCAGGCGCATTCTCACACATCGGCGTCTGGGCATTGGCCCTGATGAAGACGACCCCATAGCTGCTGTAGCCGATGAGCATCATCAGCAGGCAGGCTAACGATAGCCTGACTATCCTTTGCTTCACCCTATAACAGGCAATGACGATTGTTCCTGTCAGCAGCAGGATGTAGCAAATGAGGCCTGTGTTGTAAGGGCATCCCAGCACATTGGTAAACAGCAGTTCAAACCATCCGCCAACCTTCACCACGCCAGGTATGAGGCCATAGAGAATGACAGCCACCAGCAAGCCGCTAACAATGAGTGCCTTCAGCATCCCCGTCCACGTGACACGCTTTGCCCGACGAAAATAGACGACAAACGACATAGCGGGCAGACAGAGCAGACAAAGCAGATGGACACCGATGGACAGTCCTGTGATATAGGCAATCAGGACAATCCATCGCGTACTGCCGGGCTTATCCATCTCGCTCTCCCATTTCAGAATCAGCCAGAACATCAGAGCTGTCAGGAAACTGGAGAAGGCATAGACTTCTGCCTCGACTGCCGAGAACCAGAAAGTGTCGCTGAAGGTGTAGGTCAATGCGCCAACCAGACCGCATGCCTCAATGGTGATGACCTGCGAAATGCTCGTTCCCCTATCGCTGACAGGGCAAATCAGTTTCCGGGCGAGGTGAGTCACCGTGAGAAACAGGAAGAATATGCAGCCCGCACTTAGCAACGCCGACAGGAGATTGACCATCAGCGCTACATGCGACGGATCACTGGCTAACTGCGAGAACAGGTTGGCGGCTAACATAAAGACTGGTGCGCCGGGCGGGTGACCAATCTCCAACTTATAGCCACACGCAATGAATTCAGGACAATCCCACAGACTGGCCGTTGGCTCTACTGTCAGCCCATAGACAATAGCGGCAATGGCAAAGACAAGCCACGCCATGCAGGTGTTGATTCTTGAAAAAGATGTTTGTTTCATCATACGTTTGCCTTTTTTCCGGCAAAGGTATGAAGACTGTCATCTGTCACCAAAAATAATGTCTGACATTTGTCTGACATTAATCTGACAAGCGCCTATCTACCTGATAGTCAGCCCGTATGACTTTCCCCTGTCTGACTCGATTTTGAGGTCGGAATGTTCTTCTATGATGGGTTTCAGCCGCCGGATGAGCGTATATAGCGTCTCGCTGGCATCGGGTTTCTTGGGCCATAGCGCATTGCAAATATCTGCTTTCGACAACTGATGCGAGGGTGACTGCCACAGCATCTCCATCAACTGCTGCTGCATCGGGGTAAGTTTTACTTCGCAACCTTTTGCATTGACGAATCGCCCATCTTGCAGAGCCAGGCCGCCATAAAGTCCTAATGCTGACAGCCGCCTATGCTGATACAGGCAGAACAGGCTCCACAGCAGCACCATAGACCAAAGAATCATCGAAGGACGCTGGTCAGAAAGCGAGAGAATCGTCGCTGTCGATACTTGCGGGCGCGGACGGAATCCATTCTTGGTGTCCACCGCCAAAACAGCATTTCCTCTCAACCCTTCTATTTGCAGATGACTGTTGAACACTTGAATAGTATCAGCACTGATGACGTCCGACTGCTGTTCGTCCAGCGCCTTGGCCAAGGCCTGGTTCACATCCTCAGTCACCAACTTCTCCGTGGTCTTATAGCTGGTCAGACTCACCATGCTCGAAGCGATTATCAGTGCAAAGAGCACCACTACTGCATATTGTTGTTTCATCGTTGCGAATAATTGTTTGGTATTTGGACGCAAAGATACACTTTAAATTTGGTAATGCAACGGCTTTCGGCAGAAAAATTCCAAAAACATGAAAAGGTCGGGGGATTCTTTGTTTATTCAGAATTAATTCTTATTTTTGCAGCAGAAATGTTACACAATCTGAGCACTCTTGCTGGGGATGAAAGCATGTTAAAGCGTGTAGCCAAGTAAGGGTGGGCTATTAAAAATCACAGAGCAATATGACAGAGCAAATCATTGAATGTGTCCCTAATTACAGCGAAGGACGTGACATGGCAGTAGTGAAACAGATTACCGACGCTATCGAGTCGGTGGAAGGTGTGAGATTGTTAGACGTTGACCCGGGCGAGGCAACGAACCGCACGGTGGTGACCTTTGTGGGCAGTCCCGAAGATGTCGTCGAGGCTGCCTTCCGCGGCGCTGCCAAGGCTGCACAGGTCATTGACATGCGCCAGCACCACGGTACCCATCCCCGCATGGGGGCGACGGACGTGCTGCCGCTGATACCCGTAGCGGGCATTACCCTTGAGGAGTGTGCTGTGCTGGCGCGACAGTTGGCTGAGCGCATGGCCCGTGAACTCAGCATCCCCTGCTATTGCTACGAGGCTTCTGCTCTCAAGCCAGAGCACAGGAATCTGGCTACCTGTCGCGCTGGGGAGTACGAGGCTCTGTACGAGAAGCTGACGGTTGCGGATAAGATGCCCGACATGATGCCACCGCTGCCTGCCGATGGTTTGTCGCGAGACACCATCCCAGAGGCCATCCAGCGTTCAGGCTGTACGGTTGTCGGAGCCCGCGACTTCCTGATAGCTGTCAACTGGAACCTGAACACCACGTCGACACGCATTGCCAGTGCCATTGCCTGCGACGTGCGCGAGCAAGGCCGCCCTGTGCGCGATGCTGACACTGGCGAGCCCAAACGTGATGCCAGCGGCAACGTCATCATGCAGCCCGGCACGCTGAAATGTACAAAGGCCATCGGCTGGTATATCGAGGAATATGGCATTGCTCAGGTGTCGATGAATATGACCAACATCCGTGTCACGCCGCTTCATGTTGCCTTTGAAGAGGTAAGCCGCTGTGCGCAGAACCGCGGGGTCCGCGTAACGGGAACGGAAATTGTGGGCATGGTACCCAAGGAAGCACTGATAGAAGCCGGCAAGTACTTCTTGGGCAAGCAGAAGCGCCCGACGGACATTCCCGACGAGGATATCATCAAGGCGGCAGTAGAGGCAATGGGGCTTGACGACCTGCGCCCCTTCAATGTCCGCGAAAAGGTGTTAGGGCTTTAGTTTCATGAGCAGCATGCCGATGGCTATCCAGATGATTTCGCGGACGCGGCAGATGATGCTGACGAAGATGCCTAATGCAGCCGAGAGGCCAAGGGCTGCAATGGAAAGCACAAAGCCGCCCTCCTGGACACCAATCTGCATGGGCAGGAAGCCGATGAGATTGGCAAAGAGCGTGGTGAAGGCCACGATGAGGATGCTGTGCAGGAAGGTGAGCGTCAGTCCGCCCAGTCCGCCACCACAGTCGATGCCGAAGAGCAGCAGCATGAACATCACCTCCGAGCTCTGGACAACGCGTGACAGGTATTCCAGCACGAGGCTGCAATAGAAGGCGCGGGTATCCTGATGATAGAGTGCGGCTATCTGCTCGTCGATGTTGTGCAACGACTCAGCATGACGTTCCTGAAAGCGGTGGCTCCAGCCTTTCAATCCAGGAATCTTGCCTATCAGCGTCAGCACGTAGATGACCAGTCCGTTACGGTAGCCCCGTGAAAAGATGTAGAAGGCTACCAGGCAGAAGACGACGATGATGCCAAGGATGGTGCCAATGGCCTTGGTGATGGGCATATCGCCAACCAGCACCAGGCCCAAGTAGATGAAGATGGAGATAAACCAGAACCAGAAGTGGGCGAAGAAGTGCATCATGGCATAGAGAATGACTGACGAGGTGGCATGCTGCTTGTCGATGTCCTTCGACAGTTCCATGATGCGATAGGGTTCGCCACCCAGTCCGCCAACGGGTGTGGCATAGTTGAGTGCGTAGCCCGTGATGGTGAGGCGGTAGATGCGCCAGAAGAACTTGAGGCTGGAAAAGCGGCGGCGCGAGAATTCCTCACGGCCGATGTTGCCCTCGATGATGGCCCGCCATGCCAGGGCGTTCAGGCCATAGACGACCACCCAGATGCCAACAATGGGGATGAGCCAGTAGCCGGCATGGGTGATGTGCTCCCACAGTTCGACAAAGCTGACATCGAAGGTGAACAGCATGACCACGCATGCTGCACATCCGAGGAAAAAGAAAAGGTTGTTCAGGCGCTGCTTAGTCCAAGTCATCGGCGTATAATGATTGATGTGTTACAACTTGTCGGCAATGCGGCGGCAGAAGGCCTCATGACGACGGTTGACGTAAAGGTAGAGCAGTCCCATGCCTACAATCTCCCACACGAAGTTCATGGCGGGAACGTCTATCAGGCAGAACAGGAAGAGCCAGAAGGAACGGAAATTGAACGTCAGCAGACCGTTCCAGAAGATGACGGGCAGCGAGGCGTCGTGGAACTCCTGGCGCACAGCGGCGGGGATGTTGTCCGTCGAGCCGAACTTCTCGCGCAGCTTCTGCATGAGGCGCTGGAACTGAGGCGTCACCTTCTCCTGCTTCTTGGTGTAGTCGATGTACGACTTCTGGAAGTAGCGCTCAGCAGCGCTGTTGCCCTCAGGCGTCATGGCGTCGTAGATTTCCTGCTGGCGCTTGGAGTTGTCAAGTTCGCTACCCTTCTCACCCTTCAGGAAGAAGAGGTGTACCTGGATGTAGTAGTCAGCCAGGCGCTGTTGCCCTGCCAGTCCGCAGATGCCAGAGATGACACCCAGCGCGTAGACTACGACAGTGGCGATGATGGTGTTCTGCTCGTTATTCTCGATGCCTAACAGCCCGAACTCGATGTCGTGATGCATGTAGAAGCGGTAGACCAGGGCGTGGTAGATGGGAATGAACCACGCAAAGCCTGCCACACCGTCGAGGATGCGCCCCAGGCGGCTCTTCTTGCCCGTCATGCGTGCCAGCTGGCCGTCGGTGCAGTCGAAGATGTCGGCTACCATCAGCAGCAGGATGGCGATGACGTTCATCATGAATCCCCACACACCACTGTAGTAGAAACTGCCACAAGCGAAGAAGAATGCACTGGCTGAACCTATGACCATCGACCAGATGGTAACGGTGTTAGGATGTACGTCAAACTTGGCAAAGGCCAGTGCGCAATAATAACAGAAAGGACGGATGACATGGAGGTCAAGCCAGTCTTCCGTCTCTGATGATTTAAGGGTTGCTTTAAATTTCTCGTCCACAGCCTACTTCAATTTTTCAATTCTTCAATTTTTCATACACCGCCTTAATGGTGTCGCAGACGGCCTGCGTCTGTTCCTTGCGGCCCAGGGTGATGCGCAGGCACGACTCCAGTCCCTTGTCGCCCATGAACTTAATCTTGTAGTCCTGAATCTTCAGGGCTTCCATCAGCGACTCCTTGATTTCCAGCGGGTATTTGATGAGGATGAAGTTGGCAACCGACTTGTACACCTTGAATCCGGGCAGGTCACCCAGCTCTTTCTTGTAGAGCTGACGTCCCCAGTCCATGTCGTCAGCCACGTGACGGTAGTGCTCGTCGCTGTCAAGGGCTGCCAGTGCAACGGCCTCTGAGAAGCGGTTGTAGCCCAGGTACTTGTTGGTGTAGCTGAGGAACTGGTCATGACCCTTGCCGATAAAGCCGAAGCCACAGCGCAGGCCGGGCAGTCCGTAGAACTTAGACAGGGTGCGCGAGATGATGAGGTTGCTGTACTTGTTGACCAGCGGGGCAATGTAGTCAGTATCCGTTGAGATGAAGCTGGCGTAAGCCTCGTCGATGAGCACCATCGTGTCAGAGGGGATGTTCTCCATGATGCGTCCCGTCTCCTCAGGTGTCAGGCCATTACCCGTGGGATTGTTGGGCGAAGCCAGCAGCAGCATGCGGGGGTGTACGCGGTTGGTGTATTCGATGACCTCGTCGACATCGTAGGCAAAGGTGTCCTCCATTTCATGCAAGGGGTACATCTCGAAGGTGCCGCCACACTCGGAGGCTACGCGGTTGTAGTACCACCAGGAGAACTCAGGAATCAGGATTTTCTTGTTGTCGCCGACCATCAGGAAATAGTGGATGGCATTCTTCAGCATATCCTCGCCACCGTATGTCAGCAGTACCTGCTCCTCGGGGACGTTGTAGATTTCACTTAGGCGGACGCTGATGACACTCTTCTTGCCCTCATCGTAGATGCGGGTGTAGAAACACAGTGTCTTGGGATCGAAATTGCGGATGGCATCAACTACCTTCTGGCTTGGTTCGAAATTAAATTCGTTTCTATCAAGATAATTCATTCTTACTCTTATTTAGTATTGTTACAGCCTGCAAAGGTACGAAAATAAAGTAAAAAGGGAAAGTGAAAAGTGAAAAATTTGCTGCCGCACGGAAAAAAACATGCATTCAGCATCAATAATTATGAATTTTTCGTACCTTTGCCTCAAAAACAAGAGAGAAGAACAATGAAGAAAGCATTGATGATAGCCATGGCAGCAGGTCTCGTTTTGGCGATGAGCGGCTGTGGCAGCAAGAAGAAAAGTGACCAGATCATTACCCAGCGTGTTGTCAAGAAAGCGCCCCAACAGCCTGTCAAGATGCAGGAATACAATGACGAGCGCGACGTGCCCTGGATAGGCAAGAGCTACCATGTGGCCATCAACCGCATGCCTTCCGACTCGCTGCCGATGGTGAAGGACGAGACGGGGCAGAAGTTCGTAGACAACATCTTTACGCTGACAGTGTCGCGTGAGGACGGTTCGGTATTTTTCAGCCGTCAGTTCACCAAGGCTTTCTTCACAAACTATATCACTGATGTGTATCGCAAGGCTGGCATCCTGGAAGGCATCGTGTTCGACAAGGCTGATGGCGACTGGCTGGAATTTGCTGCCAGCGTGGGTCTTCCGCAGACGGATGAGTATATCCCGCTGGTGATTCGCTTGTCGCGCATGGGTGAACTTACTGTCAGCCAGGACACGCAAATGGACACTAACGGCGACATCGACGAAAAGGCTGCTAAGAAAAACAACGACGAAGAGGACGATATCTGACGTTGTTTACTGACGAGCGCAGTCAGAAACGATTTGTGTCCAACTCTTGCATAAGGCGACCATGGAAGGGAATACCAGGTTTGCACCTTCTGCTGCCAGCATCTCGTCAGGCAAAGGACCTGTATTGACGGCAATAGTAAAGCAGCGGGCTGCAACAGCAGCGCGTACGCCTAATGGTGCATTCTCGACGACGATGGTTTCCCAGGGTTCTACGCCACATTTGAGCATGCCTTTCAAATAGGGTTCAGGATGGGGCTTGCCATGCGTGACATCAAAGGCCGTCACTATCAATTCCTCAGTCAGCAGACCGTCGAAATCGCCCAGCAGCTTATCCAACAGCGTATGCTGTCCGCTGCCTGTAACTACACAGAGTTTGAGACCATCGTCTTTCATCTGCTGCATGAGTTCCTTGATACCTGGCATAATGACAGCAGGATGCGTTTTTACACGCTGTGCAAACAGGTCCGACTTGAAGGCATACATTTTCTGGGCTTCCTCATCACTCAATTCTCGATGCCACTGTTCGCGGGCCAGCACCTTGATGGTCTCTACGCCGCGCATACCTTCATATTTGTAGGCGCCATCGAAGGGCATATCCAGCCCAAAGGACGCCATGGCATCGTGCCAGCTGACTGAATGGTTGGGCATGGAGTCATAGATGACACCATCCATATCGAAAAGCACGGCTTTCGGGCAAAATTGCCCGAAGCCGTGTCTTAATGTATAATTTTCAATTTTCAATTCTTCCATTTTACTTCTCGCTTGCCAGACGGGCCTTGATGGCCTTCGTGTCTTCCTCATAGCCAGGCTTTTCGAGCAGTGCAAACATATTCTTCTTGTATGCCTCGACGCCAGGCTGGTTGAACGGGTTCACACCCAGCAAGTTGCCGCTGATACCGCAGGCAATCTCGAAGAAATAGATGAGCTGTCCCAGATAGTAGGCGTTGAGTTCAGGAACGCTGATACGGATATTGGGAACACCACCATCGACGTGAGCCAGACGAGTGCCAAGCTCAGCCATCTTGTTCACCTCGTCCACACGCTTGCCTGCCAGGAAGTTCAGGCCGTCCAGGTTCTCGTCATCACTGGGGAACAACAGCTTGCAGTTGGGTTTCTCAATCGAGATGACTGTTTCGAAAATGGTACGTTCGCCGTCCTGAATCCACTGGCCCATAGAGTGCAGGTCGGTGGTGAAGTCAACGCTGGCAGGGAAGATACCCTTCTTGTCCTTACCCTCAGACTCTCCGTAAAGCTGCTTCCACCACTCGGAATAGAAGTGCAGCTTAGGCTGGTAGTTGACCATAATCTCAATCTTCTTGCCAGCCTGGTAAAGGCCATTGCGAACAGCAGCATACTGGGCTGCAATATTCTCCTCAAAGGGAACGTCGATGCCACAGGCTTTCTCCATATCCTGGGCACCCTGAACTAGTGCCTTGATATCGAAACCGGCACAGGCGATGGGCAACAGACCCACAGGGGTCAGCACAGAGAAGCGTCCGCCCACATTGTCGGGGATGATGAACGACTTGTAGCCCTCCTTGTCAGCACAGGTGCGGGCAGCACCACGCTTAGCGTCAGTGACAGCAACGATGACCTCGCGAGCCACGTCCTTACCCATCTGGGCTTCGCACTGCTTCTTCAGCAGACGGAATGTCAGCGCTGTCTCTGTGGTCGTTCCCGACTTAGAGATATTGATGACGCCAAACTTCTTACCCTTCAGGTATTCCGTCATCTCAAACAGATAGTCCTCGCCGATGTTGTTGCCAGCAAACAGGATGGTGGGGTTCTTGCCGTCCTGAATAAGCCACGAGAAAGAGTTGCCTAAGGCTTCAATAACGGCACGGGCCCCTAAGTAGCTTCCGCCGATGCCAGCCACGACCACTGCTTCACACTTCTCGCGCAGCACATTGGCAGCAGCCTGTATCTCGTCGAGGAAGGCTGGCGTAATGCTGCTGGGAAGGTGCAGCCATCCTAAAAAGTCATTACCCGGGCAGGTGCCCTCTTCTAAGGCCTTCTGTGCCTCTTTAACCTTTGGTTCAAAAGCTTTCACTGCGCCAGCTTCCAGAAAACAGGCGCCTTTGGTGATGTCAAGTTTAATGTTGTTCATAATGCTATATAAATAGTTTAGGATTCTATATTGGAATGTATATCATCAACGGAAAGAGTCTGTGAGCAGCTTTATCTCAATCTGGGGACTGATGCGCTCGTAGAGGATGTTATAGACGGCATCGAGGATGGGCATGTTGACATGACAATGCCGGTTGATTTCCTTCATGCACTTGGTACCAAAGTAGCCCTCGGCAATCATCTCCATCTCTATCTGTGCCGACTTGACGCTGTAGCCCTTGCCAATCATGGTGCCAAAGGTGCGGTTGCGCGAGAAGTTGCTGTAGCCTGTGACCAGCAGGTCGCCTAAGTAGACGCTGTCAGTGACGTTGCGCTCAATAGGGTGTACCACCTTGAGGAAGCGCGCCATCTCCTGTACAGCATTAGCCATGAGGACAGCCTGAAAGTTGTCGCCAAACTTCAGTCCGTTGCAGATACCGGCGGCAATGGCATAGACGTTCTTCAACACAGAGGAATACTCGATGCCGATGACATCCGTCGATGTCTTGGTCTTGATGTAGGGACTGGACAAAATGTCAGCAAAGGCCTGAGCCTTCTCACGGTCGGCACAACCCACAGTGAGGTAGCTGAGTCGTTCCAGTGCCACCTCTTCAGCATGGGAGGGGCCACCAATGCATGCCAGATTCTCGTAAGGCACATCGTAGACCTGATGGAAGTATTCCGAGCATGCCAGATTCTCGTCAGGAACGATACCCTTGATGGCTGTAACGATGAACTTATCGCGAATGCGCGTCTTGAGCTTCTTCAAGTGGCTCTTCAAGTAGGGAGAGGGCGTAACGAACACCAGTGTATCGTACTGCTGCACAATCTTGTTGAGGTCCGACGAGAAGAATATTTCGTCGATGTTGAAGCGCACGCTCATCAGATAGGCAGGATTGTGACCAAGCCGCCGGAAATCCTCTATACGGTCGTCACGGCGCATGTACCACCCGATGTGGTGAGTCTTCCCCACTACTATCTTGGCAATGGCCGTTGCCCAGCTTCCGCCGCCAATAATCGCTATGCGCCCGCAGTCGTACATTTCTTAAAATGAAGAGTTAAGAGTGAAGAATGAAGAATTTGCTGCCGCTTCAGACTTGTGCCTTGCTAATCCACTCAGCCACTTCGTCGACAGAGGGCTTTCTCATGTCAAGTTTGAACTTCTTGACAATGTCGCCAATCTTCTGCTGCAAGCCCTGAGCTTTTTCGTCCCTGATGTTCGAGACGAGGTTGAAGCCAGCCTTGCGCAGCACAGGAACCCACTCCTCGGCAACGCCAATCGTGGCCCACTCTGCCACTGTGCTTTGCGGAGCCTTTTTCTCGGGTTTCATCTGTGGGAAGAAAAGCACCTCCTGGATGAACGTCTTGCCCGTCATGAGCATGACCAGACGGTCGATGCCAATGCCAATGCCTGATGTGGGAGGCATACCATATTGTAATGCGCGCAGGAAGTCCTGGTCGATAATCATGGCCTCGTCGTCGCCCTTGTCAGCGAGCTTCATCTGCTCTACAAAACGCTCCTCCTGGTCGATGGGGTCGTTGAGCTCAGAGTAGGCATTGGCCAGTTCCTTGCCATTGACCATCAGCTCAAAGCGTTCTGTGAGTCCGGGCTTCGAGCGGTGCATCTTCGTCAGCGGAGACATCTCGACAGGATAGTCAGTGATAAACGTCGGCTGAATGAAGGTGCCTTCGCAGAACTCGCCAAAGAGCTCATCAATGAGCTTACCCTTACCCATGGTCTCGTCGACTTCCATGCCCTTCGACAGGCAGAACTGGCGAATCTCCTCCTCACTCTTGCCATTACAGTCGAAGCCCGTCTTCTCTTCAATAGCCTCGAGGATGGGCAAACGGCGGTAAGGAGCCTTGAACGACACGATGTTACCATCGATTTCGCGCTCAGGCTTACCGTTGACAGCAATACAAATGGTCTCAAGCAGCTTCTCAGTGAACGACATCATCCAGTTGTAGTCCTTATACTGTACGTAGAGCTCCATGCAGGTGAACTCAGGGTTGTGGTTGCGGTCCATTCCCTCATTGCGGAAGTTCTTGCCAATCTCATAGACACCCTCGAAGCCTCCCACTATAAGGCGCTTCAGATAGAGCTCGGTAGCAATGCGCATATACATATCCTGGTCCAGTGCATTGAAATGGGTGATGAACGGACGGGCTGAAGCACCGCCGGCAATCATCTGCAGCGTAGGCGTCTCCACTTCAGTATAGCCAGCCTCATCCAATACCTTTCTTAAAGTGCGAATAACAGTAGCACGCTGAAGGAAGGTGTCCTTCACGCCCTCGTTGACTACGAGGTCAACATAGCGCTGACGATAACGCAGTTCAGGATCGTCGAACTTGTCGTAGGCCACGCCATCCTTGTATTTCACAATGGGCAGGGGTTTCAGCGACTTCGACAGCAGTGTCAACTCTTTGGCATGGACGCTGATTTCGCCTGTCTGGGTACGAAACACAAAGCCCTTGACACCTATGAAATCACCGATGTCGAGCAAACGCTTGAAAACATTATTATAGAGATTCTTGTCTTCACCCGGACAAAGGTCATCGCGGGTGATATATACTTGAATGCGCCCTTTGGAGTCCTGTATCTCCGCGAAACTGGCCTTACCCATCACGCGGCGACTCATCATGCGACCTGCTATGCAGACCTCACGGGGTTCGTCTTCGTCCTTGAAGCTGTCGCGTATCTCTGTGGAAAACGCATTGGTGGGATATTCTGCAGCCGGGTAGGGATTAATGCCCATCTGACGCAACTCCTGCAAACTCTCGCGTCTGCCGATTTCTTGTTCACTGAGTTCTAAAATATTCATCATTTATATAATGTTGTCATTATTGTTATCGTTTGCAAAGTTACGAAATAAGTGAGAGAAATCAAAGAAATTTCATCTTTTATTTTGTTAATTGCAAAAAAAGCGGACAAATATTTGGTGGAATAAAGATAAATGCCTATTTTTGTGCCAATAAATCTAAACGAAGATGACACACGAAAGAATGAAAACGCGCGTAGTAGCCGTTGACATACGCCTTGAACGTACGACAACAGCCATTATTGACGTGCGTGGCAGTATTTTAGCAAGGGACGAATTTCCTACAGGTGACAGTGCTAATGTCGGCGACTTCACTTCACTTCTCAGCGAAAACATCGTGAATCTTGTAGAGAATAACGGCGGATACGAGAGCATCCGTTCTATCGGCATTTGCTGTCCAAGTGCCAATTTTATGACAGGGTGTATCGAGAATGCTCCGAATCTTCCGTGGAGAGGCGTGGTGCCGCTGGCTGCAATGATGCGTGACCGCATGGGACTGGCTGTGGCACTGGGAAACAATGCCCACGTTTGTGCCCTTGGAGAGCATGCTTATGGTGTGGCGCACGGCATGAAGAACTTCATCCTCATTACGCTTGGTAGTGGCATGGGCAGTTGCATCTTCTCCAACGGGGCACCTCATCTGGGGCGCGACGGCTTTGCAGGTGAGATAGGACACACCTGTGCAAAGCTCGACGGGCGCCAGTGCGCCTGCGGCAATAAGGGTTGCCTTGAGATGTACACTTCTGCCAAGGGCGTCGTACAGACGGCACAAGAGCTATTGGCTGAAAGCGATGCGCCTTCGATGATGCGACAGGTAGAACACCTGTCGTCGAGCACTGTATCATCCCTGTGCAACTGTGGTGACGCTCTGGCCATCGAGACGATGCGCCGTACGGGTTATTGGTTAGGGTATGGCCTGGCCAACTATGCATCGATTATCAATCCTGAGGCCATCGTGCTGACAGGGGGCGTGACTCATAGTGGCGACTTTCTGTTGGACCCTATGGAAGAGTCGTTTAACACCCATGTGTTCCACAACATTCAAGGAAAGGTCAAATTCCTGGTAACACAGTTCAAAGAGAGCGAAGCCAACCTGTTGGGAGCCAGCGTACTGGCTTGGCAAGTCAAGGAATATTCTTTGTTCAAATAACACAACAAAGATATGAAAAGCAGATATATATTTAAGAGCAAGGTCATCGGCGTAGACATCGGCGTGGACTATACCACATACGCCATTGTCGACATACGCGGCACCATCATTGCCGAGGACAGAATCCCCACGCAGGAGTATCCAGACGTGAATATCTTCGTGAACGTGCTTAGCGAGAAGATTGTCAACCTTGTCGAGGAGAATGGCGGCTACGAGACAGTACGTTCAGTGGGCATCAGTGCACCAAGCGGCAATTTTCTGACAGGCTGTATCGAGAACGCGGGCAACATGCCATGGAAGGGCATTGTGCCACTGGCTGCTATGCTGCGCGACCGACTGGGGATGGCTGTAGCCCTGGGCAACGATGCCCATGTGGCAGCCATCGGCGAGTGTGTCTATGGTGCTGCCCATGGCATGAAGGACTTTATCGTAGTGTCGTTGGGACATGGCGGCGTGGGCAGCTGCTTCTTCTCCAATGGTGCTCCCCATCTTGGGAAAGGAGGGGCAGCAGGTGAATTAGGTCATATCTGCGTGGTGGACAATGGCAGGCAGTGCGGCTGTGGCCGCAAGGGCTGTTTAGAGGAATATGCCTCGCGACGCGGCATCATCAAGACGGCCCAAGAGGTGATGGAAGCCAGCAGTGACCCCAGCCTGTTGAGGTCGCTGACGGAACTGACCCCGCTGACCATCGGCGCTTGTTGTGACCAGGGCGATGCACTGGCTATAGAGGTCTATCGCCGGACGGGAGAGATGCTGGGCGTCGGACTATCCTTATACGCTTCGATCGTCAATCCTGAGGCCATCATCCTGACAGGCGAGCTGACTCAGACATGGAAATGGCTGGAAGAACCTACGCAGCAGTCTTTCAACGAACATGTGTTCCACAATATCCGCGACAAGGTGGACATTATGGTTTCCTATATCAAGGACAGTGAGCGTGACGTATTGGGAGCCAGCGCGCTGGCTTGGGAGGTAGAGGAGTACTCCTTGTTTAAGTAAAGCGAAGGCCATCAAGACCTCAGACAGACGTGTGACCTATATACAACTAACTATACAGCTATTATTGTTTTCTATATGAGAGGTGAAGATGAGATTAAATCGCGCGTTGTTGGTGTCGATATTAGTATCAGTGACACCACGTACGCCATTGTTGACATTCGCGGCAACATCATTGCCGAGGATTCTTTTCCGACGACAGACTATCCTAATGTCAGCGATTTCGTCACAAAACTGAGTGAAAGTATTTTGCAGCAGATGGAGGAAAACGGAGGCTATGAAACGATTCGCTCCATCGGCATCAGCTGTCCAAGTGCTAATTTTCTGACTGGCTGCGTCATTAATGCACCCAATTTACCCTGGAAGGGCAACATCCCGCTTGCTGCTATGCTGCGCGACAGGCTCGGACTGGCAGTGGGCGTTGCCAACGATGGCCATGTGTCGGCATTTGGCGAGTATGCATACGGTTCAGCGCACGGCATGAAGGACTTCATTGTTATCAGTCTGGGCGTTGGACTGGGCAGCTGCTTCTTCTCTGACGGCCGCGAGCATCAGGGACATGGAGGATTCGCTGGAGAGTTGGGCCATGCCTGTGTACATGAATTCGGGCGCAAGTGCGCCTGTGGCAAGGAGGGTTGTCTGGAAGCCTATTGTGCTGCCAACGGCATCGTGCTTACTGCCCGAGAACTGCTGGCTGCGACGGATGCGCCATCACTGCTGCGCGACAAAGAGAGACTTTCGCCACGTATCATTGCCGAATGCTGTGCCCAGGGCGACGCCATTGCCCTTGAAGTTTATCGCAAGATGGGAAGTACCCTCGGACTGGGTTTGGCCAACTATGCCTCACTGTTGAATCCGCAAGCCATCATACTGACAGGCGGAATATCGCATGCAGCGGAGTGGTTCCTGGAATCCATGCGCGAGTCATTTGACAGGAATGTCTTCCAGAACATACGCGACAAGGTGCTAATACTGGTCTCAAAGCTCAACGACCATGAGCGTGAGGTACTGGGAGCAAGCGCACTGGCATGGGAGATTCCCGAATATTCCCTTTTCAGGTAGTTTACTGTAATTTTTGTCATGGATGTAGAGAGAATCAATCAAATTATAAACGAAAGACCGAACCTGAGTACCGCCCTTGGGATGGAGTTTTTATCCACACCCGAGGACGACACCTGTATGGCCCGCATGCGGGTGGACGAGCGTAATCGCCAGCCTTTTGGCTTTCTCAGTGGCGGAGCCTCGCTGGCACTGGCAGAGAACGTGGCAGGCGTAGGGTCGTCGTCACTGTGTCCGAACTGCGTCTGCGTGGGCATTGAAGTCAGCGGCAGTCATGTGCAGGCTGTCATAGAAGGCGATACTGTGACGGCATACGCCCGCCTGCTACATAAGGGCAGGACGCTGCACGTCTGGAATGTGGACATCAAGAACACGGCAGGAGAACTGATATCCAATGTTCGCGTGACCAACTACATCATTAAACAACCAAAGAAGAAGTAATGACAGGTGTTGTTTTTTCCCGTTTGCCCTATCAGCACACCTGTACGATGATGACCGGCGAGGTTGCTGAATTGCCGTCGATGCGTTCAATCAGCGGACATCAGGGCTTTGTCATTGCCCCGTTCTCCCCTACTCTCTCCACGCCTGTACTGCTGATTCACGCCGCTAAGCAGGAACAGTTTGACGACGCGCAAGAGTTGACGGATGCACTATGGCATTTTCAGCTGCAGGACGATGTCAGCATGGTGTCTGACGAACAGCATGACTACCATACCGCTTTCACTGACTTCCATGACAGCCTCGTGAAAGGCGACTTCCAGAAACTGGTACTGTCGCGCCGAATTGATTTAGACCGCCCAGACGCTCCATCGCCGATACAGTTGTTCAAGCAGGCTTGTGCCCGCTATCCGCGCATGTTCATCAGCCTGACATTCACAGCCCAGAGCGGGCTATGGCTGACGGCGACACCTGAAATACTGCTTTCAGGCGAAGGTGACAAGTGGCATACGATGGCTTTGGCAGGTACCATGCCTTACGCCGACGCGGTGTCATGGAGCGACAAGAACATCCAGGAACAGCGCTATGTGGCCACCTACATTGCAAAGACGCTGAAACAGTTTACGGACGACTATGAGGAGGAAGGTCCCCGCACGGCGCGGGCTGGGCATCTGGCTCACTTGCGCAGCGACTTCACCTTTACCCTGCACGACGACACAGCGATTGGCCAGTTGCTGGATGCACTGCATCCCACACCTGCTGTATGCGGACTGCCTAAACGTGAGGCCTACCACTTCATCCTGCAGCATGAACAACATGACCGTTCGTATTACAGCGGCTTTATGGGACCGCTGTCAGTCAACGGGCAGACCAACTTATTTGTAACCCTTCGCTGCATGCAGGTCTTCGCTCACTCCTACCGTCTCTATGCTGGTGGCGGCTTGTTGAAAGACAGCATCGAAGAACTGGAATGGCAGGAGACAGAGACGAAACTTGACACCATGCGACATATCATATATAATAATGTATAGTAATAAGGAAAACGTCAATATACTGACAGCGCTGTTGGTGGCTCATGGCATCTGGCATGCCGTAGTCTGTCCTGGGAGCCGCAATGCGCCCATCGTTCACAACCTGAATGCGTGTCCTGACATCACGTGCTACCCTGTGACGGATGAGCGCAGCGCAGGTTTCTATGCCCTGGGCATGTCCCAGGCTTTAAGCAAACCTGTTGCCGTCTGTGTCACCAGCGGCACGGCATTGCTGAATCTGGCACCTGCTGTTGCTGAGGCATACTATCAGCACATTCCCTTGGTCGTCATCTCTGCTGACCGTCCACAACAATGGATTGACCAACTCGATGGTCAGACGCTGCCACAGCCTGAAGCGCTGGGGCGCTTCGTCCGGAAGGCCGTCTCACTGCCAGAACCTCATGATGATGAGACGCGCTGGTATTGCAACCGCCTCATCAATGAGGCTCTCATCACACCCCATGCCCCTGTCCACATCAATGTTCCTATCAGCGAGCCATTGTTTGACTTCACGACGGAGCACCTGCCCACGGAGCGGACAATCAGCCTGACACCTGCCGACATTCCGCCTCATGTGCTGAGTCACATCTGTCGTATGTTCATGCTGTCTCGTCGCCCTATGCTGGTGGCAGGTCAGCCATTGAACCCCAATTATGACGAGGCCGTAGCACTCATCAGCGACGACGAAAGTTATGTGCCCGACTTTGTACTCTACATCGGAGGAACTATCGTCAGCAAACGTCTGAAGCACTTCCTGCGTAAAGCGAAAGAAACGTGGGTGGTCAACGAGACTGGTGAGGTGACGGATACGTTCCAAAACCTGACGCACGTCATTGTGGGCGATGGTGCTGTCGTTGCCGACCAAGTGCGCTTCATGCTTGAGCAACAGCCTCATCCCTTCGTAGAGCAATGGGATGACCTGCTGCAGCGTGTCCGCCAGCATGCACACAGTTATGAACCTGACTACTCGCAGATGGCAGCCGTGAAATACTTTGAACAGCAAATGTCCGCTGTCGACGCTCCCATCTCATCTTCCTTCATCCATTACGCCAACTCATCAGCCATCCGACTGGCTAACATTTATGCACGGCATCGTATCTACTGCAATCGGGGCGTGAACGGCATTGAGGGGTCGCTCAGTACAGCGGCTGGTTTCTCCTGCGTGACCAACGACAAAGTGTTCTGCGTCATTGGCGACCTGAGCTTCTTCTACGACCAGAATGCCCTGTGGAACCAGAACCTGCGCGGAAACTTCCGCATCCTGCTGTTGAACAACGGCAAAGGAGGCATCTTCAACATGTTGCCTGGCTTGGGTCAGAGTCCTGCCCGCGACAAGTTCGTCGCAGCAGAACACCACACATCTGCCAAGGGCATCTGCCAGCAGAATGACATTGCTTATCTGAAGGCCACGAACATGGATGAGATGCAACAAGGCATCGACACCTTATTATATATGGAGAGCCAGCGTCCCGTCCTCTTAGAAGTTTTCACCGATGCATCAGAGGACGAACGCATCTTCAAGGCGTACTACCGCTCACTTAATACTTGAACGAAGAGCCGCCAACGAACTCGCGCATGATGGAGGTCGGTGGGATTTCCTTGTCGCTAATAGGGATGAAGAAGCGCAGAAACTTTAACAGACGGTGTGCTTCAGCATACTCCGGACAGTTCTTGGGGACTGAGGCCAGGATGATTTCCGCATGGGTACGGAGCACGGCAAATTCGATGTTCAGGGCTGAGTTGAACATCGCATCGGCACTCTCCTGATAGGGGAATATCCATTTGTCTTCGGCCTCACACACATTCTTCCACTGAGCTATGGTCTGCTGGGCGGTATAGGCTCCCTTGTTGTAGTCGCGGATGATTCTTCTTAGCAGACGGTTGTCACGTGTGGGAATCCAGTTATGGTCATCGAGTGAGATGCTGGTCAGTGCCGAAATATAGATCCTGAACTTGGCAGCGTCGTTAATCTTACTGGTCAGCAATGGGTTCAGGGCATGGATACCCTCGATGATGAGGATAGAATCTCCAGCCAGCTTCAGCTTCTTACCATTCCACTCACGCTTGCCTGTCACGAAGTTGTATTCCGGAACCTCCACACGCTCTCCTTCCATCAGTCGTAGCAGATGGTCTTCCAATAAGTTGTACTCTACAGTTTCAATATTATCGAAATCATAGTCGCCATTAGGCAGTTTCGGCGTATCAACGCGGTTCACGAAATAATCGTCAGTAGAGAATGACATCGGGCGCAGACCACAGGCTAAGAGTTGAATGGAAAGACGTTTGCAGAACGTTGTCTTACCCGAACTCGACGGACCAGTGATGAGTACCACACGTACTGGATCTTTCTCGCGGTGGAAGCGTCGGTCAATCTCTTCGGCTATCTGTACTATCTTCTTCTCTTGTAGGGCTTCCGAAACCTGTATCAGTTCTGAGCCGTAGCCTCGCATGATGGCCTTATTGACGTCACCTGCATTCGAAAGTCGCATGATGATATCCCAGCGGGTTTTCTCGGCAAACATCTCGTAAGTCTTCGGCATATCGACCTTCTCTGCGAGTACGGTCGGCGTGTTCCAGTCGGGAACGCGTAGCAGCATACCGTCGTGGTATGGCTCCAAGGCCCATACCGTCAGATAACCTGCCGAAGGCACCAGCGGTCCATAGTAGTAGTCGGCTGTGTCGCCCAGTGTGTAGTAGTCGCTGTATATCTGTCCGCTGGTCTCCAACAGCTTCACCTTGTCTGTGAATCCCCGTTCCGCAAATACGCGGATGGCTTCTTCGGTGGTAGCCTCGTTACGTCGGAAGGGCATGTCCAAACTGATGATTTCCTGCATTCTTTCCGCAATGCGTTCTACATCACCCTCAGCCAAACCTTCCATGTTCTTCTTTTTGAAGTTACAATAGTAACCTCGTGATATGGTATGCTCAATAAAGAGCTTGGAACCAGGGAAGATATCCTGAGTAGCCTTATACAACACGAAGCATAGTGAACGTATATAGACGCGGTGTCCAGACCCCTCGCGGGCATCGAGGAACTCTACGTCGCGGTTCTGATAGAGTCTGAACTTCAGTCCCTGAGAGGCATTGTTGACTTTGGCTGAAACCACGGGGAAGGGCAGGTGAATGTCGTTAGCAAACTCCTGGTAGACATCCAGTAAGGAGCTTCCCTCAGGGAAACTCTTCGTCATGTTGTTGTTTTTGCAGCGGATTTGTAGCATGGCAGTCGTAGATTTTTGTGCAAAGGTAAACAATTTAATTTGTTTTTTACTATCTTTGCACAAAATTCTGAAAGATTATGGCACAAAGAGAATGGAAAGAGATCAGGAAGTTCGAGGAGATTCTCTTCGAAGAGTATAATGGCATTGCCAAAATTACCATCAATCGGGCACGTTACCGCAACGCCTTCACACCTAAGACGACACTGGAATTGTCGCAGGCTTTTGCAATCGTCCGTGAACTGACGCGGATTCGTGTGGTGCTGTTGACTGGTGCTATGTCGGAGGTGCTTGAAGGACAGCATCTGGAAGACGTGAAGCATGCCTTTTGTTCAGGCGGCGATATGCATGTCAAGGGTCGTGGCGGGTATATTGACGACGAGGGTGTCCCGCGCCTGTCAGTACTCGACGTTCAGATGCAGATACGACGCCTGCCTAAGCCCGTCATCGCGATGGTCAACGGCTACGCTATCGGCGGCGGCCATGTACTGCATTTGGTTTGTGACTTGACCATAGCCTCTGAGAATGCCATCTTTGGCCAGACAGGTCCTAAGGTCGGCTCGTTCGACGCCGGTTTCGGCAGCAGCTATCTGGCTCGCATCGTAGGTCAGAAGAAAGCCCGCGAAATATGGTTCCTCTGTCGACAGTACACGGCTCATGAAGCTGAGCAGATGGGACTGGTCAACAAAGTCGTGCCCCTGGCTCAGTTGGAGGACGAGTGCGTCAGCTGGGCCGAAGAGATGATGCAACACTCACCCATAGCCCTGCGCATGATCAAAGCTGGACTGAATGCAGAACTGGACGGACAGGCCGGCATTCAGCAGTTGGCAGGTGATGCCACCATGCTGTATTATTTCTTGGACGAAGCCCAGGAGGGCGGCAAGGCATTCTTAGAAAAGCGCAAGCCTGATTTCGACCAGTATCCTAAGATTCCATAGGAAGTGAAGAGTGAAAAGTGAAGAGTGAAGAATTGGCTACTGCAATGTTGAAAATAGATATTGAGGAACGGTTGCTCCATTTCAAGCAGCCGGCAGGCACGAGTCGAGGCGTCTATACAGAGCGTCGCATTTGGCTTGTCCGTGTAACTGACCATTCAGCCGTTGGAGTTGGAGAGTGCGCCCCACTACCACAGTTAAGCTGCGACGACCTCCCTAACTATAGTGAAATCCTCAGGGCAAAGAGTGAAGCATTTGCTGCCGCCATCCATCAGGGCGATGCAGCCGTTTCAGCTTTCTTCGAGACCATGCGTCCGTACCCCTCCATGCTCTTCGGCTTCGAAACGGCATGGCTCACATTTCTCAACGCATCTCTCAGCGCTCACCCCTCCCCGCTCCTTTTCGACACACCTTTCAGTCGTGGTCAGCAGGGCATTCCTATTAACGGACTGGTCTGGATGGGGACGTTTGACGAGATGCAGCAGCGCATTGAACAAAAACTGGCACAGGGCTTCCACTGCGTGAAACTGAAGATTGGCGCGATAGACTTTGAACAGGAACTGGCATTGCTGAAGATGATTCGTCAGCGCTTTGGACCTCGCGAGGTGGAGCTACGCGTTGATGCCAATGGTGCCTTTGCTTTTGATGAGGCATTGTATCAATTAGAGATGCTGTCGCAGTATGCACTGCATAGCATCGAGCAACCCATTCGCGCAGGCCAGTGGGCTAACATGGCAGAACTATGCCGTGAATCGCCGCTGCGCATCGCACTTGACGAGGAACTGATAGGCATCAACGACCTAGAACAGAAACGGCAAATGCTTAACATCATCCGTCCTGCCTACATCATCTTGAAGCCTTCGTTGCATGGGGGCATGCTGGGGTGTCGTGAGTGGATTGACATTGCCCGCGATATGGGCATTGGTTCGTGGATAACGTCTGCCCTTGAGAGTAACATCGGCTTGAATGCCATTGCACAGTTCTGCTCAGAGGTCTATGGAGACAACATCAAGATGCCACAGGGACTCGGTACGGGGCTGTTGTTTACTGACAACATAGGTCATCCGCTGGAAATACGGAGTGACAAGCTGTACCTTTGAACAATTTAAAAATTAAAGAATTGAAGAATTGAAAAGTTGAAGTCTTGAGCATTGAAGAATTCTTAAAAGAGTGGAACGACGATAGTCCGACAATACTGGTACACACCAGCGGGTCGACAGGTCAGCCGAAGCCCATGCTCGTCGAGAAACGGCGCATGGAAGCTTCGGCGCGCATCACGTGTCGTTTCCTTGGACTGCACGAGGGTGAGACGGCACTGCTTTGCCTGCCTCTCGACTACATTGCCGGGAAGATGATGGTTGTTAGGACGCAGACCTGTCAACTGCCCCTCATCAGCATAACACCTGATGGCCATCCCATGGCAACAGACTGCGGACCTGTTGACTTCGCCGCGATGGTTCCTTTGCAGGTTTGGAATTCACTACAAGACCCTCTGCAAGCCTCGCGCATCCGAGCCATCCGCCACCTGATCATCGGCGGTGGAGCCGTCGACGCCAATCTTGCAGCAGCACTTGCTGACTTCCCGAATGCAGTGTGGAGCACCTATGGCATGACGGAGACATTGTCACATATAGCCCTGCGCCGTCTGAACGGTCCAGAGCGCAGCGATTGGTACTCACCCCTCGAAGGTGTCAGCGTCAGCGTCAATGCCGACGGTTGTCTGGTCATCAATGCCCCTGCCGTCCACGACGGACTATTGGTAACCAACGACCTTGCAGAAATCGACGGAAATCGCTTTCGCATCCTCGGCCGCAAGGATAATGTCATTTGTTCGGGGGGCATCAAGATTCAGATAGAAGAGGTGGAGGCCTTGCTGCGTCCTCACCTGTCAATGCCTTTTATGATAACGAAGATTCCTGACACACGTCTTGGGCAGCAAATGGTATTGCTCACGGAGGATGCTGACAGGAGAAAGATAGAAACGGTGTGTCGTCAGGTTCTTCCGCGCTACTGGCAGCCCCGACAGGTCATTTACACAGAAAAGCTGCCATTGACGGAAACAGGGAAACCCGCCCGTGCAGCAGCAGAAAAGCTGGCAGAAAAATTAAAAAATTGAAGAATTGAAAAATTGAAGAATTGAAGTTTTTTAGTGGCGGCAGCAAATTTTTCACTTTTCATTATTCACTTTTACCTTTTATTTCGTACCTTTGCAGGCAATAAAACAAAACGAACAACATGAAACCAACATTATTTCTTTTAGCAGCAGGCATGGGTAGCCGTTATGGCGGCCTGAAACAGCTTGACGGACTGGGTCCCAACGGTGAAACCATCATGGACTATTCTATCTATGACGCCATTCAGGCTGGTTTTGGTAAAATTGTATGGGTCATCCGCAAGGATTTCGAGGAGCAGTTCCGCACACAGATTCTCTCTAAATATGAGGGTAAGGTGCAGTGCGAATTGTGCTTTCAGGCATTAGATGCACTCCCTGAGGGCTTTACCGTTCCCGAGGGACGCCAGAAACCGTGGGGTACCAACCACGCCGTGCTGATGGGTAAGGACATTATTAAGGAACCATTCTGCGTCATCAATTGCGACGATTTCTATGGTCGCGACTGCTTTATGCAGATTGGCAAGTTCCTGAGCGACCTTCCAGAGGGTGCCAAGAACCAGTATGCCATGGTGGGTTTCCGCGTATGCAACACACTGTCGGAAAACGGCAGCGTAGCCCGTGGTGTATGTGCCTACGACGACAAGCGCCACCTGACAGACGTCGTGGAGCGTACCGAGATACTGCGCATGGACGGCGTCATCAAGTTCAAGGACGAGCAAGGCCAGTGGCAGGCTTTGGAGGAGAATGCACCCGTATCAATGAACGTATGGGGCTTCACACCCGACTATTTTGCATATAGTGAAGCTTATTTCAAGGAGTTCCTCTCCGACCCGAAGAACATGGAGAACCTGAAGGCCGAGTTCTTCATCCCGCTGATGGTCAACAAGCTCATCAATGACGGCACGGCAACCTGTGAGGTGCTTGACACGACGAGCAAATGGTTTGGCGTGACATACGCCGCCGACCGTGACGAGACCGTCAAGCGCATCCAGCAGCTGGTGGACGAGGGTGTTTATCCTAACAAACTGTTTTAAGGCATGTTAAAGGATATTCTGACAGACAGGGAGTGCAACAATTTGCGCTCCCTCATTGATAACGCTGATTCTATCGTACTCTGCTGCCATATGAACCCTGACGGCGATGCCTTGGGCGCTATGCTGGGATTAGGAGAAGTGCTGCGTACGATGGGCAAGGATCCGCTGATGGTGGCTCCCGACCAATTTCCTGACTATCTGCAGTGGTTGCCTTTTTGTGATCAGGTGGTACGCTACGACAAGCGTAAGGATTATGTCGACACGGTGCTGAAGATTGCTGACTTGGTGTTCTGCCTCGACTTCAATACACTGTCGCGCGTTGACAGCATGGCTGAGGCACTCCGCACTTCGCCTGCTGCCAAGGTGCTCATCGACCACCACCCAGACCCAGATGTGCCAGCAAACATGACCATTTCTTTCCCTCAAATGTCATCCACCTGCGAACTGGTGTTCCGTGTGGTGTGGCAGTTAGGACTCTTTGAGGCGCAGGGCAAGCATTTCGCAACACCTATTTATTGCGGCATGATGACTGACACGGGTGCATTTACGTTCAACTCCAGCAAACCCGACATCTTCTTCATCATCAGCGAGTTGCTGACCAAGCGTATCGACAAGGACAGAATCTACCGCAAGGTATATCACAACTACAGCGAGCATCGTCTGCGCATGGTGGGTCATGTGCTCTGCAACCGGCTTGTCGTCGACAGTCAGCGCCATGCAGCCTACTACACGCTGACCCGTGAAGACTTGAAAAAGTTCCATTTCGTCAAGGGCGATGCCGAGGGACTGGTCAATATGCCATTGCAAATCAAGGGACTGAAACTCAGCATCTCGCTACGCGAGGATTCTGAGCGCGACAACGTGGTATGGGTATCGTTGCGCTCCGTCGACAACTTCCCCTGTAACCAGATGGCAGAACAGTTCTTTAATGGCGGCGGACACCTCAATGCCTCTGGCGGACGCATCAATGGGACGATGGAAGATGCGATTGCCGCTGTCAAACAGGCTATAGAGGCTTACAAAGACCAGTTGGAAAAGAATTGAAGAATTGAAAAATTGAAGAATTGAAGCGTTAAAGAAATATAGTTTTTTCGTGGCGCCAGCAAAATTTTCAATTTTCAATTTTCAATTTTCAATTTATTTCGTACCTTTGTGCCCGAATTTAAAAAACAGACAGACAATGAAAAGATTTATCTTTCCAATGATAGTATTGCTCGGAGCTTTCCTGTACACCAGCTGCGAAAACTACGAGACATACGGTGACAAGAAAGAGAAGGAGCGTAATGCCATCAGCCGTTATATTGCAGAGAACAACATTAACGTCATCAGCGAAACGACATTCAAGGCACAAGGTGAAACCACCGACACGACAAACAATGAATATGTGCGCCTCGACCGTAATGGTGTCTACATGCAGATTGTCCGCAAAGGCTGTGGCAGCAAACTGGAAGAAGACAAAGTCGTCAACCTGCTGTGCCGCTTCCTGGAATACAACATCTTGGAAGACTCCGTACTGTTGTGCAACAACCGTACCTATTATCTTTACAACAGCACCACTGGCGACCGCATTGATACGTCTGCCTACGTAGACAAGATGAGTGTCACACGTACTGGTACCACGATATCGGCAACGTTCATCAGCGGTCTGATGAAGATGTTCCATTCCTCGTCGTCGTCAGTACCCTCGGGATGGTTAGTGCCGCTCAACTATGTCAATGTGGGACGCCCCGATAATGACAAAGACGAGATAGCTAAGGTGAAACTGATAGTCCCCCATTCTCAGGGAACTGCCGAAGCTTCAGCCAGCGTGTATCCTTGCTATTACGAGATTACCTACGTACGCGAGAAATAATGCGCATTCGCTAATTCTTACACCTAAAGGTATAAGCGAGCAAAGCTCGTAGGATAATTGATAATTGTTTCATTTTTTAATTCTTTAATTGTTTAATTTTTAATGACACTGATAAAATCTATTTCAGGCATCCGTGGAACCATTGGCGGACGCACTGGCGATACTCTCAATCCCCTGGATATTGTTAAATTTACTACAGCATACGCTACCTTCATCCCCCGCAAGTCGGGCAAGATCGTGGTAGGGCGCGACGGCCGCATCTCAGGCCCCATGGTGCGCGATGTTGTTTGCGGTGCCCTGGTGGGCATGGGCTTCGACGTCATTGACATCGGCTATGCCTCGACACCTACCACCGAGTTGGCCGTGCGCATGAGCGGTGCCGACGGCGGCATCATTATCACAGCCTCGCACAATCCCCGCCAGTGGAATGCCTTGAAGCTGCTCAACAGCGAGGGCGAGTTCCTCACTGCTGCCGACGGCAACAAGGTGCTGGAGATTGCCGAGCGCGAGGACTTCCATTATGCCGACGTTGATGCACTCGGACATGTCACCATGGACAACAGTTTCGACGACCGCCATATCCAGTCCGTTCTGGACCTGCAGCTGGTCGATGCCGATGCTATTCGCCAGGCACGCTTCACCGTGTGTGTGGACAGCATCAACAGCGTGGGAGGTCTTATCCTGCCCAAACTGCTTGAGCGACTGGGCGTAGGCTATAAGTTCCTCAACGGCGACGTGACGGGCGACTTTGCCCATAACCCCGAGCCCTTGGAGAAGAACCTCACGGGCATCATGAACGAGATGAAGACTGGCCATTACGACCTCGGCATCGTCGTTGACCCCGATGTTGACCGCCTGGCCTTCATTAGCGAGGACGGCCGCATGTTTGGCGAGGAGTATACTTTGGTATCTGTAGCTGACTATGTACTGTCAGAAACACCAGGCAATACGGTTTCCAACCTCAGCTCCACCCGCGCCTTACGCGACGTCACCGAAAAGCATGGCGGACACTATGCCGCTGCCGCCGTCGGAGAGGTCAACGTGACCACGAAGATGAAAGAAGTAGGTGCTGTCATCGGTGGTGAGGGTAATGGTGGTGTCATCTATCCTGAAAGCCATTACGGTCGTGACGCCCTGGTAGGTATCGCCCTCTTCCTGACCTCTCTGGCCAAGAAGGACTGCAAGGTCAGCGAACTGCGTCGCCAGTTCCCCGACTACCAGATTGCCAAAAACCGCATCGACCTGACCCCTGAGACCGATGTCGATGCGATTCTTGTCAAAGTGAAGGAGATGTTTGCCAAAGACCCCGCTGCTCAGGTCAACGACATCGACGGTGTGAAGATTGACTTCCCTGACCGTTGGGTACACCTGCGCAAGTCGAACACTGAGCCTATCATCCGCGTCTACAGCGAAGCTGCCACCATGGAACAGGCCGACGAGCTGGGCAAGCGTCTGATGCAAGTGGTCTACGACATGCAGTAAGCGCCTTAGAAGTTGACACCAGCCGTCAGGAACACGGTTTGGTTGTGGGCGGAGTTGAAGCTGTCCTTGTTGATATTCGACAGGCCGAGGTCGACACCTGCTTCCATGTAAAGCATCTGATACGCCAGTCCACAGCCTATGCGCAAGCCACCGTCAAAGCGGTTGAAGGTATCATAGGCTGAGACAGAACGGCGTGTATCGTAGTCTCTGATCTGACCGCCTACGCCTACAGCCAGATAGCCACCGAAGAAGGGCTGAATGTTGACGTCGCCCGCTGCAATGCCATATTTGATGGTTAGGGGAAGTTCGAGGTAGCTCAGACGATATTTGACCTTGTCAAAACCACTCTTGCTGGTGCCGCCCTTCTCGGAGTAGGCCAATCCTGTTTCAAGCCATATTGGCGAGTAGTACGACAGTTGGGTGCCGACGACACCAGCCACATACAAGCCGCCATAGCTGTCGGTGTCGAGACAGACGTCATCGCTGCTGATGGACGACAGGTTGCCGCCGATGCGCAGACCGTAATAGTGGCCGTGATGGTGTGGAGAGGGCCGGCTGGCATTGTAGTTGCGACTGCTGCTGTAACGTGCAGGAACTGCCCTGCGATATGTTTGTGCTGTAGCGGGGATGGCCAACATGATGCCCAAAGCCCAGAGAATTGTCTTTTTCATCTTCATACTGTTTTATGGGTTTGACGATGCAAAGATAGCGCTAAGCCGCAAATACGCAAAAGGGAAAATCCTATATATCAAAGGATTTTCCCTAATTCATTTCTCCGGAACCGACCGCCTTACTCGTAATGCGTGTCCAGATAGGTGACGTGGGTGACGAGATACTCTTCAATGCCGTGTTTGCCGTCGGCACCGCCAATGCCGCTCTTCTTCACACCGGCATGGAAGCCCTGCATGGCCTCAAAGTGCTCGCGGTTGATATAGGTCTCGCCAAACTCCAGCTCACGGGCTACGCGGGTAGCGGTGTCAATGTCCTTGGTGAAGACGCTCGATGCCAGTCCGTATTCGCAGTCGTTAGCCCAGGCGATGGCCTGCTCAATGGTGTCAAACTCCACCAGCGGAATGACGGGGCCGAAGGTCTCTTCATGGATGATGTCCATGTCCTGACGGCAGTTGTCAAGCACGGTGGCAGCATAGAAGTATCCCTTCTCGCCCACACGATGTCCGCCGCACAGCAGCTTAGCGCCCTGACTGATAGCACGCTCCACCTTTTCCGTCACACTCTCCAAGGCACGCTGCTCTACCAGCGGACCCATGTCGACGGTGTGATCCTGACAGACGTCACCGACCTTCACAGCCTTCATCTTATCCACCAGAATCTTCGTAAACTCAGCCTTGACCTCCTTCTGGACGTAGACGCGCTCAGCATTGTTGCATATCTGGCCGTTGTTGCCGATACGGCTGTCAACAATCCACTGGGCAGCCTTCTCCAAATCAGCATCCTTGCAGACAATGGCAGGTGCCTTGCCGCCCAACTCCAAGCTGACCTTGGTGATGTTCTTCGAAGCAGCAGCCATAATGCTCTCACCGGCACCGACACTACCCGTCACGCTGACAATGTCAATCTTAGGCGAACCAGCCATCTCGTTGCCGATGACCGAACCCTTACCCGTCACAATGTTGATGACGCCCTTGGGCAGCCCCACCTTGTCAACCACCTCGCCAAAGACGGTACAGTTCTCTGGTGTCAGCTGCGAAGGCTTGATAACAATGGTACATCCGGCAATAAGCGCAGCACCGGCCTTGCGTGCAATCAGGAAGAACGGGAAGTTCCAGGGGAGAATGCCTGCCACCACACCGATGGGCTTCTTCGTCAGGAAGATGGTTTCGTTAGGACGGTCTGAGGGAATGATCTCTCCCTCAATGTGGCGTGCGAAACTGGCCATATAGTCGAAGTACTCAGCCGTCACATCCACCTCGATGGTTGCCCACGTGATAGTCTTGCCCTGTTCGCGCATAATGATGTCGATGAACTCTTCGCGGCGCTCGCGGATACCGTTGGCCAGCTTCTTCAGCCAGGCAGCACGCTCAACAGCCGGTGTCTTGGCCCACTGCTTCTGAGCCTTGCGTGCAGCGTCCAAGGCACGGTTGACATCGGCAATGGTGCCGTTGGGCTGGCGCGAGATGATTTCCTCCGTCGACGGGTTCAACACTTCAATCCACTGGCCGTCACTGCTTTGGCAGAACTGGCCGTCAATGTACATTCTCAAGTCTTTCATAATCGTTCGTTTTAGTAGTCGTTAAAGTTTTCGTCGTCAAAGTTACGAAAAAAATTGAAAATTTGCAACTTTTCAATTTTTTTTCGTAACTTTGTGCCACAAATAACCTGAAACAACATGCACATAGCCATAGCAGGAAACATAGGTAGCGGCAAGTCGACGCTGACGCGGTTGCTGGCCAAGCACTACGGATGGGAGCCACGCTTTGAAGCCGTGGAGCATAATCCCTATCTGGAGGACTACTACCGCGACATCCACCGCTGGTCGTTCAATCTGGAGGTGTACTTCCTGAAAGAGCGTTTCCGCGACCTCATTGCCATCTCGCACGCTGACCATACTGTCATTCAAGATCGCACCATCTATGAGGGCGTCTACGTCTTCATGCAGAATAACAAGGCCATGGGTAACCTGTCAGACCGCGACTACGAGACCTACATGGAACTGTTTGAGCAGATGATGAGCATGGTGCGCGTGCCAGACCTCATGATCTATTTGCGCGCTTCGGTGCCCCATCTGGTGGGCAACATCCAGAAGCGTGGACGCGACTACGAGCAGAGCATCCAGTTAGAGTATCTGCAGAACCTGAACGAACGCTACGATGACTTTATATATAATAAGTATAAGGGGCGCGTGATGACGGTGGAGAAAGACGGCATCGACTTCCTGAACCACCCCAAGGACCTCGCCCGCATTGTAGACCGCATCGACAGCACACTCTTCGGACTCTTCCCTGATTAAGGTAAAATTATTCACTTTTCACTATTCCCTATTCCTTTAGATTATGCATATCGCAGTAGCAGGAAACATAGGCAGTGGCAAGACCACCCTGACCAAATTACTCGCCCACCGTTACGGGTGGACGCCCCGTTTTGAACCCGTCGACAACAATCCCTATCTGGCCGATTTCTACGCCGACATGCCCCGCTGGTCGTTCAACCTGCAGGTGTACTTCCTCAACAAGCGCTTCAAGGAGGTGGTCGAGATAGCCAAGTCGGACGAAGTCATCATCCAGGACCGCACCATCTTCGAGGATGCGCGCATCTTCGCCCCCAACCTGCACGGCCAGGGCATGATGAGCGACCGCGACTTCGAGAACTACACCGACCTCTTCGACCTCATGATGTCGCTGGTCAAGCTGCCAGACCTCATGATCTACATCCGCTCCAGCATCCCCACGCTGGTAGCACAGATTCAGAAGCGCGGCCGTGAGTACGAGCAGACCATGCGCTTAGACTACCTGCAAGGCTTGGAGAAACGCTACGAAGACTGGATAGCCACCTACAAGGGACCACTCATCATCGTCGACGGCGACAAGTGTAAGTTTGGCGACAACCCTGAAGACCTCAAACAGGTCACCGACATGATCGACGCCAAGCTCTTCGGCCTCTTCCCCATGGAGTAAGCAGTGTACGACTTACTTGCCTAAGAACTTCCCGTCGAGGTACGACTGGAAAGCTTCTTTGTACATGTCGCCGATGGGCAGGAAGGTGTCGCGGTCCATGATAACGCGGTTCTTGTTGACCTCTTGGATTTTTGTGAGATTGATGATATAGGAGCGGTGGATGCGCATGAAGTATGCTGGCAACCGCTCCTCCATTTTTTTCATTGACAGCAGTGTGACGATAGGCTTTGCCTCACCCTCCACATAGACCTTCAGGTATTCACTCATCGCCTCCACATAGCGGATGTCGCTGATGGTGACCTTCACGATGCGGTATTCCGTCTTCAGGAAGATGGTGTCTTCAGCCCTCCCGTCTGCCACCGAGAGGGCTTCATTAGTTCTGCGGACATTGGTATCCCCCTCCGAGGACGAAGAGGAAGACGGTGTGAGCCTCTCCTTCAGTCTGTTGGCTGCACGCTGGAAGTCCTGCATACCGAAAGGTTTCAGCAGATAGTCAACGGCATTCACCTTAAAGCCCTCAACGGCATATTCCGCGTATGCCGTGGTAAACACGATGAGCGGCGGAACGGTGAGTGACTTCACGAAGTCCATACCGTTAAGGTCGGGCATGTTAATGTCGCAAAAGACGGCATCCACCATGTCATGCTCCAGGAACTGCCGGGCCTCCACGGCACTCTGGCACTGCGCCGCCAGTTCCAGAAACGGCACCTTGCCTATATAGGCAGCAATCTGTTGCAGCGCCAACGGCTCGTCATCAATAGCCATGCATCTGATAGTCATAATATATAGCAGTTTGTAGTTTGAACATCCATTTCGATGACAAAGGTACGAATAAGTGAGAACAATTCAAAACAAAAACTTGTTTTTCCTTTGATTGTCGAGCGAGAGTACCTAAGAGCGTAGCTCAAAGGTACGCTACGAGCTTTGCTCGCTTCTACCTTTAGGTGGAAGAATAAGTGAGCGAAATGCCAAATTATTTTTGGCATTTCCGAACGGGAGTACCTACGACCGCAAGGTCAATGGACAAAGAAGTGAGCTGGCCAAACGGTCAGCTCACTTCTTTCAGATTACGATGTCACTAATTACGGTGTCGCTTGTTGCATCTTATAGTAGACCTTCTCAAACTTGATTTTTGCAAGTTCCTGCTTGAGTTCCTCGTCAATCTGCAACAGCAGGTGGACGTTCTTGATGTCGCTGCCGGCATTGAAGTCACTCACCGTTGACTCGCCTTTCGAGTTGACTCCCAGCTTCAGCAGTCCAAAGTGCGGGATGCGGATGGGATGGCCGTTGCAAAGCAGCTCCACAATCTGGCGCGTGATGGCACTGTTGATGTTGGCCACCATGGTGCGCTCAATCTTCGAGTCGTTGGCCATGTGGTTGGCCAGATCGTTGATGTCGAGGACTGAGTTCAGGAAGGTACGCATGAACCACTTCCCGAAGGCCAGACTCTTCGAATTGTTGTTCTTGTACGGTGTTACGCGGATAATTGCCATAATCTTGTTTCCTTTCTTACTTTTTAGGGTTCTACATTGTTGTTTTCGTTCTCATGTTCCATGACGTCCTGCCACTCTGTCTTGTCAGTCTCAAACTTGATGGCGCGCAGGGCGTTCTTGATGGCATCGCATGGGGTGAACAGGATGTAGGCCTCCTTCACCTGCTTGGCAGAGAGATACTTCTTGATGTCGTCCGTCTCAGGATTGAAGTCAGGATAGCGACGCTGTACGTCGGCCACCGACCATCCCTCCGACGAGATGCCGACCTTGAAGGTACCAAGGCCGTCCACCTTGATGGGATGACCATTACAAACCTGCTCCTTCATCTGCTTGAGCAAGGCGTCATATACGACTGCAATGTGGGTCTCTTCAATTCCCGAGTCCATCGCAGCATGCTTGCAGAGCGTAGCTGCGTCGATCGTCGACGTGTGCTTCACGGCACCATAGTACTTGCCGAATGCCAGGCTCTTGCTGTTTGTGTTCTGATAAACACGGATAGTTACTTTTGCCATAGTTGTTTTTCCTTTCTTTTTATAATTATTTGTTGTGAATTGTTTATTCTTGTACTGAGTTTCCCCAGAATCCTTCCAGACCCAGGAGTTCGTGACTTCCGCAACGATATTGGGAAATAGTGTGAGTAGCTTCTTCCACCGTCAGCTGGTTGATGCCGTATATTTTCAGGGCATCTGTCAGTTGTAGATACTCTTCGCTGTTGAGTGGATTGGGCCATCCCTCGTTGTCGCAAAGATAGAGGTCTACTCCCATGTCAACCCATCTGCTGCTGTTCAGCGGAACTATCCTCATGGAAACTCGCCGTGACAGTCTTATTGTGGGGCAGTCAATCCAGTGTTCATAGTGGCGGTATCTTATTACAAAATCTCCTCGTGGGAGGTTGCGATTTCCGCGCACATTGAAAAGTAGGGTGTTCAGCCAGATGGCTTTCCATGTCTTCACGCGATGTCCCACGGTAAGCACCAGCTTGCCCTCTTCCACATCATGATAGCGTGTGACGTCGGTCAGTCGCAGCTCCATTTCAGGAGCTGTTGCCAGCTTTTTCAGCTTGGTCTCCAGATTGTTTGTTGTCGTTTCCATTTTGCATCGTTTTTATAGGTTTTACTTCCGTTTTGACGATGCAAAGATAAAGGTAATAATAAGAGCCTCCTAATTTCCCTGACTATTAATCCGAATATATGGAAACATATGGAAACAAGTGGTATGTTTTCATGGAATTCAAATGGAAAGAATGGCCATCTTACTGATAGAAATCGTTGGCTCTAAGGGTATTGTACAAGTCATTGCACAGGTCATACAGTTGTTTGAAAGCACCGTACGACTGCTTCCCCTGTATTTGCTTCAGGTAAGTTTGTTCATCCCACAGTGTGAAAGGAGTCTGGCCTAAATAGCCGTTGCGAAAGCGGTTTACTTCACTTTCGACGCAAGGGTAAGGCGCTTTGCCGTACCAGTTGTTCATTTGCCTGACAAACTTGGAAGTCATCGCCCTTGTGCCTGCAATAAGCTTTTTGTCATACAGGATGCGCCACAATGCAAACCACTCGTATCTGGCCGAAAGCCTGTTCACAAAGTGTTCACCTATCCATCTGTGCAGTTTTGCCAACTGTAGTTGGCGAGTCTGGTGCGTTGTGGGATCCACAATCGATTCCAGGAAAATGGTGTTTATCAGTGTGCTGACATCAACTAAATCGTCAATGATGGCCGTATTGTTAAATTCCTCATCCAGGACATGTGTGACAACAGGGACGGCCTCGTCGGTGACAACACTGATGACTGGCGTTGCACCTTCATCAGTATTTTCTTCCATGCTCACCTCAACCTTCTTTCGGTTCATGAACACCTTCACCCAGACAACGAGAGCTTGATGAATCATTCCAAACATGTTGCAAATTTACAAAATATTCAGTTCATTATCTTCCAAATTAACACTTTTTTTGTGCAATAATGTCGTTTCCTATCTCTCCGAGTGTTCATTGATGATTCTTTGCATCTTATTTTATATCTGACAGAGCGTTATTTTATATCTGAATTAACCTTATTTTATATCCGATTGAGCGGTTCTCGCTAATAAAATGTGGAACGCTGGCAAATAAAAGTTACCTATGGTGGCATATATTTTTACCCACCGCGAGCGATATTTTAACATCGCCCCGAACATATAATAAGATGTCACTGTCTATTAAACAGCTGTTTTCTAATCTTGGGGTCGGTTCTGAAGTGAACCTCACAGATAGTTCTCTTACATCGACATCGCATTTTTCTTGGTAAATCGTTTGGTTGTTCTGGTTTTTCTTTTTATCTTTGCAGTCGACTCGGAAAATCCGATAGGGTAAGCGGGTCAAGTTTTTTTGGTAAAGGACGTTTACGAACGTTGTCTTCTACGCACGAATCTCGCACATTCAGTCTCAGAAGATACGCAACCGGAACGTCCGCGTTAGGTGTATTATACCCTTTCCATACCTGTTGTTGAGGTGGGATAGGTAAATAATATACTTTGGCGTGGGCTAACTCGAGTTGCTTATCCTGAGACAAGGCAAATGCGAGAGCCCGTGCGTGGGATAAGCGAGAAGTTGAGATTCCAACGTCTTTCGCGTTTTATATAGCGAACCATTTTTGATAAACCGCCGAATCTGGGTGTCTATAGGCAAAGTATTTATTACTTGGCTTATGGGACAAATTATAATGTCAAAGACGATGTATGTCATTGCTATTAGTATTTGCTTCAGATACTTATTTTATGAGTGTCGCATATGGAATTCAATAGACAAACACATTTCAAAATAAAAGTTTGGATAATAAATGTTACAAAGATTACATTATATAGACAGATTGAAAGGACTTGCTATTTTACTTGTCATAATGGGGCATTATGAGTGTTATGTTTTAGACAAGTTCGGAGTTCTATTTGAAATAATTGGTTCATGTCACATGCCATTTTTCATGTTTCTTTCGGGATATGTACTAAATCGGAATTATACAATTGAAGAAACCGCAAGAAATACACTGAAGCTACTTGTTCCGTTTTTTTTCATTAGTGTACTTTATTCATATTGCATAGGGTCAAATATTTATGGAATGATGTCAAGTCCATATAAATATGGCTATTGGTATTTGTATGTATTAGCTATCTATAGGGTAATACTTTACATTTGCCAACTATCATCGAATATTGTTGTTAGAAAAAAAGAAGCAAAGATAAGGTTACGTTTGGAAGTCTTTTTCTTATTTCTTTTTTTGTGTGCCTTTCACATTCTCAATTCCAATATAAAACAACCATATAATGATTTATTTAGTGTATGGATGGTAAGACAATATTTCCTGTTTTTTTTCTTAGGTTATATATCAAGGCGCTATAACATCTTATCAAGATTATCTAAACAGGATTATGTATACTCCATTTGTTTGGTTTTGTTTGTCTTTGTTTGTTATCTTTACATTTGTGGTTATGGACATCTCTTTTATGTCTGTGGACCTCTTCTAGTTGGTTGGCTATCATATATATTTATTCATCGAGAGAATAAATCATCAAAAGTAGAGGATATGATGGAATTATTCGGTCAAAATAGTTTTGATATCTACGTGTATCATTACTTCATTCTGCTAACAATCAACCTATCCACCCTTGGACAATGGTTTGATATCACAGGCAATATATTTCTTGAAGCATCATTGGGTCTTGTCCTATCAGTATTGATAGCATTTTTTACCATTTTCATTGGCAAACTAGTAAGACAGAGCAATATGTTAAGGAGGTTGTTGTTTATCTAATGAGCGTACTGTTAATTCAAAGTAGATTCTTTGTCCATCTGCAGTTTAGAATAACTATATTATCGATCATGAGGTCGGTTCTACTGATCATTCATGATTGAATATCACACGATAATATCAGTACCGTCATCTAAAAACATAAGCGGCAGTGGGAAATAATATCAGCGACGGTGCGAAATAATATGTCTGACGGAGGTTAATAATATGCTCCGATTTACCTCTGCGGGGCATATTATTTACCAAAAAGGGATATAAAATTCGATGCCGACAGACATCAGATTCCAAAACAGGAGCCATCAAGTGTGATGTGAAGGTACATAGAGAACGGGGCCGTAAGCATTCGTTGAAATACACGTTGTAGCAGTTGTAGTTTCGTTGTACCTTTGCAGTCGCAATAGTGCGCATAACTACAACTGTTATTGTATCATGACAAAAGAAGAGTTTAAAGATTTACAATTGGATATGCAACAGAGTGGCATGTCAGTTACAAAGTATCTACAACATGTAGGCATCAACTATAACACTTATAACTACTGGCGTAAGAAACTGAAGGAGAATGATTCCCCAAAGCCGGAACTCGCCCCCATCAGTTTCACCCAACATGCAGATCCTGTGTTTTCCAGTGCTGTACCTTCTGGTGCGACTCTCTTATTCCCCAACGGTCTTCGTGCCCACTTTGGTAGCGGTACGGAAGGCGTACTTCTGGAATTGTTAAACAAGAGCCTTTCCACCCATGTTCTGCCTGAATGATACGATGCGCTACTACCTATGCCCTGGGAGGACTGACATGCGTAAGGGCATCAGCTCTCTCTGCGGCGTGGTGCATGAGAAGATGAGAAGTGATGTGCGTAATGGTGACGTATTCATCTTCATCGGCTCAAGTCGTAAGCTGATGAAGCTGCTCCATGCCGAGGACGGCGGTATGGTGATGTACGTCAAGCGCCTGGAGGCAGGTCGCTTCAAGCTGCCGGAGTATGACGAGAATACGCAGAGCTATCAGATGGAGTGGCGGGATCTTGTAGTGATGGTAGAGGGTATACAGGAGTCTCCAGACCAGCGACTCAGGCGCCTTAGGGCACAGCGAAGGGAGTATGTGGTATAGGCTGATCTTTGTTATACATATATTACTGAATATTAGCTTTTTATAGCATAAAACATTCTTTATTCTCAGATATTTTTCGTACCTTTGCAATATATTTAAAAGGTACAGGAAATGACTCAGGAAGAGATGCTTTCACAGATGGAAATGATGCTGCAGCCCCTGCAGCAGGTGAATGCATCCCAGGCTGAGACGATTAAAAAGCTGACTAAGCAGAACGAGTCTCTGCAATCCCGCATCAAGGAGCTGACGGCACAGGTCGCATGGCTGAACCGTCAGCTCTTCGGGCGCAAGTCGGAAAAGCTCCCCATTATCGATCCCAACTATCCTGACCTTTTCGCCGGCATGCTGCCTGAGAATGCACAGCAGATAGCAGATGCTCGTGACGAAGCTGTAG
>Ga0247608_10001024_pt1 | contig 41139 bp, 36 predicted proteins | sample 176DNAGHGlowgp2_FD_193490 | JGI IMG/M metagenome (GOLD analysis project Ga0247608, IMG submission 193490) | Sheep rumen microbial communities from Palmerston North, Manawatu-Wanganui, New Zealand - 1766 DNA GHGlow gp2 | ecosystem: Host-associated > Mammals > Digestive system > Stomach > Rumen ...
AATGACAGGATTACAGAAAGAAGAGGAAGGGTATGGATTTCTCAAAGGACCCAAGATTTGCAGGAATTGAAAGACTGGAAAAGAAGGTGTGGCTTTCTTCTCCCACCATGCACGGAGATGAAATGAAGTGGATTCAGGATGCATACGACAAAAACTGGATTACCACGGCGGGAGAGAATATCAATGAAATTGAAAAGCAGGCAGCTGCCAGGATTGGAAGAAACTGTGCAGTGGCCCTGAGCGCCGGAACGGCTGCGTTGCATCTTGCCATCAAGCTTGCAGCACAGAAGCTGTATGGAATACAACCTGTGGGACACGGTTCGCTGGAAGGGAAGAAAGTGTTCTGCTCCGATATGACCTTCGATGCAACTTTGAATGGTGTTCTTTATGAAAACGGAACACCGATTTTTATTGATACAGAATATGATTCCTGGAACATGGACCCGGAGGCGCTTGAAAAGGCATTCGAAATGTATCCGGATGTAAAACTGATTGTAGTGGCCCATCTTTACGGAACTCCGGGGAAAATAAAAGAAATCCGGGAGATTGCAAATAGGTACGGAGCTCTCATCATCGAAGATGCGGCAGAGAGTTTCGGAGCTACCTATGAAGGGGTTCAGACAGGATGTTTTGGTGATTACTCCATTGTGTCATTTAACGGAAACAAGATTATTACCGGAAGCTCCGGCGGAATGTTTCTTTGTGATGATGTGGAGGATGCAAATAAAATCCGCAAGTGGTCTACCCAGAGTCGGGAGGATGCTCCCTGGTATCAGCATGAAGAACTGGGATACAACTATCGCATGAGTAACATCATTGCCGGTGTGGTAAGAGGACAGTTGCCTTATCTGGAAGAGCATATTGCGCAGAAGAAGGCAATTTATGAAAGATACAAAGAAGGTCTCAAGGATTTACCTGTTCAAATGAATCCGATTCCGGAGAATGTGGAAGCCAACTATTGGTTATCCTGTCTCATCCTTGATAAAGATGCTATGTGCGAATCTGTTAGAGGTGAGAAGAAAGCATTGTACCATACCGAACCCGGAAAGAGTTGTCCAACGGAGATTCTTGAGGCGCTTGCTGCATTTAACACAGAAGGCAGACCGGTATGGAAGCCCATGCATATGCAACCCATTTATCGGATGCACGAGTTTGTTACCAAGACCGGAACCGGCCGAGCGAGAAGCAACGCGTATATCAAGGAAACCGGCATGGTGGATGTTGGGGCGGATATCTTTGAAAGAGGATTGTGTTTGCCAAGCGATAATAAGATGAATGTGGAAGAACAGAATTTAGTAATGGAAATAATCCATAGATGTTTTCGATGAAGCATAAGAGGTAAGAGGAAGTGTATAAGTTTTTTTTAAAACGGGTATTTGACATCTTTTTGTCAGGTTTGGCATTAATAATTCTTTCTCCAATTATGCTTATAACTGCAATTTTGGTACGTATTATGCTTGGTTCTCCTGTTATTTTTAAACAACAGAGGCCAGGTTACAAAGGAAAGATTTTTAACATGTTCAAATTCAGGACTATGCTCAATCCTCAAACCAGGGATGGGAAAAAGCTGACGGATAATGAGAGATTGGAATGTATTGAAAAGGGAATTGATATTCTCTCTGATGAAGAACGATTAACGAAATTAGGAAGAATTCTTCGGGCTACAAGTTTAGATGAACTTCCTGAATTATGGAATATTTTTATCGGAAATATGAGCATTGTGGGGCCGCGCCCTTTAGCTACCATTTATCTCCCGTATTATACCAAAGAAGAAATGCGAAGACATGATGTTCGTCCTGGCCTTACAGGTTGGGCACAGGTTCATGGACGAAATACGGCATCCTGGAGAAAACGTTTTGATTACGATTTGTATTATGTGGATCACTGTTCTCTTTGGTTAGACATCAAAACAATTGTTCAAACCATAGTTGTTGTTTTCAAAAGAGAAGGGATTGGACAAGGGAAAGAGTGCCCGGAGTCGTTTAACAGTGTTCGCCAACGTGAATGGGATGAGGGAATAGTTATAAAGGACAGGTGAAAGTATGTACAGGTTAAGAGAAATAGAGAGAAGAGATATTGAAGAAATCAACAAATGGCGAAACAACACAGAATTGTCAAAGAACCTGGGAGGGGTGTTCCGCTTTGTTAATTATGATGTAGATAACGCATGGTACGATCGCTATCTTAGTGACCGAAGCAGTTCTGTCAGATGCGCAATTGTAGATGACGATGACGTGATTGTCGGATGTGTCTACTTACTCAATATCGACAACATCAATCGAAGTGCTGATCTTCACATAATGATTGGGAACAAAGAAAATCACGGAAAAGGGATTGGAACTTTTGCAGTATCGTCGATGATCAATCATGCTTTCAAAAATTTAAATCTCCGAAGAATTCAACTTGAGGTGCTTGAATATAACCTGGTTGCGCAAAACTTGTATAAAAAAATGGGTTTTGTTGAAGAGGGAAGAAAAAGAGAGGCTGTATTTAAAGATGGGAAATATGTGGACGAAATAATTATGGGACTGCTTCGGGAAGATTACGTAAGAGAAAATCAGACCGATTAACAGTTTCGATGGTTAAGAGGTGTTTAAGAGATTGGTGAAAGAAATTGGCAGTGAGTTTTGGGATATTCCCGTAAATGAAGCTGAAAATAACATATTTCCGAAATATGCACAATGGTTTCTCTCAGGAAGAAGTGCGCTAAAGGCAATTATTAAGCGACTGAAGAATCAAAAAAACGTTGCCATGCCTTCCTGGTGTTGCGACAGCATGGTAAAGCCTTTTGCAGATGCAGGGTTTGATATATGTTTTTATCCCGTTTATTGGGAGAATGGATTACACCGGGATTTTCGATGGGACTGCGATGTACTGTTTATCATGGATTACTTCGGGTATACACACGGTTCGGTGGACTTATCCGATTACCGTGGAATAGTAATCAGAGATATAACACATTCCTTGTTTTCCAGGGAATATTATGACTCGGATTACTATTTTGGTTCTCTTAGAAAATGGTGTGGTGTCTGGACGGGAGGATATGCCTGGGCAAAAGATGAATCCAAATTTCTGACTGAAAACACCGATGATTATGGATATATCGCTTATCGTCGGGAAGCAATGGAAAAAAAGAGAAGTTATATCAGTGGTACTGCCGGGAGCGATAAAGGGTATTTGAAAATCTTCAATACTGCGGAGGAATGTCTGGAAAATATCGGAATTCTTTCAGCAGCCGAAAGAGATATTCAAAAGGCAATGAGACTGGATGTGGATGAAATGAAGAAGTGCCGTCGGAATAATGCAGAGATTCTGCGGAACGCTTTTTCAAATTGGCTCATCTTTCCGGATATGAAAAAAGAGGATTGCCCCATGTTTGTTCCAGTGTTGGTACCGGATGGGAAAAGAGATGCACTTAGAAGATTTTTAATCGAGCGTGAAATATATTGCCCGATTCATTGGCCTTTAAGTGAATATCACAAATTGAGTAAATCGGAAATGCTGATTTATCAAGGCGAATTAAGCCTTGTTTGTGATCAAAGGTATTCTGTGGAAGACATGAATCGGATAGTTGAAACGATAAATGAATTTTGGAAGGTGAATTGATGGTACTCACAGTTTACACACTGGAACAATCGGAACAATGGGATTCAATCGTTCGTTCCTTTAAAGATTATGATACCTACTGGCTTAGTGGTTATGTCAGAGCTTTTCAAATACACGGTGACGGAGAGCCGCGTTTATTCTTTTATGAACACGGCTCTACGCGCGGTATCAATGTGGTGATGAAACGGGATATTTCCAAAGACGAACGATTCAAAGGTTTGATTGAGGAGAATAAGTACTTTGATATTGCAACTCCCTACGGATATGGAGGCTGGATTATTGAAGGAAATGAAACAGAGGACTTATTCAAGGCTTATTCCGCCCATCTTGAGAGGGAAGGGATTATCAGTGAATTCGTTCGTTTTCATCCCATGATTCAAAACCATGAAGCCTGCAGAGATTTCTATGAGGTCATTCAGCTTGGGGAAGTGGTTCATATGGAATTATCTTCTCCGGAGGATATCTGGAATAACATTGTCAGCAAAAACAGAAATATGATACGCAAGGCAATGAAGAATGATATTCACATTTATAACGGCAGGTTCCCAGATATTTACAAGACATTTCGTGAGATTTATAACGGCACGATGGATAAGGACAATGCCGAAGAATATTATTATTTTGCTCCGGAATTCTATTCATCTGTTTTGGAAGATTTGCCACAGAATTCACAGGTTTTCTGGGCAGAGATGGAAGGAAAAGTGATTGCGGCTTCCATTATGCTCATGGCTAACGGAAGGATGAATTATCATTTGTCCGGCTCCCTTCGGGAATACAGTTCTTTGGCACCATCTAATCTTTTGCTGTATGAAGCGGCTCTTTGGGGTAATGCGAATGGATATAAGACATTCTATCTCGGAGGCGGAGTCGGGTCCGGGGAAGACAGTCTGTTTAAGTTTAAGAGAGCATTTTTCAAGGATGATTTAAACAAATTTCACATTGGAAAGAAGGTATATATTCCGGAAAAATATGAGGAACTTCTTAGTTTAAGAAAAGAAATAGGAAATCCCGGGTTTTTCCCGAAATACAGAGGTTGAATGAATGAGAAAGAATGTATGGATCATTAATCATTATGCCAGCAATATGTTTTTTGATAAAGGTGGGCGGCATTATTGGTTTGCGAAATACTTGAACAGAAAAGGATACAGTCCGACAGTTTTTTGTGCCAGTACCAAACACGGAATAAATGAGCAATGGGTTGAATGTGATACTTTGTGGGTTAAAAAAATGGCGGATGAAATCAATACGCCATTCGTTTTTGTTAAGACTCCTTTATACGGGGGGAATGGAAAAGAACGCGTAAGAAATATGTATGTGTTCTTTAAAAATGTGAAGAAGGCAGCAAAACAATATGCAAAGACAAACGGAAAACCTGATATTATTATTGCTTCATCAGTTCACCCGTTATCCATGGTCGCAGGAATTCAACTGGCAAAAAAATTCGGTGTGAAGTGTATTTGTGAAGTACGGGATCTTTGGCCGGAGGCTATTGTTGCATATTCGAAGAGAATCAAACGAAACAGTCTTCCGGCAAAAATAATGTATGCCGGAGAAAAATGGATTTATAAAAAGGCTGCTGCGGTAATCTTCACCCAGGAGGGAGGCCCGGATTATGTATGTGCCCATGGTTGGGATAAAAAGCATGGCGGACCGATTGATAATAACAAATTATATCACATCAATAACGGTGTGGATTTGGAAGCCTTTGATTCTAATTTAAAGGAATTTCCTTATCCGGATGAAGATCTGGACAATCCTGAGTTATTTAAGGTTGTTTATGCCGGAGCAATTCGCAGAATAAATAATCTTGGACTGATTTTGGATGCAGCAAAACTTGTTACTAACCCAAAGATTAAATTCGTAATTTTCGGTTCCGGAGACGAACTGGAGACATTGAAAAAAAGAATCGTGGAAGAAAAGATTACAAATGTAGTTTTTAAAGGACGTGTTAATAAACAGTTTATTCCGTCCATTGACAGTAAGGCAGATTTAAACCTTGTTCATTGGGAAATGAATCCACTGCTCCGGGTAGGGGAAAGTTACAATAAATCCTTTGAGTATTATGCTGCGGAAAAACCCGTTTTCTATACCATCCGGCCCGGTTACAGCATTGCGGAGAAATATCATTGCGGAAAACTGACAGAAGGATTTGAGCCGAAAGATATTGCAACGGGGATACAGTCCATGGCTGAAATGAACGATTCAGAGAAAAGGGAAATGTCGTTAAATGCCAGAAAAGTTGCTGAGATATATGATTTCAAACTGTTAACAGAGAAATTAATCAAGATAATTGAGGAGTCCTAATGAGAGTTCTGGCCCGGTTAAAAAATGCGTATGAAACCGATGGAATAAAGGAAATAGTAAGAAAGCTTATATTTCATTCGATTTATAGAATTAACAATAAAAAAACGGCTGGGAAAGTTGAGAACCGCGAATTTGAAATAGGTGTTACCAATCGGGAAAATTCTCCCAGAATAATCGTTTCATTAACATCTTTTCCAAAACGGTTTTCATCGATAGAGATGTGTTTAAAAAGTTTACTGTTACAATCCATGAAGCCGGATAAAATAATAGTTTATCTTGGATGTGATACTCATATTGAGGATATAACTCCGGAAATGAGGAATTTGGAACAGTATGGTGTCCAATATAAGATTGATTCAACCAAAAATCTGATGGCCCATAAAAAATACTATTATGCGATGCAGGATTTTCCGGAGGATTTAATTGTTACTGCGGATGATGATTTAATCTATCCTCTTGATTGGCTTGAGTCATTATATAAGTCGTATTTAAAATATCCGGATGCCATTAGTGCGAGGCGTGTGCACAAAATTGTACTTAACAAGGAGGGAGAAATTGTCCGATACAATCATTGGATTGATCAATGCCGTTCTGTGAAAGAACCTTCCTTTTCCCTGCTTGGAACAGGTGGTAGCGGGAAACTTTATCCACCGCATCTGTTATCAGAGGAGTTGTTTAATGATGACGTATTTATGGATTTATGTAAGTATGCGGATGATGTATGGATTAAATGCATTGAAGTACTAAGTAAAGTTCGTGTCGTATGGGTACCAAACAACGAAGTTGATTTGCAAAGCGTGTCTTCGTTGGAATCCTATAAGTTATCAGATAGTAATGTCAGAGAAAATGGAAATGATCTTCAGTTAAAAGAAGTGATGGAACATTTTGGCCTTTCAGCAAAAGATTTTACTGATTAGTTAACGTAGAGAGTGAGATGGATAAATTAAAAATAATAATTAACAAACGAACTTTTATATTGTATTTGGTATTGGTCTTTGCTGTATTTAATGACATTCTGAGAATTTCCAATTCGGATTTTACACTCTTTAGAGTACTTCAACCGTTTGTTTTAGTCTACATGCTTGTAACAAGTCCGAAAAGCAGGATTATTACTGCGTTTTATATCGGAGTTATGTTTATAAATACAATCCAATACTATGTGTTTGTTACATTCAATTTATCCGGAATAAAATCCGACATAAGGGAGTTTTTATCTTTTATCTATTTCTATTTGTGCATCACTACAGTCATTTGCCTGGTTGTGACCATACAGGAAAAAAGTGGTTCTGAATTTAAAAATCAGTTTGCATCCTTTTTGCGTGCTGTTGGGAAAATCAATATCTTTATAGTATTATTTCATGGTTTAATACGTGCTTACACTTCCATTAGTGTCGGAAATGTTAACAATTATGGAGCATCAATAGCTGCCTTTTTCCCATTTTTCGCGGTAGGTGCTTTGAAAAAAAGAAATGTGTGGGATATCGTTTTCTGCATTTTATCAGCTGTTGCATTGTATGTTGGGGACTGTAAGTTATCCCTGGTCGGAATTGTTTTGGAAGTATTTATTCTTATGCTTTTATTATCCAATAAAAGAAGCAAAAAGAAGCAGGGAAATATACGAATCGTTTATATAGGATTAGTTGTCTTATTTGTATTAGCTGTTTTTTATGCCATTTCCGGAACAAGAATGGGAGCTCTTATATATGGACAATTGAATACTGCCATAGATCATGTTAGAAATCTTGAGTATTATTCTTCTTCAAGCTCTCTTGGTTACCGTACCAATGTAATTATTATGGGAATACGCTGTTTGGTAAAAAAACATTATTTTGGAATCGGAATGGGAAATTTTGGAAAAATTATCAGAGACAATGTTCCGTTTCTTGCCAATAAATGGATAGAAAAAGGATATGTATCTCCTCATAATACGCCGTTGCAATGGTTAATAGAATTTGGTCCGATTGCAGTAATTCTTTATATTTGGATAGCTCGTCTCATTGTAGTTACATTCAAGAGAGAAAGAACGGATTTCAATATTATTTTTTTGGTTGAATTTCTTTCGGTTTGGATATGGATTCTAAATCCGTCCAGAATAGAATCGATTTTTGCTTTGTGGACGGTTTTTGCATTTCTGATAACGATTAATAAAGGGGAAGCGAAATCGATAATATAGCTAATATTAAGAAGTCAGGGAAATTGAAGGGTTTAAGAACATATGAAAATATTAATTGTAGCGCCAAGCATTGAACCGGACAGGAACGTTGGTGCAGTCAGAATGTCTTCTTTGTCAAGATATCTGGTTTGTAATAATCATCAAATATATATTCTGACAAATGCGAAAAAGGAAAAAGTGAGTATTCCGGGACTTGCGGGAGTTGAATATGTAGAAATAGTTGATTCCCAATTAGCCGGTTCCAAACGGATGAAGGCATTTAAATTAAATGCCGGTCTTTATTTGAAGGCATTTGAAAAAACAGTTTCAAAAGAAAGCATAGATCTCGTTATCGTAAGTGGTGGTCCTTTTTATACATTCTGTATCTCGAAAGCATCAGGAAAGAAAAAGATTCCTTGCATTTTAGATTTCAGGGATCCCTGGTTTCTTGATGTCAGAGCAAATAGTAACAGACGTTCCATAAAATATTTGGCCAGAAAAAGTTTTCAATATTTCAAGGAATATAATTCGATCAAAAATGCTTCGGCGGTAATTACGGTTACGGAATCATGGCAGGAACAGTTTCGGAAAAAATATCCTTTTAAAAGTGAAAAAATATTTTTAATTGAAAACGGGTTTGATGATGCATTACTGAACAATGTTGATTTTCCTCCGGTCAGCCGGCATGGGTTTACGATAGGTGTTTTTGGAAAACTGTTTTACTATACCAAAACATATTCCGATGTATTTCTGAGTGCGATGGAAAAAATTTCAGATGTTCAAATAACCCAGGTTGGAACAAAGGAAAAAGAACTGGAACCATATTTTGAGAGGCATGGTATTTCGCGTGATCTTGTTCATTGCACAGGATTTATGGATTACGTAACCGGAATAAAAACACTTAGCAATGCAGATGTTTTTCTGATCATTGATGAGAGGAAGGGTGCATTAGGAACAAAAGTATATGATTACATTTATTTAAATAAACCGATTATTTACGTGGGCCCGAAAGAAACTGCGTTATCAAATCTGGTGATGAAATTTGAAAATGGATTTGTGTGTTCAACGAAAGAAGAAGTCATTCAATCCATTGAAAGAATCAGAACTGAAGGAATTAAAAAATTGACCGACGGTACGGTAGATATATATGCCAGAAGTTATCAAAACCAAAAGTGGCTCAAGTTAATTCATAAGATAGCGGAAGGATATAAATCATAAATATACTTACAGAACAATAATAACAAAAAACTGACATTGAGAAAATTACGGAAAATGTTTTCTTAAACGTTTAACCCTAGGAGCTGAAGAATGGTAATCGAGTTTTGTGGACTTCCGGGCTGCGGGAAGTCAAGTTTGCTGAATGGATGTAAACCTAATTACAACGTGATATATGACAGGAGAAAAATTTTTAAAAAAGTCAGATACCAATCACAGTATTTTAAGATTCTACCCGGTTATTTACCGTTGAAAAAAGAATACAGGATATTACTGAAATTCATTAAAGATTATCCAGATTCCAATAAGGTGTTCAGAAGTAAACTGTTAAGACTGAATTATGCTTTGAATAATTCGTCTAATCATTTGGTTTTGCTGGACGAAGGACCGGTTCAATATCTTACGTCAATTCCATTTGATAAAAAGATCATCGAAAATGATAATTTGGAGAATGCGGTATCTGTATTGTGTAAAAACGAAAAAATGGTTTTTTACTGTAATTGTCCGGTTGAACTTTCAGTGAACAGATTGGTTCATCGTAAAAAGGAAGGTTATACGGATAATGGGCGTTATGATATAGAGAATGCTGAAGAGTTAAGGAAATTGCTCACAATCAAGGAGAAAAATATAAAGGCGGTTCTTCAGTATTATCGCGGAACGATAGTAGAAATCGATATGAATCAGCCCCCGGAAATTAATATTCAGCTGATAAAGGAAAAGATAAGTGAATTATACGGAGATAACCATAAGATATGGAATGACGGGGAAATTCAGTAGGAATATTTTATAGGGAAGATATATATGAAAAAAATAAAGATTTGTTATACCGATGCCCAAAATCTGGGTGATGCAATTAATCCATTGATAGTCAGCAGGGTACTGGGATATGAACCTGAACTTTCCAATGTGTGGAATTGCGAAATGACCGGAATTGGAAGTGGACTAAGGCGTTTTTTTATTTCTGAAAAAGATTGCTCAAAAAAAGCCCTTTTAAAACGTAAGGTAATGAATGCCATAAATAAAAAAACAGTGATTATCTGGTCGGCCGGTTTCCTTTCTACGCCAAATAAAGGAATGGTTCCGCTGAGAAATCATTTTAAAGTGGCCTCTGTAAGGGGCACACTTTCCAAACAGTGGATTGAAGAAATAACTCAAAAACCGTTAAAGGGTTGCACGGTTGGGGATGCAGGTATTTTAGCCTCGGAATTGATTCCTCAGAATACCGAAAAAAAATATAAACTCGGCATTATTCCGCATAGGAGTGAAAAAACTCTGTCTTCGGTTGAGGAACTTAAAAATAAAGTGAGGGATTCGATTGTGATTGATATTGAACCGGATAATCCGCTGGAGTGTTTAACACAGATAGCCGGTTGTGAATGCATTCTTTCAAGCAGCCTTCATGGTCTGATATTTGCAGACAGTTTCCGCATTCCGAATAAACACATTATTTTATCAGATAATCTGAGTGGAGATGGTTTTAAATTTAATGATTATTATTCGGCATTTTCATTAATGGATGATCCAATCGATATGCGAAACATAAAAGATGTGAATATCAGTGATATTACTTCATCTTACTGTATTTCGGATGAACAGGTGACGAAGTTAAAAGAAGACTGTAAAAATGCTTTTTACATGTATTTGTAAGTGCCGGAACTAAGCGATTTTCATATTACTGAAATGAAAACGGAAGGGAAGAGAGATTGAGATTCAATCAGGAATAGAAATGTCTGAAAAGAAAAGCAGAATGACATATGCGACCAGAAATCTGACAACAAGCATGGTTAGTCAGGGCGTATATATTATTATCAAATTTATAAACCGTACGGTGTTTGTACATACATTGGGCTCAGCCTACTTAGGAGTTAATGGTCTGTTTTCAGACGTTCTTACCATGCTGTCATTAACGGAGTTGGGATTGGATACGGCAATCAATTTTAAACTGTATAAACCTCTTGCGGAAAATGATACCGAGCGTGTTAAGGTATTGATGAAATTCTATAGATATGCATATGTGGTAGTAGGCGTGTCTATGTTGATATTGGGTGCTTTATTGGTCCCGTTTTTGCCGTATTTAATAAAAGATTATGATACACTTGAGCCTCTGGGAATTAATCCGGTTTTTATTTTTTTCCTGTATCTGCTCCAAAGTGTAACATCGTATTTATTCTTTGCATCCAGGAGTGCAATCATAAAAGCAGATCAAAAAGAGTACATTATTTCCATTACCAATATTATTTTCCAAATTCTGTTAAATATAACCCAAATCATTGTTCTGATTATTCTCAAAGATTTTACGATTTTTGTGGTCCTGACCATTGTGTTTGTGATAGGTCAGAATTTTGCCAATGCAGTAATCGCCAAAAAAATGTATCCGGATGTATTTCAAAAAACCTCAGATCGCATATCGAAAGAAGAATTAAAAGATATGTTTAAAGATCTGGGAGCTGTTTTTGTTTCCAAAGTAAATACGGTTGCACTGAAATCAACGGACAACATTGTTCTGGGAGCATTTATCGGGATTGAAGAAGTAGGAATTTATTCAAACTATCTGTTGTTTTATACGACGATTAAAACCTTGATGCAAAGAGTATACAATGCCACGAAAGCAGGCATGGGAAATTTGTTTGCGGAATCAAATTCCGAAAAAAAATACCACTTCTTTAAATTAATGAACTATATTTCTATTTTGCTTTACGGAACCTGTGCTGTCGGAATTGCTGCTTTGGCGGATGAATTTGTAGAGTGCTGGTTGGGGAACGAGTATGTTATTGTACAACCATTCTCTATCCTGATGGGCGTTGAGATTATTTTTATGGGAATAAAGCAGAATTTAACACAAATCAGAAATGTGGCGGGCTTATTTCGTCAAATGTGGTTTAGACCACTGCTTGGAATAATTATTAATGTCGGATTATCCGTATTGCTGGTTCAATTTATTGGAATATATGGCGTTTTGATAGGAACAATCGCAGCAGATGTTTTCACCAATTTTCTGTTGGATCCCAAAATTATCTACCGCTACGGTTTGGATAATATAAAGCCTGTTTCTGATTACTATTTTAGGAATGTCAGGTATCTTCTGGAATTGGCAGTAATCGGTGCTGTGGATGTTGTTTTGTGCAGATTTATTTTTCCAAATCACGGATGGGCATCCGTAGTGGTACATTTTTTGATTTGCGCACCTTCCGTTCCTTTATACATGTTAACTGTATATGGGAAATCAGAAGAAGGAAAGTATGTTTTGACGACTATCAAAAAAGTGATGAGTAAGATTAAAAATAATAGGTAATTGCGAAACGCCTACCGGCGTTCGCAATCTTGAATCCAAATAAGGATGAAATCCTGCAATGGCAGGATTTCCCCGGATATTTTTTATGGCATGCCATGTTTTGTGGATAAAAGGGTACAAAAAGAAAACCTTTCGTTGCAATGGATCTTTGAAAACTTATGCAAGCAGTGGTTTAAGACTTCGAATGTATTGATGTTTGTGGATTTTATCCGCCAGTACAACGGTTATTAATTGTGTGATGCCGGATAAGATCAAATCTGCATGAAGCGTTTTTTCATTCTGTGTTTTGCGCCCTGCCAGGCAGAAGCTGTCTTTAAAATGATTGATCGAGCGCTCGACGGTTGTTCGGATTTTATAGGTCTCGTCCCAGTCATTTGTTCCGCGAAGTGTACCGGGATAAGCCCGAAGGCTCTGTTCTGGGTAGATGTAAATCATGCGTCCGCATTTACTGGAAGTACAGGGATTTTCGCAGATACATTTGCGGTGGGATTTCTGAGTTTCCACGTCATAATCCCATATCATTTTGGGGCAGACGAATTTATACTTTTGGATTCCGTTACGAGTTGTGAGAACACCTTCCGGTTTCATGGGGAGCGAAGCATCTTTCGGACAGCAGGGTATTCCGTCTTCGTTGACGGTATATTCACTTATGATTTTTGATCGGCTGTTTAACGGGATATAAGCTTTTTCGAAATGAGACCGGTTAAAGGTATCGCCGGTAAGAAGCGACTGATAAACATATGCAGAATCAAATGCGGCATCCCCGAGGAATGTTTTGGGATTAATTAGAGGATGTGCTTTAAAGAAGTCCGTGAGTGTCGGAATTAACAGTCGTGCATCATGGATGGCTTTATCTTCATCCGGGGAATCCGTTTTCTTGTTCGGGATTAATTCCGGATGGGCATCCAAAAAACTCTGATTATAGAGATTCAAATGTCGGACAATGCCGTGACCGTTTGTTACGATACCGATTTTATAAACGTAACAGAAGTATCCGTCAACATATAGCTGTTTAATATCTTTATTGGATGCAGCATGTGGAGGCATTGAATGATACGCAGCTTTGTAGGGGTCATAGTTTTTGTCAAAGCCCATTGCATTTGCATAAGCTTTTAACTGTTTGATAATACGATTGGCATATTTGGGATTGTTTTCTGTAACATAGGCTTCAATGCCGGAAGAGTCAAAGATGGTCATATCGGCTTTGGCGGAATCAATTGCCTGACAGATTGGTTCGGTAAGGTCCACAAGATTTTTAAACAAGGTTTCCAAATCGGGAAGGAAGTCCTGCTTAAAACGGGTAATCTTAGAAGCGTCAGGAACCTTGGTAAAACCGCAGAATTCACGAAGTTCTTTTGAATAATTCAAAAAGACAAGCAAAAGGGAATCTGTCGGGATAGAAAAAATCTTTTGCATGATTAAAGCCCAAAGCATGGCGGTTAATGGATATTTACGGTGTCGTCCAGTAGAAGCGTAATAGTTTTTGTAAAAAGATGCCGGAATAATTGAATCAAGGTCAATGTGGTTTTCGAGAAGAGAAAGAAACTGAGGTTTGTTGGAATCAAAAATATTTTGACAATCCTCAAAAATATCACACATTGTGAGCTGTTTATATGTTATCATATAGGTATCTCCTTTTGGGTTGTGATGTCTTGGTTTCTAGTCAATTCCATTATACCACATCCGAGAGGAGATATTTTATTTTAGAAGCAAAAAAATCCCGTAATTATGCGGGTTTTGGCGTTTCGCAAACGCCTAATTAAAAATAAAATTAAAAGGAAATGAAGTAACTTAAGTACTATGAATATCTTACCTTGTAGTTTGTTACTGTGGTGAATGAATTATGGTCTTTTCATCCGGGATTTTTTTATTTCTTTTTTTGCCGATTACTTTACTATGTTATGGAACGGCAAAAACTCTGGAAAAGAAAAATACTATTCTCCTTATTGCAAGTTTGATTTTTTATGCATGGGGAGAACCTGTATATATATTTCTTCTCTTATTATCAATTGTTGCAAATTGGAGATTTGGGATACAGGTTACGAAGGGAAATATGCAGGCCAGAAAAAAATGGCTGATTATTTCTGTGATTTGTAATTTGGCAGTATTGTTTGTATTTAAGTATCTTGGATTTGTATGCGACAATTTAAATCTATTGCTTCATTCTGACATGAAAGTAAATATTGTGCTTCCAATCGGTATTTCCTTTTTTACATTTCAAGCCATGTCATATGTAATTGATGTTTATCGTGGAAAAGGAGAGGCACAAAAGAAAGTCGGAAATGTTGCACTTTATATTTCCTTATTTCCACAATTGATTGCGGGACCAATTGTACGATATGAAACAGTGGCAGAGCAAATATCTAACAGAAGTGCTGATGCCGATAAGTTTTCAGCCGGTGTCAGACGTTTTATTTTGGGACTTGGGAAAAAAGTAATATTTGCGAACAATTTTTCATTAATCGCTGACGGAGTTTTTGATTCAACGAATCAAATGGGAGGAATATTACATTGGATTGGTGCCATAGCATATTCTCTTCAGATATTGTTTGATTTTTCGGGCTACAGTGATATGGCGATTGGGTTGGGTAAAATGTTCGGATTTGATTTCTTGGAGAATTTTGATTATCCGTATATTTCAAAGTCAGTTACAGAATTTTGGAGAAGATGGCATATTTCTCTTGGCTCATGGTTCAGGGATTATGTTTATATCCCTTTGGGTGGGAATCGTGTCAGCAAGGGAAAACATATCCTGAATCTTTTTATTGTATGGTTGCTTACAGGAATCTGGCACGGTGCAAACTGGACTTTTGTTCTGTGGGGACTATTGTATTTTGTCATTCTTGTTTTTGAAAAAACGACGGGACTGGATAAGATCCTTGAAAAACGTTTGCATGTATTACCGCATATCTACACATTACTATTTGTGATGTTTGGCTGGGTATTATTTCGCTCAGATGATATTTCTGCTGCATTTTCATATATCAAAGGCATGTTCGGTACTCCGGTTCTGTCTGAAGATATCTCATTACTACACCAGTTCATTGGTGAATATGTGATTGTATTTGTCTTGTCATTTGGTTTTCTAATTCCATGGAAAAAAATAATTCCGGTAAATAAAATCCGCATATACGGGGTAATCAAAGATGTACTCCTCTTATTATTGTTCCTTCTTTCAGTTGCGTACATCATGAAAGGAAGCTATAGTCCTTTTATTTACTTCAATTTTTAGGGGGATTGTATGATTAATAAATTAAGAAAAAACTGGCTGGTGCTTATATTTTTTATAGCAATTTATCTGGGGTGTCTTTTGACCATAGTGCTGAAATGCCGTCCTATAGGAGCATCTGTATATCACGGAATATATGATGATTATAAGGTAAACGGAGTACATGTGGAGACGGTATCAAATTCTGTTTCTGTCATTGAAAACTCCTTTACGCAAAATCTTTTCGGAAAGAGTTATTGGATAGAAGTTTTGGGATTATTTAATCAGGCATGTCACAAGTCTGTTTTTCTTGATACTGAAGATCGATATACGGTATATAAGATGAGCAATGGACAGGAAACATGGAACTATCGTGGTTATGATGTCGGAACATATGCAGAGCATTACAAAGTGTTCGCAGAGAATTTAAAGAGTGAAAGAATCCCGCTGCTGTTTGTGCAGGCTCCTTTTAAGATTAACAAATACAATAATGAACTCCCATATGGAATGACGGACGAGACGAATGCTTTGGCAGACAGTTTTCTGTCACAGATTTCCGATTGTGATACTTTTGATTTGCGTCAGGTGATAGAAGAAGAAAAAATAGATTATGACTCTTTGTTTTATGCTACCGATCATCATTGGACACCCAAAACCGGTTTATGGGCAACCGGCGTTATAGCACAAAGGATAAAAAGCGAGTACCGGCTGGATTTGGATACATCATTTTTGGATCCGGGTAATTATGAATATACGGTTTATTCGAAATTTTTTCTGGGCTCCCAGGGAAAGAGAGCGGGAATAATATACTCCGGGCTTGATGATTTTACTTTGATTGAACCGAAGTATGAAACGAATTATCACGTGAATATTCCGACGTTAAATATATCGAAAGAAGGAGATTTTTCTGAAACTCTTCTCTTTAAAGAATATCTAAAAAAAGATTATTATAACGGAGATCCGGGAAGGGTATACACGGGAGATAATTATTCATTAATGACAGTACAAAATTATAATGCAAAGAATCACACGAAGATTTTGCTTGTAAAGGATAGTTTTTCAAAATCGGTAATTCCTTTTTTAAGTTCAACCTGTAGTGAACTTCATGTGATTGATTTGAGAACATTTGAAGGTTCGGTTAGGGATTATGCAATAGAAAATAAAATGAATATGGTTATTGTGCTGTATAATCCAAGTGTCGTCACGGATGAACATTTTTTTGAATTTTAACTTTATTCATGACAGGTTCTATTATATTAGGAAAAATGCAAGAAATACAGAAAAAGCACTGCGGAGCATGACTGAGATAGATCAAGCCTCCATAAATATGTCCCTATAATCGGACATTATTAAAACGATTAAACAATATAATGAATTTAAAATACAAATATCGATGAGATGATAAAAAATTCAGAAAATTAAATCATTTTTAAGGTAATTTTAAAGGATTTATATTATAAAAAGAGGGAGGTGAAATGAGTAGTAACCCTCAGGAATCGTTTTACTTATAGAAAGGGGTTGCGAAATGATCGGATTATACGGTTATGTTCGCGTCAGTACCAGGGAGCAAAACGAAGCAAGGCAGATTATTGCTTTGCTGGAGGTAGGAGTTCCTCGTGAGAATATCTATATGGATAAACAATCGGGGAAAAACTTTGAACGTAAGATGTATCATCGATTAGTTCGAAAACTATCTCCCGGAGATGTCTTATTTATTAAGAGCATCGACCGATTAGGGAGAAACTATTCAGAAGTCCTTGAACAGTGGAAAGTAATAACCAAGGACAAGGGGGTTGATGTGGTTGTTTTAGATATGCCGATTTTGGATACAAGGCAGGAAAAGAATTTGTTGGGAACATTTCTGTCGGATGTGGTACTTGCTTTGCTTAGTTATGTTTCTGAGAATGAAAGGGAGATGATTCACAGAAGACAGGCCGAAGGAATTGCAGCGGCTAAAGAACGCGGAGTTCATTTTGGAAGGAAGCCGATGCCTACGCCGGAGAATTTCGGGGAAGTGTACGACAAATGGAAACGAAAAGAAATCTCCGCATTGGAAGCAGCAGAGATTTGCAATATGTCCAAGACCACATTCTATAAGAAAGTAAAAGAGTTCCAGAAACAACTGCAATAAGAGAGATTTAATGATTTATATGAATTAAAACAGCTCACCCGGTTAATGACGTACAGAACTGAAATAATAAAATTTCATATTTTCGCAAGAAGTCCGCAAAAGTATACTTTTGCGGACTTTTCTGTTTCTAAACATACCTTATTAAGAGTATCATATTATTTTCTAAAATTCTACACAATTTTCACAACGTTTCTTCGGATTTTTTAGTAAAAAACAACAATAAAAAACTTTCCGCCAAAGTATACTTTTTCGCTTGGATTTTGGGGGAGAAACGGTTTATGGCCATTGAATTGTTTGAACACAATCAAAGAGCTTACGACAATGTTCTTTCCATGTTTTCAAAGACCGGAAAGGCAGCGGTTGTACATCCTACAGGAACAGGTAAATCTTTTATCGGTTTTAAATTGTGCGAAGACAACCCCGAAAAGCGGATTCTGTGGATTTCTCCATCTAGATATATCTTTCATACCCAGTTAGAGAATTTAAAGAAAACTTCCGGAATTCAACCGAATAATCTTGTTTTTTTGACCTATGCGAGATTGATGAATTTAACGCCGGAAGAGTTAGCGGAACTTAAGCCTGATTATATAGTCCTGGATGAGTTTCACAGATGCGGAGCGACACAGTGGGGAAACGGAGTTAATCGTCTTTTGAAGAAATATAAAAGAGTTCCCCTCCTTGGTTTATCCGCAACGGCTGTGCGTTATCTGGATTCGCAAAGAGATATGGCGGAAGAGATTTTTGACGGTTGCATTGCAAGTGAGATGTCTTTGGGTGAAGCAATTGTAAGAGGAATTCTGATGCCACCCACGTACGTGCAATCGGTTTTTTCTTTTCACGATGAATTGCGAAAGTACGAAAAAAAGGTAAAGAAATCCGGTCGAAATGATGCGCAGGAATATTTAGAGAAACTTCGCCGTGCGATAGAACAGGCGGATGGACTGGATGTGATTTTTCAGAGACATATGAAGAATCCCACCGGAAAATATATAGTTTTCTGCGCAAATTATGAAGCAATGCAGGAAGCGATGGGCAAAGTTTCACAATGGTTTCGGCTTGTTGATAAAAAGCCCCATGTATATTCTTTTTACTCCGAAGACGACGAAGCGGTAGGGGAGTACGAAGGATTTAAATCCGATTATGATGATACCCATTTGCGTCTGCTTTTCTGTATTGATGCGTTGAACGAAGGAATTCATATTCGAAATATTTCCGGAGTGATTCTGCTTCGCCCCACGGTATCGCCAATTATTTATAAGCAGCAGATTGGACGAGCATTATCGGCAGGTGAAAAAGCAGGAACGGTGATTTTTGACATCGTCAATAACATTGAAGGTCTTTACAGTATCGACGCAGTCAAGGATGAAATGCAGGAAGCACTGTTTCGGTTCAATGATCGGAACGATCGATTAACGGATCTGACGGAGTCCTTTGAAATAGCGGATGAAGTCGGAGACTGTATGAAACTCTTTAAGGCGCTTGACAGTGCGCTTTCTACCGACTGGATGACCATGTACGGGGAAGCGAAAGAGTATGCAAAACGGAACGGAAACCTGATGGTTCCACTGACATTTCAGACAAAAAACGGCAGGTACTTAGGACGCTGGATCAGCACCCAGCGCACGAATCGGGATCGACTGGATATAGATAAAAAAAGAATGCTGGACGAGATTGGAATGAACTGGCTGACACCGGAAGAAAACAAGTGGGAAATCTACTTTGCGGCACTTGTTCAGTACAGGAATAACCACGGAGATTTCGAAGTTCCTTCAGTTTATGAAACGCCGGAAGGATTGCAGTTGGGAAGATGGTATCGAAGAGTTTGCGAGAAATATTCCCATGATGAATTGCAGGCAGAAAGAGTTCAGCAGTTGATTCAAACCGGTGTGGATTTGGGACCTGCAAGAAGCAGAAACTGGAACAAGGGATATGCCCTTGCAAAAGAGTATTATACAGGATTTGGAGATTTGCTGGTTCCTCACGATTATTGTGTGAATGGCATGAAACTTGGAGTCTGGATTTCCACACAGAGGGAAAATAAAACCTTGGGGAAACTAAGTGAAAAGCAGATTTCCATGTTGAAAGAAATCGGAATGTGCTGGGATCGTAACGAAGATAAATGGAGCAGCGGATTTGAGGCAGCTTTGAAATATGTGACCGATGTAGGTGATATTAATTCGATGCCGGTTGGATATAGCATTGATGGATTTGACTTATATGCGTGGCTTGGAACTCAGAGAAGCCGGTATAAACAGGGGAAGTTATCTGCTGAGAGAGTTCAGAAATTGGAATCAATAGGGATGAGCTGGAGTTTGTCGGAAGTGTTTTGGAACTCCGGTTATGAGCATGCTCTTCAGTACAAGAATGGACACGGAAGTTTGAAGATGCCGGTTGGATATGTTTGCGAAGATGGATTCAAACTAAAGAGTTGGCTCAATAATCAGAAAGTGAAGTTTCGAAACGGTGCCTTAAACGAAGTGCAGAGAGAAAAATTAAGAGTACTTGGAGTGGTGTGATTGGCATGAGTTATAAATTGAACTACATGATTAGTTTGATTGAATCAAATGTTGTATTGATGTTTCCGGATGGAAGTTCAAGAGAGTATGCAGATGGAAAACAGGCTGCGGAAGAAACCTTTGATAAGCGATATGACGTGAAATCCATGAAAGCAAATGTGGATAAGGTTGAAGTTGTGCTCACGGAGAATGATGGAACCCCAATTGATTTAGTTGCAGATGGTACGAATGGGTTTTATTAAATATTGGACATGAAATGACCATGAATGATGGAGAAAATAAAGAAAAAGAAGATTAAGAAAATGAGCGAAAGAGTAATACCATTTAGTCCTCCGGACATAAGTGAGTTGGAAATTGAAGAAGTATGTAATGCATTGCGATCTGGATGGATTACTACCGGACCGCGTACTAAGTTATTAGAGCGCAGACTTGCTGCTTTTATTGAGACCGGAAGTACAGATATCGATTGTTCAACGGATGAGGCAATTAAGAAATACAGTAATCGTGTAGTTTGTCTTAACAGTGCGACCGCCGCAGAAGAATTGAACCTGCGAATTCTGGGGATAAAAGAAGGGGATGAAGTAATAGTTCCTGCATATACCTATACGGCAACTGCATCGGCGGCAATTCATTGCGGGGCGAAGGTTGTGTTTATAGACATCCAGAAAGACGGTGATTCGGTTACACATATGCCGGAAATGGATTATGAAGCGGTTGAGAATGCAATCACTGGAAAAACCAAAGCAATCATTGCTGTTGATTTAGCAGGAATCGTCTGCGATTATGAGAGATTATTTGAAATTGTCGAAAGAAAAAAAGACTTGTTTACTCCGCTCGAATCGGATGGAACACCTTTAGCCGATTTATCATCACGCATTCAGAAATCGATGGGAAGAATTGCAGTCGTCGCTGATTGTGCCCATTCCCTTGGGGCGAGCAGAGTGTTCGGCGGAAAAAGGATATATACCGGTGCAATAGCAGATTTTTCCTCATTTTCGTTTCATGCGGTTAAAAATTTTACTACCGCAGAGGGTGGCGCGAGTACATGGAAATCGATAGATGGTGTCGAAAATTCGGAAATCTACAGAATGTATCAACTTCTTTCGCTTCACGGACAAAATAAGGATGCACTCACAAAAACAAAGATTGGTGCGTGGGAATATGACATTATCGGACCTTGGTATAAATGTAATTTGACTGATGTTGCAGCTGCAATCGGATTGAAACAACTTGATCGCTACAAGTCCTTACTTACGAGGCGTGTAGAGATAATAAAGAAATATGATGAGACCTGCGATTCTCTTGGTATTTCTCATCTTGTTCATCATACGGATTATATGGATAGTTCAAATCATCTTTATCTTATAAGAATTCCCGGAACAGATGAAAAGAAAAGAAATCAAATAATCGAAAAACTTGCAGAGAGGGGAGTGGCTACGAATGTGCATTATAAGCCGTTGCCACTTATGACTGCGTATGGGAAGGATAGTTCAAAAACCCCTAACGCATATGATTATTACAGAAATTTGATTAGTTTGCCATTGCATACGCTGTTAAGTGATGATGATGTGGTGTATGTATGCGAGGCACTTGGCGCTGTAATAGGAGAAGTGAGGGCATAAATGCTTAAGGAATGGAATAAACTTCCTGAGTTTATGAGAACTCCTGAAGTTAGACCGTATTGGGAAGCTTTAAATAAAAAAAGATGGCAATTGGCCTTGAAAAGATGTTTTGATGTTTTTGTGGCGATTAATTTGCTTTTATTACTTGCGGCTCCAATGGCTATTATTGCAATCCTAATCAAAGTCGATTCTAAGGGTCCGGTGTTATATCGGCAGGAACGGGTAACAACATACGGAAAACATTTTCGAATTCACAAGTTTCGGACAATGGTTTCCGATGCTGATAAAATAGGATCTTCTGTGACAGTTGGAAATGATGTCAGAATAACCAAAGTTGGAAGTAAACTTCGTGGACTTAGATTGGATGAACTTCCGCAACTTTTTGATGTAATTAACGGAAACATGAGTTTCGTTGGAACCAGACCGGAAGCTGTAAAATACGTAGAACATTATAAGGCCGAGTACTATGCAACGCTTCTTTTGCCTGCGGGGATAACTTCTGAAGCAAGTATAAGATACAAGGATGAAGAGAAGTTATTAAATGCTTCTGATGATGTTGATAAGGTTTACATCGAACAAGTTCTTCCTGCAAAGATGAAGTGGAATTTGAAATCTATTAGAGGATATAGTTTTTTTCGAGATATTTTTACGATGATTAGAACCATATTTGCGGTTTTAGGTAAGGATTATAATTAATGGCTGAATTAAGCGTTCTAATGTCAATTTACATCAAGGAAAAGCCCGCTTATGTTGAGGAGTGTTTCCAAAGTCTTTTAAGACAAACAGTTCGGGCAAATGAGTGGGTTGTTGTTGAAGATGGTCCATTAACAGATGAAATGTATTCCTTATTAGACAGATATGAGAAAGAAAACCCTGGCCTAATAAAAAGAGTTCCATTAAAGGAGAATCAGGGTTTGGGATTAGCTCTTAGGGCTGGGGTACCAGAGTGCAAAAATGAGTTGATAGCGCGTATGGATACAGATGATATTGCTCGTGAGGATCGATTTGAACTTCAACTTAAAGAATTTGAAGATAATACAAGTTTAGATATTTGTGGTAGCCACATTATTGAATTTGATGGAACAAAAGAGAATATTTTATCGAAACGAAGAGTTCCAATAGAACATGATGAAATAGTCAAATATCAAAAAACCAGATCGGCATTCAATCATATGACTGTTATGTATAAAAAAAGTGCAGTGCTTAAAGCTGGAAATTATGAACACTGTCCTCTAATGGAGGATGACATGTTATGGGTCAGGATGATTCTTTCGGGCGCAAAATGTGCGAATATTGATGATTATTTGGTGTATGCGAGAACGGGTAATGCCATGATTGAACGACGAGGTGGATGGAATTATTTTTGCAAATATAGAGAAGGAAAAAGAAAGATAAAATCTACGGGATTTATTGGATATAAGGATTATATGAAAGCAATGACACCACAATTATTTGTTTCTATTATGCCTTCTCGAATTCGTTTATGGATATTTACAAAATTATTACGAGAGAAGGCGATTTCTAATGAAAGAACTCACAAGTGATGAAGTAAAAGAAGTTGAATTGGAATTAGTAATATTATTTGATGAATTATGTAGTAAAAATAATTGGAGATATTCTTTAGGTGGGGGATCTTTATTGGGAGCAATCAGACATAAAGGATTTATACCATGGGACGATGATATAGATGTAATTATGCCAAGACCGGATTATGATCGCTTTATTCTATATAGCAAAGAAAATTCTCTTCCGTTTCTTTTTATGACTTATGAAACTACTGCGGGATATAACAACTTACAGGGAAAAATAGTTGCAAATAATACTATTATAAAAGATTCGATGATAGATACTGAAAAGTATCAAATGGGTATACATATAGATGTTTTTCCAATTGAAGGTATGGGAAATACAAAAGAAGAGGCTATAAAAGTATTCAATAAAACAACATTTCGCCGTGAATTATTGAATGCGAGAACATGGAAAAGATATTCAAGAAGTAAAACACATCCTTTTTATTACGAACCAATAAGATTTGTTTTTTTTATATTAAGTAGATTTGTTAATGCAGAGAGTTTATTAAAATCAATAGACCGGGAGAATCGAAAAAGAAAATTTGATGAGATGAAGTTTGTAGGATGTGTTGGAGGGTGTTATAGAAAAAAAGAGATTCTTCCATATCAAGTGTTAGCTAGTTTCGTAAGAATGGAATTTGAAGGAAGATATTTATGCTGTTTAAAATATTATGATGAATATTTGGGAAGCATTTACGGGAAATATATGACTCTTCCGCCAGACAACCAGAGAATATCACATCATACTTTCAAAGCCTATTTGTTAGAAAAGGAGGATAAATAAATGAATATTGCACTTTTAACTGCGGCAGGAACGGGGACGCGAACGCACCAGGACATCCCGAAACAATTTTTACATGTAAATAATAAACCGATTTTAATATATACTCTAGAAGCATTTCAAAAGCATCCGAATATTGACGCAATTTGCGTAGTTATTCTAAAAGGATGGGAGGAAATACTATGGGCATATGCGAAACAGTTTAATATTACAAAACTAAAGTATGTTGTAGAAGGGGGAGAAACGGGACAAGAATCGATACGCAATGGGCTAATGGCTATCAGAGAAAAAAGTTCTGATGATGATGTAGTTATGGTTCATGATGGAAATAGACCGTTGGTTGGTCAGGATTTGATTACCGATAGTTTGGTTAAATATAAACAGTTTGGCTCTGCGGTTGCAGTTATTCCATGTACTGAAGTTGTTTTTGTGTCAAAGAATGGGAATGATTCCAATAAGTCAATACCGAGAGAGGAATTATGGAGAACCCAAACACCACATACCTACAAGTTAGGAAATTTACTGGAGGCACACGAGGAGGCGAAGAAGAGGAAAATTACAAATATGGCCGCATCTTGTGCACTTATGGAGGCACTTGGTAAAACGACTTATTTCTCAAAAGGTTCAGAAAAGAATATAAAAATTACAACAATAGAAGATATAGAGATATTTAAGGCACTATTGGCTGCTCGAAACGAGGATTGGATTAAAGAATAAAATGAGATTAGCAAGTAATTCATTATACAAAAAGGATTTAGATATTGCCTTAGAGCATATTGATTTGGATTTTTTGGATAAAAAAAAGGTGTTTATTACAGGTGGAACCGGTTTGATAGGCTCTGCTATTGTTGATTTGCTTCTTCGTAACAATAAAACGAAGAGGACTAGAATCCAATTGTACATAGCATCTAGAAATAAAGAAAAGGTTATGGAAAGATTTGGCGAAGATGACTGTATTAGTTGGGTTGAATACGATGCTTTAAAATCATTACAGTTTAATGAGCCTGTGGATTATATTATTCATTGCGCAGGAAATGCAAGTCCGGAATTATATGTTTCTCAGGCGGTAGAAACAATGTTAACTAATATTCTTGGGTTGGAAAATCTATTGAAATATGCGTTACATCAGCCGAATTGCAAATTGATTTATTTGTCTTCTAGTGAGGTTTATGGTCAAAAGGATATAGAGGAATCTTTCAAGGAAGATAGTTTTGGATATATAGATATTTTATCTGATAGGGCTTCTTATGCTAGCTCAAAAAGAGCTTCAGAAACACTATGTAAGGCATATAGTTTAGAGTATGGATTAAACACTTGTATTGTTCGCCCTGGACATATATTTGGTCCTACTGCATCGGTTAGCGATGGACGCGTTTCGTCAGCTTTTGCATATAAAGCTGCGCAAGGAATGGACTTATTCCTTAAGAGTTCAGGAGGTCAAATTAGATCCTATATGTATTGTTTGGATTGCGCAAGTGCCATTCTTTTAGTACTAAAAAAAGGTTCGTCCGGGCAGGCATACAACATATGCGGAGAAGAGATTACTTCTATAAGGCAATTATCAGAGTATTTTGCCAAGGCCGGCAAAGTAAAACTTGATTATCAACAACCTACAATTGATGAATTACATACTTTTAATCCTATGAACAATTCATCATTGGATTGCCAAAAGATATATTCGTTAGGCTTTCAATCTATATTCTCAGTTGAAGAAGCAGTATTTCATACTGTTAAGATACTTAAAGATACTGTAGAAAATGTAGAGAATATATGAGTATACAGCTTATATCAATAAGTAAACATCGTACGTTCCTTATGGGTATTGCGATAGTATCAATTCTTCTTTTTCATTATGGAGCTATATTCGGGTACTATGATGCACCACATAATATTATATCTTTATTCCTTTTTAAAGGAATAGGAGCGATAGGCGTTGATATTTTTGCTTTATTATCAGGAATAGGTGTTTATTACTCGCTTAACAGGAATTCAATCGGTATTTTTTTAAAACACAGGATTAGCCGTATTTTGCCAAGTTATATTATAATTGGAGGCTTGTACTGGCTTATAACCGACTTGTTTATATTGAGGGAATCAATATTCGTTTTTATATATGATTATTCGTTAATATCATTTTGGCATAATGGAGAAAACCGGTTTTGGTACGTTGCTTTTGCACTGTTAACTTATTTTGTTAGTCCAATAATATATCGGTTTATATTGGCTGAAAAAGTATCAAATAATACATTGGATAAAAAGAGCTTAACGAGAGTCTTTGTTAGCTTAGGCGGGGTAGTGCTATTAATTGTATTTGGAATTATATTCATATATTTTGTGTTTAATTCAGTTTATATGAATACTGAAATAGCACTTAAGAGACTTCCGGTATTTTTAGTAGGGATGTTTATAGGCAAATGCATAAAAATGAATGTAGGAGTACATAAAAGGACTCTTATATTGTTGGGTTCGGCGAGTGTTATATTCTTTGCGATAGTAAAACTTACTTCATTTGAACTAATTGATCGTTTTGAATTAAGCCTGCTTGGAATAAGTATCTGTATTCTTATTTCTAGTTTGCTAAAAAAGAAAAATGTCTTTTATTGTGTGATTGAGTATATAGGAAGCATTTCTTTTGAATTATATCTATCGCATATTGCGTTAATTGGGATCTGTATTCATATAGGGATTAATTTACCTAATCCTTTTTGGTATTTATTGATTATTGTAATTTCATTTGTGATAAGCGCATCACTAAAACAATTATACAGTTTGAAATCTATAATCCATAATAATTATGATAATGGGAGTGATAAATGAAAATTGCTATTTGTGGTTTGGTAAAAAGCTCCAATTTGGGAGAACAGTTTATAGCTAAAAGCCTATCTTGGATTATTCGAGATGAATTACAAAAAGCAGGATACACTGAAGAAATTTCTTTTGTTGAGGTTGATATTCTAGGGACTAATGATGATGTTCATAATTATCCTAATATAATTAAGAGTCGTTTACACAACCTATATAGTTATACATTTTGGGGGATTCCGGCGGATGTTATTCATTACAAATTAAAGGAATTGGCGAGAGTTAATCGAAGTCAAGCTAGAAATAACAGGGTCTATAAGGTTAGGCATTATTTGTGGAAACATTCTAGAAATTTAGGAAAGAGAATTCAAAGGTATCTCGCGTATAAATTTCAAGATGTAGATTTTATTGCAATAGATGGAGCGGGATTACTTGAATATAGTTATAATGCTTATCAGGAACCTCTGGCACTGATATGTGATTTTGCTGATAAAAAAAGAATACCAGTTATCTTTAACGCGATAGGAAGGGCGGGAGAATTTGATAAAAATGACTTTAGATGTCAGATTTTGATGAGTGCATTTCAATATGATAGCGTGAAGTATGTCTCAGCTAGAGATAGTCAGGAATCCGTTCAAGAATGTGTGGGTGAAAGATTTAATGTTAAATTGCTGGCAGATGCTGCTTTTTGCGTTGATGATGCTTTCGGGATAAATTCTATGCCAAGAAATAAAGTGATTGGTATAGGTTTAATTAGAGGAGATGCCTCTCTTTCGTATTCTAAGGGATTTGAAGAAGAAGATTGGATTAATTTATTTGCAAATATTGCAATTGGACTAAAAAAAGAAGGGTATGAATACGAATTTTTTACAAACGGAATGGGGAGCGACTACGCGCTGGGCCTTAAAGTGTTGAAAAAACTTGGTATCACTAGTGAAAAGTTAGTTGAGCGTCCTAAGAGGGCAGAGGAATTATTGAAAACCATATCGTCATATGAGGCTATTATTACGTGTAGGATGCATTCGTCTATAGCGGCATTTGCAATGGGCATACCTTCAGTGATATTGTCATGGAATAATAAGGTTGATAAGTATATGGACATAATAGGGTATCCAGAGAGAGCTATTTCGCAGAGCGATTTTGAGGCGAATGTTATTATAGATCGACTAAAGAATGCAATTAACGAAGGAATAGATGAAGAAAAACGAATTAAAATGAAAAAATTAGCACATGAAAGCGTTAGAGATTATGTTCCACTATTGCTTCGGTTGTAGAATATATTTTTTGATGTGGTGAATAATAATGAATAATAAACCCAAAGTACTTGTTTTATTATCTACATATAATGGAATGAAATATTTGCCGGAACAATTAAAGAGCCTTCAGAATCAAGAGGGCGTGGATGTTGATATATTAGTTCGGGATGATAAATCGACGGATGGAACAGTAAAATATTTGACGGAATATGCAAAGAGATGTAGTAATTTATCATTTTACACGGGAAATAATCTTAAGCCGTGTAAATCATTTTTGGATTTAATTGAAAAGGCTCAGAAGTATGAATATTATGCATTATGCGATCAAGATGATGTATGGGATTCGGATAAATTATTTTGTGCTATCAAATTAATTGAAAAAAAACAAAAGAAAAGTATTCCAATTTTGTATTTTAGTAATCTTCGAGTTGTAGACCAAAATTTAGATATTATTCGTATTTCACATCAAAAGCCCTTAATACAGAAAAATAAATACTCTGTATTGGTGGAGTCTTTACCGACAGGGTGTACAATGGTTTTTAACGATGCATTAATGATGCTATTAAAAGATAGAATTCCAGGATATTGTTCTATGCATGACACATGGATATATATGGTTTGTAAATTTTTTGGAGAGGTTATTTATGATTTCGAACCACATATTTCATATCGTCAACATGCAAATAATGTTATCGGGACATACAAGAAAAAAAATTTTAAGTTTTATTATGCAAAACTAAAGCGAATGTTTGATAGAAAACTACAACCTAGATATCAAAATGCCATTAGTTTTCTTGATTGCTATGGAGACATGCTTAACCCAAAAGATAGAGAGAAAGTTTGCGAACTTGTTCATTATAAGGATTCTATCTTTGCGAAAATGAGATTGTTATTGGATAAAGATATTTATGCTACATACAAAGGAAGAGATTTTAGAATTCGTATACTAATAATATGCGGTTTGTTATAAGAATTTGATAATCGCTATAAACGAATAAAACGTTTTAAAATTTGAGGATTTAATAATGGAGTAAGTCCAGAACGGATAATAAAGATGTTGACTCGAACTGTTTCTATTCGAAAAAAAATAGATATTCAAAGAATATATAGGGAGATATCAGAATGGATTTATATTATTTCTTTATGTTGTCTATTTTTAAAAACTTTTAATTTTAAATTTTTCTTTAATATATCTGAATCATTTTTGCTAATTGTTTCGTTTGTGCCATGGATAATTTATGTTTTATCACACAAGGTGTCAGTAACAAAGAGACATTTATCTGAAATTCTGATTCTTTTTTCAATATTTTTTTTACAAGTTTGTTCTAACCATTTTGAGGGAATTCTTGGTCAAGCTATGCTCCTATTAACCATGGCCTGTTTGATATTAACTACAGACGAGTTTAAGAAAGATTTATTAAAAGCAATAATTTATGTATTCTCAATAATTTGTCTTGTTTCTTTAATAGGTTGGATTGCAGTCTGTATTTTTAAAATTCGTATTCCATTTCATATTATTACGTTTCAGAACTATAAGTTTTATGATTATGGTTTTTTTAATATCCGAGTAGAGGGGATAGAATTTTCGAGATATTTAGGAATGTTTATTGAACCGGGCTATACTGGGGTTATGTGTGTATTACTGCTCGTTGCAAATGGGTTTGATTTTAAAAGAAAAGAAAATATTATTTTACTGATTAGTGCATTGGCAACATTATCTTTAGCATCATATATAATGTTGTTTGTATATTTAATTATTAAAAAACATACATTTTCTTTTGTAAAAAAAACCATTTTAGGCATATTAATAGTCTCTGTTATTATACTATTGACCCACAAGTATATTTATGATTTGACATGGATATATGAATATTTTTTAAAGAATAGAATTCAGGGTTTGCTTACAACTAGAATTACTGGAAACAGATTTACAGATGCATTTAATGATTATTTTCGAAATAATATTATAAACAATCCGGCAAACCTGTTTTTTGGAGTTGGTTCAGTGAATTATTTTGAGACGGCTACAAGATTGTATTTGAAATCTGCTGGGTTTAAGGTTTATATAGCTCAATTTGGAATTGTAAATTTGATTTTGATATGCATTTTTTATTTTCGTGAGATTTGCAAAGAGTATAGCTATATACGTATTTCAATTTATGTATTATGGGTGTTAAGTTTTATAGATATGGCATATCCGACGTGGGCTTGTTTTTTAATCTATGCTATTTGTATTGATGTATTATTGAAAGAAAGATATTCTTAGGGTGGTATAAATGAGTAATAATTTAAAATATTTATTTCATCTATTGGCATTTCCCTTTTTATATATAAAATACAGAATATTGATATTGTTCGATATTAATAAAAGTAGGGACGATTATTTAGAATGTTCTACATTAATTATATCTCATGATCTAGGCGGTGGAACTGCTAAATATTTGGATTCTTTTCGAACTAAAGATGCTGTTATTATTAAAAATATAGAATATATCTGGCATATTTGTTATAAGGTTGAGATTGCAGATCAACATTTTTATATTACTGATAACAAAATGAAGAAAATAATTTCTAAAGAATATAATGAGATAATTATTAATTCTTTTGTGAAAATGAGACAGATTTTTTCGCTTATGCCGTTATTTATCAATATTAAAAAGATGCATCCTCATATAAAACTTCTATATTTAGTCCATGATTATCACGCAGTGTGTCCAAATTTTAATCTAATTAGAAATAATACTTATTGCGGATTGATTTGTCAAAATTGTAATTATATTCAGCCAATTGTTTTTGGAAGTAAAAAAAAGGTAGACATCATTGAATGGAGAAAGCAATGGGAAACATTTTTAGAAAATTGTGATGAGATTCTTTGTTTTAGTAATTCTTCAAAAAATATTATTTGTAGTGTATATCCGTTAATAACTGATAAGGTAATTGTAAAGCCACATGAAGTGCTTCCAATTCCAGGAAAGTATATATTAAATGACAATATTGTATATAAAGTTGGCTTTTTTGGCACAATTAATAATGGTGCCAAAGGGTTATATCAAACAAGAGAAATACTATCTCAAATAGATAATAATATAAATGTTTGTTTTGTTGGTAGCAAAGCAGAAGAAATCGGAATTAAACGGAATAATATTCAATATTTAGGTAGATATAGTCATAATCAATTGATTGACATAATAAATACTAATAATATTTCTCTTGCGGTATTTCCGTCGGTTGTTCCGGAGACATTTTCATTTTTAGTATCAGAATTAATAATGATTGGAATACCTATTCTTGGCTTTGATATTGGAGCTCAAGGTGAAAAGATTAAAGAATATAGTAAAGGAACTGTTTTTGATTCTTGGGAAGAAATGGTAAAGTTTATAAATGGACAGTTTGAAAAATAACAAGTATTAATAATTAAGGTGCTTTATTTAATAAAAGAGAAATAGGTGATTTTGATGAAGCGAATAGGGATTATAACATTTCAATTTGCACATAATTTTGGAGCAGTACTTCAATGTTGGGCCTTACAGGAAGTATTAAAAGATATTGGTGATAGTGTTTCGGTAATAAATTACTGTCCCAATTATCATATGAAACAATACAGAGTGTTTCCGTTAGATAACTTTTTTAAAAAAGGGTTAAAAGGTAAGATTAAAACGATAGCTTCTTCAGTAGTTCATTTTAAGGAGAGAATTATTAGAAAAAAAAAGTTTGAGTCTTTCTCTAAATTGTTAAATTTAACTGAGCGATTTAGTGATAACGGATTATTACCAGATATTATTTCGAATAGTTATGATTATATTGTTTGTGGAAGTGATCAAATCTGGAACTATCATTTAACTGATGGAACACTCGATTCAGTATATTTTGGGTATACGGGCGCGTGTTTAGCGAAACGAATTGGATATGGAATAAGTGTTGGTGATGCAGAACTATTTCAATATACAAATGAACTAAAAGAATATACAAGGGAAATGATTTGCATTTCAGCCAGAGAAAGAAAAACAGCAGAAATGTTGGAGTCTATACTTGATAGGGATATTACTTGCGTTCCTGATCCTACTTTGCTTTTAGATAAAAAAGAATATGAGAAGATAGCAAATCGACCAAAGTATAAGCATTATATACTAGTATATTTATTAGATTATAATCAACTTGTACATACTGTAATAAGTAGAATTCAAAATGATGAAAACTATCTTATTATCGATATATCTCCTTCGAAATTTATAGAGATAAAAGGTGCAAAGCACATTAATAACATAGGGCCGTATGAATTTTTGGGGTTTATTCATGATGCAGAATATGTAATTACAAATTCATTTCATGGAACTGTTTTTTCAATACTATTTAATAAAGCCTTTTTCTGCCTGGCACACAAAAAAAGGGGAGATAGAATTGTAAATCTCTTAAACATTTTTAATTTATCTCAAAGGCTTGTTTTGTCAGAAGAGCAGATGGAGAAAATAATAAATCATAAAATAAATTATCAAGATATAAATATCAAAATTGAAGAAATGAAGAGACAGGGTATTCAATATTTAGAAGGTTTAATAGAGTAGTATGAAAAAGATATTTGAAAAAATAAAAAATGCTCCAATGCAAGTAAAAGCTTCGTTTGCTTTTTTAGTGTGTTCTTTTTTGGGAAGAGGCGCGGCTATCATTACAACGCCACTTTTTACTCGCATGATGACAACTTCCGAATACGGAAGCTTTGGGGTATTTAATTCATGGGTTTCGATTATATCGTGTTTTGTTACTTTAAATTTATCGGGTGGAATTTATGCACAATGTTTGGTAAAGTATTCGGAGTCCAAGGAGAAGTACAAATCATCATTTCAAGGGTTGACTTTATGCTTAAGTATTATTTTTGGAGTGATATATTTGATTTTTCGTAATAGTATTAATTCATTTTTGGGATATTCAACTGATGAAATGATTATGATGTTAATGATTATTTGGACATCTGCGGTTTATCATTTGTGGGCAGCTGGCCAACGTGTTGAATATAGATATAGACTTTTAAGTATAATCAGTATTTCATCTACAGTTTTAACGGCATTATTGGGTATTTTTTTTGTGTTTAAATTGAAAGATAAAGTTTTTGGAAGAATACTAGGGTGGTGTATTACACAGGTTGTTTTATTTGCATGGCTTTTTTTCTTTGATATTAGAAAAGGGAAAATTCTATTTTCGAAAGAAATATGGAAATATGCAATCAATATGGCATTTCCGCTCATTCCACACTATCTATCTACAATAATACTAAATAGTTCGGATAGAATTATGATAAAGGAAATGATCGATGAAAGCTCTGCAGGTATCTATAATTTGGCCTACTCCCTATCTCTTATAATGACCGTTTTTAATTCGTCATTACTTTCAACAATTGAACCTTGGATATATAAACAGATAAAAAGTGGAAATTTTAAAAAAATAGAAAAAGTAGCATATCCATCTTTTTTGGGGATTGCGCTATTAAATATTCTTTTGATTGCATTTGCACCGGAAATAATTTTTGTTTTTGCGCCAAAGACATATTATGATGCTAAATGGGTGGTTCCACCCGTTGCTATGAGTGTCTATTTTATGTTCTTATATTCTTTCTTTGCAACATTTGAATTTTATTATGAAAAAACAAAGTTTATTACTTTTGCAACAGTTACTGGTGCTATAGTGAATGTTGTGACAAATTATATCTTTATTAAGATATTTGGTTATGTAGCAGCGGGATACACGACATTATTATGTTATATAATTTTTGCCATAATGCATTATATATTTATGAATAAAATTGCTAAGGAAAACATAAAGCAACAAGTATATAATATAAAGATTATATTTGCCTTGACGATAGGATTTATGGTAATAGGTTTTGCGCTTTTATTATCTTATAATGTAATTTTGATAAGATATGGAATAGTGCTAATACTAATAATAGTTATTATTTGTTTGAGAAAAAAGATAATTGATTATTGTAAGTACATTATGTCGGTTAGAAAAGAAAATAAGATAGAAGGGAATAAATAAGGTGGAATAAAGATGGAATTTTATTATAGCAATGAAGAAAATGTTCAGATAATAATAAGTTTGTTAAAGGCACACGGAGTGAAAAAGGTTGTGGCTAGTCCGGGTGCAACAAATGTTTGTTTGGTTGAGAGTATGCGATTTGATGGCTCATTTGAGATGTATTCTTGCGTAGATGAGAGATCGGCTGCATATATTGCTTGCGGAATGGCGGAAGAATCTGGGGAGCCGGTTGCGCTTACATGCACAGGTGCTACAGCTTCTAGAAATTATATTCCAGGTCTTACGGAAGCATATTATAGAAAACTTCCAATAATTGCAATCATGGCTACATTACATGAAGGGCGCATAGGTCAGAACTTTCCACAAGCAGTAGACAGAAGAATTCCTTTAAATGATATATCGGTTTATAGTGTTCAATTGCCATTTGTTAATAGCAGGGAGGATGCATGGGCTAATAATCTTAAGACAAATAATGCCATAATAGCATGTAGAAAAAATGGGGGTGGTCCAGTATTGATTAATTGGACTACGCAGTGTTCGACTGATTATAGCATTAAGGAACTTCCTTCTCAACGGATTATTACAAGGATTACATCTGAAAACACGTTTCCTGAATTGCTTGCTGATAAAATTGCTATTTTTGTTGGAAATCATCGGATTTTTTCAGCGGAATTAGAACATACTATAGAACTTTTTTGTGAAAAATATAACGGAGTTGTTCTTGTTGATCAAACAAGTAATTATAGAGGAAAATACCGTGTTCTTGCTAATATTATTACATATCAAGAATTGAAGAAGAGTTCACTTTGTGAGATGCCATTATTAATATATATCGGAAATGTATCTGGTGCTTATATGAATTTGTCGCCAGAAAAAGTATGGAGAGTTAATCCAGATGGTGAAAGCCGTGATTTTTTTAAAAAGGTAGATCATGTTTTTGAAATGCCTGAATTATTATTCTTTAAGCATTATTTAGAAAATAATGTTGATGTGAGGGAAACTGACTATTACACGAATTGGATAAAGACATACGATTCTATTATTTGTAAAATACCAGAAGTTCCATTTTCCAATATTTGGATTTCAAAACAAATTTCTAGTCGAATTCCAGATGGGTCGACAATTCATCTCGGAATATTAAATTCTCTCAGGGCTTGGAATTTTTTTGAGACACCTAATTCTGTAACTTGTTATTCTAATACAGGAGGATTTGGAATTGATGGAGATATATCATCTTTGATTGGTGCTTCGCTGGTTAATCCTCAAAAATTATTTTTTGCTTTTGTTGGAGATTTAGCTTTTTTCTATGATCTTAATTCTATAGGAAATAGGCATATAGGGAATAATATTAGAATTATGGTTATTAACAATGGAAGAGGAACGGAGTTTAGAAATTATAATCATAATGGAGCAATTTTTGGTGCGGATGAAACAGATAAATATGTAGCTGCAGCAGGTCACTATGGAAATCAATCAAGAGAATTACTTAAACATTATTCTCAGGATTTAAATTTTAAATATTTTAGTGCATCAAGCAAAGAAGAATTTAGTGAAAATATAGATTTTTTCTTAGATTCTAAAATGCAAGATAAACCTATCCTATTTGAGGTATTTACAAATAGTGAAGATGAGAGTGATGCACTTAAAATTATTAATACACTTGAAGTATCTGCGTCTGGAGCAACTAAAAATGTTGTAAAAAAAGTATTGGGAGATCAAGGGGTAAAAAACATAAAAAAAATATTAGGAAAAGGTTAATAATTAATGAATATTCTTATTTTGGGTGGAACAGGAGCTATGGGAGAGCACCTTGTAAAAATCTTAAGTCAGAACCCGATAAACGAAATATATGTTACGTCGAGAAAAAAGAGAGTTGATTTTGAAAAGGTTCATTATTTATTAGGAGATGCTCATGATGATGTTTTTTTAGATTTTATTTTAAACATGCATTCATGGGATGTGCTCATTGATTTTATGGTGTATAAAACTGAGGAATTTTTGAATCGGGCAAACAAGATATTATCAAAGACCGGACAGTACATTTTTTTGAGTTCCTGTCGTGTTTTTGCTGATACAAGCGAAATAATAACTGAATCAACGCCAAGATTACTAGATGTTTCGAAGGATGAAAAATTTCTTCTATCAGATGATTATCCTATAACGAAAGCACGCCAAGAAGATATTTTATTAGAAAATAGAAATCGAAATTGGACGATTGTAAGACCGTATATTACTTTTAGTTCGCAAAGATTACAATTAGGGGTTTATGAAAAAGAGTACTGGCTATATAGAGCTATAAACCAAAAAAAAGTAATCTTTTCTAAAGATATTTCCGAATCAATTACCACATTGACATTTGGCAGAGATGTTTCGTATGGAATTTCAAAACTTGTGGGAAGAAATGATTCTCTTGGGCAGGATTTCAATATTACTACAGGAGAAAATCTCTTATGGAAAGAAGCTTTGGCAGTATATCAAAAGGTTTTTTATGATGTAAAAAATAGAGATATGCTTGTTGATTTGGTGGACAGCCCTAATATTGATGCTATTGCAATATCGTCTGTATGGCCAATTAAATATGATAGGTTGTATAATAGAAAATTTGATAATAGCAAATTTTTGCAATTTGTGGGTAGTGATTTTCATTTTGCGCCAGTTAAAGATACTTTAGGAGAGTGCTTGTATGATTTTTTGATGTCAGGTGGAGTGTTTAAAGACATTTCGTATAGTACGATGGCGTATTTTGATCGTATAAGTTCCGAAAAAAGTAATTTGAGAGGTGTAGGATTTAGTAGTGTTTTAAAATATAATATTTATAGATATACAAATTTATTTGAAAAGCGTACCCAAAAAAATATGCTTAAAAAGGGACAAGAATTATTTTAAGTAAAATAATATCACATTTTACTATAAATATGCTGTTTGTATAAAATAGTGGACACCAAAAGTGCGACACATTAGAATTTATTCATAAGAAGGGATGTGTCAACTATGGGCCACAAAACAGGTAACAGATTTCTTGAAAATTGAAAGTATGAAGCTGGGTGGTTTGATAGCAACTTTGCAAGGATATAAAGGCTGATAATAAATATATTTAGTAAAGGGATGGTAGTGTTATGGGACAAATTACAGTTGAAAGAGATTTAGACGGAATTAAAGGATTATGTTTAATAATTCCCGCTGTGCATGGAGACAGCCGCGGATATTTTATGGAGACATATTCTTCCAGGGATATGGCGGAAGCAGGACTGGATATCAATTTTGTTCAGGATAATCAGTCAATGAGTACCAAGGGAGTACTTCGCGGCCTTCATTTTCAAAAAGAATTTCCGCAGACCAAGCTGGTACGTGTAATTAAAGGAGAAGTTTTTGATGTGGCGGTTGATCTTAGAGCAGACAGTCCAACATACGGTCATTGGCATGGGGAATTATTATCTGAAGAGAATAAGAAACAGTTTCTGATTCCGCGTGGATTTGCACATGGATTTTTGGTTTTGTCTGATATAGCAGAGTTCTGTTACAAGTGTGATGATTTTTATCATCCGAATGATGAAGGTGGAATGGCATGGAATGATCCGGAGATAGGAATTATTTGGCCACGTTTAACAGGTGAGTATAAAGGAACTGCATTGGCGGAAGGATATTCAGTGGATGGTACCCCATTGAATCTTTCAGAGAAAGATCAGAAGTGGCTTGGAATAAAGGATACGTTTAAGTTCTAGTGAATTGAAGAAAGGGGATACGATATTATGAAGGGAATAGTACTTGCAGGTGGTTCGGGTACAAGGCTTTATCCGTTGACGAAAGTAACAAGTAAGCAGTTGTTACCGATTTATGATAAGCCGATGATTTATTATCCTTTGAGTACCTTGATGCTTGCGGGAATCAGAGATATTCTCATCATCAGTACTCCGGATGATACTCCCCGATTTGAAGCATTACTGGGAGATGGAAGCCAGTTTGGGATTTCTTTATCGTATAAGGTTCAGCCTAGTCCGGATGGGTTGGCGCAGGCATTTATTCTGGGTGAAGAATTCCTTGAAGGCGGTGCCGGTGCGATGGTGCTCGGGGATAATATTTTTTACGGACACGGATTTCGATCGATGCTAAAGAATGCTGTGAAGAATGCTGAAGAGGGCGGACGTGCTACGGTGTTTGGATATTATGTTCCGGATCCGGAACGTTTTGGTGTTGTGGCTTTTGATGAAGATGGGCATGTAACTTCGATTGAAGAGAAGCCGGTTGAACCGAAATCAAATTATGCTGTAACTGGATTGTATTTTTATCCGGCTGGTGTGGCGTCGCGGGCAAATATCGTGAAGCCGAGCGCCAGAGGTGAACTGGAAATAACGACTTTGAATGAGATGTATTTGCAGGACGGACTTCTGGATGTCCAGATTTTTGGACGTGGGTTCGCATGGCTTGATACCGGGACGATGGCTTCGTTATTGCAGGCGGCGAATTTTGTGGAGACGATTCAGTCAAGACAGGGGATTGTGATTTCGGCACCGGAAGAGATTGCTTATATTAACGGATTCGTGGATAAGGATAAGCTGATGGAAAGTGCGAAGGCTTATGGGAAGAGTCCGTATGGAGAGCATTTGAAAGCGGTGGCGGAAGGCAGAGTTAGATATTGAGGAAATCGAATTAAAGTATAGGTAGAAGTGAAAAAGGAGTTTAATGTCGAAAAGGATTTGTAATAATTTAAAAAAAATTCTAATAAGTCATAATAGCAAGGATAAAGAATTTTGTGAAGTGGTTGTAACACTTCTTGAAAGAATTGGGTTGACTAATGATGAGGTTATTTGCACTTCTGTTACAGGATATGGAGTTCCATTAGATGAAGACATTTATGAATGGCTAGCAAAGCAGTTTAACAATGACTTGTTTGTGATATTTATGCTTTCAGATAACTATTATGATAGTCCTCCCAGCTTAAACGAGATGGGAGCTGCGTGGGTGATGAAAAAGAAGTATATATCAATTATATTGCCAGGATTTAATATCGACAAAGTTCAAGGTGCTGTTAACCCACGCAAAATGGCATTTAAGCTTGAGAATACAGAAGAAGAAATAAGACAAAAGCTGACCGAATTACGGGGTATTCTTGTAAAAGAATTTAATCTTGAGCCGCCTAATGAAATAATTTGGAACAGAACGGTTAGGGATTTTATTCAGGGCATATATGAGATAAAAAAAGTATCACCAAAAGAAAAACAGGAACGGTTAGATAAGTATGGGCAATTGCTTTTAGCATATGCATCAAAGGAAGTAAGTATTATTATAGAGGAATATAGCGATGTGTTAGGTCATCATCTTATTATTGACAATCGAGATTTTATGCAAATAAAAACAAATTCTGCACAGGAAGAATTGGAGACTAGGTGGTTAGAAGCAATAGACAAGTTACTTGTCCTCGAGTACATAGTAAAGATAGATAAAAATGAAAGTAATTATAAGTTGACAAGTGAGGGTAGAATCAAGGCTGATGAGATTATAAAAGAATATAGTATTAATACTGATAATCCGCCAGAATCATATTTGACAAAAAAATCAAAAACCGAAGATGCTACTTCAAATAATAGAATCACTAAAGACAAGACATTATACTCAAAGACAGAGTCTTTATTTACAGATAACAATTATATTTCTATCAGTCAGATATGTGAGACTTTAAATATACCTCGAGAAACTGCACAACGTATAATAAATGTTCTTATTAAAGAAGACAAAATAGAGAAAATAGGAATGGGTAAAGATGTAGTATATCGATGGAAAAAATGATCTTTTGAAAAAAGTATTTGGGCATTATTTCATGAATATAGGCGAATTATAAAGCACGGATAATAGAGACTCTACAATAAGAAAGCCGGGAAGGAAAGATTGACCTATGTCAAAAGGGCATTATATCAGGTATAGAAAAAAATTTTTTATAAGCCATAACAGTCAGGATAAAGAATATTGCGAAGTTGTTATATCCTTTCTTGAAAGAATTGGGTTGACGGAAAATGAGATCATTTGCACATCGGTTACTGTTGATGATTCTAAAAAGAACTTTTATAATTTATAGTAACAGTCAGAAGTAAAGATGTTTGCGGAACTTCTTTTAGAAGGTGCGAGAGCGGAAGAAGAACGCGCGGGACAAGAAGCACAGGAAATTCCGATTTTATTGGCACATCTGACCGAAGCAGAGGCGATTAAGTTATTTGCGAATACATATCTTGCAGTGCGCGTCAGCTATTTTAATGAATTGGATACATATGCACAGATGAAGGGACTTGATACGCAGATGATTATCGATGGTGTATGTTTAGATCCCAGAATTGGTGGACATTATAATAATCCGTCCTTTGGATATGGTGGATACTGTTTACCGAAGGACACAAAGCAGTTACTTGCAAATTACAAGGATGTTCCGGAGGCAATGATTGAGGCGGTCGTGAAGTCCAATGTGATTCGTAAGGAGTTTGTGGCATCTCAGGTGCTTGCGCGTAATCCGAAGCCGGTTGGCGTATATCGTCTGACCATGAAATCCAATTCCGATAATTTCCGTGCATCTGCAATTCAGGATGTTATGAAGCATATTAAGGCAAGCGGGGTACCGATTATCATTTATGAACCGACATTGGAAGATGGTTCGGAGTTCTTTGGAT
>Ga0247608_10001026_pt1 | contig 41129 bp, 40 predicted proteins | sample 176DNAGHGlowgp2_FD_193490 | JGI IMG/M metagenome (GOLD analysis project Ga0247608, IMG submission 193490) | Sheep rumen microbial communities from Palmerston North, Manawatu-Wanganui, New Zealand - 1766 DNA GHGlow gp2 | ecosystem: Host-associated > Mammals > Digestive system > Stomach > Rumen ...
TTTTGACCTTTTGATGCCATAAAAAATACACCTCCTTTCGGAAGTGTATTATAGCACTTTTATCAAACTGCTTTTTTATTGATGTCTACTCTAAGGGGTGCAGTTCATAAAACTAGTCTTTTTATGGTAATTTTGCTTGTTTTATGGTATAATATACATAGTTATAGGGGTGATATATATGCTTGAAAATAAACTAAATATTACTAATGAAGTAGAGCTTGCAAAAGAGGAAGAAAGAATAACAAAATTAAAAGCATTAGAATTATTTGATACAAATAAGATTAATGAATTTGAAGTAGGAACTACAAAAGGATTATGTGATATTCATAAATTTTTATTTAGTGATATTTATTCTTTTGCTGGTGAAATAAGAGAAGTAAACTTAGCTAAAGGTAATTTTAGATTTGCTGCATCAATGTATTTAAAAGACGTACTTTTTAAAATAGATTCTATGCCCGAAGATACATTTGAAGACATAATAAAAAAATATATTGAAATGAATATAGCTCATCCATTTAGAGAAGGTAATGGTAGAAGTACTCGTATATGGCTTGATATGATATTGAAAAATAGAATTGGTAAAGTAGTTGATTGGAGTAGAGTTAATAAAGAAGATTATTTACTTGCAATGGAAAGAAGCCCAATAAAAGATACTGAAATTAACATATTATTAAATGCTTCACTAACTGATAAAATAAATGATAGAGAAGTGTACATGAAAGGCATCGATATAAGTTATAAGTATGAGGGATACAGTGCTTATACCATGGAAGAATTAGATAAGTAATTTAGATTTATAGTTTTGCTTCCCGAACTTGATTGCAGTACAAGCCGCAATCAAAGCAAATTAAAAAGAGGATGTTTAAATAAAAAATTGAAGGATGAAAAAATCTCTTCTTTTTTTTTAAAAATAATGCAAGTAATTGAAAAATATGATATACTTGTATAAAATAAGGGAGAAATAAAGAATAGGAGAGTTTAAAAGATATGAAGAAGTATTGTTATGTATTATTTTTAATGTTATTGGTTATTGCACCAATAAATGTATTAGCACAAAGTAAAAATTCTGATGAAATAATTACAGGTACATATCAGTTTAGTGCAATAGAAGGGGATAATAAGCAACTACAAAATACATTTGTATATAAAGATAGTGATTTTACTAAATCTTCATTTAAAGGAAGTAAATCATTAGAAACTTTATCAATTCAAGTTGCTGGTTCATCTCTTAGTTGGTATGGTAAAGATATCGATAAGTACGAAATTGATTGTTCCCAAAATGATCATAATATAAAAGATTTTATGAATAAAATGGAATTTAATAATATAGAATCAAATAAATATTATAATTTAGAAAAAAAGGAAAATTCAATAGGTGTAATAATTGGTCAAAAGACAATTATTCAAGATGGGAAAGAATATACATTACTTGCAATAATACCTAGAAGTGCTGGATATAAGCAGGAATGGGCAGGTGATTTCATTGTCGGTGCAGGAGATTTTCATGAAGGATTTAAAAGTGCTAGAGATGAAATACTTAGATTTACTAAACAATATATTGAAAAGAATAATATTAAAGGAAATTTAAAAGTTTGGACATCGGGTTACAGTAGAGGAGCGGCCATTTCTAATATGGTTGCTGGATTCTTTGCAGGTGGCGGAATAGAATACTTTGGAGACAAAGTGAGTATAGCGCCAGAAGATGTTTATTGTTATACAATAGGTACACCTAGTTCGGTAAAAAATGGTGCTAGTAAAAATGTTGAACTTAGTGTAAGTGCAAATCGTTTAGATAGCGACTATGTAAATGACACTAAAGGTGAAGCATTTAATTATACAAAAGGTGGAGTGGTTTCTGTTAACGATTCTGTTTATAATGGTATAAGAAATATTATTTCTCCTGATGATGTTTTTTCACTTTTACCACCAGAACAATGGGGTTTTACTAGATATGGAAAAGTGGTTAATTCTCATGAAGGATTGTATTCAACTGAAGAATTGTTAAAGGAATTAAAAAGTGTTAGTGAATATGTTTATGGAGAATATACTACTGATGGAAAAATAAAAGAATTTAGTGAAAAAACATTTGATTTAAAAACATTAAGTATTGTAGATAAAAAAAGTGATATTACTAAAATTGAATTTTTTAAAGATAGATTAAATGGATTAGCAGCTAGAATAGGTACAAATAAAATATATAACGATGAATATCAAAAATCATTATCATCAGCTCTTGGTACTTATGGGATGGTCGCAAATATTATTGATGATATCGAAATTAATAGTTCAATGGAGGGTGAAATAGTATATCCATTAATATATAGTTATCTTGCATATGCATCTGAAGAATTACAAAGCGAAGGTATAGCAAATAGTGAATCAGAAGCAGTAACAATTGCAGCAGAAGATTTATTATCTTATTTAACTGAAACAGAAATAAACAAATCAACTTTTACAATAGATGATTTTGTTAAAACAGTCATGAAATATTTGGCAGACAATGAAAATGAACCAGTATCTGATAAAGCAGTATCTGGAATAATAAGTTTAGTACCAAAAGAATATCAAAAATTTTTATCAATGTTTAAAGTATTCTCTAAAAATAGTGATGCAACAACTGAGGAAAGCTTAAAGGCATTTATTAGAGCTTGCTACTATGGAAGTGATCCAGAAAGCGAAGCATATCAAACATATCAAGAACCAGAGGACGCAAGACAATTACTATATTTTACAATGTTAATTTCCCAGGCAAATGAAATGCCTGAATTACAAAGTTTAATGATGGATGAAACTGGAAAACTGGATGGACATGGAAAATTTGAAGATTTTATAAAATTAATGTTAAAAAATATAGAACAAGAAAAGGATGAAAATGGAAATGTTATTAAAACATATTCAAATTTAGATGAACTTGCAGATGAAAAATTAAAGTTGTTGATAGATAAATTATCCCCTGATTTAATCAAAAAAAGTGAAGAATTGTATGGAAAAGATTTTAAAAATGATTTACAAAAACAAATTAATAATTTAAAGCAAAATACTACAGAAACAAGAAAAGCAATATCTAGTTTATTCTTTTATACAGAAGGTGGATATGACACAGTAAAATCAATTGAAAACAGCATTACTTTTATTGAAAATGCAATGTTATTTGCTATGTCACATTATGATGAAATTTATTTATCACTTGCAAGAACATCAAATAGATATGATGATGATTATGATATTATTAAAGGTAATAATCAAACTGTTGACTTATCAAAAAATAATGACTTATCTTTAACATTTAGCTTTGATTATTATTTATTTAGTGAATCAGGAAAACTTTTTATAGATGGAAAAGAAGTTTCAAAAGATAAATATACTGTTTCAAAAGGAAGTACAATCATAACAATAAAGAGTTTTTATTTAAGTACTTTACAAGAAGGAAATCACAGCATTGTTGCAAGATTAAATGGTAAAGATGTAGAAGGTAATTTTGTTATTTCTAAAACAAATGATGCTAACAATGATAATTCATCAATAAAAGTTAATGAAAATCAGTCATCAAAGGGTAATGAAAAAAATCCACATACTGGTGATAATATCATGCAATATGTTTCACTATTAGGTTTTAGTATGATTGGACTTATAATATCAGGGTTATATTTGAAAAAAAGATGTAGAAGATAAAAAAAGGACTAGAGAAATCTAGTTTTTTTAATGACATAACATTTAATTTTATGGTATAGTGTTAATAGAAAGAGAGATATATGAAAAAGAAAAATATTTTAATTATATTAGTTGTTATAATAATTGTTGTAAGTGTATTTTTTTCAGTAAGTCATTTAGGTATTAATTGGTTATTTTCTAGCCAATATAATGAAAATGGTGTTAGTCATTTTTTAGTAGTAACAATTGATAAAAATCAACCTAAAAAATTTATTGGAGAACTTGATAATCATAGAATATATGTTGAAAATTTAAAAGAAACAAATTTTAGAAATATAAATGCAGAGAATGTACCTATAAAAGAGGCTATTGAGAAAAAATTAGTTTCGATTGAAGAATGGAAAAAATATGCTTATAAGATAGAAAAAAATGGTGAAGAAGAAGTTTTAAAATATGATAGGTATGAAATAACATGTACATACGATGATTGCATTATAAGACCTCTAACAAAATAGTAGTTAAATTGTAGGAACGAAAGTTCCTTTTTATGTGGTATAATCTATTATAGAGAGGTGTAAAATGAGTTTAATAATAAACATTTATTATACTGGAGAACAAGGCAATGCAAGAAGATTTGCAGAAGAAATGATTTCAAGTGGAATAGTTGACAAGGTTCGTGCAGAAGATAGTAATGAAAATATAAAAGAATTTGTAAATAATAATTAATGATATAAAAAAAGTATATCTTGTTATGAAAAAAATAATATGATAGAATGAAGTTAGATTAAAGAAAATGGAAGTGTATTTATATGGTAGAAAAATTATTAGAATTAGCAAAAAACTCATATAGTCCTTATTCACATTTTAGAGTAGCTACTATATTAGTTATGAAAGATGGTAAAGAAATTACGGGAGTAAATGTTGAAAATGCATCTTATGGATTTTCAATTTGCTCTGAAAGAAGTGCTATAGTAAGTGCTATAAGTTTAGGATACAAAAAAGGTGATTTCAAAGAATTACATTGTATGTGTGCTGATAGTAAAAGAGTAAGTACAAGTTGTTTTGGATGCAGACAAGTTATTAGTGAATTTTTCGAAAAAGATGCACCATTATATTTTTATTCAAATAATGGTGAAGTGGAAAAATATACTGTTGAACAATTATGTCCTTATCCTTTTAATAATGAAGATTTAAAATAATAAAGATTGAAGCCTCAATCTTTTTTTAAGTTCTACTAAAAGTAGAGTGATTATAAAAAAAGTTAATCGTTTTATTGTATAATGTAATTGAGGGAGGTAAAAATGAAAAATATTGATTTTGGAAATTATTTATATGAATTAAGAAAAGAAAATAATTTAACCCAAAGATTTGTTGCATATCAACTTGATGTAAGCGATAAGTCAGTAAGCAAATGGGAGACGGGGAAAGCAAAACCAGATTTAGAAAAACTAAAACTACTAGCAACATTATATAATGTTTCTTTAGAAGAATTATTAGATAATAAAGAAAAAAAGAAAAATGTTAAAATTAGTAAAATTGTTTTAACTGGTGGCCCATGCGCAGGTAAATCAACTGCATTAAATTGGATTAATAATTATTTTTCTAAAAGAGGTTATACTGTATTACTTATTCCTGAAACAGCTACTGAATTAATTACAAATGGCGTAGCACCATGGACTTGTGGAACAAGCTATGATTATCAAACATTTCAAATTAGATTACAAAAAATAAAAGAACAAATTTTTGAAGATGCTGCAAAAACATTTAAAAGTGATAAAATACTTATTGTATGTGATAGAGGAATACTAGATAACAAAGCGTACATGAAAAATGTAGAATTTAAAAGAGTATTAAAAGAATTTGGAACAAATGAAATAAAAGAAAGAGATTCATATGACGCTGTTTTTCATTTAGTAAGTGCTGCAAAAGGAAAAGAAAAAGTTTATACACTTGCAAATAATGCGGCTAGAACAGAGAGCATAGAACAAGCTAGAGAATTAGATGATAAAATTATTTCCGCATGGACAGGACATCCTCATTTTAGAATTATAGATAATAGCACTGAATTTGAAGGAAAACTTGAAAGATTATTAAAAGAAATTACATCATTTTTAGGAGAACCAGAACCATTTGAAATAGAAAGAAAATTTTTGATATATTATCCTAATATAAAAGAATTGAAAAAAATGCCAAATTGTACTAAAGTTGATATTACTCAAACATATTTAAAAAGTAATGATGATACTGAAAGAAGAATTAGAGTACGTGGTATAGATGGTGATTATTTATATTATTTAACAGAGAAAAGAAAAATCTCTAATTTAAAGAGAGTAGAAATAGAGAGAAAATTATCACAAGAAGAGTATTTTTCATTATTAATGGAAGCAGATAATAAATTACACACAATTCATAAAACAAGATACTGCTTATCTGAAAATAATCAATACTTTGAAATTGATATTTATCCTGAATGGGATAATCAAGCTATAATGGAAATAGAATTAAGTGATGAAAACGATGAAATTATAATTCCTAGCTTTATTGAAATAATTAATGAAGTAACTAATAATGATAATTATAAAAATTATCAAATGGCAAAAGAGATGCCAAAACAATTAGTAAAAAAATATAGTAAATAATCTTTTAAATGTGGTATAATTATCATAGGAGAGTGTTTTAACATGAATAATAATAACTATTCTTTACCATTTAGTGATTATATGAAAAATGCACGAGGTAAGTTTGCTATAGTAATAACTAAAAGTCAATATGCAATTGTAGTTGACGGATTCACACATGAAGGTATGGTAGCTGATTTGATAAAAAAAACAAGACCAGATATTGAAATAGATGTATGGGGCAATGCATTAAATCCAAGCGAGTCTTATCTTAACGGTAATGTTGCGATAGTAGGTTATCCTGAATTTGTACAATTAGAATTACCAAATTCAGAATATTTAAGTTTTGAACAGTTTGAGTGTATAAAAAATATCCTACTTGATATAAAAAAGTATAATGATAATAATCATGAAAGAGGCTATGGTAGAGACTATGAATTAATGGTATTTTCTAATGAGTATTATAATCAACTTGCGAATATAGAAACAGATTATTATCAAAATAAAATAGATGAATTAATAAGGCAATTAGAAAAATGTGTAAGTAATGAAGTAAAAATACCAAATGAAGTAATAATTGGAACAAAATTTAAAATAAATGAGAATTCAGTAGTTTTTGATAATGAAGAATTAATTCATAATAGGGTAAGATAAATATATCAAATTAATTATTTATAAAAAGAAAAAACACTTATGTGTTTTTTCTTTTACATTTAATAATTATAATTAATAATAATATTGAAATTATTAGAATTATTAGTTTATGATATTTCTTGATTAGTTTAATAAAGTCTAATTTAATTTTTTTATTTAAAAATATATCCTGTTTATATATAACTTCATTATCATAATAATATTTAATAACTCCAATCTTATCACCTTTATGATTTTTATAACTTAACTCTTTTAAACCAGTGTATTTGATTTTAAATTTATTTTTATCGTAATCACTAGGCAGATATTTTGTTACTTTCTTATCAGAATATACTTTATATTTTTCTATTTTACTCAAATTTACAGGCAATGTTTTAATTAATATATTTTTTTCAATCAAAGTTTCTTCATTATAATTATTATTCATAAAATCAATTAATGTGATAGTATCTTTAATACTGTAATTCTTATCTGCTTTTATAACAACTGTAATTACATCATGATTATTAATATTTGATAGAGAAGATAAACAATAGCCTGCATCAAAAGTAAATCCTGTTTTACTACCAATTATTTTATTTATGTCTGATTCATTTGCACCATATTTATATAATGTTGATTTAACAGTAACACCGTTTATCATTGTATATTTTTTAGTAGTGTATATTTTTTTAAAAGTTTCATTCTTAAGTGCATATTCAAGTATTTTTCTAATATCATCAGCAGTGGAATAATGATTTTTATCATCTAGACCAGTTACATTTTTAAAATGAGTATTAGTAAGTCCTATTTTTTTAACCAAATCATTCATTTTATTTACAAAATTATCTATACTTCCACTACTAAGTATTGCAATAGAGTTAGTAGCATCCGCACCACTTGGAAGCATTGATGCATATAGTAAATCTCTATATGTTAATTTATCTCCAACTTTTAAACCTGCAATACTTGCCTCAGGACTAACAGTTTTAAGAATTGAATAAGTTATAATTACTTCTTCATCTAATTTTTCAATATTTTCAATAGCTGTTATAGTAGTTACAATTTTAGTAAGTGAAGCAATCGAAGTAACTTCATTTGATCCTATCTCATATAATATTTTTTTATCATTTAAATCATATATTTCAACAATTTTAGAATTGACAGTAGGAAATTCTAAGGAATAAATAGTAATTGGAATAAATAAACATATAATTAGAAATACAATTTTTTTCATATAAAATTTCCTTTCAAGTGTATTATATAATATATTATAACACATTATATATGCTTTTTAATTATAAGATGATATAATGTTAATGAGGTGTTCTAATTTGAAGAAACGAAGATTGATATATTTAATAATTACTATAGTTTTTATTTTTTTAACTATCAATATCTTATCCAAAACTAACTTACAAGATAATGTTAATTTAAGTAAATCAATACAAATTATTTTAATATTATTTTTAATTAGAATTTCAATAGGATGCACTTTTTATATAAAAAAACAGTATGAAGAAAAAAAGTATTCCTATTCAATTATAATGAATTTAGGATTATTGATATTTATTAATGTAAATATATTAAGACAAATTAATTTATTAATACTAAATTGGAATGAAATAAGTATATTTGATATATATAAAAACACAATAAGATCTTTTTCTTACTTTTCGATGTTAACACTCCCATGCATTTTGGTTCTTTCACTTTATAGCATAATTACAAATATTATTTTAATAAAAAAAGAAACCTTTGATTTAAAAAAAATGCTCGGAATATTTTTAGGCTTCTTTTGCCTACTTGGAATATTAAGCAGTCAAACCGTATACTATATGATTACTAGAATTTTAATTGGTACAAATAGATTATTTTTAAAAAAGGTAGTAGAAGTATGTTTGAATGCAACATTATCATATTTTTATACACTAATTATCGCTACATTATACTGTAATATAAAAGCGGCAAGACATATTCCAAATTATGATAAAGATTTTGTCATTATTCTAGGTTCAAAAATAAATGATGATGGTACATTACCTCCATTATTAAAATCTAGAGTAGATAAAGCAATTGAATTTGGTAACAATCAATACCAATCAACAAAAAAAGATATATATTATGTACCCTCTGGTGGTCAAGGATTAGATGAAGTTATGGCAGAAGCTAATGCTATAAAAAATTATTTAATAGAAAATGGAATTAAAAAAAATAAAATTATTATTGAAGATAAATCAACAAGTACATATGAAAATATGAAATTTTCTAAAATAAAAATAGATGAAATAAAAAAAGAACCAAGAATATGTTTTTCAACAACTAATTATCATGTTTTTAGAAGTGGTGTTATAGCAAATAATCTTGGTATTGAATGCGAAGGTATGGGTAGTAAAACAAAATGGTATTTTTATACAAATGCTTTAATAAGGGAATTTATTGCAAATATTGTTCAAGAGAAAAAAAGTCATATTATCATTATTTTTATGATTAATGTTTCTTTAATAGTTTTAGTAATAATTGGATACCATTATAAATTATTCTAGAAAGGAGAATATGTATGAAGAAAAACTATTATATGTTTAAAATGAATATTAATTTATTAAATGTTTTTTCTATATTTTTGATGATTATTTCTGTATTTATTTTTTATCTAATTTATGGAAATAATTCAATAACAGTTTTTAATAATAATTTTGGTATAATTATAATATTATTAATTCCATATTTATTTTTACATGAAATATTACATAGTGTAGCATATGTTATTCATGGTGCTAAATTTAAAAATATTACTTATGGTATTCATTTAGAAAAAGGAATTTTATGTTGTCTTTGTAAACAAAATATAAAAAAGAAAACAATTTTATATTCTTTAATGTATCCATTTTTCTTTATTGGAATATTAACACTTATTATTGGAATTATAATTAATAATGCAACTTTAATTATACTTTCACTTTTTAATATTTCTGGATGCACAGGTGATTTAATAATGTTTTATCATTTATCAAAATTAAAAGATTATGAATTTTCTGAATACAATGATCCAATAGCATTTGGAATATATACTGATAAAGATTTAAGTAATAAAAAAATGTTAGGACTTGATTATGTAGAAAAATGTGAGAATTTAAAAAGAGATGATTTAAGAAAAATAGTAATAAGTAAAAAAAGCATTATTATATTTATTATATATTACTTAATTTGTATACTAAATATTTTTATTTAAATATAAAAAAAGAGGTGGTATAAATGGATATTTTTGAGGTACTATATATTGATAATTATCCTAAATTAGATTTACATGGAATAGATAGTGACACAGCACGGGTTATGATAAATGATTTTATTAACGAACAATATAAGTTAAAAAATAAATATGTTGTAATAGTACATGGAATCGGAAAAGGAATAATAAGAAAAGTAACCAATGAAGTACTAAGAAAAAATAGAAAAGTATTAGAGTATCACATCGTTTATAATAATACTGGAAGTACAATAGTACACTTAAACAACGAATAGTTGTTTTTTTTAATTCACTCTAGTGTTATTGACAAAGTACTTCAATATGAGTTATAATCATATAACGCGCAAAAAAGGTCACATATTGTTGACAAAAAAGTCTTTGTGTGTTAATATAACAAGCATATATTTTTTAGAGGGGGAATACATTTATGTATAATGAGAGAAAAGACGGTTTTACTATTAAAGATATAGTATTACAAATTTTATTTATTGCTTTATTTATATTTATTTTAATTTGGTTATTTCCAATGAAAAGCGATTTAGATAAGGCTGTTTCTAAAATGAATAAGAGTACAACTACAAAAGTTGTTACTACTTATGACAATGCTTTTAACAATAACATCTTAATGATGAAAGATGCTGCTAAAAGTTATTACACAACAGCACGTTTACCAAAAAATGTTGGTGACAAAGTTTCATTAACATTAGCTAAAATGCTAGACATGAAAATTATTTTACCATTTACTGATAGTAATGGAAAAGAATGTGACAAAAATGCATCATACGTTCAAATTACGAAATTAGACGATGAATACGTTTTAAAAGCAAATTTAAAATGTTCAAAGCAAGAAAATTATTTACTTGTTTACATGGGATGCTATCAATACTGTGCAACAGATATGTGTGAAAAAAATACACGTGATGTTAAAACTCCAGTTATAATTCCATCAACAATTACAACAAGTAAAGGTGGATATTCAAGTAGTATAAAGAAAACTGAAACAAAAAAAGAAAATAATGTATCAAAGGAAGAAAAAACTTCAAAAGAAACAAAAGAAGAAACAACTAAGAAAAATGAAGTTTCAGAAAAAACAGTTACAAATGAGAAAAATGTAACAAATATTACAAATATTACAAATATTACAAACATAACTAATATAAAAAATATTACAAATATAACTAATAAAACAGAAGAAAAGAAAACTGAAGAAAAAACGACAGAAGAAGAGAAAAAGACTGACGACGATAAAAAAACTGAGGATGAAAAGAAAACAGAAGATGAGAAAAAAACTGAAGAGAAATATTTATATGAATACGCTAAATACAAATATGCTAAATATAAATATGTAAAAGCAACAAATGCTTCTTATTCTTCTTGGTCTGCATGGTCAAATTGGTCTGAAACAAAAAGGGTTGCAAATGATTTAACACAAGTTGAAACTAAAACTCAAACTAAAACAACAACAACTTATAAAGAAGAAAAGGTTTTAGTAGGATATAAAACAACAACAACAAATGATTTATCAAAACCTATTTACGAAAATCAACAAGTAGTAATAGGAACAAAAGAAGAAAAATATTGTAAATCATATGGTTCAACATATGTTGGAACAGGTAAATATACATATTCTAATTGGACTTTATCTGCTAAAGCTAAAATAATTTATAGTACACCAACAAATACAGAAACTGTTTTATATGTGCCAGTAGCTGGTCAAACTAGTGTATGTGTTGAAAATTGTACTGTAAGTAATTATGGCGTTTATAATATTTATACTAGAACTAAAACTGAAGTTAAACAAGAAAAATATGGATGTACTGCATATGGTACTAAGACTGTAAATATTTATGGAACTAAAAAAGTTTTAAAAGGATATGAACAAATTACTACTAAAACTCCAGTTTATGGAACTAAAAAAACTCCAGTTACAACTGAAACTAAGGTAACTTTATATCGTTATAGAACTCGTAGTATTGTGGCTGGAAGTAAAAGCTATAAATGGAGTACTTCAATTAATGATAAATCATTAACATCTATTGGATATACATATATGAATGTATCAGACATTAAATGGGCTACAACTAACCATGATACATCATTATTAAATAGTGGATATGGATATACAAATGAAAAAGATATTAAATGGTCAAGTAATTCAAAAGATTATAATTTAATAAATGCAGGATATGCTGCAACAGGAAATAAAAAAGAAGCATAGTAAGGGGGATTTTAAATGAGTAAAATTAATAAAATTGCAAGTAAAAGTTTTAAAAGAATTTTTAAAACATACAAAAATGATTTTAATACTCTATCAAAAAAATATGATGAAAATATGCAACTATTTGGAAATTATTTAGATGATGAAACAAAAGAAAAATTAGATACTAAATTAGAAAGTTATAGAAATAAAAAATATAAACCATCAAGATTAAAAAGTAGAATAGTTGCATTTGCAACAGCAGTTGGTGTTATGGCCGGTTATTCTGCATGTTCAAAAAGTAATAATGATTCAAAAGAGGAACAAGAAACAACTACTTCAATTACGCAAATAGACAATACAAAAAAAGAAACAAAAATAGAAGAAGTTAAAAATGAAAAAACTGTAGTTAACTCAAAATATGCTTATGATTATAAAGATTTTGATGTTGTATCAACTAATTTAGCTAAATTGGGTGATACAAATACATTAGCGCTTAATCAATGGTTAGCTGGATCAAAAAATATGAGTGAAGATTCAGAATTAATGCTAAAATTCTATATTGCTGCTAACTATAATACGTTATATGAACCAAATTCAATTTATTCATCAATTGTACAAAAATATACTGCAACTGATTTATATACTTCATTTTTCCAAGTATTAGATGATTTACAAGTTAAAGCAGTATTTGCTACAAACGATGAAGATATTCATTTATCAAAATATTTTATATCAAATACAGATAGAGAATATGTTGAATCATTAGAAAAATTATTAGTTTCATATAATAATGCAAAAAAAGATGAAAAATCAACATATAGAAAAAAAATATCTAAATGGGTTAATGAAAATGTTGTAAGACAAGATTATGGTAATGTAAGTAAATCTGCAGTAATTGTAAGTTATAGACTTATTCAAAATGCAAGACTTACAAATGCTGTTAAAAATGTAAAAGAACTTGATAATATAAAGAGTTTAGAAGAATTAGAAAAAGTATCAGATGATTTAAAAACTACAACAGATTATTTAGTAACAAAATTTATCGATTCTAAAGAAATATCATGCAATGGATATGATGAAAAATCAAGTACAAAACCAGTTTTATCAGATGATTCAATTGATTTTATAAATGGTGTTAAAGAATTTCATGATACATTATTTAATCAAAAATCAAGTGAAATGACTGTTGAAAAGTTAGTTGAAATGATTAATTCAAAAAGAATCAATAAAGTAAAAAAAATAGAAGTAAAATCTGATGAAAAAATCAAAGATGAATATTTAAAAGAATTAGAAAAAGTAGATCCAACTAATCCTGCTTTAGTAACAGGAACAAGTAATGGTGAAGAGATTATATATGTTACTGAAAAAGAAAAAGCAGAAATTAGAAAAGAAACTGAAAAAGAGATTAAAGAATCAAAAGTAATTAAAAATAGTAATGGAAAAACTTTAGCAACTGGAAAAGAAGTAGATACTTATGATACTGCTGCATATCAAAATGGTTATAATGCAGGAAGTATTAAGGGTGCTGAAGATGGTGCATATGGTAGAGCAAAAAATTCTACAACTACAGGTAAAACTGAATATGTTGAAGGATATAAGTTAGGTTATGATCAATCATATGATGAAGCAAAAGCCGTATATGATGCTGCAGTAGCGCAAAATAATAATCCAAAACAAGGTTATGAAAAAGTTCAAGAAATTGAAGAACCTAAAGTAAAAGAAGGAACTAAAGTAACTGAATCGAAAGTTAAAACTTCTGGTGGAGATACTAAGAAAACAGAAACTAAAGCTGAAGTTAAAACTGAAACAAAAGCTGAAACTAAAGCTGAAGTTAAAACTGAAACTAAAGCTGAAGCTAAGACTGAAGTTAAGACTGAAGCTAAAGTTGAAACAAATCAAGATTCAAGCATGGAATTTATTTCTGGATTTACAGTTGATGAAAAAACTGGTAAAGTTATGTATGATGGTTCAGAAATTGAATTAACTAAAGAAGATGCTGAATGGATTGCAACAATCTATGGATCTGATTCAAGTAAAAGTAGTGTAAAATCATATACAAAATAGGGAGTATTCTTCCTATTTTGTTTTGACAAACACTTATAATTATGATATATTATAGATATAGTAGATAGGAGGGTAGTATGAAAGATTTATATGTATTTGAGTATGTTAATGAAAATGAATTTAAGAAATTAGAACGTTCTTTGAAGAAGTATAATATGTTAGCATTCAAAAAATTATATTTTGAGTACTATCCAAAATTAAAAGAAGGCGTATTTCTTGGAGAACTAATTTCTACTAATCAAGAAAATAATTCACAAACTTATAAACTAAAATTACCAACAGATACACTTTTTTCTAAGGTACATGGTGATCTATGCTTACATTATATTGTTTATTTAGATCAAAAGATTGTAATGCTTGATACTATTTTACCAAAAGAAATTTTAACAGAAGGACATCAATCTGAACTTGAAGTATATAAGGGTGTAATGGTATCTAAACAACATTCTGAAAAAGATATATTTAAAATAAACTTATTAAATATGATTCAAAAGTAATCATATTTTTTTCTTGACTAAAAAAATTTTTAATATATAATATTTAAATTGGAAGTGATATAATGGCACATACATGTAGTGAATGTACATATTTAAAAGCAACAGGTGATTGGCCGGACATATATGGGTATTTTTGGTGTGAAAAATATAATGAAAAAGTATATGCAACTAAACTTGAATGTAGTAGTTATTGTACAGCATATTCTAGAAATTATAGTGTAGCTCAAGGCTATATTGATTATAGTAATAAGCATTCGTCTAGTTCAGGATGTTTTATTACTACTATTGTTTGTGAAATTCTAAATTTAAATGATAATAATTTTTATTTAAATGTTTTAAGAAACTTTAGAAATAATTATTTACAAAAAAATTTAAACACAATTAAAATACTTGAAGAATATGATTTTGTAGGTCCAATAATAGCAAATAAACTAAGAAATGATATGGAAAAGACAAATATATCAAATATGATTTTTTTAAATTATATAATACCTATTACAGATAAAATAATGGAAAAAGATTATACTAGTGCAATAAAAAAATATACTGTAATGACAAAAAAATTAATTAGTAGATATAATTTAGGAACAATTGAACTAACAATACCACAATTTAATAAATATGATTATGATAAAGATTATTCATCATATGGGCATGGATTTCTAGTAAGAAAATAAGTAATAAATTTTAATAAAAAATGTTGAATTATTGAAAAAGTAGTTGCATAAAATTTATTAATATGTTATTATAAAGAAGTGTTAAGCACATATGGACCTTTAGCTCAGTTGGTTAGAGCATCCGGCTCATAACCGGGCGGTCGTAGGTTCGAGTCCTACAAGGTCCACCACTGTGCGAGTGTGGCGAAATTGGCAGACGCACTAGACTTAGGATCTAGCGCCGCAAGGCATGGGGGTTCAAGTCCCTTCACTCGCACCAATTATAATTAGTCAGTAGTTCACTTTGTGAACTACTTTTTTTCATGAAAATACTCCCTACAACCGCCCGTTTGCAGGAAACCTACTATGTTTTATTGTATATATATAGTAGGTAGCAATATTAATGTGGATGCTAACCAACGTGAGGAGGTGTAACATGGCAAAATATAAAGCATTAGATGAAGATTATAAAATGTTAATAGATAAATTTAAAAAAATATCACATAAAGGATATATACAAAGTTTATCAAATGGATTTGGAGCAATTGGTTTAACATTTGAAAAATTACTTAATAAAGAAGTTGATAGCACATATTTTCCAGATTATTATGGAATAGAAATAAAATGTAGTAGTAGATTTAGTAGATACCCTTTAATGTTATTTTCATGTGCTTTTGATGGACCGACTTATCCAGAAATAAATAGATTAATAAATAAATATGGATATCCAGATATAGATTTCAAAGATAAAAAAATACTACAAGCTAATTTAAACTGTAAAACAAAAACTAGCGTAGATAATAAATATTTGTTTAAATTAGAAATATCTGATGATAAATTGTTTTTAGTTATTTATGATAAAAATGATAAACTTATTGAGAAAAAGTCATTTATATATCTTGATACATTATATAATCATTTAAATTTAAAATTAAGTAAACTTGCTTTAATATACGCAAGTATAAAAAGACAAAATGATAACACTTTATTTAGATATTATAAAATTACAATTTACGAATTAATTAGTTTCAAAAGATTTATTAAACTACTTGAAGATGGAACAATTCATGTATCATTATCATCACGTATAGGTAAAAGTGGTAAATTTTTAGGCAAATATAAAAATAAAAATCTAGTATTTAATATAAAAAAAGATGACATAGAAAAACTATTTAATAATGTTTATACATATAACCATGATGTAAAATCGGATACAAACTTTCAAATATTTGATATATAAATTGAAAAAAATTATATAAAATGGTATCATATTTTATGAACAAACGAATTATAATTTAGTAAAAATAGGATGTGATTTAATGAAAATATATAATACTTTAACAAAAAAAGTAGAAGAATTTATACCTAATGAACCAGGTGTAGTTAGAATGTATACATGTGGTCCTACAGTATATCACTATGCACATATTGGAAATTTAAGGACATATATTTCAGAAGATATATTAGAAAAAACATTAAATTATTTAGGATACAAAGTAATAAGATGTATGAATATAACAGACGTTGGACATAATGTTGGTGATGGAGATTCTGGTGAAGATAAGATGCTTATTGCAAGTAAAAGAGAACATAAAAGTGTTTATGATGTGGCAAAGTATTATACAGATGTCTTTAAAAAAGATTGTGAAAAATTGAACATAAAGTGGCCTGATATTGTATCACCTGCAACAGAAAACATAGATGAATATATAAAAATTATAGAAAAATTATTAGAAAAAGAATATGCATATATAAATAATGGAAACGTATACTTTGATACAACTAAATTTAAAGACTATTATGAATTATCTGGGAGAAATAAAGAAGACTTAATGGTAGCTGTAAGAGAAGATATACAAGAAGATAAATCTAAAAAAAATCCATTTGATTTTGGATTATGGTTTACAAATTCCAAATTTAATAACCAAGAAATGCAATGGGATTCTCCTTGGGGAAGAGGATATCCAGGATGGCATATAGAATGTACTGGTATATCAATTAAGTATTTAGGTGAACATTTAGATATTCATTGTGGTGCTGAAGATGCTATATTTCCACATCATACAAATGAAATTGCCCAATCTGAAGGATATTTAGGACATAAGTGGTGTAATTATTGGATCCATTTAGGTTTTTTAAATGATTTAAATGGAAAAATGTCAAAGTCAAAAGGTGAATTTTTAACAGTATCAGTATTAAAAGAAAAAGGATATAATCCACTAGCATATAGATATTTGTGTTTAAAATCTTATTATCATAATACACTAACATTTAGTTATGATATATTAGATGGGGCACAAAATGAATATAATAAACTAAAAAATAAAATTAAATCAATAAATACTGATGGTGAATATCAATCTGATTATTTTGAAAAATATAATGATAATTTTAAAATTGCTCTTTCAAATGATTTAAATACTTCAAATGCACTTACTGTGTTATATGATGTAATTAAAGATAGTGAAGTAACAAATAATACTAAAATCAAGTTAATTGAAAGTTTTGATAAAGTATTATCACTTGACTTATTATCTGATAGTAAAAAAGATATTGATGATGAATTAGAAAAATATATTCAACAAATGATAAAAAAAAGAAAAGAAGCAAAAATAAATAAAGACTATAAAAAAGCAGATGAAATTAGAGATGAATTATTAAAAAAAGGAATCACATTAATAGATACAAAAGATGAAACAAGATATGAAATAAATTAGCTGTAAATTCTATTGACAACACTAAAATATTAATGTAAAATGTATCATGTAGCTGGTATACTGGTACATTTGGAGTGGTACTCAAGAGGCTGAAGAGGCGCCCCTGCTAAGGGTGTAGGTCGGGCAACTGGCGCGAGGGTTCAAATCCCTCCCACTCCGCCATAAATAATTTGTTATTAATGCTAATTTATGTTATAATAGATTAGTATTTTTATTTTGAAAAAGAGAGGAGGGATTTGAATGAGCAAAATTAAGATATTTTCCCTTGGAGGTTTAAATGAAGTTGGAAAAAATATGTATATAGTCGAAGTAGATAAAGATATATTTGTTTTTGATGCTGGTCTAAAATATGCTGATGATAGGATGCTTGGAGTAGATTATATAATACCAAATTTTGATTATTTAAAAGATAATAAAGATAGAATTAAAGGTATTTTTATAACACATGGTCATGATCAACAAATGGGAGCACTTCCTGATATATTAAATGAAGTTGATTTACCTATATATGGTACAACCTTTACAATGGAAGTAATTAAAAATGAATTAGAACTTGAAAATATTAAAACTGATAATTTACATATTGTAACACCGCATAAAAAATTAGACTTTGGTAAAAATAGTATTTTTCCAATAAGTCTAACACATTCTGTACCAGATACAGTAGGGTATGTATTAAACACTCAAGATGGAGCAATAGTATATACTGGAAACTTTGTTTTTGATTCAACTATGATGGGACATTATAAAACTGATATTGGTAAATTAGCGTATGTTGGGAAACAAGGAGTTTTATGTTTACTAAGTGAATCAATTTATGCTGAAAAAAGAGGATTTACTTCACCTAATCATAGAGTTTCAAGTGTTCTTAATGATGTATTAACAAAAAATGATGGTCGTATTTTATTTAATTTATCACAAGCTCAATTTTATCGTATTCAAGAATTACTTTCACTTGTAAAACAAACAGATAGAAAAGTAATAATTATGGGTAAAAAATTAGAATCAATTATTTTAAAAGCAATTGATATGAATTATATTGATTTTGATAAAAAACAAATAGAAAGTATTCATCATGTAAATGATGAAGGTGTAATTGTTATCATATCAGATGATCGTGAAAAACCTTTTTCAAATATCTCTAGAATAGTAAAAGGTTATGATAAATTTATAAAAATAACAAGTGAAGATACTGTTGTTTTTGCTAGTCCTATATATGATGGAATGGAAAAAACCTCAACTAAATTATTTGATGATATTTCAAAAATTGATTCAAATTTAATAATTTTATCTCCAAATAAGTATTTATCAAATCACGCATCAAGTGAAGATTTGATGTTAATGTTAAATTTAATGAATCCAAAATATTATTTTCCTGTAATAGGTGAATATAGACATCAAGTTGAAAATGCTCAATGTGCATTAAATATTGGAATGAATGAAGAAAATATTTTATTAAGATTAAATGGTGATGTTGTTGAATTTAATAATGGAAAACTAATTGAAACAAATGAAAAAATAAAAGTTGATGATATTTTAGTTGATGGTAAAACAATAGGCGACATAGGAGAACTTGTACTTAAGGATAGAGAATTATTATCTGATAATGGCATAGTAATAGTAAGTGTTACTTTAGATAAAACAACAAAAGATGTTTTAGCAGGTCCACAAGTTTTAACAAGAGGATTCATATACGTTAAAGACAACATTGATTTAATAAAAGAATCTGAAAACTTATGTTTAGAAGTAATTAAAGAAAATACAAAACCAAACTATGTCGATTTTAATAAAGTAAAATTAGGAATAAGAGATAAATTAGGTAAATATTTATACTCTGAAACTGAATGTAAACCAATGATTTTAATTGTTATGCAGGAGGTGTAATATGAAAAAAATATTATTTGTTAGTGTAATGTTATTTTTACTAACTGGGTGTGGTAAGAATTCTATTACTTGTTCACTTAAACAAGAAGAAAATGGATTTGTTAGTAATACTAGTACAAAAGTTAATTTTAAAAATAATAAGATTTCTAGTTATACTATAACAAGTGATATAGATGTTCCAGATGAATATTCAAGTTCAATGGATTTATTGCTAGAAAAAGGTAAAGAACCATATTTACAATATGAAAAATTAAGTGGAACAACTCTTAAATCAAATTCTAGTAAAAATAAGATACATATTGAATTAAATGTAAATGCATCTAAAATAAAAGAATCTGATAAAGAGAAACTAAATGAATTACTTGATTTATCTGCAAATTATAAAACAATAAAAAATTCATTTGAAAAAGCAAAATACGAATGTAAATAGTTGACATTTAAAAAAAACATGGTATTATATACCATGTACTTGTCCCGTTAGCTCAGCTGGTAGAGCATTTGACTTTTAATCAAAGGGTCACAGATTCGAATTCTGTACGGGACACCATTATGAATTAAAACTTGATTATATCAAGTTTTTTCTTTTTAATTTTAATTATACATGATATAATTATCTATGGATGGTGATAATATGACATATTTAGATTATTCAGCAACAACACCTGTAAATGATGAAGTTTTAGAAACATATGTAAAAGTTTCAAAAGAATTCATAGGTAATCCTAATTCATTACATAAATTAGGCGTTGAAAGTAAAAAAATAATAGATGCTTCAACTATTCAAATTGAGAGTTTATTAAAAATAAAAGATAAAGAAGTAATATATACAAGTGGTTCATCCGAATCAAATAATTTAGCAATAAAAGGTGTAGCACTTAAATACCAAAATAGGGGTAAGCATATTATAACTTCACCTTTAGAACATTCTTCAATTTATGGACCATTAAGTTATTTACAAACACTTGGATTTGAAGTTGATTTTGTAAAATTAAATGAAAATGGTCAAGTCGATTTAGAAGATTTAAAAAATCTTATACGTGAAGATACAATACTAGTAAGTATAACAGCTGTTAATAGTGAAATAGGTATAACACAACCAATTGAAGAAATTGGAAATATATTAAAAGAATATCCTAAAATAATATTCCATAGTGATTTTACACAATGTATGGGTAAAAAAAATATCAAATTAGATAATGTTGATTTAGTTAGTTTTTCATCACATAAATTTTATGGTGTAAAAGGAATTGGTGTATTATTAAGAAATAATAATATAAAATTAGAACCAATTATACATGGTGGTAAAAGTACAAGTATATATAGAAGCGGCACACCAGCACTACCTTTAATAGTATCATTATCTAAAGCACTACGTTTAGCGTTAAATGATTTAGATAAAAAATATGAAAATGTAGAAAAAAAATGTAATGATTTAATTGAATTTTTAAGTAGTTATAATGTATCAATTAATCATAATAAGTATTGTCTACCTCATATGTTAAATATTAGTTTAAAAAATATTAAACCTGAAACATTTTTACACGCATTAGAAAAATATGATATATATATTTCAACACAAAGTGCATGTTCAACAAGTAGTGTATCACGCGCGGTACTAGCTTTTACTAATAATCAAGAAAACGCAAAATCAAGTATAAGAATTAGTTTGTCATATTTAACTACAGATGAGGATATTAAATATTTTAAAGAAAAATTTGCTGAATGCATTAAAAGATTGGGGTAATTATGAAATTAGTAAAAATAACATCGACTTGGTGTCCAAGTTGTATAATAATGAACAATGTTTTTAACAAGATAAGTACTAAATATCCTGATATTGAAATTGAAAGTTTAGACTACGATTTTGATGATGTAGAAAAATATAATGTTGGTGAAATACTGCCAGTATTAATTAAATTTGATAATGATAAAGAAATAGATAGAATTGTCGGGGAAAAAAGTTTAAAAGAAGTAGAACAATTTTTGAAGTGAGTGATTTTATGAAAAAAAATATAATAATATTAATATTATGTGTATTTTTTCTTTTGCCTTTAAATATAAGCGCTAAAGAAAAATTAAATGTATATTTCTTTCACGGTGATGGATGTCCACACTGCGCTAAAGAAACTAAATTTTTAGATGAAATTAAAGAAAAATATAAATATGTTAATGTAATTGAATATGAAGTTTGGTATAACAAAGAGAATAGTGATTTATTAAAAGAAGTTAAAAGTGAATTAAATCTAGATAATAGTTATATACCTTTTACTGTTATCGGTACAAAATATTTTACAGGTTATAATGATAATATTGGAGAACAAATTGAAAAAACAATAAAAAAATATGAAAATAATATACCAATTGATTTTGTTGATAAAGTAATAAAAGGTGAAAAAAATATTTTAAAAGAATTAGAAAAAGAAAAAGATGAAACTGAAGTTACAATTCCAATAATAGGTAAAGTAGATGCTAAAAAAGTATCTATTCCACTAATATCAATTGTAATAGGTTTAGTTGATGGATTTAATCCTTGTGCAATGTGGGTGTTATTGTTCTTAATAAGCATTCTAATTGGAATGAAAGATAGAAAGAAAATGTGGATATTAGGACTTACTTTTATAATATCTTCTGCCATAGTTTATTTATTATTTATGGTTGCTTGGTTAAAAGTAGCATTATCAATAAAACAAATAATCTGGGTAAGATCATTAATAGCAGTTGTTGCTCTAATAGGTGGATTTATTAATTTAAAAAGTTTTTATAAAACTATTAACCAAAAAGATATAGGTTGTACAGTAACAGATAAAGAACAAAAGAAAAAAACAATGGGAAAAATAAAAAAATTCACAAGTGAAAAAAGTCTAGTACTTGCAATATTCGGTATAATGGCACTTGCATTTTCAATTAATTTAGTTGAACTAGCTTGCTCTGCAGGTTTACCACTTTTATATACTCAAGTATTATCAATGAATAACTTAAGTAATATTGAATATATAGGTTATATATTATTATATATTTTATTCTTTATGTTAGATGATTTAATTGTATTCTTTATAGCTATGTTTACAATGAAGATAACAGGAATATCAAATAAATATAGTAAGTATTCACATTTAATAGGTGGAATAATTATGACACTTATTGGTATTTTATTAATATTTAAACCAGGAATTCTTATGTTTGGCTAGTAATATTTTATTAAAAAATCAAACTTTGTTTGGTTTTTTTATTTTTTTTTGATATAATATCATGTGTATAACGGTAATTCGAGGTGAATATATGGCAAAATATGATGAGAATTCAATAAAAATACTAGAGGGCCTAGAAGCTGTACGTAAGCGTCCTGGTATGTATATTGGATCAACAGATAAAAGAGGACTTCATCATTTAATATGGGAAATAGTTGATAACGCTATTGATGAAGTAATAAATGGATATGGAAATAAAATTGTTATAACACTTCATAGTGATAACAGTGTTAGTGTAAAAGACTGTGGACGTGGTGTTCCAGTTGGAATGCATTCAAGTGGAATGTCTACACCTGAGGTAATATATACTGTATTACATGCCGGAGGTAAATTTGAAAGTGGCGGATATAAAGTATCAGGTGGTCTTCATGGAGTTGGTGCTAGTGTAGTTAATGCTTTATCTAAGTGGATGGAAGTATATATAAAAAGAGATGGATTCAATCACTATATTAGATTTGAAAATGGTGGTAAAACTGTTATTCCACTTAAAAAGCTTGATAAGACTGGTTCAACTGGTACAGAAGTAAGATTTATGCCTGATGACACAATTTTCTCTACAACACATTTTTCATTCACTACAGTTTGCGAAAGAATGCAAGAATGTGCATTTTTGCTTAAAGGTTTAACTGTTGAAGTAATTGATGAAGAAGATGATAAAAAAGAAGTTTTCCATTATGAAAATGGTTTAAATGCATTTGTAGATTATTTAAATGATGGTAAAAAGAGTTTACACAAAGTAGTTGATATGCAAGGAATTAAAGAAGGAATAAATGTAGAAGTTGCTTTTCAGTACACTGATACATATAGTGAAAATATTGTTTCATTTGTAAACAATGTAAAAACAAATGATGGTGGATCACATGAAGTTGGATTTAAAACAGCACTTACTCGTGTATTTAATGATTACGCTAAAAATAATGGGTATTTAAAAGCTAAAGATAAGAATTTAGAAGGTAATGATACAAGAGAGGGAATAACAGCTATAATTAGTTTACAAATACCTGAAAATATTTTACAATTTGAAGGTCAAACAAAAGGGAAACTTGGTACTCCAGTTGCTCGTACTGTTGTTGAATCAATAGTAAGTGAGAAATTACAATTTTTCCTAGAAGAAAATAAAGAAGTAGCAACAATTTTACTTGATAAAATGGTTAAAAGTAAAATAGCACGTGAAGCTGCACGTAAAGCAAGAGATGCTGCAAGAAGTGGTAAAGGTAAGGAAAAAAAAGAAAAGATATTAAGTGGTAAATTAGCAAAAGCAACTGGTAAAAATTCTTCATTAAATGAGTTATTTCTAGTCGAAGGAGATTCAGCCGGTGGATCAGCTAAAACTGGACGTAATCGTGAAACACAAGCAATACTTCCTTTAAGAGGAAAAGTATTAAACTGTGAAAAAGCATCAAGTAATGATATTCATAGTAATGAAGAATTAAATACTTTAACATACGCTATTGGTGCTGGAATAGGTAATGATTTTAATCCAGAAGAAAGTAATTATGGAAAAGTAATAATAATGACCGATGCCGATGATGATGGTGCACACATTCAAATTCTTTTATTAACATTTTTCTATAGATTTATGAAACCATTAATTGAAGCAGGAATGTTATATATAGCAAATCCTCCATTGTATGCACTTGATTTTGGTAAATATAAAGAGTATGTAGCAACAGATGAAGAATTAGAAGAAAAAAAGAAAACTGTAAAAGGAAGTTATAAAGTTCAAAGATTTAAAGGACTAGGTGAAATGGACGCTGATGAATTATATGATACAACAATGAATCCAGAAACACGTAGTTTAATAAAAGTAAGTATTACAGATGCCGCACTTGCTGAAAAACGTGTGTCTGTTTTAATGGGTGATAAAGTAGAACCACGTAAAGAGTGGATAGAAGAAAACGTTGACTTTACATTAGAAGATAGTTTTAGGAGGTAATCATGAAAAAAGAAAATAAAACAATAATTGAAAAAATATATGATTATACACTAGAAGATATAATGGGTGAACGTTTTGGAAGATATTCAAAAAGTATAATTCAAGATAGAGCACTACCTGATGTTAGAGATGGGTTAAAACCTGTTCAAAGAAGAATTTTATATACAATGTGGGAAGATAGAAATACTTATGATAAACCTTATAGAAAATGCGCTAAAGCAGTAGGTGATGTTATGGGTAAATATCACCCACATGGAGATTCATCTATATATGGTGCCATGATATATATGTCTCAACCTTGGAAAATGAGAGAAATATTCATAGATATACATGGTAATAATGGATCAATTGATGGTGATGGACCTGCCGCTTATCGTTACACTGAAACAAGATTAACAAAACTTGCAGAAGTAATGCTTAAAGATATAAATAGAAACTCAGTTGAAATGACTCTAAATTACTCTGATGAAGATTTAGAACCAACAGTATTACCTGCTAATTTTCCAAATTTGCTTGTTAATGGTTCAACAGGTATTTCAGCAGGATATGCAACAAATATACCACCACATAATTTAAGTGAAGTAATAGATGCTACAATACATAGAATTGATAATCCTAATTGTAATTTAGATTCTATACTAGAAATTGTAAAAGGGCCTGACTTCCCAACTGGTGGTGTAATTGAAGGAAAAGAAGGATTAATAAGTGCATATACTACAGGACGTGGTAAAGTCGTAGTTAAAGCAAAAACTGAAATAATAGATGTAAAAGGTAAAAAACAAATTATAATTCATGAAATACCTTATGATGTAGTAAAAGAAAATTTAAGAAAAAAAATAGAAGATATAAAAATAGATAAAAAAATAGATGGAATAGCTGATGTTATTGATGTATCTGATAAAGAACATATGGCTAAACTTATTATTGAACTTAAGAAAGACGCAAATGCAGATTTAATATTAAATTATCTATTTAAAAATACGGATTTACAAGTAAATTATAACTTTAATATGGTTGCCATAGTAAATAAAAGACCAAAGCAACTTGGAATACTAGAAATAATTGATGCATTCATTCGTCATCAAAAAGAAGTTATTTTAAGAAGAACTAAATTTGATTTAGAACATGCTTTAGCGCGTCTTCATATAGTTGAAGGTCTACTAAAAGCAATGGAGATTCTTGATGAAGTAATTAAAGTTATTAGAAAATCAAAAAATAAAGCAGATTCAATAGAAAATTTAGTTAAGACATTTGATTTTACTGTTGAGCAAGCTACAGCAATAGTAACAATGCAACTATATAGATTATCAAATACCGATGTAACACAACTACTTGAAGAAAAAGATAATTTAAATAAAATGATAGAATTCTTAAAATCTATTTTAGATGATGAAAAAGTTCTAAAAAAACAAATGAAAAAAGATTTAACAGAAGTTAAGAAAAACTATGGTAATGATCGTAGAACAGAAATCAAAGATGAAATTACAGAAATAAAAATTGATATGAAGGAAATGATTCCAAAAGAGGATGTAGTAGTAGTAGTTACACACGAAGGATATGTTAAAAGAGTATCATTAAGAAGTTTCCAAGCTGCTACAGATGAAACTCAAGTTAAAGAAGGAGATTATGTAACAGGTAAGTATTTAATGAATACAATGGATACTTTATTAATGTTTACAGATTTAGGAAACTATTTATATGTACCTGTACATGAGTTACCTGATTTGAAGTGGAAAGATTTAGGAAAACATATCAGTAATATTATTAAAATTTCACAAGATGAAAATATTATCGCATCTATGAAAGTTACAGATTTTAATGATAAAAAAGATATTACAATTTTTACTAAAAACGGTATGGTTAAAAGAAGTCATTTAAATGATTTTGTCGCTAGTCGTTATTCTAAGCCAATTACATGTATCAAATTAAAAGATGATGATAAAGTAATTAGTGTTAGCGAAAATATATGCAATTCAGTAGCTATAATAACATATAGAGGATATATAGTAAGTTATAATATGGATGAAATACCTGTTGTTGGACTTAAAGCCTCTGGAGTTAAATCAATAAGTTTAAAAAATGATTATGTTGTTAGTGCTCATATTTATGATAGAAGTTTACCTAACTATTTATGCGTTGTAACATTAAAAAATACAGCAAAAAGAGTAAAACTAAGTGAAATAGAAATAACTTCTCGTGCACGTCGTGGTGTACAAATAATAAGAGATGTTAAAACTAATCCATATTATATTTTAAAAACATTAATAGTTGGTTCTAAAACAAATATAAACGTAAAAACAAATGAAGATATATTATTATTTAAATCAAGTGATCTTCCAATTATGGATAGACTATCTACGGGTAGTATGATATCTAAAGCAAATATTATAGATGTATTTAATGAAGTAGTATTGGATGATAATAAGGGCGATGAACAAGCTATAGAAACAGATGAAATTGAAATACTTGATCTAGATAAAATAGATGAACAAATAATGACAATTGATGATTTTTTAGATGATTTTGATGTATAAAAAGAAAGTTGATTCTTTCTTTTTTTTCTTATTTAATATATAATACATAAACAGGTGATTCTATGGAAAATTTAAAACTACCGTTAAGTATTAATAGTAAAAATTTAATTTTAAAGAAAAATGAAAAATTTAATATTTTATATGATGATTTAAATAATTTTTTAAATGATAAAAATTATATTCTAAATAAAGACTTTACTCATCATTCAAGATTTTCAAGTGAAATTAAATTTAATAATACCATTGAAGGTTATAAAGAAGATGTTGATTTAATAAATAATGTAATTAAAAATAAAATAAAAGATATTCCAAATAACAAAAGAAAGAGAATTATAAATTTATATAAAGGATATCAATATATATTAAATAACAAAGAAATAAACAAAGATACATTAAATACGCTATATAATATTCTATCCGATGGATTATTATGTGATTATGATTTAGAACATATGGGAAAGTATTATAGAGAGGGAAAAGTTTTTATATATTATTCTTCTAATGTTGATATACTTCCTGATGAAGGTGTTGATTATAACGATATTGATAAATATATGGAAAGTTTATTTGATTTTATAAAAAATAATGTGTATGAAAACCAAACAGACAATTATATAATATCTCAGATAATACATTTTTATTTTGTATATGTTCACCCATATTTTGATATAAATGGAAGAACTAGTAGAACTTTAAGTACATGGTATTTACTTAATAATAATTGTAATCCATATATTATATTTAATAGGGGAATACCATATAAAATAAAAGAATATTATAGAATTATTAGGGAAACAAAAGAACATAATAATATTACTTTCTTTATAAATTACATGATGGAAAGTGTAAAAAAGGAATTAGAAAAAGAATATATAATTGATAATATAGAAATAAATTGTGGTAAAAAATTAAATATCGTAAATAGGGAAACATTAAATCAAATTTTAACAATGAATAGTATTTGGTCATTAATTGATTTTAATGTATTTTATAATCGATTTAATACAAAAATAAAAGTTTTAGATGCATATAAAAAGTTAATATTGCCTCTTTTAGAATTAGGAATATTAGACTATGATAGAAAAACAAAAAAACCAATTACAAATAACATGAATAACTTTACATTTAAAATTGATAGTAAATATTTAGATTATGATAAAAATAAAATAAAATATATAAAAATCAAATAATTACATATAATGTATTAGGTGATTTCATGGCAAAAGAAGAATTTAAAGCATTTGTTAAAAGTAATCCAAAATTAGTTAAATATGTAAATAGTGGAGAAATGACATGGCAAAAATTTTATGATATGTTTGATTTATATGGTCCTGATAATAGTGTGTGGGATAAATATTTAACTAGTAGTGTTGCAACCGCTGATGCATTATCATGGATAAAGAATATCGATATTGATGCATTTCAAAATGGTATAAATAGTTTACAAAGAGTTGTTGGATTATTACAAGATTTTTCAATTAAAGATGATAAACCAAAAGATGAATATAAACCTAGACCACTATATAAACATTTTGAGGATTAATGACATTAGATTTACAATTTAAATTAAAAAATAATCCAAACTATATAAAATATCTAAGAGAGCATTCGTACTGGTATAAATATTTAAATAGAGAACCCCTTAGTTTTAAGGCATTTGAAAACGAAGTAAGGGAATATTATAAATTAAGACCAACTGATAAAATAGAAAGAATATTAAATGGAATTGAAATGATTGAAGCAATTGTCTCAACATTAAAATAGTGGTAAAATTAAGTAGGTGATTATCTTGAAAGTAATAAGCGGTAAATATAAAGGTAAAAAAATTGAAGGATTTAACATTGAAGGAACTAGACCTACTATGGATAGAGTAAAAGAATCTATGTTTGCAAGCATACAAAATAAAATTAAAGATAGTATAGTTTTAGATTTATTTGCTGGATCTGGTCAACTTGGAATAGAAGCTTTAAGTAATGGTGCGAAATATGTATATTTTTTTGATAAATCAGATATATGCATAAATGTTATAAAAAATAATTTAAAAAGTATTAATGATACAAATAATATAGTTATGAAAATGGATTATAAAAAATCATTACAATATTTAAAGAATCAAGTAAAATTTGATATTATTATACTTGATCCACCATATAATGATTTTTTAATAAATGATGCACTTGATTCTATATATAATTATGATTTATTAAATGAAGATGGAATAATTGTATGTGAATATGAAAATGAACTAATAAGTACAAAATTTGAAATATATAAACAAAAAAAATATGGTAAAAAATATGTTACTATTTATAAAAAGTAAAAAAATTTACTTTTTTTAATTTTTTTAAAGGGTTTTAAAAACTTTTATGAAATATTATAAGTAGGGAGGTGAGAAATGAAAAAGTATCCATTTGTTAAACAACCATATGTAAAAGACTGTGGTGTATGTTGCTTATCAATGATAATAAAGTATTATAAAGGAAATGTTCCACTTTCAAGATTAAGAACTATGACATATACAACAAGTGAAGGTGTAACCGCATTTCATTTAATTGATGCAGCAAATAAATTAGGTTTTATATCAAATGGAATAAAATGTAATATAGAAGATTTAGAAAATTTTTGTCCAAGCATTGCTCATGTAACAATTGATAACATTTTTAATCATTTTATTGTAATTTATGAAGTAGATACCTTTTTAGAAGAAATAACCGTTGGTGATCCCGCAAAAGGTATTACTACAATCAGTTTTGAAGAATTTAAATCAATTTTTAACCATTTACTCATAACATTTAAATTAAAAGAACAACCCCCTATATATAAAAATCACTCTATACTAAATATAATTAAATCATGGTTAATACCTTATAAAAAATCAGTTGTTACAATTTTAGTCATATCGATACTCATTATTTTTCTTTCATTAATTTCATCGTTTTACTTCCAGTATTTGATAGACTATATGGATAAAAAGTATTTAATATGTATTCTGTTTCTTCTTATATATTTAACCAAATCACTACTAAATTTTATAAAAAATAATCTGTTTATTTATTTTGCTAATAAAATTGATAAGGATATGACATGTGATACTTTTTCTAAAATTATTAACCTCCCTTATTTATCTTTTTGTAATAAGATAAAAGGAGAATATATAACACGTATGAATGATTTAAATAACATACGTAGTTTTATAGTAAGTAGTTTTACTACAGTTTTTGTTGATATTATTGTTTCAATCTTTTCACTTATAATACTATTTATCATTAATGATTTTTTAACTTATATTGTTTTATTAATGGTTTTTGTTTTTATATTTATTATTTATTTTTTTAAAAACAATTTACTATATTTAATTAATGAAATAAAAACAAAAAATGATGTAACTTCTTCAATAATGGTTGAAGGAATAAATGGTTATGAAACAATTAAAGGAATAAATATAGAAAAATATGTAACAGATGATTTTAAATATAATTATGAATCATTTTTAGAAAAAAGTGTCTCCTATCAAAAACTTGTTAATAAACAACAATTCATAAAAGAATCATTTTATAGTATTTTCTATATAATTATAATGTTTTTTGGAATTTATAATGTAAGTATTAATAATATGAGTATAGGTTCATTAATAACTTATAACACTTTATTAACCTTATTTTTAAATCCAATCAATGAAATTTTTGATTTAAATTATTCTTTTAAAGAAGCATATATGTCACTAAAACGTATAATTGAATTAGAGGAAGAACAAAGAGTAAAAAGTGGTGTAAAAAAATTAATTTCAAAATCTATATATTTTATTCATGCTAGATATACACATATGGATAAAGTAAAAATATTAAATGATATTAGTTTTAATATTGCTGAAGGAGAAAAAGTAGTAATACTTGGAAGTAGTGGAAGTGGTAAATCAACAATACTAAAATTACTTGCTAAAAAGTATCCTATAGAAGATAAACAAATTTATATTGGAAGTATTGATATTAATAAATGTTCAATTAATGATTTTAAACTTAATCTTAGTTATGTATCACAAAATGAAACATTATTCACAAAAAGTATTTATGAAAATATAACCCTTGGAAAAAAATTGCCTAACGAGATATTACAAAGTGTTATGAATGTATGCTGTTTAGATGAAATACTTTTAAAAAAACATATGAATTTATTTTCATTGCTTGAAGATAATGGTAGTAACTTATCTGGTGGAGAAAGACAAGTTATTATTTTATGTAGAACATTACTTTTTGATACTAAAATAATTTTAATAGATGAAGGTTTGAATCAATTAGATGTATTATTAGAAAGGAGAATTTTATATAATTTATTTTCATTTTATAAAGATAAAACATTTATAGTGGTATCGCATAGAAGTGACAATATAGATTTATTTAATCATTTATTACAAATTGATAAAGGATATGTAGTTAAAGATATTAATAAGGAGGAAGTGTATGCTACTTAGTAAGGAGGAATTATTAAATATTAATGGTGGTGTAAGTGCCGCTGCAGTATTTGGTATTACAGCAGGAGCAATTCTGCTTATAGGTGCAGTCGATGGATTTGTACGTCCTACAAAATGTCATTAGAAAGGAGAATTTATGAAAATAAACGAAATGGAACTTAGAAGTGTAGTAGGTGGAAATGTTTCAATCACTTCAGCATTCATAAGTTCAGTATCAAAAGCAATAGAAAGTATATTAGACTTAGGTAGAAGTTTAGGAAGCGCTGTTAGAAGGATAACATCTCGTAACATTTGCCCATTTTAAAATTATTTGAAAGTATACATAATTGTATACTTTTTAAGTAAGGAGAATAGAAATGAATGAATATTCAAAAGAAATATTTGATGAAATAAAATATTTAGATGAAAAAGGTAATGAATATTGGTTAGCTCGTGAGTTACAACGGGTTTTAGAGTATTCACAGTGGAGAAGATTTGAAAGTGTTATAAATAAAGCAAAAATTGCTTGTGAAAAATCAAAAATAAGTATTCAAGAACATTTTGCCAATGTTGGCAAAATGATAAATCTTGGTAAAGGTGGTAAAAGATACGTTGATGATTACAAACTTAGTCGTTATGCATGTTATCTTATTGCACAAAATGGTGATTCGAGAAAGAAAGTCATTGCTAATGCCCAAACATATTTTGCAATACAAACTAGAAAACAAGAGTTAATGGAAAGAAATTATGAATCATTAACGGAAGATGAGAAGAGATTATATCAAAGAAATTTAACTAAGAAAGGAAATCATTCTTTAAATCTTGCAGCTAGAAATGCGGGGGTTAAGAACTTTGATAGATTTCATAATTCAGGTTATAAAGGTTTATATAATGGAGAAACCGCTAATGATATTGCGAAAAGAAAGAATTTAAGGTATAGAGAAGACATTTTAGATAACATGTTTAGTGATGAATTGATAGCAAATTTATTTAGGATTTCTTTGACTGAACAAAAATTAAGAAATGAAAATATTAAATTAGATAAACAAGCAAATAAGGCTCATTATGAAGTTGGTAAAGATATTAGAAAAACAATAAAAAAGCAAGGCGGGACATTACCTGAGAAATTTCCAACACCAGATAAAAGTTTAAAGGAATTAGAAAAGAATAAAAATAAAGCGATATATTAATTGAAAGATAAAAAAAATCTTGTTTTTCAAATTTTTTAGTGTTATAATATCACTAGTTAAAAGAAGGGAGGTTTATATTATGTCAACAATTCAAGTTAGAAATGGTAACGTTGAAGGTGCATTACGTACTATGAAACAAAAAAATGCGAGAAGCGGCCTCCTAAAAGAACTTAGAGAAAGACAAGAAGGATATTTAAAGCCAGGAGTTAAACGTAGAATGGCTAGAGAAGAAGCAAAAAGAAATAGTCGTCGTAAAGATAGATATGATAGAGCCGCATAAGGCTCTTTTAAAAAAGGAGAAATTATGAGAGAAAAAATATTAGAAGATTTAAAAAATGCTATGAAAGCTCAAGATAAAGAAAAACTTGAAGTTATTCGTATGGTTAAGGGTGCTATTCAAATGAAGGAGTTAGACACTAAAAGACCACTTAACGATGAAGAAGTAATTGGTATAATTAGCCATGAGATTAAAACTAGAAAAGATTCAATTGTTGAATTTACAAAAGGTAAAAGAGAAGATTTAATTGATAAAACTCAAAAACAAATTGATATTCTAGTTACTTATATGCCAGAACAATTAAGTTTAGAAGAAGTTAAAAAAGTAATTGAAGATGCTTTTTCTAAATTAAATCCATCAAAAAGTGATATGGGTAAAGTAATGGGATTTGTAACACCTCTTTTAAAAGGAAAAACTGATTTAAAAGAAGTAAGTAACATAATTAAAGAAAAGTTATCAAATTTATAATCACATATATTGTGATTTTTTTTATTTATGGTAAAATATATTTTAATTTTAGGGGGAATTAATTATGAAAATGAACGATTATTTTTATAACTATTTTAATTTAACTAATTATGAATCAAAAACAAATGAAGAAAAATTAAAGATTTATAATAAAGCAATGTTTGATTATTTAAATAGTAATGTATTAGTTAAAAGAGAAGACTTTGAAAAATTATTCTATGATTATTATTTTATGTTAAATGATAATACACAATTTTTCGCACAAATATTTTTATTAAATATGAGTATACTAGCACAATTAGTTAATAAAAATGTTTTAGTAGATTATGATGATTCATTAGAATATGATGAATATAAAATGGATTATTTATTAAAAGATGATAACTTTGAAATTGCTATTAATAGTGATGCGAATATATGTGATATAGCGATAAATACATTTTTTGATATGGAAGAAATGTATGAAAGTATGAAAAAGCAAATAACAACGAATAATTATATAAAAAGGTTAAATTAACTATTGTAAAATCATACAATGATATGGTATAATACATTTGGCTTTTTCAAAAAACACACATTACTGATTTCTATGCCTAGTGCCCTAAGGGTGGTGTAGGAAGTTGATGTAATGGAGGATAATAACAAAAGGAGGAATATTATGGCAGTTGTGTCAATGAGTTATTTATTAGAAGCAGGAGTACACTTTGGTCATCAAACTAAAAGATGGAATCCTAAAATGAAAGAGTATATTTTTACAGCAAGAGATGATATTTATATTATCGATTTACAAAAAACAGCAAAAATGATTGAGGAAGCATATTCAGCTTTAAAAGAAATTGCAAGTAATGGTGGAAAGGTATTGTTTGTAGGAACACGTAAACAAGCTCAAGAAGCTACTCGTGATGAAGCAATACGTTCAAATTCTTATTATGTAACTGAAAGATGGTTAGGAGGAACTTTAACTAACTTTAAAACAATTAGAAGAAGAGTTAAAAGACTTGAAACTATCGAAAATATGGAAAAAGATGGTACATTCGATGTATTACCTAAAAAAGAAGTAATTGGTTTAAGAAAAGAATATGACAAATTAAATAAATTATTATGTGGTATTCGTGATATGAACAAATTACCAGAGGCAATGTTTATAGTTGATCCATCTAAAGAAGAAATTGCTATTCGTGAAGCAAGACGTCTTGGAATTCCAGTATTTGGTATCGTAGATACTAACTGTGATCCAGATATGGTAGATTATGTTATTCCAGGAAACGATGATGCTATACGTGCTGTTAAATTAATTATTGGTGTTATGGCTAACGCAATAGTTGAAGCTAATGGTGGAAAAATAGTAGAATATGTTAAAGAAGAAGACAAACAAAATGATGCTAAAGAAATAATGGAAAAAGCATTAGAAACAGTTAAGAAAAAAGAACCTAAGAGATTTGAAAATAAATCATCAAAAAAATTTGTAAACGATAAGAAAAATAATTCAAAAAAAGAAACAGTTAAAACAGAAACTAAGGTAGAGAAAAAAGAAGAAAAAATTGAAAAAGCTGAAAAAGTAGATCTATCAAGTAAGACTGTTGCTGAACTTCGTGAAATGGCAAAAGCTAAAGAAGTTAAAGGGTTTTCTAGCATGAAAAAAGCAGAGCTTATTGAAGCTTTACAATAGATATTAAGATGATTATTATAATCATCTTTAAATTTTAAAGGAGGATATTTTATGATTACTGCAGGATTAGTAAAAGAATTAAGAGAAAAAACAGGTGCTGGAATGTTAGATTGTAAAAAAGCACTTGAAGCAAGCAATGGTAGTTTAGATGCTGCTATCGATTGGTTAAGAGAAAAAGGAATTTCAAAAGCTGCTAAAAAATCAGATAGAATTGCAGCAGAGGGATTAGCTGATATTTTAGTTGAAGGAAATAACGCAGTAGTAGTTGAAGTTAATTCTGAAACTGACTTCGTTGCAAAAAATGAAGAATTTAAAGGATTAGTTAAAACTATACTTGAAACTATTATTAAAAGTGATGTTGAATCTTTAGAAGATGCATTAAATTTAGATGTAGATGGAACAACATTAAATGATTTAATAATTAGTAAAACAGCAACTATTGGAGAAAAATTATCTCTAAGAAGATTTAAAAAAATTACTAAAACTGATTCACAAAGTTTTGGTTCATATATTCATATGGGAGGAAGTATTGCTGTACTTACATTAATTGATGGAGCAAGCACTGAAGTAGCACGTGATGTTGCTATGCATGCAGCAGCTATGAGACCTAAATATGTAAGACGTGAAGAAGTACCAGAAGCTGAAGTAGAAAAAGAAAGAGTAGTATTAAAAGAACAAGCAATGAATGAAGGAAAACCTGCTGAAATTGCTGAAAAAATGGTTGAAGGAAGACTACGTAAATTCTATGAAGAGATATGCTTAGAAGAACAAGCATTTGTTAAAGACAGTGATTTAAAAGTAGCTAAATTTGTAAGTAATAACGGTGGTAAAATCTTAGAAATGGTTCGTTTTGAAGTTGGAGAAGGAATCGAAAAGAAAGAAGAAGATTTTGCAGCAGAAGTTGCTAAACAAATTAATGGTAACTAATGTAAATAGAATGTAAATTAAACTATTAATATGCCCTTATTTTATAAGGGCTTTTAAATTTATAAAAAAACATTTTTTACTATTGAAAATAAAAGCAATTAAATGATATAATATTAATGTAAATAGAGGAGGGTCTTATGACAGAACGAAATAAGAATATATTACTAGCATTACTAATAGTAGGAGTAGTATCAATGACAGTGGCATTTGCTGCACTATCACAAAATTTAAATATTAATGGTAGTGCATCAGTACAAAATTTAAATGAAAGTTGGAATATCCATTTTGCCCATATTACAAATACAGCAAATGAAGTAAAAACTTACGGATATGCATCAGCTGATAGTAGTATCACAGTAGAAAATACTACAGTAACTGTACCAGAAGTTACTTTAAAAGCACCTGGAGATAAAGTAGAATATTTATTTAAGGTAGTAAACGAAGGAGATATAACAGGATATATTAATGTATTAAATAACATAGGATTTGGAACAATAACTTATGATAGAGAAGAAGCATTAACACCAGAACAAAAAACTGCATTTCAAAATGATATACAAGTATCTTTAACTTACAATGATAATTCTAAAACAAGACTTGCATATAACGATGAATTATTAAAAGGTGATGAAAAAGAATTAATCTTAACAATAGAGTACATAAATAGAGATTCTGCACAAGTATTACCAAGTAAAGATGTAACATTTACTGGAATTAGTGCATCTATTACATATGGACAAGATAGAACAAGTCTATCAGGTAGTGGTGATGCACCAGCATCCCCTGAAATAGTACAACCACCAAAATTTACAATGTCTGAAATGTGCCCAGGATGTGTATTTGGTAAAACTAATGTCAGAATAGGAGGTAATTTAACTAGTGGATATAGTGATTCATATGAAGAATTAGGAAATTACTTCTTAGGATATAAACTAAATGGAAATACAGTAGAAAGAGCATTTGCGTGTGGTATAGAAAGTACAGGAGCATTTTGTTTAGAAGGATATGATACATCAAAATATAGCAATAATATAGATATATTAAATCATTTCGTTCCAAGTTGTAATGCTGATTCTAGTAAGTCTGCCGCTCAGTGCAATGGATCGTCGTTTTATAGCTCTTACGCTAGTTCGGATGGGTATGTTTCCGTCAGTGGCACTGTGACTACTTTCTGCAGCGTCGGAAGCACTGGCGTTATTCGCTGCGGCTCGTATTAATGCTCTGCCCAAGCAGTAGTCTCAAATCTAGTATCTAAAATTCCTTTAGGAATGATCTTATTAACCTATATTATAGTTTTGAACCGCTTTTGCGGTTCTATTATTATGGATAAATACTTTTACATTTATAAATATTTATAATATAATTATATAGGTGGTTATTATGAATAAAGATATCAGAGATTTATCATTAATTGAAATAAAACCTGATAGTAGTATAATCGTTGATTTAAAATATTATGGTAAATATAAGAACGCTATTAATAAATGTTATGTTAGAAAAGAAGTGTATGAAAGATTATTAAAGGCTAAAGATTTTTTACCTAAAGGGATTACTTTTAAAATATGGGATGCATATAGACCTATGGAATTACAAAAAGAATTATATTATTCATATAAAGATAAGATTATAACTGAATTTAAATTACAAGATTTATCTATTGATGAACAAAATAAAATTATTAATAAGTATGTTGCACTACCAAATAACTGTCCTGCACATACTACAGGTGGTGCGATTGATTTAACTCTTGTTTATAGTGATACTTTAGAAGAACTCGATATGGGTGTAAATTTTGATTCTTTTTGTTCTTTAGTGCATACAATGTCTTATGAAAAAGATAATATGGATGTTAATATTCGTAATAATAGACGTATTTTATATGATGCTATGACAAAGGCTGGTTTTACAAATTTAGATAGTGAGTATTGGCATTATGATTATGGTAATAACAATTGGGCATTAAAGACTAATAATAATGCTATATATGAAAGTATTGATTTAAATGATATAGAAAAAAATTAAGGTATACTTAATTTTTTTTCTTCTATTATTTCTATGTTTGATATGTTATTTAAAGTATCATATATTTGATTATACTCTTCATTTGTTATTTCAGTAGTATAAGTGATATCTTCACTATAATCTTTATTAATTATATTTGTATTTTTTAATATATAATCTATTTGTTTTATATTGTCGTATTTGAATGATACTTTAATTATTTTACCTTGTACTAGATTATATATTTGTTCATTTTCAAGCGCTTTTGATACGCTATTACTGTATGCTCTTACTAGTCCACCAGCCCCTAATTTAATACCACCGAAGTATCTAATTACTATGCAGAGTACATAGTTTAAATCATAATTTTTAAGCACATTTAATATTGGTAGTCCTGCTGTACCGCTTGGTTCATTATCATCTGAACATTTATTTATTCCGTCTATTATGTAGGCATAACAGTAGTGTGTTGCGTCTTTATAGTCTAATTTAATTTTATTTAAATATTCATCTATTTCATTAATACTATTTACTTTATATATACAAGTTATAAATCTAGATTTATTTATTATTATTTCATTTTTAATTTTATTTTTAATTGATTTCATGTAATCACCAAATTAATTATATCTTAAAATAATTTTAATATCAAATAATATATGATATACTATTTGTGGTGATTTTATGGATAAGATTAAACAAAAATTAAGTTTATTGCCTTATAAACCAGGTTGTTATCTTATGAAAGATAAGAATGGTGTTGTAATATATGTTGGTAAAGCTAAAAAATTAAAAAATAGAGTTAGTTCTTATTTTAGAGGAACTCATACTGGTAAGACTGCAAAGTTAGTTAGTGAAATTGATGATTTTGAATATGTAGTAGTTGGTAGTGAAACTGAATCATTAATATTAGAAATAAATTTAATTAAGAAATTTGATCCAAAGTATAACATTTTACTTAGGGATGATAAGAGTTATCCATATATTGAACTTACTAATGATTCTTATCCAAGATTACTAGTAGTAAGAAATATTAATAGAAAAAAAACAAATAGAACTAGGATGTTTGGACCATATCCAAATGTAACTGCAGCAAGAGAAGTTGTTAATTTGTTAAATAGAATTTATCCTTTAAGAAAGTGTAATACTTTAGGTAAAAAAACATGTTTATATTATCATATAGGACAATGTTTAGGGTATTGTACAAATAATGTTGATAATAAAGTATTGAAAGATATGGAAAGTGAAATAATAAAATTTTTAAAGGGAGATCATTCTATTATTACTGAAAAATTAACTAATGAAATGTTACAAGAATCAAATTTAATGCATTATGAAAAAGCTAAAGAATTAAAAGATATGTTAGATTATATAAATATAACACTAACTAAACAAAAAGTTGAAATTCAAGATTTAATCGATAGAGATGTATTTGGATTCTATGAAGAAAAAGGTTATATGTCAATACAGGTTTTCTTTATTAGAGGTGGTAAGATAGTAGAAAGATATTCTAATATTATAGCAACCGTTGATAATATTGAAGAAGAACTTACTAGATTTATCGCTAAATTTTATGATAAGAATATTTTACTTCCTAAAGAAATTTTAGTACCAAGTATTGTAGACGAAGTATTACTTGAAGATTATTTAAAAGTAAGTGTTAAAAAACCAATAAAAGGTGTTAAGAAAAAAATAGTTGATATGGCATGTAATAATGCAAGTGTGGTATTAAAAGAACAATTTGAATTAATAATTAGAGATGAAAATAGGACAACTGTCGCTAATGAAGAATTACAAAATATATTAAATTTAAAATCATTAAATAGAATAGAATTATTTGATAACTCACATCTATTTGGTAGTTATTCTGTATCGGGAATGGTTGTATTTAAAAATGGAAGGCCATGTAAAAATGAATATAGAAAATATAAAATAAAAGTTGATACAAATGATGAATATGGAATGATGAGAGAAGTTATATATAGAAGATATTTTAGAGTTCTAAAAGATAACTTAGAAAGACCAGACTTAATTATAGTAGATGGTGGTATAGGACAAATTAATGTCGCTCGTTCTATATTAGATAGTTTAAACATGGATATATCAGTTGTTGGTCTACGTAAAAATGATAAACACAATACTGATGGTTTACTTGCATTTAACCCTATAGTTGAAATTGATGTTGATAAAAAATCAAATCTATTTTATTACTTAGAAAGAATGCAAGATGAAGTACATAATTATACTATTAATTACCATAAA